>Ga0306926_10007704_pt1 | contig 11709 bp, 13 predicted proteins | sample flu12Cox44000178_FD_203759 | JGI IMG/M metagenome (GOLD analysis project Ga0306926, IMG submission 203759) | Lab enrichment of tropical soil microbial communities from Luquillo Experimental Forest, Puerto Rico - flux8day.12C.oxic.44.000.178 (v2)... | ecosystem: Environmental > Terrestrial >...
AACGTGCGCGAGGCCTTGAGGGGAATGCGATCCTCACCCGCGCGCCCGGCGCATGAGCTCGGCGATCTCGTGCGCAACGCCGCACACCACAAGGGCAGATGGCCCAGGATTTCGGTTTGGCACGGCAGCGCCGATCGCACCGTCAACCCCGGCAATGCCAACGAGATCGTCAAGCAATGGCTCGATGTGCATGATCTGCCACCCGCGCCGATGTCGGAGGGCACGGTCGACGGCCATCCGCATCAGATCTGGTGGGATGGCGAGGGCGAGACCATCGTCGAGTCCTACACTATCACCGACATGGCGCACGGCACGCCGCTCGGCGTCGCCGATAACGATGAGCGCTATGGCGTGCAAGGCGCGTTTTTGATCGAGGCGGGCATCTCCTCCTCCTATCACATCGCAAAATTCTTCGGTCTGACCGCGTGGATTCGCGAACAGAAGAAGAGCGCGGCGCAAAAGCCGCACGTCGATTCGCCAAGCGCCAAGCTGATCCCGACGGTATCGCCGATCGCTGCGCCTGCGTCGCTGCCGATCCCGGATATCTCCAAGGTCCTGTGGCCGCAGGCGCCGCTGCCGCCGCGTCCCGAGCCGAAGCGCAAGCGGAGCCGCCATGCGATCGACGTCGGCGCCGTCATCACCCGCGCGCTCACCGCGGCGGGTTTGCGGAAGTAGCGCTAGCTCGCGGTTTGCGCGATCAGCTCGATCGGCGTGACCGTGACTTCGCCGCCAGCTGCAACCTGTCGCGTCTTTTCGGTATAGTGCTTGAAGAAATTTCGCGATTGCAGGGTCTTGACGGCCTGATCGTCGGCGGCGGCCGCGAGATGAAAGTAGCTGGTATCGTCGCGGTTCTTCATCACGCGGTAGCTGATCCGTCCCTTCAGCTCGGCATCCTTGTTGAGCGCCGAAATGAATGTCTCGATCTCGCGGTGCCAGTCCGCCGTGGTGCCGTTCTTGAATTGATATTTGATCATGAAGTGTTTCATCGGCTCCTCCTTCGGTGAGTTGCCGTGATGATCTGGCCTTTAGGGGCAATCATGCAAGTATGGACAAAAATGATAGTATGGACTCTTTTGCCGCGACTCGTATGCTCGTCGATGTTTTCTGGCGAGGTCACGACATGGTGAGAACCAAATCGGCATCACGCTGCCCCTGTCCAGTCGCCGCGTTTCAGAAGCTGATCAGCGGCAAATACAAGCTCAGGATTGTCTGGGACCTGAAGGACGGACCGCGGCGCTATGGCGAGATCAGGAGCGGGCTGTTGCGCGGGCTCGACGGCGGCGCTGAGATCGCGCCGCGCGTGCTGAGCCGGGAGCTGAAGGCGCTGACCGAGAGCGGTCTGATCGAGCGCAAGGATTTCGGCGTGGTGCCGCCCAAGGTCGAATATCGCTTGACCCGCAAGGGCAAAAGCTTTGTTCCTGTGGTCGCCGCGATCCGTGACTGGGGCACGCGGCACCTGGGGGAAGCGAACCCGTTCAGCGCGGCGGCTGAGTAAGCCGCTATATCTCGCCGGTCAGGAACGGATTGGTGAGGCGCTCATGGCCGATGCTGGAGCCTGCGCCGTGGCCGCAGATGAAGCCGACGTCGTCGCCGAGCGGAATAAGCTTTTCCGTGATTGAATTGATCAGCGTGGCGTGGTTGCCGCCGGGCAGGTCGGTGCGTCCGACCGAGCCGTTGAACAAGACGTCGCCGACCATAGCAAAGCGCATGTCCTTGGAGAAGAACACGACGCTGCCCGGCGAATGGCCGGGGCAGTGCAGGATGTCGAAGGCAAGCTCGCCGATCTCGACCAGGTCGCCCTGGTTCAGCCAGCGATCCGGCACGAAGTTGCGTACTCCCGTCATCCCGAACTGGGTGCCGCTTAGCGTCACATTGTCGAGCAGAAATTTGTCGTTGGCGTGCGGGCCTTCGATCGGCACCTTCAGCGTATCGCGCAGCTCCGCCGCGCCGCCGACGTGATCGATGTGACCGTGCGTCAGCCAGATCTTCTCGACGCTCACACCGGTCTGCTTGATCGCCGCCAGGATCTTGGGGACGTCGCCGCCGGGATCGACAACCACGGCTTTCTTGGTGGCCTCGCACCAGATGATTGTGCAGTTCTGCTCGAACGGCGTCACTGGAACGATGATCGCGCCGGCCTTCGCCTTTTCGGTTGTTTCGGTCTCGGTTGCCTGAGTCATGATGTCCTTTGCCTAGTGCCGCCGATCTGAAGTTCCTGCACTGCAAGCGGCAAGATGATTTCAGGGACTTCAGATCGAAAGCGGCACCAGAATTATAGATTTGCCAGTGCCCTTGCTTTCCGAAGTTCGTTTAGGAGATTGCCGCGATGTTCTGACGAACTTCGGAAAGCGGGCACTGGGCGCAGAATGCCGATTTTTCGGGGCGCGCCAAGCCAAAGATTCGTGCGATCCGGCAAGATTGGGTCCGCAACGGCCGCAAAATCGAGCCTTGGAAGACCATTCGAAACGGCTTGTCGTGCTGCACTCCGAAATCGGCTAGGATCGGGCAATGGAATCGCCCACCCGACAGATCAGCCTTGTGCCGCCGCCTGACGGCCGTCAATCCGAGACGGCGGCTGCGGTCGCGCGCGGCACGGCACGGCTGTTGCGCTCGCTCGGATTTGCCACCGTCAGCGAGTTGTCGCTGCCGTCAGGGCGACGCGCCGACCTGGTGGCGCTGAACGAGCGCGGTGACATCTGGATCGTGGAGATCAAGTCCTCAGTGGAGGATTTGCGTGCCGATCACAAATGGGAGGATTACCGCGCCCATTGCGACCGGCTGTTCTTTGCGTTCACCCGGGATGTGCCGCACGAGATCTTCCCCGACGACACCGGATTGATCGTCGCCGACGCCTATGGCGCGCACATGCTGTGCGATGCGCCCGAGCACCGCCTGCCGGCCCCTACCCGAAAGCTGATGATGGTGCGCTTTGGGTTGGCGGCGGCAGGGCGGATCAACCGGCTGATCGATCCGCAGGGTCACGCGGAGCACTGAGGTCTCGCGTATCCCGTTTCGCGTGGCTCTGCTTGATCCTACATGCAGACCGAGACCAGGCCGCTGCGCGTGCAGTTCGGCCCCTGATCCGGATCGTAGTAGCGCACGGTGCCGTTCGGCGGAGTGCACACCGACGCGCCGCCCTTGTTCTGGCAATCCATTCCGGTGTCATGGTCGATGAAGTGGCCGGGCGCGAGCTTGGCGTTCGAGCTGAAATTCGGATCGTCCGGTTCATCCGGTACCCTGACGCGCGTGACGGTCAGGAATTTCCAGCCACGCTGGAGCATGCAGCTGCGATAGGCTCTCGTGGGCATTCCGCGCGCCGGGCCAACCATGCTGTCGCAGGTTGCCGCATCGGCCTGGAGCTGGGCGTCGAACTCTGCGTCGCCGAGCGCAGGCTTGCGGACGTAATCCCAATGGTCGGTGTAGTGGTAGGTTGCAGCACTTGCTGCTGCGCAGGCAAGCAGTGTGGTGAACAGCACGATGGAGGTGACGACGGAGTGCTTCATGATGACCTCCAAGGTGTAGCAACCCCTTGGTCGAGGTCTCGCCGACGGCCGTTTCGCGGCCGTCGGGTTACAAAATATCCATGCCGCTATTTGGAGGTTGCGGTCAGCGGCACGATGATGGGCGTCGCAGGCGCATTGGCGCCGGCTCCGCCGAGAACAAATTGCGGCACGTCACCCTTCCAGCGCAGTTTCGACTGCGCATCGATCTGGCGGACGTAGTTGTCCACGCCGCCGGCTGCTTCTATCCGTGCGCGGGTTGCGGCAGCCTCGCCCTCGCCGCGCAGACGCAATCCCTCGGCTTCCGCCTTGGCCTTGGCGAGATTGCCCTCGGCCTCCGCGCGCGCCCGCGCCAGATTGCCGTTGGCCTCCGCCTGCGCCTGGGTCAATTGCGCCCGCGCCTGACCTTCGGCGCGCGCGGCCTGCGCGTCGGCTTCGGCCTGGGCCTGGGTCACGCGGGTCTGCGCCTCGACCTTGGCACGCTCGGCATCCTGTTGAGCTGCGACCGTCTTGGTCCGCGCCAGCGAGGCCTGATTGATCGCGTCTTTATACTGCGGCGAGAAATCGAGCGAGTTGATCTGCACCGAGGAGATCTCGATGCGCAGGATGCTCGCGAGAACATCCGACAGCTTGCTCTTGATTTCGGAGACGACAGTCTCGCGCTGCTCGCCGGCTATCTCGGTGATGTTGTGCTTGGACAAGACCTCGCGAACGACCTCGTTCGACAGCAGGATGACGTTGCTGTGGATGTCGACATTGCCCGCCCGCCCGATCTCGTAGAGCAGATGATAGGCGGCGTTTGTCGGCACCCGATAGGTCACGCCGACCCGGAGCGTCAGCTCCTGGGTATCCCTGGTGAACGCCTTCTTCTCCGGCAGCTCGAAGGTGTCGGTCGTGGTCGAGATCAGGTCAGGCTCGTCGATAATCGGCAGCTTGAAATGCAGGCCAGGTTGCAGCGGCCCCTCGGCCGGATTGAGTACTTTTCCGAACCGCTTGACATAGGCAACGTCGGTTTGCGGCACGACAAAGTACGAGCCGGACGCGCAAAAACCCAGGACGACCAGCCCGACGGCGGCCGGAATCCAGCGGCCCGCGGATAGAGACGGCGCGGAAATTTGAATCGGCGGTAGAGCCATGTTCGTGTGCCGCCAACGCGGCGCTCCTTGTGACGGCTGATTAGTCGCAAGGAGAAGCCGAGGGTTCAGCGCTCGCGAGGATTTGAAGGGTAGAAAAAGCCCTGCTGCGCCAGGCGCGGCAGGGCTTTTTGGTCAGTCATAGTGGCCGATTACCAGCCGATCTGCCGGCTCACCACATACTCCTGCTGGTTCAGAGCGCGCTGCTGGGCCGGAGTGATGTAGCCACCGTTGATACGAGCCATCGTGCGCTCCTCGTTGCGGATGGCGTAGTCTTCGCTGTGGAGCACCTGCGCCTGGTACGGCGTGATGCGACCGTCGGCCACACCCTGGTTGATGCGGTAATTCTGGAATCCGAGGCGCTGATTCACCTCGGCGCGGCGCGGATGGTTGAACTGCCACAGCGTCTCCGCTGACGCTGACGTCACAGACGTGCCGAGGGTCAAAAGAGCGATTGCGACCATCGAGAACTTGCTGACGGGGGTCATAACTACTTCTCCGAAATATGCACCGTCGTTGGTGCGGTTGATCACGGGAAGCAGGTTGCGCTCGCGCCGCTCAAGCGGCTCTGAACGCGCCGTTCATCGCGACATCAGCTACGTTGCATCGGCGTCATTTACCTTTCAGGGAGCTTTCAGCGACGGATCGCCTCGGCGAAAGCGCTGCGTATGCCAGCGTATACCAGCACTTCCGCGAAGCGGGATGTCGGAGGCTGAGTGCGCCGATACCTCGATCACGTTGTCGTGCGAGCCGGCATCGCGCGATGTGATGGAGACGTTCCTTGGTTAACGCGGCGCGCGCTTGGCTAGAATCCGCTGCAATGTGCGGCGATGCATGTTGAGCCGCCGCGCCGTCTCCGAAACATTGCGGTTGCACATCTCATAGATGCGCTGGATGTGCTCCCATCGCACGCGGTCGGCCGACATCGGATTTGTCGGCGGCTCGGATTTCTCTGTGCCGGTGGCAAGAAGGGCGGCGACCACGTCGTCGGCATCGGCGGGTTTTGCGAGATAGTCCACCGCGCCCATCTTCACCGCCGTCACGGCGGTTGCGATATTGCCGTAGCCAGTGAGCACGATCACGCGCGCGTCGGGACGCTTGCGCTTGAGCGCGGAGACGACGTCAAGCCCGTTGCCGTCGCCAAGTCGCAGGTCGACCACGGCAAAAGCCGGCGCGGCCTTGCCGATCTGCGCAAGACCGTCCGCGACGCTCTCGCTCGATGTGACGGTAAAGCCGCGCATCTCCAAGGCGCGCGCAAGGCGCTCCAGAAACGGCTTATCGTCCTCCACGAGGAGGAGCGAGCGGTCTGCATAGTCGGCGAGCTCAGGGCTCAAGGCTAAGGTTTCCTGTGTCATCCCTTCACATATGGCGAACCGATCCGCCGCTGCCAAGCCGTATTAAGCATTCTTCATGCGAAGGTCGTAGCGTCAGGATGTCGCCATTTCGCCGCCGTCTGTCGCCTCAAAACGGCGGCGTGGCCAGACAATCTGCACCACCGCACCATGATCGGGGAAAATCCGGTTGCTGAAGGCGACCGCGGCGCCGGTGCGCTCCAGGAGCGTGCGCGCGATGAAGACGCCAAGCCCGAGCCCCTGGTGCTCGTTTGCCGTGTCATCATTGCCGCGCCGGCGCGACAGATAGGGTTCGCCGATCCGCTTCAATATGTCAGGAGCAAAGCCCGGCCCGTCGTCGGAAATCACGATTTCGACTGTGTCGTTATTCCACCACGCATTGACCTCGACTTCGGCGCGCGCGAAATCGACGGCATTTTCCAACAGGTTGCCCACGCCATAGAGGATCGCGGGATTGCGGGTGCCGACCGGCTCCTTGGTGCCGGAGATCGCGATCCGGACCTTGATGGCGACGCCGAAATCGCGGTGTGGCGCCACCGTCTCCTCGATCAGGGTCGACAGCTTCATGCTGTCGAACGGCGCGCCGGTCGCCGACAGCTGGGTGATCTTTGTCAGAATGTCGCGGCAGCGCTGGGTCTGCTCGCGCAGCGTCTTGATGTCGGAAGCGACGTCCTTGTTGTCCCCGAGCGCGCGCTCGAGCTCGCGCGACACCAGCGCAATTGTCGACAATGGTGTGCCGAGTTCGTGCGCGGCGGCGGCGGCAAGCCCGTCGATCTGGGTGAGATGCTGCTCGCGCGCCAGCACCAGTTCGGTCGCTGCAAGCGCATCCGACAGCTTGCGCGCCTCCTCGGTGACCTGGAACGAATAGAGCGAGGTGACGCCGATCGCCAGCAGGATCGATAGCCAGACGCCGAACAGATAGATCGGCGGCAGGACCAGCGGCTCTTCGGGATCCCACGGCAGCGGCAGATAGACCACCAGCAGCACGGTGGCGCAGGCGATCGCGGTTGCGCCCAGCGCGATCGTCAGGCGAACGGGTAGCGCGGTCGCCGAAATCAGCACCGGGGCCAGGAACAGGAATGAAAAGGGGTTTTGCAGGCCGCCGGTGAAGAACAGCAGCGCCGCGAGTTCCAGGATGTTGAAGCCGAGCAGCGCCGCTGCATGGACGGGCTCCAGCCGCTGCATCGGGTTGAACACGATCTGCAGGCTTAGATTGACCAGCGCCGACACGCTGACGATGATGAGGCAGGGCACGACCGCAAAATCAAACTCCAGCCCCTGCGCCACAATGAAGATGGCCGCAAGCTGCCCAAACACTGCGAGCCAGCGCAGCCGCAGGATCGTGTCCAGGCGGACATGGCGCTCTGGGTGGCGAAAATCGGAAGCCGCGATCTCGGTCATAGTGCAAGCTTAGCCGCGCGGGCATTCGATCACAAATTGCGGTCTTCGCTCCGCCAGAGGTTGCCTGATCGCCTGCAATGCCTCAATGAACTGCCCGCATGATGCAAAATGAAGCCACTTTTGCCCCGTTGCCCACGCGGGACGCCGCCGCCTCCGCGGCGATCGAGGTCGCGCACCTGACGAAGGTCTACAAGAAGACCCGCGCAGTCGACGATATCTCGTTCAGCATCGCGCGCGGCAGCATCACCGGCCTGCTCGGCGGCAACGGCGCCGGCAAGACAACGACCATCGCGATGATCATGGGGCTGGTGCTGCCGACGGCCGGCCGCGTGCGGGTGCTCGGCCATCCGATGCCCGAGGAAGCTGCGCATGTGCTCGGGCGGATGAATTTTGAGAGCCCCTATGTCGACATGCCAATGCGGCTCACGGTGCGGCAGAACCTCACCATCTTCGGGCGGCTCTATGCGGTCGACAATTTGCGCGGGCGCATCGCGCAGCTCGCCCACGATCTCGATCTCAACGAGTTCATCGATCGGCCCAACGGCAAGCTCTCGGCCGGCCAGAAGACCCGCGTGGCGCTGGCGAAAGCGCTGATCAACCAGCCGGAGCTGTTGCTGCTCGACGAACCGACCGCCTCGCTCGATCCCGATACGGCAGACTGGGTGCGCGAGCATCTTGAGACCTATCGCAAGCAGCATGAGGCGACCATCCTGCTTGCGTCCCACAACATGCTCGAGGTCGAGCGGCTGTGCGACCGCGTCATCATCTTGAAGCGCGGCCGGATCGAGGAGGACGACAGTCCCGACGGCATCATGGCCCGCTATAGCCGCACCACCCTCGAGGAGGTGTTCCTCGATGTCGCGCGTGGCCGCGTGCAGGAGGCGGTGTGATGAGTGAGCTCGCCCTCCAGCGGGGTATCGCGGCGCACCGCATCGGCGCAATGATCCTGCGCTACTGGTATCTGTTGCTGTCGTCCTGGCCGCGCTTTCTCGAGCTGCTGTACTGGCCGGTGATGCAGATCATCACCTGGGGATTCCTGCAGACCTATATTTCCCAGAATGCCGGGTTCTTCGCGCGCGCCGGCGGCACGCTGATCGGCGCTGTCATCCTGTGGGACATCCTGTTCCGCGGTCAGCTCGGTTTTTCGATCTCGTTCCTGGAAGAAATGTGGGCGCGCAATCTCGGCAACCTGATGATGAGCCCGCTCAAGCCGATCGAATTTCTGATCGCGCTGATGGTGATGAGCCTGCTCCGCCTTGGGATCGGCGTCATTCCGATGACGGCGCTCGCCTACATCGTGTTCCACTTCAATTTTTACGGCCTAGGGCTGCCGGCGATCGCCTTCTTCTGTAACCTGATTTTCACGAGCTGGGCGGTCGGCATTTTCGTCTCCGGGCTCGTGCTGCGCCATGGGTTAGGGGCGGAAAGCATCGTCTGGACCTTGATGTTCGCGCTGATGCCGCTCGCCTGCGTTTATTATCCAGTGCGGGTGCTGCCGCATTGGCTGCAATTCGTCTCCTGGTCGCTGCCGCCGACCTATGTATTCGAGGGAATGCGCTCGCTCCTGATCGATCACGTCTTTCGCAGCGACTTGATGCTGTGGGCACTCGCGCTCAACGCTGTGCTGCTTCTGGCTTCATTTGCGGCATTCCTTGCCCTTTTGCGGAGCGCCCGCCGTCACGGCACGCTGCTCGGGGGTGGCGAATAGGTCACTTTCCCGTGGAATTGCGGGGTTTTGGGCTGGCAGCGATCGGTAGATATCCCGATCTCTGCATTGACGCATTATTACGCATTGGTCACTATGCTGCGGCGCAAAACAGGGGTCTGAAACAGATGGCAATTGGTGAGTTTGGCGGCGCACCGCCACTAGTCGGTCAAGGCAGTCCGGCGCTCACAACGCCGATGTACTGGATGTACGAGTTGGCACATGCGTCGCTCAATCCGGCGCGCGCGGTCTCTGACGCCACCAAGATTCTCTTTCAGAACCCGCTGAACCCCTGGACGCATACTGAATTCGGCAAATCGATCGCGGCGGCCTGTGAATTGTTCGAGCGGACCACGCGCCGCTACGGCAAGCCCGAGTGGGGTATTCAGGACAGCGAGGTCAACGGCATCCGCACGCCGATCGAGATCAAGAGCGTTTGGGAAAAGCCATTCTGCCGCCTGCTCTATTTCGATCGCAAAATCACCCGTCCGCTGCGTCATCCGCAGCCGCGCATCCTGATCGTAGCGCCGATGTCCGGCCACTACGCGACGCTGCTCCGCGGCACAGTGGAAGCCTTCCTGCCCTCGCATGAGGTCTACATCACCGACTGGGCGGACGCGCGGATGGTGCCGTTGTCGGCAGGCCGCTTCGATCTCGACGATTACATCGACTACGTCATCGAGATGCTGCAGGTGCTGGGCGGCAATATGCATGTGATCGCGGTGTGCCAGCCGTCGGTGCCTGTCGTGGCGGCAGTCTCACTGATGGAAGCCGCGCGCGATCCCTTCGTGCCGATCTCGATGACCTTGATGGGCGGGCCCATCGACACCCGCCGCAATCCGACCGCGGTCAACAATCTCGCCGAGCAGCGCGGCATCGACTGGTTCCGCAGCCATGTCATCACCAAGGTGCCGTTTCCGCATCCCGGCGTCGGCCGCAACGTCTATCCGGGTTTCCTGCAGCTGAACGGCTTTATCAGCATGAATCTCGACCGCCACATGGACGCCCACAAGGACCTGTTCCGCAATCTGGTGAAGGGCGACGGCGATCTCGTCGACAAGCATCGAGACTTCTACGACGAATATCTCGCGGTGATGGATCTCGCCGCCGAATATTACCTGCAGACGGTCGAGACCGTGTTCGTCAGGCACGCGCTGCCGAAGGGCGAGATGACTCACCGCGGCAAGCCGGTCGACCCATCGAAGATCACGCGTGTCGCGTTGATGACGGTGGAAGGCGAGAACGACGACATCTCCGGTCTCGGCCAGACCGAAGCAACGCACGCATTGTGCAGTTCGATCCCCGCCAATCGGCGTGTGCACTACATGCAGCCGGGTGTCGGGCACTATGGTGTGTTCAATGGTTCCAGATTCAGGTCTGAAATCGTGCCGCGCATTTCCGACTTCATGGTCTCAGCGGCGAATCCGAAGGCTTCGCTCGCTGCGGCAGCTGAATAGAGCGAGTTTAGCGCGCGTATGACGCTGATTTCGCGCGCGAGCCTGCGAACTCGCGGGGATTGAGCCTTTCGCCCTCCCCGCAACGCGGTCGCAAAACCCCGAGATTCGGTTCCCTGAAAGAATGAGTATTACCTCAGCGCTTGGGGGCGGTTTGGGAGACCCCTTCCAGTCGAAATTTGGGGTTCCTGACCCATTCTGTAGGGCCCAAGTCACGGCAAACCCCTGTATATTGGGCAAATGATTTGTTTTTGCGCCGAGCGATTTCACTGGCGGCGGATATGGCAGAATCCGGGCGATTTCCTCCTCCCCGGACTGACGGACATGGCCACTCGCGCGCTCCTTTATCGGCGGCCTTACGAACCTTCGACTCTTGTCATCAGACATGGCTCGCAATTTTTCACGATCAGGGTCAGACGGCACAGGCGCGCGCGCCGTTATACGTTGCGCATCCATCCGACTGACCGCGAAGCCATCCTCACCATGCCGCCGCGCGGCCGGATCGCGGAGGCGCGCGACTTCGCGCAGCTTCACGGCGGCTGGATCGCCGCGCGCCTGGGGCGTCTGCCCAAGGCCGCCCCGTTCCAGCCCGGCACGGTGGTGCCGCTGCGCGGCGTGCCGCACCGGATCGTGCACCGCTCGGGCGAGCGCGGCACGGTGTGGACGGAGACGCGCGATAGCGGCGAGCGCATTCTCTGCGTCGCCGGCGGCCATGAGCATATCGATCGCCGGGTGCATGACTTCTTCAAGCGCGAGGCGCGGCGCGACCTGCAGAAGTCGGCGCAGGCCTATGCCGAGGCGCTGTCGGTGCGGGTGAAGCGGCTGTCGATCCGCGATCAATCGAGCCGCTGGGGCTCCTGCACCTCGCACGGCTCGCTGTCGTTCTCCTGGCGGCTGATCCTCGCGCCGCCGTTTGTGCTCGACTATCTCGCCGCCCACGAGGTGGCGCATCTGGTCGAGATGAACCATTCGCCGCGGTTCTGGCGGGTGGTCGCGCGCCACTGTCCGTCGGTCGAGCGCGCCAAGCGCTGGCTCGATACCTACGGCAACGATCTGCACCGCTACGGGATCGAGGACTAGCGGCCGAACAGCCGGTCCATCAGCCAGCCGTCGAGCCCGCCAGCGGGCTCAGGCCGCACCGCCGCGCGGGTCGGAGCAGGGCGG
>Ga0306926_10007705_pt1 | contig 11707 bp, 10 predicted proteins | sample flu12Cox44000178_FD_203759 | JGI IMG/M metagenome (GOLD analysis project Ga0306926, IMG submission 203759) | Lab enrichment of tropical soil microbial communities from Luquillo Experimental Forest, Puerto Rico - flux8day.12C.oxic.44.000.178 (v2)... | ecosystem: Environmental > Terrestrial >...
AGCGCGCCACCTATAAGGGACAGCGCAACTCGCTTCGAAAGCAACGGGCGGTATCCGGCCTTGATCCTAGAGGATGACCTGTGAGCGTGTCTCAGCGCCACCCGGGAGAACCCACGATGTCTCTGCAGCTGCCGCACCGGACACAGGATTTTCTTCAGCGCTTTGTCGATTGCGCGCTCATTCAAACGTCGTTGGATCGACGCAGCGTGCCGCCGGTCATAGCGCCGAGACGATGGGTTCGCACTGACCTCGAGACGGCGTTATCTCCGGACAACAGCCGGGAAATGCGCTCGAAATACCGGAAGGCTCGATCTTACCTGATCGTCGAGAGGTCATCATGACCATAAGCGAATACGAGGAACGGTTCCGGTCCCCAACGCCATCACTTTATCAAATCTTCGCCGCGACCCGGGGACCCGAGCGGGAACGACGGCGGAGTCAACGCTTCTGGGTTGCTGCAGCCTTGGTCGGTGTGATGACGATGACATATAAGGTTGCGTCCCATCACACCGTTCATAGTAAGACGAGTAATGGCTCGCAGATATGGAAGTGCGACATCGGATGACCCGCTGGGTGGTGATGGAAGGAAGTCATGTTTGACGAGCGTTGCGCCGAGCCATCTCTGGACGAGCTGTTTGGGGATGTCGCGATGCGACTTCTTATGCGACGCGATGGCATAACGGAAAGCGATATTCGGGCCTTGCTATGTGAACTGAGGGTTGCGCGAGCGGGGGTGTTGGACGGGACTAAGCGCCAGCCCGGCGTCGGCCGCAACGCCCGCAGCGCCTCGTCCGATCGGTAACCGGTGCAGAGGCCTGACGATGGTGCAAAACATGGACGTGGTGCTGAAGCGGTTTGAGCAGCCCGACGAAGTGCGAACCTTTGAGAGGGGCAAGTTCGAGATCGTTTGGATAGGCGGCATGACCATTGGCCGCGCGACCTATGAACCAGGCTGGAAGTGGTCGCTTCATGTCGGGCCGGCGACCGGCGCGTCGAGCTGCTCGGTCGAGCATGTCGGCATGGTCGTCTCTGGCCGCGCGACTGCTGCGATGGACAACGGCACCATCGTCGAGATGCGCCCGGGAGATGTCTTCTACATCGCAGCCGGACACGACAGCTGGGTGGTCGGCGACGAGCCCTATGTCTCGCTGCATTTTCTCGGCGCGGACCACTACGCCGACCATCACTAAAAAAGGTTCGACGGCAACTGCAGGCTGCAGCTCGGCCAGCTCACCCTATACTAAAGACAGATATTCGCGCGCGGGCGACGGGAAAAAGGGAAGGAAGATGCCGGTGAAAGTCAGGATGGAGCGGGTAGCGCCGATCTTGCCGGTACGGGACGTAACGGCGGCGCTTGCCCATTACCGGCAGCTCGGCTTCGAGGTGCAAGCCTACGGCCCTCCGGGCGAAGCAAACCCGGAATATGGCTTTGTGCGCCGGGGCGATGTCGAGCTGCATCTGAGCCTTCCCCGGAGCACGACCCCAAGGTCTCGGCGAGCAACTGCTACCTCTATGTCAGCGATGCCGACGCCCTCCATGCCGCCTGGCAGGCCGCCAATGTTGCCGCCCGTCTTTCGGCCGCCCGGGGACACGCCGTACCGATTGCGTGAGTTTGCGTATGTCGATCCCGAGGGCAACCTGCTTCGGAGGCTCGCCCCTCCAAAAGGCGGAGGCATGACCGGCGAGCGCGGTGGCATGTGCTTCCTCGAATTCGCGGCCATCGGCCCAGGGGTGGCGAGATTCGTAGCGAAGTAGCATAGCACCATGCGGCCCGTCCACTGATTGACCAGGCGAAGCAATGGCACGATTGCAGTGCATTTGTTGCGGGCCCGGCGCGCACGTTCCACGGCGTAAGCGGAGCGTCGCCCCTAATGTCACCGCTATACTGAATTGGCAAGGTGCTTGCCGGGGTTAGTGTCAAGGGCGCCGTGGACGGCCTTTATCAGATCGCTTTTCACGAGCGCCGCCACGTCGTCGGCAGTGGAGAATGCAACAACGATCTCGAGCGCATTCTCTGCCGCGCTGCGGTCGAGCAGTACACTCGGGACCGGGTCGGCGAGCACCCGCGGATCGGCCCGAACAAGATTACGCACCTGTTCGATTGCAGGGTCGAGCTCGGTGTCGCCTGCAATCCGAAAACGTACCTCGCTCGCATGCGGCGGCGCGGGATAAATGCTGAAATTGCGCAGGAGCTGGCCCCAGACGCCGTTGTTTGGCACGATCACCTGCACTTTGTCGTCGGTGACCAGTTCTGTCCAGAATAGCGACAGCTCTTTGACGGTGCCGGAGCTGTTGCCGATCTGCACCTTGTGATCAATCCGGAAGGGCCGGAAGATCAATAGCATGACGCCCGCCGCCAGATTAGAAAGCGTGCCCTGCAGGGCTAGGCCGACCGCGAGGCTGGCGGCACCGAGGATCGCGACGAGGCTCGTCGTCTGGATACCGAACTCCGACAGCACCGCCAGCACCGTCACGGTCAAGACCAGGTAGCGGGCGAAGCTGCCGAAGAAGCTTTGCAGCATCGGATCGACGTGCGGCGTTCGCCTCAACATCGTCACCACGAACCGGTCCGCCGTGCCCGAGAGCCACAGGCCGATCAACAATATCAGGATTGCACCGAGGGCATTCAGCGTATTGCCGACAATCAGCGGCAGCAACGCGCCCATGTCGGCCATCACATTCTGGGCTTTGTCCTCCAGCATTGTTCTATCTCGCCACTTGCCACACGCACCGCAAACGCGCGCGGAGAAGGGTGCGCCAGGCGGCCGAGGCGCTGCTCACATCAAAATCACAAGATACCGAGAAACGGTTATCGCCTCCCGCAGTGATTGAACGCCGAGGTGAAGTTTGCCGGGGTTCGCGACGAGACGCCTCTCGAAGTGGTGAACCCGCTTATCCGGCAAGAGAGAGCGACGACCAACAGGCAGCGGTGCCGTTAGGCCGCTTACGCGAGACCATTCTTACCCCGCTCGACAGACGGGGTGCGCTGCTGCGTTAGCCTTCCTGATCGGCGCCGACGACGAGGTGGCATTCACGCACTTGGTCACGCGGCACGCGTAATGTATCGGGCGGGTTGAGCTGGCGCAACACCAACGTGTCGCCTTCCCAGCCGACGAACTGCTTGATCAGCACGGCGTTGTCCTGCTTGTAGACGACGACGTCGCGGCCGCGCGTCGGCGGCTTGAACGGGTTGACGTGTAACAGCCAACCCGGCTCGTAACGCGGTTCCATGCTGTCGCCGACCATGTAGATCGCATAGGCCGAGCGCACCCCGCCGAGATTGGCGGGGCGCGGCGTGTAGCCGATCGGGCCGTCTTCCAGAAACATCTCCTGATCGCCACCGCCGCGCGCGGCGCTGCGAATCGGGATCTGATCCGGGCCGCGAGCCAGCGCCGACGGTGCCGCGGAGGAAGACGCGGTCGACGGCGGACGGCCCCGACCGCGCGGCATCTCGCCGGCCGGCGGCGGAACCGTGGCCTCGACGGCATGGCGCAGCACCTCCTCCGGCGGCACGCCGAGAAAGTCGGCGATTTGCACGGTCTCCAACTGCTTCATCTGGCGCTCGCCCTTCATCATGCGGGAGACCGCCGAGGGTGCTAGCCGAAGGTGGCGCGCGAGATCCGCCTGCGTCGCGTTGGCCCGCTCCAGGGCCTGATGGAACCAGCGACCGTCCATAATGCGTCCCCAGCAATTTGCTATATTGACACAGCGATAATCAACGCTACCATGCCGGTGTGATCCTGACAAGCGATTTGATGCGAAAACGGAGACACTTATGAGGATTTCGTCGGTGCCGGTTGGGTGGGAGGATACGGAAGATGACTCCGGGTGCGCCTATATTCTCGACGACTGCAACGGCCGACGGATCTGTGGCGCTCCGCAAAAGGCGGTCTCGCCGTCGCGAAAGGCGGCTTCACCCTATTGCCCGGAGCATCATGCGCTCTGTCATGTCGCCTACGGCAGCGAGGCCGAAGCCGGCCGTTTGCGCGAGGTGGAAGCGATCGCGAAGGTCGTCGGCGGCCGCCGCAGCCGCGATGCCGTCGGGCCATCGCGACAATTTCTGAAACGGCTCGAGCAGGCTGCTCGCGGCGTTTCGTGGCCGAATCGTTCATGATTTGTTCGCGAAAGTCAATCATGACGCGCCATCATTCTCGCCGCCTCCCAGTTCCTATGGGCGAAAATGTCGCGGTAACGCCGACGCCCGAACGTCGCAACCACGGCATCGTCGAGCGCTTGGAGCGGCCAATTGCCGACGAATCGGGTCGTCCTGCGCGGCCCTATCGCGCTGTCGACACGCTCGCCACAATGGAGCGCCGGGGTTCGATCACCGCGGGGATGCGTCAGGCGGGTGAGGATTTCCGGGCGCGCTTTGCGACAGCCCAACTCGACCCGTTGCGTGCTCCCGATTGGTCGCGACTAAGAGTCGGTAGCTCGTCCCGATTCGGAGCCGGGGACGAGCCAGGCTTGCGGATCGAGGGCGCACGCAACGTCGTCTGGCGCGCCATCCTGGCGGTCGGTGGCATCGGCTCCCCCGCCGGCTCATGCCTATGGCATGTCGTGGGCTGGGAACGGTCGCTAAAGGAATGGGCGCTCGAACAGGGCTGGAGTGGCCGCCGGGTCAGCCAGGAGGCCGCGTCAGGGATCCTGATCGCGGCGCTCGGTGCGCTCGAGGCGCATTTCGGGATGGGCAGAGATTGCGATATTGGTATTTCGTGATTGACAAGTCCGGATCGATCTGCTAGAAATCGTCGAAATTGGCGGAAGCGGCGACGCAGCGGGCCAAAGACGCAAAAACGCCCGCGATATCGATGTTCTGCTGATCACCGAGGACGGCACGGCTTGAGGATCCGGCGGAGGGATGCGGGTGAGGGGCTTGCGCGCGGGTTGGCTCGCTTCGCTGCCCGAGCCCACGAGGAACGACCTCGCCGCCGCATTGAGTCGCGCCGAGGCACGTGCGCTGCTTTATGATTGGCCATTCTGGGCGCGCCCGGCGCAGCTGCCGCCGCAGGGCAACTGGCGGGTGTGGCTTCTCCTCGCCGGCCGCGGATTTGGTAAGACCCGAACAGGCGCCGAGCTGATCCGCGCGCGGGTGACGGCGTGGACCGCGCACCGCTTGGCGCTCGTTGCACCAACCGCCGCCGACGCGCGCAATGTAATGGTCGAAGGCGAAAGCGGCATCCTGGCGATCTCGCCACCTTGGGACCGGCCTCGCTATGAGCCGTCGAAGCGGCGGCTGATCTGGCCAAACGGGGCCGTCGCAACGCTCTACAGCGCCGACGAGCTGGAACGCCTGCGCGGACCACAGCATGATGCTACGTGGTGCGACGAGCTCGGCAGCTGGCGCTATCCCGAGGCCTGGGATATGCTGATGTTCGGGCTGCGGTTGGGCACTGATCCGCGTGTCGTGGTCACCACGACGCCGCGGCCGACAAAGTTGATCCGCGCGCTGATCGCCGATCCCACGACCGTGGTGACGCGTGGCTCGACCTATGAGAACCGCGCCAATCTAGCGCCCCCCTTCCTGGATCAGATCATCCGCAAATACGAGGGGACCCGCCTCGGCCGCCAAGAACTCGAGGCAGAGCTCCTCGACGACGTGCCGGGTGCCCTTTGGACTCGCAGCATCATCGAGGCGGCGCGGGCGCTTACTGCGCCGTCATTGATTAGAGTGGTGGTGGCGATCGACCCGGCTGCGACCTCGACCGCGGACGCCGACGAGACCGGCATCATTGTCGCCGGCAAGGACGGGCAAGGGCAGGGCTGGGTGCTCGCCGACGCGTCCGGCCGCTACCAGCCGACGGAATGGGCGAAGACAGCGATTGCAGCTTATCGTGCGCACCGCGCCGACCGGGTTGTTGCCGAGGTAAACCACGGTGGCGAGATGGTCGAGGCGACCTTGCGCGCGATCGATCCGAACGTGTCCTTTGCAGCCGTGCGCGCCTCACGCGGCAAGGTTACCAGGGCCGAGCCCGTGTCGGCGCTTTACGAGCAGGGCAGGGTTCACCACCTCGGCACCTTCCCGCAGCTCGAAGATCAGATGTGCGGCTTTGTGCCCGCGGGCCATGGCGATGTCGAACGCCGCTCGGCCGGACACTCGCCCGACCGGGTCGACGCCCTGGTATGGGCGTTGACCAATCTCCTGCTCGAGCCGATGTCGAACCAGGGAATCTTCCACCTCTATCGTCAGCTCGCTGAGAACCGCCGCTCCTAGTTCGTCGCTCAAAGCCCGCCGAAGGAGATCGTGAATTGACGCTCTTGATCAAAGACGCGAACACGACAACGCAGCCGATTTCGACGCAGCCCGATGTCGCAGGCAATCTCGTGCCGGTACACGCACCGGCGTCGGTGGTCGGCGGCATCGCGACTCCGGTTGGCCCGACGGCACCTCTTCCGGTCATTAATACGGGAGGCGCCGCTGCAATCGACGGCAGCGCGACTGTAGTCGCGGGGGGTACGGCGCAGACGCTGTTTGCCGGAGTCGTCCCGATCAACGGCTACCTCGTCGCCAACAATTCGTCGGCGATCCTGTACGTGAGCGATGTCGGCTCTGCGACATCAGGCGGTGCGTCGATCCCGATCGCTGCGGGTGTCGTGTTCATGACCCCCTCGGGATATAAGCCGGCCGGTGCCGTCAGCCTTTGGGGTGGCGCAACGGGCCAGGCCTTTGCGGCGCGCAGGTGGTGATGTCGACGCTTGCCCTCAGAGGCTGACCGAAAAATGAGTCTTGCAATGGCAATCGCTCATTCGTCATTCCCGCGAAAGCGGCCCCGGGGTGACGCCGGCTCTCGACCGTTGCAAGCTAGGCCCGGGGGCAGCGACCCTTGGGCTCAGGAGCTTTCCCTGGACCCCCGCTTTCGCAGGGATGATGCTAACCCATTGGTGAAACGGCTGCTGTGGCTTGCTGCATTCGCCTTCGGGCTCGGTGTTGCGTTGCCCAGCTTTGCGCAGTCGCCGGGCAATTTCTCGACATTGTCAACCGCCGGTACTGCGACGATGGGCGGCGACGTGGTGATGTGCTCGGGACGTCCTTGGATCGATGTGCGTTGCAATGGTGCCCTCGGTGACGGGAGCCATGACGACACGACAGCGATCAACACCACGATCGCGACGGCGATAACCAACAACTGGCCAGTACATATTCCGGCTGGCACCTACAAGGTCACCTCGGCGATCTCGATCGACTACGCCGGTCAGGCATCCAAGGGCTTTCGGCTGATCTCGGAGGGGGCAACGATCGACGGCCGCGCGATCGCTTCCGGCCCGGTGCTGCAGATCCAGTGTGGCGGCGGCGCAACCAGCAGCCCAACCGGATGCTTTTACTTCAAGGAAGAGGGAAGCCTATTCATCAACGCCAGCGCCCCGACTTATGCGGTGGTGCTCGGTAAGACCGATTTCTCCGACGCGCATAATTCCGTGAAGATCGATCATCTGATCGTAAATAATACCAGTACAGCGTCGAGCGCCGGCGGATGCCAGCTCAACTTCGTTCTCGACAGCGACATTTACGCGGTCTGCGTGTCAGCGGGAGGGGCCGCCGGCCTGGCGCTCGAACAAACACAATTCTCGCGGATCTCAGGCGCCGGCACTGCGCAGGGCATCGGCGGCAGGAGCCTGGTGCTCGAAAATGGATACAATTTCAGTAATACGTTCTTCGCGCTCGATCTCGAGGTGTCGCCGACCTGCCTGTCGATCACCTTCAATCACAATGGCCTCAATACCTTTGTTTCGCCATATTTCAACTGCCAAACTGCGGTCAACGCGACTGCCAGTATCGGCAATGTGCTGATCAACCCAAACTACGGCGACGCAACGATCAATTTCGGACCGTCCTCAACCGGGATCACCGTGATCGGAGGCGGGTCGCGCAGCCGATGGTATTTCCCGTCGACCGCGAGCTATACGGCGGCCCCCGTCGACGACGGGCTCAATATCTCGAGCTACAATGCCCCCGGCGCGTCGCTAGCCGTAACCCTTCCGGCCGTTGGCAGCGTGAACCCTGGCTGGACGATGGCCTTTGCGACCGATAACGGCAAGGGCATGACGGTGACTGCTCCGTCCGGAGCGATCTTGTCGGGCGGTAAGGCGGTGCCGTCGATCGTCCTTGGCCCCGGTAACTATGAGAACGTTGCCCTGCAGTCCGACGGCAACAATTGGCGCATGATCTCCTCGACACGAAACACGCGTTTGGTCAACGGTTTTGATCCACCTCCCTGGCCCAGCAACTGGCTCTACCCCTCGACCTCAGGCTATGCAGCGACATTGGGGGACAACGGCAATACCCTGTCGAGCTTCAACACGACCGCAGGACTGAGCGTGACCCTGCCCGCGACGACGGCGTTACCGACGGGATGGAGCATGGGTTTCGCCACCGACAGCACAAAACCGCTGTCGGTTTCGGTCAATGGGACGTCAGGCGGACATATCGTGTGGCCTGGATCAGGCGCATCGGCGACGACGCTGACTCTCGCTAATACCGCCCAGGGTGCCTACGAGTTTCTGGTTCTGCAATACGACGGAAGCGGCAATTTTCGCGTCGTTGATGCAACGCCCGCGACGGCCCAGGCAATCGGCATGATCGGGGCCGGCGGGATCAGCCATTGGAATTTCCCGGCTGTCAGCACCTACGTTGCGGCCGTCGCCGACAACGGCAATGTGGTGTCAAGTTTCAATAGCCCACTCTCGTTCTTCGCGGTGACATTGCCGTCGACGTCGGCGATCCCGATGGGTTGGACGATCGGGATCGCCAGCGATAGCAACAAGACCGCGTCGGTTCAAGTAAACGGCACATCGGGCGGCCACATCTTGTTTCCTGGCAGCGGTGGCACCGTGACCTCCGCGTCGCTGGCATCCGGCAATTACGAGCTCCTCGTGCTGCAGTTCGATGGCAGCAACTTCCGTGTCGTCGAGGCGACACCGGCGACAGCGACCCAGATCGGGATCTCCGGCAACGCCCCCGGCATCAATCGATGGAGTTTCCCCGCGGTCGGCACCTACGCGGCCTCGCAAAGCGACAACGGCAATGCGGTGTCGAACTACAATACGCCCACATCCTCGCTGATCGTGACCTTGCCGTCGACGGCGTCGATCGGTACCGGCTGGATCATGGGCTTTGCGACCGACAACGGCAAGACAATGACCATCCAGGTCAATGGCGCCGCCGGTGGAAAAATTCTGGTCCCGGCAGATGGCGGCGTGTCGAGCAACTCGATCACCCTGGCGGTCGGTCAGAATTACGAATATGCAACGCTACAATTCGATGGCTCGAACTTCCGGGTTGTCGCAGCAACGCCGCAGACGCTCAACAATCTGGGCGGTCTGTTTAGCTCGAGTTCGCCGGCCTCATCGTCGGTCTGCACGACCAACCAGATGACACACGACAGCGAGTTCCTCTACATCTGCACCGCGACAAACACTTGGAAGCGCGTGGCGATCACGGGAGGTTATTGATGATTGCCGCAGCAACGCTGGGCGCTTGCGCAAGAGGCGCGGAATAAGCCATGCCACCTGCCGGCGGAAAGCGCACCCCGTTGACGCAACTCGCTCGTGAGCCGATCGCGTCCTACACCTGGGGCGGCTGGGGGACGCAGAACGACATCACCCAATTTCGCGAAGTCTTTCAGCCCGACCAGGGGATCTTTTCCCCAAGCTATCCGCTGGTACCGCCCGAGCGCGAGCGGGTGCGACTGTGGGATTTTCCGGTCGGCTACAACACGATCTACACGCCGCGCTCGTACGAACCGATCGGTTTCGACGAACTTAGGGTCTTGGCCGAGAGCCACGATATCACGCGGCTCGCGATCGAGACACGCAAGGACCAAATCGAGAAGCTCGAATGGACGATCAAATCGCGCGACGATCGCAACCCGGCGGCGGACGCTCCAGCGCGCATCGAGCGATTGACCGAGTTTTGGCAGATGCCCGACGGCGAGCAACCCTTTGCAACCTGGCTTCGTGAGGCGCTCGAGGACGTCCTCGTGCTCGATGCGCCCGCCTTCGAGGTGCGCCGCAACCGCGGCGGCCATATCATCGGCCTGGATGTCGTCGACGGGTCGACGATTAAGGTGCTGGTCGACGACACCGGACGTCGGCCGCAACCGCCGGCGCCGGCATATGAGCAGGTGATCCACGGCCGGCCGTGGCGTCTGTTGAGCGACGCCGAGCTGATCTACCTGCCGCGCAACCGCCGCCCGCACAAGGCATATGGGTTCAGCCCTGTTGAGCAAATCGTGTTGACGGTCAACATCGGGCTGCGCCGACAGGTCATGCAACTGCAACACTTTACTGAAGGTAACGTGCCGCCTGGGTTGATGAACGCGCCGGACGGCTGGAACGCCGAACAGATCCACCAATACCAGGAGTGGTTCGACTCCATGCTGGCCGGCAATACCGGCAGCCGCACACGGCTGCTCTGGGGACCGAGCGGCGCCAAGTATCAGGCCTTCAAGGAGGCCCCCTACAAGGATGATTTTGACGAGTGGCTGGCACGGATCGTCTGTTACGCGTTCTCGTTGCCACCGACCGCCTTCACTCCGCAAGTCAATCGGGCAACCGCGCAGACCGCGCAGGAGGCGGCTCTCGAGGAGGGCCTGGCCCCGCTGATGGGCTGGGTTAAGCGACTGGTCGATAGTGTCATCCAGAACCGGATGGGCCATAGCGATCTCGAATTCGCTTGGTTGGATGTGCGGCCGACGGATCCCAAGGACCAATCCGTAATCCTCACCAGCTATGTCAAAGACGGCATCTACACCCTGAACGAGGCGCGCGACGTCCTGGGACTCGATCCGGTCGAGGGCGGTGATGTGCCGATGTTCCTGACCGCGCAAGGGCCGATACTGCTGCACGACCCTGTCGCGCCGAAAACGGAGACCACTACAAGCACCGTCGGCGAATAACCCGATCCTTTTTCCGACGCGCACGTGCGGGGCCGACAGCCGTCTCAGGGCTCGGTTGGCCCGTTCGGCTGCTCGAACCTGATGAATAAAAAGCATCGGAGCCTCTGATGAGCGTGCTGCCATCCGACATCGTCGTCTATGGCTCGGTCGATATGCCCGAGACCGACGGCGCAACGATAGGCGGCGTGGTCGATTTCACTCGTCGTGTCGCGTTCTACGACATCACCCCGGCCGGCAGCGTCGATGTTATCTCAAGCTCATTGAGCGATACAGCGACCACGATCGCCTATTCCGGACGCGACGCGACCGGCATGATTCAAAGCCAGACACTGACCTTGAACGGGCAGAGCTGGGTGACCGGGTCACAATCGCTCGAGCGGTTGCTATATGCCGCACTGTCAGGGGCGACTGCTAGCGGACCATTGGCCGACCCGGGCGGTACCCCCGCGGTCGGTGACGTGACGCTCGCTGCCCATAGCTGTGTGCTACCTTCTGGCGCAGTGACGACCGACGCGGCGGTGCGCACCGCGCAGGCTGGTTCAGCCAATCACAGCGGTACGACGCCGGCGCTGTTCAAACTGCAATCGGGCGATGGTGCCGGGGTCTCCGCAGGCCAGATCATTTGGACAAAGAGCGGCACCGGTGCGAACCAGTTGCGGCAGGTCATCGCCACGGAGGGCTACGGCACCGATACGGTCGCAGTCAGCCGCGACTGGGGCACGGTGCCGGACGACACCACGACTTATAAGATCCTCCAGGGGATGCTGTTCGAGATCTTGCCGAACCCAGTGACGGCGGTGATCCGCATGTTCTCG
>Ga0306926_10007707_pt1 | contig 11703 bp, 11 predicted proteins | sample flu12Cox44000178_FD_203759 | JGI IMG/M metagenome (GOLD analysis project Ga0306926, IMG submission 203759) | Lab enrichment of tropical soil microbial communities from Luquillo Experimental Forest, Puerto Rico - flux8day.12C.oxic.44.000.178 (v2)... | ecosystem: Environmental > Terrestrial >...
TAAGCAACATCGACTTTCACGCGCCGCCGCAGGAACCTGGCTGGGCAAACGACGGCACATTCAATAGCCAGGGTTATAGCAGCACGCCATGGACTGTAACTCAGGTTAGCGATTCCATAACCTGGAATAGCGAGACGTTCGTGCAGAATCAAAACGCCAATGCAATCCGCTTTGGCACGTTGTATAACTTTAGGTTTGACGCGGACAAACCACCGGGGAGCGCAGACGCTACCGTCGGATTCTTTAAGACAGGATCGCCTATGACCGTTGCTATCCAGGCGCCTGGAGGAGGAACTCCTACTCCAACGCCCGCAGCGAGTCCGACGCCATCACCGACATCAACTCCCACGACCAAAATCAGAGATTCTCTGCTTCGCTCAGAATGACACACTGAAATGTCTTAAAAATGTGAAACCAACGTGCGCATTATTTTGGATCGCGATCGTTAACACAGGCTGCTGCGTCGCGTCACAGGCGCAATGTCCGAACATGATCGGGAGATGGAACACCGAGATTACTTTCGCTAACGAGGAACACCATTCGTTGCGCTTTGACGCTCAAGATGGCGGAAAAGGTTCTTTGCTGTTGTTGGACGCCAGATCGAAAGTGTGGGGAGCAACGACGTCTTCAGAGGCAAAGTGGAGTAAAGGCCAGGGAAACGCTGCGACATTTTCTGGCCCGGTGGAATTTCTCCTTGGTAACGTCGGACGGGATCCAGGGACATTGGGGTTCCACGGAGAATTTGAAACAGCGGACTCCATAACGGGCGACGTGGAATTCTCGCCCTCCATTGGCGGTCAGCCATCGAGACATGGCACCTTTAAAGCGACCCGCATGCAGGCCGGAAAACAGTGACCGCTGATCCGTTGTAGTTGCGCCGAAGATGCCAGCTTCTGCGAAGCGCATGCGCGCTGCGCACTGTTTTCGAGAGCGCCGGCGCTCCGGCACAACAATTGGTAGCAACATTGTTACCTTTCAAGACGCTTGCAAAAGATCGTTGAGGACTGCAGAGATCGGTGAGCCAAATCCGGCTTGCTCAGGCGCTCGCGACACGCGCGGCTCACTTTTCGGAAAAAATAAAAAAAGCTTGTCAACCGTTTGCGCCTCCCCTACACGGGACAAACCGCAATAATATGAAAAAAAATCCTTCGCTAAATCCGCGTTTTTTAATCTTCGTGTCTTGATCGGCCTCTTTATAGTCCTGGCCGGCGTCTCCCTAGCGCTGGTGGCCTCTGGCCTGTTCTCGGCACAGGCGCAGCAGAAGTATAACTCTGCCAGCAACTACACCAACTCCATGGATCCGCTCGTGCCTCCTGGGTTTGACTGTTCCAAAATTCACGAGCTGGGCATTGACAGGCAAGAGAACTTTCGGGCGGGCGCGATCATGATTTACTTCGGCCTTGAACAAGGAGGTTGGGATACGCCCAGCCGTTCGTTCTCCCGATTTATGCAACAGATGCTGCCAGAGCCGCTGAACTATGGCGGCACAGACGTTGACCTGATCACCGGCACCGAGACCTTTCCCAATGTTACCCAGTCGGAGACATTTAGTACGGCCAACCCGGATAATCCCAACCAGATTGTCGTCGCGTACAACGACTCACGAGGTCGCCCCAGTAATAATATCTCGGGCGCATCGGTCTCCACTGATGGCGGCACCACCTTTACGCGCCTGACCCAAGCCAGCGGTCAAAGCCCCTTTAGCAATACGATCGGCGACCCGGTTATTTTGTTCAGCAAACGAAGCCAGACTTGGTACACCGTCTGGCTGGACGCCGGCTGCGGGGGTCAGGGCCTGGGCGGCTATAAGTCCACGACTCCGCAGGATCCCAATAGCTGGACCCATTTCTGTGTTCACACCAACAGCAACGACGACCGCGAGTCTGGTTGGGCCGATAACAATCCATCCTCGGCACACTACGGAAACCTTTACGTCTCCTGGAACGACTTCAATGTCGGCGGCGGCGCGCTTTTTGTGCGTGTTTCCACTGACGATGGTGTGACATGGACGCCGCACCAGATCACCAGTGACAGTCCCTTCATCCGTGATGTCCAGATCACTGGCGACTCAGTCAACGGCAATGTGTATATCGCCGGAATGAACGAAGGCGGCGGGGGGCACTTCCGGGCCTCGCTCGAATCTTTTCTTCAGGTCCACTGACGGCGGCATTACCTGGGCCAACACCTTCACTAGCTCGACATTCACGGGCCCGAGCGATGGGACTACTTGCAGCTCCAACAGCTATTTCGCGGCGATGTTCAGCAGTTACTGGCGACACATGGGTTGGGGCCAGCCTGCCGCCCTAAACAACGTTGTTCACTATGTTTATGCTCAGCACGGCACCGGCAGCGACGCGGGCGACATATATTACATCCGCTCCACTGATGGCGGCGTGACCTTCAGCGTGCCTTTAAAGCTAAATACCGACTCGGGTACCGCCAAGCAGTGGCAGCCGAATCTCTCGGTCAGTCCGACTGGCACGGTGTTCGCAACGTGGTACGATACGCGTAACGGCGGGTCGTGTACGAAGGGTGTAAACACCCCGTGCTATCAGATGTTCTCACGCGAGTCCACGGAAGACGGCGTGACCTGGCAGGCGGATATGCCATTGTCCGATGTGATCAGTCCTCTGCCGGCCCAACCCGATCCGGGAATCGTAGCGTGCTATGCGGGCGATTACGACTACGGCTCCGCCCAAGCAACTGCGCACTACACTTCATGGGTGGACGGCCGCGTGGCCATCAACAGTACCCAGCAGCAGGACGCCTTTACTGATCACCAGACTGTTGGAACGCCGTCTCCTACGCCAACGGCATCGCCTTCACCGACAGCTACGGCTACGGCTTCACCTACCCCGACGCCGCCTATCTGCATTTGGTCAGCTGGTCCTGACATGCCAAGCGTCGGGGTTCGTCTTGTTGGTGCCTTTTTCCCCGCCAACGGGAAGTTCTATGAAATGGGCGGACGTAGCTCGGATGTTGCTGGCAGCGATTTCACGCATCCGTTTGAATATGACCCAAGTACGAATACTTGGACTACCAAGTCAGCAAGCTACCCCGATAATCAGGTGAACAACATGGCCTGCGGCGCGCTCACCGTCTCGGGGACGCCGTACATCTACTGTGTGGGTGGCTCGGCGGCTGGCGCGACAACAGCTACAGCCCGGGTGTTCCTCTAGGACCCTGTCGCCGACGCTATAACCAGCCTCACCAGTTCGGACAACTGGCCTGGTGATGCCGCAGGCACGATCTTGCCTGGCGGGTTTGCGGTGTTTAACAACAAGCTATACATACTGGGTGGCTTCAACATCAATGTAGCCTCCACTAACCAGATATGGCAATTTGATCCTACTGCTGCGGTAGGTTCCAAGTGGACACAGATGACGAACACGCCGGAAGGGGTCATGTACGCACCGACCTGCACCATCGGTGGCATTATCTATCTGGCAGGCGCATCGGATTTCTCCGGTGGCTTGGTGATCGACACCACCAACTCCTTCAGCTTCAACCCTGCCACTAACGCCACTGGCATGATAGCAGCGATACCACGGGCCACAGGCGAGACGAGAGCGCTGAACTTCAACGGCAAAATGTTAGTGATGGGTGGCGGCAGAGTCGCGCCAAACCCCTCCAACGAGGTGGACATCTACGATCCGGGTACTAACACTTGGACAACGGGTTCTCCCGTCCCTGCGTTGATGACTGCGCGGCGCAACTTCCCAACCGATACCGACGGCGTGACTATGATTTGGCTGGCAGGCGGCTATGCTCCGGCGACGCCGACGGCCTCGATGGAAATCTTCCTCTTCCCCTGCGCGCAGGGGTCGCCCACGCCGACGCCAACAGCCACGCCAACTGCCACGGCGACAGCAACAGCAACGGCGACGTTTACGCCAACACCCACACCAACCGTAACAGTGCCGCCGAGGACGACTCCAACACCGCGCCCTCGCCACCCTACACCGCCGCCTCGGCCATAGGACGGTTACCTAGGACTCATCGCATACTAACGTGGGAACTCGCGAGGCAACTCGCGAGTTTCTCTTTTGTACCGGCGCGGCTCACGTGTTTGGAGTCGAGAGCGATGGCGCACAGCGTTGTAGCCGAGGGCGCTCATCTGCACCCGAGGAGGGTCCTGCCACGGACAACGCAGCCGCGGTCAACGCCCGCGGCTGCAACAACGCCGAGCGCCAGGACATTGCGGCTTGTATAGCTTTTTCCAAAACGCCACAAATTCGGACAGCGTCTTCGCATCACATTCCGGACGACAAAACACATGAACGTAATACGGCATGATTACATATCGGCCAACGGCAACATTAGCCATTTCCATCCGTACGAGCGTACTGCTTCGCCTGTTCGCCACGGCGAATCCGACTTGGGGGACAACGTGCCCACCGGATCAGTAGCCAGAGCGGTGCTCCTTTATCGAATACCCGAATCACACTGCCACTGAACGTTTGTCATCTTCCCCGCAGCAACGTCAACTTCGAATGGCCCAAAATGGCCGATGCTGCTCTTCCTTCCCTTCATCGAAACTTTGTAATGTCCGGGCGGCACGGAAGTCCGGAAATGTCCCTGATCGTCAGTGGTGAATGATGCGACCTCGCCCTTGTCGTTTTCCACAGCGAAAGTGGCTTTGGCCAGCGGTTTTGAATCGGGACTATCATCTCTGACCGGCCCAGCTTGAGTCGGACTAATTGTAATTGTTCCTTCGATGCCCGTTTCTGCTCCGGAAGGAGTTTGACCGGGAGAGAAAAGAGCGGACATGATTAGAAATGCCAGAGTGATTGAGAATACTCGGAATTGCATCCGTAAATATACCTTTCCAAAATCGTCCTGGTCAATACTGACGAAGCACGAATGGAATGACGAGTAATCAGATGACGAAAAGTTTGATCTCTCATTTGCGTCCACAGATCATGCAGGTTTCCGGTTGCTATTTTTTCGTCATCCCGAGCGGAGCGCAGCGGATTCGTGGGCGTTCATTCGTGTTGAGGGCCAGGTGCTGACTTGACGATTTTACTCGTAGCGCCGAAGTTTTTCGCTCTTCTGCCATTGCATGAAACGCTATTTGCCTTTTGTAATTGTCGTTGCGGTCGCGTTAATCGCGCTTGGAAGCGGAGTGATGCTTTATCGGGCCAAGCGACAGCAACAGCAACTCCGGCCTATTCCTGAAAACCAGGCTCTCTCGGAAACCACTGACGCCCAATCAATGCACATTCGCGGCAACCCCAATGCCCCGGTGACGCTGGAAGAGTTTGGCGATTTTCAGTGCCCGCCCTGTGGCAGCTTCGCTACTTTTAGTGAACAGCTCCTCAAGGAGTACGATTCGCGCCTGCGGATTGTCTTTCGGAATTTCCCGCTCCCAGCGCACGAGCACGCTCGCGAGGCCGCGATCGCCGCGGAAGCTGCCGGGATCCAAGGACGTTTCTGGGAGATGTATGACGTGTTGTATCGAGAACAAGCATTCTGGAGTTATGCTCCGAATGCGCGGCAATTGTTCGAATCCTACGCGGGAACGATCGGGCTCAATATTGATCAGTTCAGAAAGGATATGGACGGCGAAAAGGCCAGAGAACGAGTCGATTCCGATCACGCGCGCGGCGATTCCCTTGGAGTAAAGGTCACTCCAACGCTGTTCATCAATAACCAGCCACTCGAGGGAAAGGACAAAAACCCGGAGGGCCTCCGCGCCGCGATCAATGCCGCGCTGGCAGCAAAACCGAAAAATGGCGCGTGATTTTTGTTGGATTGCCCGCGAATCACGCGAATTAACGCGAATAAGAACGGGGTGAAATGACGAATGATCAAGCAATGACGAAATCCGAATGACGAAGCGCGAAGGAATGACGAATGACCAAATGACGAACGATCGTGTCGTCGGTTCTTCGCCATTCGGGCTTCGGGTTTCCTGCGTCATTTGTCATTCGGGCTTCGGCATTCCTTCGTCATTCGCCCGCCACGCCGAAGCTTGGCGAAGGCGGGTCATTCGAGCTTCATCATTCTCACCATGACCGTATCGCGATTTCGCAAAATCCTTTACATCGTCGCTGCGATCGTTGCACTGGCCGGCCTGGCGGATGCAACTTATTTGAGCGTGCAGGCATTTACTGGTGAAACGCTTAGCTGCGGAGGATCGCCAGATTGTTTCCGGGTATTGGGCAGTTCGTATTCGAAGGTGCATGGCATTCCCGTGGCCCTGGTTGGCGCGGTGGCGTACTTCTGTGTGTTCGCCCTCGCTACATTCGCGGCGTTCGGCTACGCGCGTGCGCAGACACTTCTGATTCCGATTATCGTTGCGATGTTTCTGGCCACGCTTTGGTTTTTGTATGTGCAGGCTTTTTTGCTACACGCCTACTGCCGCTATTGCTTGTTCTCAGCGGCCGTCACATTTCTGCTGGCCGGGTTGGTAATTGCCGCGCCCTCTTCGCGGGATGCATCCGTGCAATGAGTTAGCGCCAAAGGCGCAGCATTCATCGCCAGCCTGGGGGATCGCCCCAGGACTCACGGTTCCTAAGACACCAGCGCTGAAAGCGCGATTCATTTCCGACGCCGTTGAGACGCGCTTTCAGCGCTTGCTACGTCGCGGTTTGAATTCCTGGGGCGATGCCTTCAGGCTAACAGTGAGGTAGCGCCTTTGGCGCTAACCAAACCAATGGGACAGATGCGGATTCTCGTTATCGAAGACGAAAAGAAAACAGCGGCTTTCCTGGCCAAGGGACTCCGCGAAGCCGGGTTCGCAGTCGATCTTGCGCGCGATGGCGAGACGGGCCTGGAGCAAGCGCGCGCCACCAAATTTGACCTTCTTATCGTCGATATCATGCTGCCGCATAAGGACGGCTGGGAAGTGGTCACGGAACTCCGGCGCGATGGGGTTCGCACGCCGATTCTTTTTCTTACCGCGCGTGACAGTGTGCGCGATCGTGTGAAAGGACTTGATCTGGGCGCAGACGATTATCTGGTCAAGCCATTCGCGTTTTCGGAGCTGCTTGCCCGGGTCCGCTCTGTATTGCGGCGTGCTCCTCAGCGACAAGCAGAACATTTGCGCATCGATAATTTAGAGATCGACATGCAACGACACAAGGCAACTCGTTCTGGAACTCCGCTTAATCTCACGCCGAAGGAATTTCTTCTGCTCGCTCATCTGGTTCGTTCGGCCGGGGAAGTGGTATCGCGCGCCGAGATTGCAGAACAGGTGTGGGACATCGGATTCAAAACGGATACGAATGTGGTTGACGTCGTTGTGCGCCGCTTGCGTGCAAAGGTGGACGATCCGTTCAAGACCAAGCTGATCCACACTATCCGTGGCGTTGGTTATGTTCTCAAAGCGCGCTAAACCCCGCTCCATCGCCTCCCGGCTCATTCTGTTTTTTACGCTGGCCACAGCGCTCTTACTGGCCTTTGGGCTTGGGACATTTTATTGGCTCGTTGTCCGACACGCATTCGCCGAAGACAATGCTGTCCTGGCCGACAAGATCTCGGCGTTGAACGCGGACCTCAATGAGAACGGCCCCAATGTCTTTGCCGAAGAATTAAACGCGCAACGCGCAGCCGAACATCCTGCGTACTGGATCAGGATACTCGATCCGCAAGGTCGCACGTTGGCAGAAACGCCGGGGATAGATCGATTGCTTCCGCCAGAGATTTTTCCGTCGTCCCAAAAATCACCGTCGGCCGTTCAAAACCGGAAGGATTATCATATAGGGGCGAAACTGTTTTCTCTGGTCGTACTGAGCGCAGAATCTGGCGGCGAGGCTTACACGCTTCAGGTGGCGCAGGACCGCTCAAGCGATGAGCGAGTTGAAAGAGAGTTCGCGCTGTTGTTCATCATCGTGCTCGCGAGTAGCGCTCTGGCTTCGGCTTTCATTGCCATCATCGTTACAAAACGCGGGTTGCGACCGCTGACACAAATAACCCGATCGGTTGCGCGCATGGGACCGACGCATCTAAAGGAGCGAGTCGCACCTGCGGGTTGGCCGCACGAGCTTCAACCGCTGGCCCTGGCCTTCGATGACATGCTCGAGCGACTCGACGATTCCTTTACGCGGCTTTCTCAGTTTTCAGCCGACCTCGCGCACGAGTTGCGAACACCCATTGCCAATATGCTGGGCGAAGCGCAAGTGGCTCTGACGCGTCAGCGCAGTGCAGCCGAGTATCGAGAGACCATCGAATCCACCATCGGCGAATGCGAACGGCTCTCGAGAATCGTGGACAATTTGCTTTTCGTCGCGCGAGTGGATGCGGCGCGCGAACCGATCGCGCGGAAGCGATTCGATGCGCGCAAGGCCATGGAGAAAATTGCAGCGTTTTATCAGACAATCGCGGACGATCATCACGTCACGATCAGTTGTAGCGGCGAAGGACAAATTTATGCCGATCCCGACCTGTTCGAGCGCGCCGCAGGAAATTTGCTCGATAACGCGCTGCGCTTCACTCCCGAGAACGGTTCAATTCAAATTGCTCTTTGCAAACACGACCGCGATTTCGAAGTTGCCGTCAGCGACACCGGCTGCGGAATAGCTCCCGAACATTTGCCGCGTGTGTTTGATCGATTTTACCGGGCCGAGTCATCGCGCGGTTCGGACGGAGCAGGCCTCGGCCTGGCTTTGGTAAAATCGATCGTCGAACTCCATGGCGGATCAGCAAAGATCGAGAGCGAGATTGGTCGGGGCACAACCGTCACGCTAAATTTCCCATTTCACCCGCGTCACGACCATCGAGATGAAAATGTTAAAAAGAAATAATGAATTACGCACTGCTTAAGGTATTCGCAGCGCTGATTCCAGTGTCCGCGCTGTTTACCGGTTCAGCGATCATTTGGCTACGAAAAAAGAGCATTTCCTCCTTTTTGCAGTTCCTTGGTGCAACGGGCTTGGTGATCGTGATTCTCACCCACGTATTCGAAGCACTTCGTCTCTTCGGCAGCATGGGTTGGGGAGCTCAGCACAGCGTTGGCCATTATCTCGATTTGTCGTGCGCAATCCTGGGTGTCACGTTGTTTTCTCTCGGATACCTGATTCACGCGATAGATACGCGTTCGGGAAGAAGAGATGAAAAACTAACGAGTCGCCACGAAGGCCTGGCGCACTGATTGGATGCGAAAAGCATTAGCTTCCTGATCCCTGTCCAGCCTTAAAACCTGGCGCAAATCAGACACCAAGCTGCCGAGAGACACAGAGCAAATTTCTCAGTAATTCTGTTTCGCGCTCACTCCTTGGAGTGACGCGCTGGTGCAAGAAACTGGCGCCTTTTCCTAGGCGAGCATCGCCAATTTTTTCCTGAAAATTTAGCTTGCCAATCATTACAATCTTGTAATGATGCGCGGCACCAATGAGGAAGACATTCTTTTTCTCTCAAGTTCGACGGCGTCGGCTCCCCCCGCTGGTCGCGTGTGCCAGCTTGCTCCTTTTTGCCAGTAATCGTTCAGCCCTCGCGCAGGCGATAACCGACGAGGAGTCTGTTGTCGTCACGGCCGAGGAAGTGCCCAGTGCCTACGGTGCGCCTCCGGGACTTTCACGCAGCCGTTTTTCCAACGCAGTGAACGCGTATGTCTTGCCGCCATGGTCATTTTTCTTTGGCGAACTCTATGAGGGACAGGGATTCCGGCATGGACCACCCGACCATCTTTTTACTCAGGAGATCGAAATGGGTTTGCCATATCGCTTCAACATCGCGGCGGAAGGACAGTTCGAACGATTTGATGGCGGTGGCGGCGCGCAGACTGTGAGTCTGGAAGCAAGATGGGCTCTGGCCGATTGGAACAAAATTCCGCTCAATCCGACACTGTTCGCTGAATACAAATTCGGCGTCGGCACCATCCGGCACGAGGAAGTCCCACCGCCTCCCGGAGGAAGAGAAGAGGAAGAGACCGGCCCACCCAAGGTTCCCGACACGTACGAAGCCCGATTACTCCTTGCACAGGATTTCGGCGAGCGCGTTGAATGGGCCATGAACTGGTTTTTCGAAAAAGAGAACACTGGTGACCGCGGGCGTGAATGGGGTTTTTCACAAGCTGCATTGACCCCAATTCTGCTGCCTAACGAACGCCTGAAGGTCGGCATAGAAATGCAATACAGGAATGTCACAACGAAGGACACCCGCGGCGATCCCGTGAACAGCTTCGTCATCGGACCGACCGTCGCGTGGAAACCGACGGCGCAAACTCGTGTCGATATCTCGCCGTTGTTTGGCTGCACTCACGATTCGCCGATTGCTGATGTGTTTATTGCATTTTCATGGCTATTCGGCAGCGAACGCGCCGAAGCAGAAGCGCCGGTGTCCACGCGGTTCAGGTACTACACCGACGTAGCCTACAGTGGCAGTCATTCGGCAAAAGATTACGGGAAAGAAATGAAGCAGGTTGCGCCTCCGTGCTGTCCTGAATGGTACGGTGATCGCGAATGGAATGTGAATCTATGGGGCACATATGCATTCACCAACACCGAGTTCGCTCCTAACCCTTCGCTGGTGGACATCGTGCAAAGTACGAGTGAGGGAAACCCAGTCCTTGGCACCTACGATCGATACATTGGCGGCGATCACGCGTGGGGTGGCGGTGGCGACATTAAATATTTTTTCTGTCGCTATATTGGCCTCGGCGTTGAGGGATTTGCCCTGGAGGCGCACAAACCCGGTTTCGATATCTTCGCGGACCCGACGATCCCGATTTTTACCCGTGAAAGAATCAATCATGACCATACCATCGGCTCTGTTCTCGGTACGCTAACACTGCGCTATCCAACCCCGTGCACACGTCTTGCGCCTTACGCGTGGGCCGGCGTCGGCGCGATTTTCGGTGGCGGCGAAAGGGACGTGCTTCACACGCAGGGGCCGCCGGACGCGTTTGAGGTGCATGCTCAGACGGATCACTTCGGTAGCGAAACTAAACTGCTCGGTCAATTCGGAGCTGGTCTGGAATTTCGATTCACTCGACACGTCGCGATGATTAACGACCTGAGCTTCGGCGTGATCGACGGACCGAAAAATAATTTCGGAATGTTCCGCAGCGGAGTAAACTTCGCGTTCTAGGATCTTTGAGGGTCTGCACCCTCAAGGCAGAAAGCCGCGGCAGGTTTCCGCGGCTTGTGTAGTGGAACCGCCGCAGCCCGGGTGGAGCGGGCTGCGGCTCACTTCTGCTCAGCCGATCTCGGCTAAGCAGTTGGTGCTGCTGATTTTGAGCGAACCGAATCGATTATACAAATTACATTTCTGTAATGTTCATATCGGTCTGAACGCGTTCGCTTGGACTAGTCATCCCCTCGGATTGCCAGAAGCGTTGAATCAGCCACCTGTCAGTATCGACGGAATCGCCACTACACCTCTTGACCGTTTGAAACCGCGCCGATAGTTTCATTCTCGGAAAGGAGCTTTGTCGGTGAAAACCGAGGTATCTGTTGAATACTGCGTCGTTTGAAACTACACGCCGAAAGCCGTCAGTTTGGCGGCCAAAATTCTTGAGCTCGGCGAGCGCATTAAGTCGCTCACGCTGATTCCCTCGAGCGGCGGCGCCTTCGAGATTCGCGCCAATGGCAAACTGCTCCACTCCAAGCTCGATACCGGCGACTGGCCGGATTTTGACGAGATCGTCAAGGCGATCAAGAAAATCAAGTAGCGCATTCACTTCGTTTTTCGGGCTGCTTCAGATAACGAAGGCGTCACTGTGGTGGGCCTTAAGATTTTCCAACGTCCAACGTCCAACGT
>Ga0306926_10007711_pt1 | contig 11700 bp, 10 predicted proteins | sample flu12Cox44000178_FD_203759 | JGI IMG/M metagenome (GOLD analysis project Ga0306926, IMG submission 203759) | Lab enrichment of tropical soil microbial communities from Luquillo Experimental Forest, Puerto Rico - flux8day.12C.oxic.44.000.178 (v2)... | ecosystem: Environmental > Terrestrial >...
AAGCGACCAGCACCAGCAACTGGTCGACCCCATCGTCCAGTTTGTTTTGCGTGCCCAGCGCGAACATCAGCGTGAAGATCAGGATTGCGACCGTATATTTGACGACATCGTTCCGCAGCAACGTGGTGGCGATGATCCGCGGCGTCATCTGGGCGCTGGCGATCTGTACGGCAACGAGCAGCGAGCCGAAGGTGAAGACGACGAAGGCAAGCGTTGCCGAGACGATGGTTTCGAGCAGCGACTTCGCGCCGGCCGCTTCGAAGCTGAGAAGGCTCCATCCAAGCCAGCCCCCGAGCCGATCCAGTTGTCTCGCAGCCATTAGGGCGAGCGGGATGGCAAACAATGGAACAATCCAAAGGGATGATCCGAGATAGCTTTTGAGGACGTATCGCTGGTTCCACCTCATCCGCATTTTGCAAGATCCGATTCTGTTCAGGGTACGACATTGTCGGTTCGGGAAAGGGCGCCTTCGGCGAGAGCCTGGCGCCGCCATGGCCAGCGGCCCTCGATTTCAAGCACCAGAGTCCAGCTTAAGAACGTACGCACGACCACCAGGCCTGCGAGAAGGCCGAGACTGTTAAATGTGAGTTCGATCGCGATCGTCTTGACAATATCGGCCGCGACCAGCACTTCCAGGCCGAGCAAGAGTGACCGCCCGATGCGTATCTTGTATTCGTCGTAGGGCTGCGCCCGCTGGCTCCAATGCACGCAGAGCAAGGTCGACACCACGATGCCGGCCACGATGATGAAGACGCCGAAGACCTCGATACAAATGCCGACGAGATGAATCCATCCGCTAGTCGTGGTTTCGAATGCAGGCAAGCGCTCGATACTTGGATCCATCGGGTCATCCCTGACGTCGGACTGCCTTCCGCGGCGATTTGAAAAGAGCAGCCGCCAAAGTCACATCTTCAAAGCAAATGGCGTGGCCACGTTGATATGCATCAAGTGGGCGGGCTTGAGTGCCGATATGCAGGGTCGCGGCAATTGGCTGATGACCTCAGATGTCCGAAACGACGAAGAACGAGGGAGGAACGGGCTGGCTGTCGTGGTTTCCGCCCGCGCGCTGGCTCGCTGAGTACCGCGCGGCCTGGCTGCCCGGCGACATCATTGCCGGCGTGACGCTGGCGGCCTATGCAATCCCGGTGTCCCTTGCCTATGCCGGCCTTGCAGGCTTGCCTCCGCAGGTCGGCGTCTACGGTTATCTGCTGGGCGGTCTCGGCTATGCGATGCTCGGGTCGTCGCGACAGCTCGCCATCGGGCCGACTTCCGCCATCTCGCTGATGATCGCCGCGACCGTGGGGGCGATGGCCGAAGGCGACGCGCAGCGCTACGCGCAGATTGCGAGTCTAGTGGCGTTCACGGTAGCCCTGCTCAGCCTCTGTGCGTGGCTGTTGCGCCTCAGCGTACTGGTGAAACTGATCAGCAATAGCATTCTGGTCGGCTTCAAGGCCGGAGCCGGCTTGACCATCGCCGTCACTCAATTGCCGAGCCTGTTGGGGGTGAAGGGCGGAGGTCACAATTTCTTCGAACGCGTGGTGCTGCTCGCCGGGCAAGTCGGCGAGATACAGTTGCTCGTCCTTCTCATCGGGGTCATCGCCATCGTCCTGATTGTTCTCGGCGAGCGGATGCTGCCGGGGAAGCCGGTCGCGCTCGCCGTCGTCGCGCTTTCGATTGTGGCAGCCACGGTATTCGGTCTTCCGGAGCTTGGCGTGCCGATCACGGGACACATTCCGGCGGGGTTGCCGACATTGGCGGGCCCCGCGCTCAGGCTACACGATGAAGAGGGAATCGTGCCGCTGGCCGCCGGCTGCCTGCTGCTCGCCTATATCGAGGGCGTCTCTGCCGCACGCACATTCGCGGCGAAGTACGGATACCAGCTCGATGCCCGGCAGGAACTTCTTGGACTTGCCGCGGCCAATCTGGCAGCGGCGTTGGGGCAAGGCTATCCGGTCGCCGGCGGACTGTCGCAATCGGCCGTGAACGACAAGGCCGGCGCGCGCACGCCGCTGGCGCTTGTCTTCGCCTCGATCACGCTGGCGGTCTGTCTGGTTTTCCTGACCGGATGGCTCGACGACCTGCCAAAGGCGGTTCTGGCCGCGGTCGTGCTGACGGCAATCTATGGCCTGCTGGATTTTCCGACCCTGCTGCGGATGTGGCGCGTCAGCCGGCTGGATTTTTTCGCCGCCACGATCGCTCTCGTAGGCGTTCTGCTTCTGGGAATCCTGCAAGGTATTCTGCTTGCCACGATGGCCTCGATATTGCTGTTGCTGGCGCGGGTATCGAGCCCGCACGTTGCGTTTCTCGGCCGCGTTCCCGGCACCAACAGCTATTCGGATATGGACCGGCATCCGGAAAACGAGCCGATGCCTGGCGTGATCATCTTTCGTCCCGAGGCATCCCTCATTTACGTCAATGCGGATGCCGTGCTCGACGCGGTCCTCATGCGGCTGCGCAAGGATGCTCCGGCTCCGATCCGCCTGGTGGTGTGCGATCTCTCCGCTGCTCCCTATCTCGACCTTGCCGGCTGCCGCATGCTGCATGAATTGCACACCGAACTGGCCGCCGGCGGCGCGGCTTTGCGCGTCGTGGGCGCCCATGGCGCCTCGCGCGACCTGTTGCGGGCGGTTGGGATCGAAGAGAAGGTCGGCGGACTGGATCGCATCGCCACGGTCGAAACCGTCTTGCGGGCATATGCTCCATAGGGAGGCGCCGCGATTGTGAGATACATCAAGCGCTTCCTTCAACGTCTGCTGATCCTAGGCCTGGGCATTTTCAGCGTCTGGCTGATCGTCTTTGTGGTGTTCAGAATCGCAGACCAAAGGCTTCCCTGGATAGTCGCGCTGAGCATCACCTATGGACTGGCGGCTTATATCATTCTCCCGCGGGTCATTCGATTTGGCCTGAAGATGCTCCAGCGCGAACGCGTGCCGAGCTATACCATTACGGGCGACGGGCTGCCCGGAGATCCCGTCAACGTCGCGCTCGTCGGCACGCTCGGGCAACTTCGCGCAGCTTTTGCCGCGCTTGGCTGGGCCGAAGCGGATCGGTTGAACCTTGCCAGCTCCTGGAGGATGGTCCGGGCTTTTGTCCTCAATGCGCCATACCCGACCGCGCCCTTCAGCACTCTCTATCTCTTCGGACGCGGCCAGGACATCGGCTTCCAGAAGGCCATCGACAATAGTCCGCGCAAGCGCCATCACGTCCGGTTTTGGGCGCTGAGCCTGACGCGCGCCCGAAGCACGTGGGGCGAGGCCGATTTCTGGCTCAATACCGACCGCCCGTCAGACCGGGAAACCGTGATCTGGGTCGGAGCTGGGACGAGGGACACTGGGCTCTCGCTGACGCGTATTTCCTTCCAGATCACGCACGCGACGGATTCCGATACCAATGCCGAGCGTGATTACATCATCGCCGAGCTGAAGAAGGGTGCGTGTATCGAGGCTGTGAGAGTGTATCAATCCGGTCAGAATCTGCCGACCGAACGCGTCAACCATTACATTACGGACGGTGAAATCACCCTGGCGCGACTGCTGATGAAGGGGAACTAGTCAGCGCACTATTGTGGCTTAGTACTGCTCGGGGACCGTCGTCATCTTGCGCAGGATTGCCTGATCGTTGTAGCGGCCCTTGTCGGATCGTTTCGGCAATTTGACCTTTTCCTGCGCAATGCGCTTGTAGGGGATCATCGTCAGGAGATGCGAGATGCAATTCAGCCGCGCGCGCCGCTTGTCCTCGGAGCGCACGAGGTGCCAGGGCGAATGCTTGGAGTCGGTGGCCTTGAACATCAGGTCGCGCGCTTTCGAATAGTCATACCATCGCCGATAGGATTCGATGTCCATCGGGCTCAGCTTCCATTGCCGCAGCGGATCGTCGATCCGGGCGTTGAACCGCAACTCCTGTTCCTCCATGCCGGCCTCGAGCCAGTACTTGATCAGAATGATCCCGGCATCGATGATGTATCGCTCGATCTCCGGACAAAGCTCGAGGAAGCGTTCGTGTTCTTCCTTGGTACAGAAGCCCATGACGTATTCCACGCCGGCACGGTTGTACCAGCTGCGGTCGAAAATCACGATCTCGCCAGCGGCGGGAAAGAATTCCATGTAGCGCTGGATGAACATCTGACTCTTCTGCCGATCGGACGGCGAGGGGAGGGCGATGGTTCGAAACACGCGCGGGCTGACTTTCTCCGTGATAGCCTTGATCGTGCCTCCCTTGCCAGCGGCGTCGCGCCCTTCGAACAGCACGATCACCCGCAACCCCTTCGTCTTCACCCATTGTTGCAGGTGGCAAAGCTCAACCTGAAGCTTGCGCAATTCCTTCTCATAGGCTTTGCGCTTCATCTTTCCGTTGTCGTTTGCCATCGTTGTTTCGCCCGGTTGCGCTCCAGATTTTCAGCTTCGATGTTGGGTGGAAAGGTCGAGGGAGTTCATGCCCAGCTCAGGATGATACCGATATCGCCCGGCACCCCGCCCGGGAAGTCGATGATCTGATAGGAGATCTTGTAACCGCGCGGCTGCAGATAATCCTTCCACAGCTGATAGATTTCCTTGGGAACTCCGGTCAGGGTGTTTTCCCAGCCCGGTTCCATCTGGTTGATCGCGCGGCCGCGGTCGGTGCAGACAATGTTCGGGAATCGGTAGACCTGGATCTCGCTTAACCCGTTCCTCACCGCGCGCTGAATGACCGTGGATGCGCGTTTGATCTTTTCCTCTTCCGACAGGCCGGAAGGTTTTGTGAGTTCCTCAATCAACGCGTGCTTTTCGGCTTCAGCTGCCGCCAATTGGCGGGCATGTGCTTCGGCCTTTTCAGCTTCCTTAAGCGCTGCTTGTTTCTTGATATCATTGGCGTTTGGCAGCAAGTCGTTGATGTTCACCATGGTCGAAACTCCTGAAATTCCGATGCTTGCTCGGTGCGGAACTTTTGCCACACTGATGCCGACTTTCGCAAAAAAATAACGTTTTGCACCGCCAACCCTGTTGAGATAGATCAACGTCGTGATGCACCGCAGCGATAAGAGCAGGGTCAAACCAGAAATCCGCGAGAATATGGAGACCAAAATGGCCGATCGTCAGCAGGTACCGGGGCTCAACCCGTTCGGGCTTTTCGGCGCAGCTTTCGAATACATGACCGACGCAGCCCAGCGCAGCGTCCTGTTCTTCGACGTGATGCGCCAGCGCGGCGAGCAGTATCGCGAACACCTCGCGGAAAGCGTTCCGAACGTTCTCAGCTACAAGGCTGAGCTGGTAATGGATGGCCGTACCCTGAAACGGCCCGTGAATTATTTCCTGGTACGCGTTATTCCACCGGCCGGCATCGAGATCGATCCGACCCGGCGGCCATTCGTGGTGGTGGACCCCCGCGCCGGCCATGGACCGGGCATTGGCGGCTTCAAGGCCGACAGCGAAATCGGCGTGGCCATGAAGGCCGGGCATCCCTGCTACTTCATCGGGTTCCTGCCGGAACCGATGCCGGGCCAGACCATCGAGGATATCGCCCGCGCCGAAGCGCAATTCCTCGAGAAGGTCATTTCGCTGCATCCGCAGGCGGACGGCAAGCCATGCGTGATCGGCAACTGCCAGGCTGGCTGGGCGGTAATGATCCTGGCTGCGATCAGGCCGGAGCTGTTCGGACCGATGATCATTGCCGGCGCGCCGTTGTCATACTGGGGCGGTGTGCGCGGCCAGTATCCGATGCGTTACTCCGGAGGCTTGCTCGGCGGCAGCTGGCTGACGGCTTTGACCAGCGACATGGGCGCCGGCAAGTTCGACGGTGGCTGGCTGGTGCAGAACTTCGAAAACCAGAATCCGGCGAACACGCTGTGGAGCAAGCAATACAACGTCTACTCCAAGGTCGATACCGAAGCCCCACGCTACCTCGAATTCGAACGCTGGTGGGGCGGACACGTCAACCTCAATGCCGAGGAAATCCAGTTCATCGTCGATGAACTGTTCATCGGCAACAATCTCGCGGCCGGGCGCATCAAGATGTCGGACGGAACCGCCGTTGACCTGCGCAACATTCGCTCGCCGATCGTGGTGTTCTGCTCAAAGGGTGACAACATCACCCCGCCGCAGCAGGCGCTCGACTGGATTCTCGACCTCTATGACGATGTCCACGAGATCAGGTCTTACGGACAGACCATCGTGTACACCATCCACGAGACCGTCGGACATCTCGGGATTTTCGTCTCGGGCGGCGTGGCCAAGAAAGAGCACAACGAATTTTCAAGCAACATCGACCTGATCGACATGCTGCCGCCGGGTCTCTATGAGGCAACCTTCGAGCGCAAGTCTGGAGACACCAGCCATTCGGACCTCGTATCGGGCGAATGGGTGATGCGCTGTGAGGCGCGCACGCTTGATGACATTCGCGCGATGGGCGGCAATTCGCCGGAGGACGAGCGGCGGTTCGCCACCGCCGCGCGGGTTTCGGAGATCAACCTTTCACTGTACCGCGCGTTCATGCAGCCGATGGTCAAGGCATTCGTCACGCCATCGGTCGCGGACTGGTTGCATCGCTGGCACCCGCTTCGGATGTCCTACGAGGCCTTCACCGACAGCAATCCCTTCATGCCGATGCTGGCAAGTGCCGCCGAGAAGGTCAACGCGCAGCGAAGGGTGGCCACCAAGGACAACCCGTTCATCGCCATGCAGGAGAAGGTTTCAGAACAGATCGTCCGCTCGCTCGATGCCTGGCGGGAGACGCAGGAAAAGCTCTCCGAGCAGATATTCCTCGCGGTCTATGGCATGCCGGCGTTGCAGGCCGCCGTCGGAATAGACGCGGCAGCTGGCCGACCGCGGCGGCCGGGAAAATCGCCGCTGCACCGTGAGCTGGTCGAGAAGCGGATTGCCGAGCTGAAGGCGAAAATCGACAAGGGAGGGCTGCAGGAATGCACCATCCGCGGCCTGATCTATATTGGCGCGGCGCGCGGCGCCGTCGATGAGCGCGGGGTGGCGGCGCTTCGACGAATTCGCCTGACGGAAGAAGGATCGAAAATGACGCTGGCGCAGTTCAAGGCGATGGCGCGCGAGCAGTTCTTCCTGCTGTTGCTTGAGCCGGAAGCAACCCTTGCAGCCATTCCCAAATTGCTGCCGTCCGATCTTGCTGAACGCCGCAAGGGACTCGCGGCGATTCGCAATGTGCTCAGCTCCAGCGGAGAAATCGCGGGCGAGACCGCGGAACGGCTAAAGAGAGTGGCCGCGCTGTTCGGACTTGATGAGCAGCCTTCGGGAACGGGTGCCGAAAAGGTCCCTTTCGTTCCGAGCACAGACAAGGCCAAAGCCTCCTAACGCCTGCCGAGAAAATCTGGAGTCGAGCCATGAGTGCAGTTCAGACGGATAGCGGCGAACCGCGAACCCATGTGAAATACGATAAACTGATTGCTGCGGCCAAGCAGGTGCCGTCAGCCGTAACCCTTGTGGTCCATCCCTGCGACGAGTCCTCGTTGAGGGGTGTTTATGAAGCGGCCAGCGCCAACATTATCAAGCCCGTCCTGGTGGGCCCGGCCGCCAAGATCAAGGCGGCTGCGGCGCGCGCCAATATCGACACCTCCCGCTTCGAAATCGTCGACGCGCCGCACAGCGAAGAGGCGGCGGCAAAGGCCGTCGAGATGATTCACGAGGCAAAGGGCGAGCTTCTGATGAAAGGAAGCCTGCATACTGATGAATTGATGCGCAGCGTCACCGCAAAAACCGGCCTGCGTACCGATCGCCGCATCAGCCATGTCTTTGCGATCGACGTGCCCGGTTATGCCGAGACATTGTGGATCACGGATGCGGCGATCAACATTTTCCCGGATCTCGATACCAAGCGCGACATCGTGCAAAACGCGATCGATCTCTACGCCGGGATCGGCCTTGGCGTGCCGAGGGTGGGGATCCTTTCTGCCGTCGAAACGGTTACCTCGAAGATTCCTTCGACCATCGAAGCCGCGGCCTTGTGCAAGATGGCCGATCGCGGCCAGATCACGGGTGGCGTGCTTGACGGACCGCTCGCCTTCGACAACGCCGTCGATCCTGAGGCTGCGAGAATCAAGGGTATCAAGTCGCCGGTCGCCGGCCAGGCGCAGATCCTGCTCGTTCCCGATCTTGAGGCCGGCAATATGCTTGCCAAGAACCTTACCTTCATGGCGAAAGCAGACTCCGCCGGCATTGTCCTCGGTGCGCGCGTTCCGATCATCCTGACCTCGCGGGCCGATTCCCTGAGGGCACGCCTGGCGTCCTGCGCGATTGCGGTGCTCTATGCCGACTCCCGCCGTCGTGCAGCAACCGTCGCAGCGGCGTGAATGCCATGGATACGATCCTTGTCGCCAATGCGGGCTCTTCGAGCGTCAAGTTCCAGGTCTTCGAGATCGAGCAGGGCGGTGCTTTAAAGCGGCAGCTCAAGGGCCAGATCGACGGGGTCGGAAGCCGCCCGAAGCTCCGCGCATCGGCCGCGGACGGCAAGGTGCTAGTCGAGCGTACTTATGAGAACGACGCAGTCCGCGACGTGACCGCTGCCCTTGCGACGGCGGGCGCCTGGCTAAGGAACGAGTTGAAGATCAATCCGGTCGCGATCGGACATCGCGTGGTGCACGGCGGCCCGGATTACGACAAGCCAGTCCGGATCGACCAGAAGGTGCTGACGCAGCTCGAACGGTACGCCTCGCTGGCTCCGCTCCATCAGCCCTTTAATCTGGCGCCTATTCGGTCGATCCAGACGTATTTTCCGGAACTTCTGCAGGTCGCCTGTTTCGATACGGCGTTTCATCGCGGTCACCCGGCGCTGGCGGACTGGTACGCCATCCCGCGGGCGCTGCATGCCGAGGGCGTGCGGCGCTACGGCTTTCACGGGCTGTCTTACGAATATATCGCCAGTGCTCTTCCAAAAGTGGCGCCTGAAATCGCTGAAAAGCGCGTGATCGTCGCCCATCTCGGCAGCGGCGCGTCGATGTGCGCGATACACCGCGGCCACAGCGTCGAAAGCACAATGGGATTTACCGCGCTGGACGGACTGCCGATGGGCACGCGGCCAGGCCAGCTTGACCCGGGTGTCGTGCTTTATTTGATCGCCGAAAAAGGCATGTCGGCGGCCGAAGTGCAGGCTCTGCTCTACCGCGAGTGCGGACTCAAGGGGCTTTCCGGGATCAGCAACGACATGCGCGAGCTGCAGAGCAATACGAACCCGGACGCGGTTTTGGCGGTCGACTATTTCGTCTATCGCGTCGGCCTGAATGCGGGAATGCTCGCGGCGGCGATGCAGGGCGTCGACGCCTTCGTGTTCACCGCCGGCATCGGCGAGAACTCGCCGCAGATCCGCGCCGCGATCGTCGACAAGCTCGGCTGGCTCGGCGCTTCCCTGGATGCGGACGCAAATGCGACGAGCAAACTCCTGATTTCGCAGCGCGACAGCCGCCTGCCGGTTTACGTGGTACCGACGGACGAAGAACTGATGATCGCCCGGCACACGCTTTCGTTATTGTCGAACAGGGCAGAGGGCTCAGCAAAACAGGCGAGGGTGTCATGACGATTCCGGTCTATCCAGAAACCAAGGACGCACTCAAGGGCCGAAAGGGTTTGATCGTCGGCATCGCCAACGAAAGCTCGATCGCCTGGGGATGCGCAAGGGCATTCCGTGCGCTGGGGGCCCAACTCGCCGTCACCTATCTGAACGAGAAGGCGAAGCGGTTCGTCGAACCGCTGGCGCGGGAACTCGAGGCGCCCATCTTCATGCCGCTCGACGTGATGGCCGAGGGACAGACCGAAGCCGTGTTCGAGAAGATCGGCAAGGAATGGGGCCAGCTGGATTTTCTGGTTCATTCGATCGCCTTCTCGCCCAAGGAAGCGCTGCATGGCCGGGTGATCGATGTCGGCCGCGACGGATTTCTCAAGACGATGGATGTCTCGTGCTGGTCGTTCATCCGCATGGCCCATCTGGCGGAGCCGCTGATGAAGAAGGGTGGCACCTTGTTCACCATGACCTATTACGGCAGCCAGATGGTGGTGGAAAATTACAACATCATGGGCGTCGCCAAGGCCGCACTCGAATGCACCGTCCGCTATCTCGCCGCTGAAGTCGGCCCCAAGGGTATTCGGGTCCACGCCATTTCACCTGGTCCGCTGGCGACGCGGGCAGCTTCTGGCATTCCCGAATTCGATGAGCTGTTGTCGAAGGCCCAAGGCAAAGCGCCGACGCGAAGCCTCGTCAGCGTCGACGACGTCGGAAAAGCGGTCGCCTTCCTGGCGCTCGACGGCGCCAGGCTGATGACGGGCGACACCATCTACATCGATGGCGGCTATCACATCATCGACTAAATCGGCGGGTTCCTGGAGCCCTGTTTGTGCTAAAAGGAAGGCACGTGCGCGGGGGCAGGGCCATTGCCGTCCGCTGAATTGATTTTAATCAAACGGAGCGATGAGAACTGGCGCATTTTTGAACATCCAGTTGCTCCTTGCAAAAGAATCCCGGGGAGAAGGCCTTGAGCACAACAGCCAATCCAATAGCGACCCACCATCTCCCGTTCTTCATCACCCCGCCGGGCCAAACCGACGTGCTCTACAATATCACGATGATATTCGTGATCGCCATGATCGTGCTTACCGGCGTGATTTTTCTCACGATCCATTCGTTGCCGGAGAGAATGGCGCACAAGACCAAGAAGATTCAGCTCGACATCGTCGCGGTGCTTTGCCTGCTGGCGCTTCTGACCAACGAGCATATTCTCTGGCTCGCCGCCCTGCTTTTGGCCTATATCGACTTCCCCGACTTCATCACCCCGATCACACGCATCGCGAAAGCGACGGAAGCCATTGCCGGGCAGGAGGGTGAGGAAACACCCTCGACCGAGCCCGAAACTCCCGAACACGGCCCGCCAAAAATTGTTCCCGCCGAACAACTCGCCAAGGACAAGAAGGGAGCGGTCCATGCTTGAGCTCATGCTGTGTTCTTCGCTCACACTGCTCCCGGATTTTTTGTACCGACGTTACGTGCAGGGCAAACGCCTTGGCCACGAAATCACGCTGTTCTCGGTCTGGTACGAGCTTCGCTGGGGCATCACGACCTGCCTGATACTCACAATACTGCTCATTACCGTGGTCTTGTATCACCACCCGGCCACACATAACGTTACCTCGCTGTTTCGGACCATCTCGATTTATCCCGAGATCGGCGGCCGCGTGTCGGAGGTTTACGTCGGCTATGATGAGCACGTGAAACAGGGACAGCCCTTGTTTAAGATAGACAGTGCGAGACAGGAGGCGGATCTCGTAACCGCTCGCGCCCGGGTCGCCGAAGTGGAAGCGGCCGCCGAGACGGCCAAGGCCGACGCATTGACCAGCGAAGGCAAGCTGGCCGAAGCCAAGGGCGCCCTCGAACAGGCGCAGGACGAGTTGCGCACCAAAAGCGAATTGCAGCGCCGCAATGCTGATATCGTGGCTGCCCGAGAGATCGAGAAGCTCCAGACTCTCGTCCAAACACGGCAAGGCGCTGTCGATGCCGCAACGGCTGCCAAACAATCCGCGGACACGCGCGTTACGTCGGTCATTCCGGCGCAAAAGGCGAGCGCCCAGGCGCAGCTTGACGAAGCCAAGGTAGAGGTCGAAAAGATGACCGTCCGCGCGGGAGTCGATGGACGCGTCTACCAGTTCGTCCTGAAGGTCGGGGACATCATTCAGCCGGCGCCGCTTTTCAAGGCGGCGGGCATCCTTATCCCTGATAACG
>Ga0306926_10007714_pt1 | contig 11697 bp, 9 predicted proteins | sample flu12Cox44000178_FD_203759 | JGI IMG/M metagenome (GOLD analysis project Ga0306926, IMG submission 203759) | Lab enrichment of tropical soil microbial communities from Luquillo Experimental Forest, Puerto Rico - flux8day.12C.oxic.44.000.178 (v2)... | ecosystem: Environmental > Terrestrial > Soil...
AAGCCGAGCTTGCCGGAAATGACCACGATCCCGGTCTCGACGCGCTGGGCCTCGGGCAGAAGCTCGCGGCGGACCCGAGAGCTGGCGCCGTCGGCGCCGATCAGCAGGTCGCCGATGGCGCTCGACCCATCCTCGAAGCGTGCCGTTACGCGACCGTCGGGCGCATCCTCGAAGGCGACGAATTTTTTGCCGAAACGCACGATGCCCGCCAATCCCCCGAGGAGCACCTGGCGAAGCGCGAGCCGGCCGATCGGGCGCTCATTGTCGACATCGGAATTCGGGTGGCACGGTACGTCGATGGCGAGGAGACGTTTGAGGCGATGGTCGAGAAAGGTGACGTTCTCGCTTGAGCGGGCGGAGCTCGCGATGAACTCGGCGAAGACCGCGTCCGGCAGGCAGGCCTTGAGGGCGCGACATCCGGTCGGGTTGATGCTCAGGCGATAGCCTTGCTGGCGATCGGTTGGCGATTGCTCGCGCTCATAGACTTCGACTTCGACACCGGCAGCCTTGAGGCCCTGCGCCAGGGTGAGACCGCCGGTACCGGCGCCGATGATGATTGCCTTGAAAGGGTTGCGGGTCATTCTCGTCTCCTTCAGATCTTTCCACGAGGCTCGAAGCGGTTGCGCGCCGCTGCGCTATTTTCTATACTCTGTCGTCCATAAATATAATAAGTGGACGGAGATGTCCAGTAATTTATGAACGACGATCCGACAAGAACGACCAGCGAGGCACGGAGAGGCCGTGGGAGGCCGCGCGACCTTCTCAAGCGCGAGGCGATTCTCGACGCGGCAACGACGCTTTTTTACGAGCGCGGGATTGGGGCAACGACGATGGAGGCGGTGGCCGAACGGGCCAGCGTCTCGAAGATGACGGTGTACAGCCACTTTCCGGATAAGGCCGCGTTGCTCAAGGCGAGCTTCGAGCGCAACATCAGCTCGATTCGGCTCCCGGAGCTCACCGACAAGGCGGACTTACCCACCTCCATCGAAGCCTTGAACGCCTTTGGCGAGCGCCTGGTTTCGTTTCTCACCCGCCCGGAGATAGTCAAGACAGGCGACCTGATGGCGGTCACCGCCGCCGAGCACCCCGCCTTGGCGGCGGCTTTCTACGCCGCAGGGCCGGCGGCGGTGGCGGCGATGCTCATAAGATTTCTGCGATCGCTCGATGCCCGCGGATTGATCTCGGTCGACGCCGTTGACCTTACCGCCGAACAATTGATTTCAGCCTGGCTCGGCGTGAGCCAGCTCAAGCAGAGCCTGGGTGTCGCCGGGCCGCCGTCAGCAGAAGTGATTTCCAGGAATGTCCGCCACGCGACAGAGGCGTTTATACGCGCGTGGCCGGTATCTAGCGCGGGATGATTTCCAGCCCCATGGGCCCAACTTCATATGGGAGTACCCCTCCGATCGATCGGCATTGTCGCCACGCTCCGATTGGTCGCCACTAATCAAGGGTACCACCTGTTCCAGGCCCAACGGCGACCTCGGACAGCCTCAATGTGAAGATCCCGCTCGCGTCCGGGCTGCTCCCAACGGTTTTGTCGTCGACGTCGACCGCAAGGGTGTAGGCAGCCTTGGCGGACGCGTGCAGAGCTACGCCGGCTCTCAAATAGAGTGACTGGCCGACAATCTCGAAAAATTGCGCGTCCTCGCCGGAGAGGCCGAACAGATTGGTTCCGAGGCCGTCATCAGCTGCGGTGACGTCGGCGACACGGATGGGTTTGGCGGTGCTGGCGCCCGCCGGGATGGACGCGACAACATTCTCGAACGTGACCGCAGTCGGCGGCCGGTTGGGTGATGCGACGGGGATGTCTCCGGCCGCCGTTCCAGTTGGTCTTGACTGACTGTTCGCGGGTCGTCCTGCATTACGAAGCTCTGATTGCACCGCCGACACGATGTCGCTGGCCACCTGCGCCTGCAGGGCAAGCGAATCTCCGAGGTTGCCGTCATAGCGCTCCGCCCACAGAAGATGTCGCGTGAGCGCGTCGATCAAGTGAGCGTTGATCCGGACGCGGTCGCCTTCATGCCGAACGCTGCCGACGAGCACGTATTTGAGGCCAAGCTCGCGCGCCGCCTCGTCGATGGCGGCCGAACGATCCCCGAGCCCGGCGGCAGCGTTTCTCGCGATGACGGATACGCCCGGAAGTCTGGCCAGATCGGTGATCAGGTCTTCGGTCATGCCGGCTGCAAACCGCGGTCCTGGGTCGTCGCTGAGCGCATCGAACGGCAATACTGCGACCGCTGGCGGCACGCCTGCCGCGACGGGGCCGGAGGCGGGACGTCCGACGAGCCAAAACGCCAGCCCCGACATCGCGAGCAGCAGTGCGGCTGCGGCGATCACGGCAAGATTTGCCGATCGGGGCCGTGCACTTTGGAGCGACGCAATTGCCGCAGTCTCGGCGCGAGCGGTATTCTCCGGAAGATCCAGCCGGTAGCCTCGTTTCGGTACGGTCTTCAGAACCGTCCGCTGCTCATCCTTAACCGCCTGACGAATCTCGTGGATACATTGCACGAGGCTATCATCCGTGACCGCGGTACCCGGCCACACCGCTTGCATCAGCTCGTCCTTGGTGACGAGCCGGTTCGGTCGTTCCGACAAGCAGCGGAGCACCGCAAAGCACTGCGGCCTGAGGACGAGCGGATTGCCCGCCGCATCCCTGAGCGTCTCGTTGCCAAGGTCGACGACAATTCCGTTCAGCGAAAGCATATCGCTCATGCGCCGGTCACCTTTTCGAACTACCGAGTTGCTCGCTTTGCTTTTGCGTTCCGATGCGGGCCGCTTCCGATGGTAGGTTGGACCACCTCAGATTCCAATTCATGAGAATGTCGGCAGATTTTCGTCAGCTCATCGGCTCGCGATCGTTATTTTGCGCGCCCTGACAGGCAACCTTGCTGGACGGTTCGGTCGAGCCAGTCCCTGACCCCGGCTGAGCCGCCTGGCAGAACCCCCATGAACGTGACGGGCCCGGAGTGCCCGGCCCCCTCAACCTGGGCCCGTCACGGACAAGCCAGAGCTAGGTGAAGCATGTTTCGTAATCTCTTCTCGCGATGCCTACTGGCATCGAAGCAAGCGTCGCGGGATTGAACAGGCTGATATTCGATGTTGAGCACGAGGGCCCACACCATAGAGTGGGTGCATAATGTCGCTTTCGATCCATACTGTTTTGGTCGATCCTGATGAATTATTCCGCGAGGGCCTGCGCCGCCTTCTAACAGAGGACTCCTTTCGCGTTTCAAGGGGGGTCACAACTCTGGACGAGGCGCTGGAATACTTCCGCGACAAAGCTGCACCTAAGCTATTACTGTTGGGCGTGAGTGGCGGTCACGGCACGACTGCCGCGGACGTTCAGCGCTTCAAGTCAAACTATCCACAAACCCGCATCGTGGTGCTCAGTGAGTTATGTGAATTCGATAGCGTATTGGCAGTACTGCGAGCCGGGGCTGACGGTTTCGTTTTGAAGCGTATTGACTATAAAACCCTTGCGAAGTCGCTGCGCCTTGTAATTCTGGGGCAATCGGTTCTATCTTCATCGGTTATTGACTTTTTCGTTCGCCGGCCGGAACCTAAGACCAAGACTGCTGCAATTGGCCCGTTTGCTGCCAAGGACAATATGCTTGGCGGTACAATAACCTCGGACAAATTTTCGAGGCGTGAGGTAGAAATTCTAGATTGCCTGACGCAGGGTGACGCGAACAAGCTGATTGCGCGGAAGTTTGATATCGCCGAAGCGACAGTGAAGGTGCACATCAAGGCAATCCTGCGGAAGATTCGGGTCGGGAACCGAACACAGGCGGCGATTTGGGCTCAGCAGTATCTGTTTGCGCGCGACACGTCGGGCTTTGATGCTGATGCTGTAGGGGGAGATGGTACAAGCAAGGACTGATCGTCTGCCGAGGCGCCTTAGTGGCAAGACGCGCTGCGGCGCAAACTTGAAGCTTTTCCCAAGACTCCACCGGCAGTCGCTCGATCATCCCAAGGACGACATCGATGTCGGTCTGGTGCGCACGGCAATAGACGGTCTCGGAAGAGTTCGCGGTATTGTTCTCGAAAATCTTGTTGGCTGGCGCACCACCGCCGCACACCATGAAGTATTTGCATTCGGCGCGGCACTTCTCGATGCCGGCATTGATGTCGGCGAGGAGGCGGCTTTCGATTGACCAGCAGCGCGCTCAGCCGAAAGCCGGCCCCCGCGGATTGGAGAGTACGGCACAAGGCCGAGGCTGCAGCCGGCGATCAGAGCCTCCCTGATGATAGTCTCGTGAACGTCCTCCGCTGTCGGCGTCTGATGGACTATCGAACGTTCGTTCAGTAGACCAGTGCCGCCCTCATACAGGCGAGGTTCGATCAAAGCGGATTGCGATGACCACGCGCTCCGCGCTGCCGTCGCCTTGGCCCGGCCATCATTCAACACTGGCGAGAACGATTTTGTTTCCATGCAATCACTCGAGCGCACCAGTCGACCAGCCAACACCCTCGCAGAGCGGCAACCAAGGGTGGCTCGGCGTTAGCTGGCTGCAGCAACGCAAAAGCGCGATATATTGGGGATCGTGGCGTTTCTTCGCCGGCGATGTAACGAACCTGGTCCGATCGGCGAACGAAATCTGGCGAAGATTCGCGAATGCGTCGCCCAGCCGCCCTGCCGGACCGGGGGTCACCAACAAGGGCCGAGGCTCAGGGCAAAAAGCCATTGCTTCCGCGGCCTGCCGGGCTGGCGATGCGCCGCCGAACCTATGCTAGCGCGCGGGCAATTCTCGCCGCTGGTTGTCTCGCCGCCGCCCATGAAGCGCCACCGCCAGCCCGGCGAGTGCCACGGCCGCCGCAGCAAGCGGGACGGCGGTGAGGCCAAAGCCCCAATCGATGACCAGGCCGCCGATCAAGGCACCGCCGGCGTTGCCGAGGTTGAAGGCGCCGACATTGAGCGAGGAGGCAATGTTGGGGGCGTCGCTGGCGCTATCGAGGACGCGTGTCTGCAGAGACGGGATGGTGCCGAAGGCGGCCATGCCCCAAAGGAAGATCACCGGCACCGCGGTCAGCCAGTTTTGGCTGGCGAGCGCGAAAAGCACCGACAGGGCGGCGAGCACGGCGAGCATGAAGATGAGGGTGCGCATGACGCCGCGGTCGGCAAGGCGGCCACCGAGATTGATGCCGACGGTGAGGCCGACCCCGATGATGAACAGAATGACGGTGACGGCACGGGGATCGTAGCCGCTCACCTGCTCGAGGATCGGGACGATATAGGTGAACAGCGCGAAGACGCAGCCCCAGCCGAGGACGGTGGTGGACAGCGCGAGGAGGACATCCGGCCGGCGGGCGACCGCGAATTCGCGGCGGAGGTCGATCGCGCCCATGCTCTTGAGGTTGGGGATGAGCGCCGCAACCGCGATGAAGGTGACGATGCCGAGCGCCGAGATGGCGAGGAAGGTCGACCGCCAGCCATAGACCTGGCCGAGAAGCGTGCCGAGCGGCACGCCGGCGAGGTTGGCGACGGTGAGACCGGTAAACATCAGTGCGACGGCGCTGGCCCGCCTGCTCGGCGGCACCAGCTCGGTCGCCACGACGGCGCCGACGCCGAAGAGCGAGCCATGGGCGAAGGCGGCGAGCACGCGCGCGATCATCAGGAGGGCATAGCCGGGCGCGAGCGTCGAGCAGAGGTTGCCGGCGATGAAGATGCCGAGCATCAGGAGGAGGACGCGCTTTCGCGGCAGCCGGCTGGTGAGGATCGCGGTAAGCGGCGCCCCCACGACGACGCCGACGGCGTAGGCGGTGACCAGCTGGCCCGCCGCCGGAATGGATACGCGAAGGTCGCGGGCGATGTCGGGAAGGAGGCCGGCGATGACGAACTCGGCCGTGCCGATGGCGAAGGCGCTCAGGGTGAGCGCGAGGATGGGAACGAAACCGCGCGCGCTCGACGCTTCGGTCGTCGGGGCGAGCGTCTCCTGCAAGGCTCAGCCCGTATATTCCATGATGTAGAGCCCGGCGCCGCTCCAGTCGGTGCAGTAGCAGAGGCCGTTGCGGTCGACGAAGACGTCGGCCGAGTGGAGGACGATCGGCCGGTTGGGGCGCGGGTCGACGAGCTTCTTCGGCGCCGGCGGGACGCAGGCGGCAACCTCGACCGGCCGCAGCTGGTCGCGGATGTCGTAAACCCGGACACCGGCATTCTGGTAGGTGGCGAAGATCAGCTCGCTGCTCTGGAAGCTGCCCGGTCGGTTCTCATGGATATTGTGCGGGCCGAAATGGCCGCCGACGGCGACGTAGTCGCGGTCGTCGGGGAGGGGGAAGGTGGCGACCGAGATCGGGTTCGATTTGACCTGGTTGTCGAAGACCCAGATCGGCTTGAAGCCATCCTCCATATTGTCGAGCACCGTTTCGTCGAGGACAATGAGGAGATTGCGGTCGGGCAGCGGCAGGCAGTTGTGGGTGCCGCCGCCAAAGGGCGGCGCCCAGTTCTTGTGGACGATCAGCTTCGGGTTGGCCTTGTCCTTGACGTCGACCACTGCGAGGCAGCCGTCGCGCCAGGCGCAATAGGCAATGTCGTCGTCGATGACGGCATGGTGGAGGCCGTAGCGGCCGGTAGGGAGCGGCCAGTCCGGCTTCTCGCCCGCGGCGAGGTTCATCCCCGGCAGCCAGTAGCGCCCGACCATTTGCGGCTTCCGCGGATCCTGCATGTCGATGGTGACCAGGATGTAGTCGGAGAAGCCGTCCATCATCGCCGAGGCATAGGCCCAGCGGCCGCCGACATACCAGATGCGATGGAGCCCGGTGCCCTCGACCGGCATGAAGCCGATCTGCCGCGGCTCCGCCGGCTTCGAGATGTCGAACACCGCCATGCCGGCCGACCAGTTCCTCACGGTGGGCGTTTCGTGCTCGTCGTGGCGGCCGCCTTTCGGCTTGTAATAGTTGCGCTCGTCGGCCATCTCCGGCTGGGAGAACATGTCGCGGCCGTGGACGAGGAGGAGAAGGTCGTCATGCACCTGGAGGTGCAGGCTCCAGGTGTTGGGCGGGTTGGCGACGTAGTTGACCGCCTTCGGCACGGTCGGATCGCGGACATCGATGACAGAAAAGCCGCGCGAGCAGACATGGCCGATATAGGCGTAGCCGTTCCGGACCATGATCTGTTGCCCGTCGGAACGGCCGGCCTGATCGGAGTGGCCGATCAGGCGCATGTTGCGGGCGTATGAGGGCTTGACTAGGTCGGTGGTGGACACGGCGATACTCCGGTTATGCGGCGCGGCGTGATTGGTCGCGATCCCGCTGCCGAACTTTCACGCGAACGTCCACCTCCTGTCCGAGCTTGCCCAGTATCATGATCATGCGATCAATCGTGAAGCGATCAAGTTTGGTGTTGCGTATGCGCGAGAACTCTGACGCCGCCACCCCCGTAAGTCGTTCCGCAGCACGGACGCTGAGTTTCCGCTTGTCCAGAACTTTGATGATCGCGACCGCGAGGATGACACGCGCCTGCTCCAGGTCGGGATTGGGATCGCCGAAATCGCGGAAGATATTTCCGCTGCCCCTGACAAGCTCCATATCGTCATCTTTCATGACAACAGCTCCCTTAGCCTCTTGAGTCGTTCGCGGATCAGACTCACTTCCGCCTGTGGCGTCTTGATCCCTCTCTTCGATTTCTTCTGGAAGGCATGGATCACCCATACATCAACGCCAACACGCAAGGCGTAGATAACCCGGTAAGCGTCCCCTTGATGGCGAAGAGCAATCTCGAAAACACCTGCGCCAACGCCCTTGAACGGCTTTGCCTTGTCTGACTTTCCGCCTTCAGCGGCCGCCGAAAGCGCCCGGCGCATGTTGCGCTGCACCTCGACCGGAAACGCCTCGAAGTCTCTCAGCGCGCGTTTCAGCCACGAGATCGTTCGAGACTGCATGTAGCCTCGTTGACGAATATGTCAACAGGAACGGGTCATCCCTTGTACTCGACGATGTACAGCCCGGCGCTGAAGTCGGTCACGTAGCAGAGCGCGTTCTTGTCGACGAAGACGTCGGCGGAGTGGAGAACGATCGGCCGGTTGGGGCGTGGGTCGACCCATTTCGCCGGCGGCGGCGGCACGAAGGCGGCGACCTCCTTCGGACGGAACTGGTCGCGGATGTCGTAGACGCGCAGGCCGGCGTTCTGGTAGGTGGCAAAAATCGTCTCCGAGCTCTGGAAGCTGCCCGGGCGGTTCTCATGGATGTTGTGCGGACCGAAATGGCCGCCGACCTTGAGGTAATCCTTGTCGGACGGTGCCGGGAAGGTCGAGATCGAGATCGGGTTCGATTTCACCTGGTTGTCGAAGATCCAGATCGGCTTGAAGCCGTCCTCCTGATTGTCGAGCACGGTCTCGTCGACGACGATGAGGAGATTGCGGTCGGGGAGCGGCACGGCATTGTGCGTGCCGCCGCCGAAGGGCGGCGCCCAGCTCTTGTGGACGAGGAGCTTGGGATTGGCCTTGTCCTTGACATCGACCACCGCGAGGCAGGCGTCGCGCCAGGAGCAATAGGCGACGTCATCATTGATGATGGCGTGGTGGAGGCCGTAGCGTCCCTGCTGGCTCGGCCAATTCGCCTTCTCGCCGGCGGCGACGTTCATGCCCGGCAGCCAGTATTTGCCCGTGAATACCGGCTTCTTCGGGTCCTGCATGTCGATGGTGATGAGGATGTAGTCGGAGAAGCCGTCGAGGAGGGCGGAGGCGTAGGCCCAACGGCCACCGACATACCAGAGCCGGTGCAGCCCGGTGCCCTCGACCGGCATGAAGCCGATCTGCTTGGGATCATCGCCTTTCGAGATGTCGTAGACCGAGAGTCCCGCCGTCCAGTTGCGGGTCTCCGCTTCGGTCTTGGCATGATGGTCGACCGAGCCCTTATAATAATTCTTCTCGTCGGCGAGCTCGGGTTGGGCGAACATGTCCTTGTTGTTGATGACGAGGAGGAGGTCGTCGAAAGCCTGCAGGTGCAGCGTCCAGGTGTTGGGCGGGGCGGCGATATATTTGACCAGCTTCGGCGCCTTCGGGTCGCGCACATCGACGACCGAGAAGCCTTTCGAGAAGATATGGCCGATATAGGCGTAGCCACGGTGCACCATGATCTGGACGCCGTCCGATCGGCCGCCCTGATCGCTATGGCCAACGAGGCGCATGTTGCTGGTGGCGTAGTCTGGCTTGGGTAGGTCGGCCATCATCTCTTCTCCATAGTTGTTCGTGGCAACGGCAGCCGCGCGCCGCACGGGACCCGTATCTCCTCAGTAGCCGATGTCCGGATACCGACTGCCTGAGTGATTCATCGGATGGTGGGCAACGCGGGAAACACCAACTGTCATCCCCGCACCAGCGGGGATCCCGTACACTTCGGCGATTCCGCAGAAAACCCTCCGCCTGAAGGCGCGAGAGGCCGTCCTCCTCGATTGTTCCAACAGCCTGGCGGCGGCGTTTACCGGGTCCCCGCTCGCGCAGGGATGACAGCTCGAGCGTGTGGCAAGGGCAGCGCCTTGGCGCTGCCCTTCTTCGAATCGCATCGTCAGACGAGCTACTTCACGCCCCAGATCTTCTTGTACTCGTCCTGGTAGCCGTTGCCGGGGTCGTAGATGTTCTTGGCGCCGCCGTCCTTCTCGATGTTGTCGTTGATGAAGAGATGGACATGGGCGACGTAGCCGCTCGCCGGCTGGCCGGCGAAGGCGCGGTTCAATTCGTCGATCGTCTGCCAGCCATGCAGGTGCAAGGGCTCGGCGACGGTGGCGAGCTGGTACTGCTTCTGGCGGATACGCTGGAAGGCGGGCACTGATCCGTCGCCGGCGGCGATTTGGCGGGGATAGCCGATGGCCGGATCGACCCCGGCCGAGGTCAGCGAGGGAACGGCGAAGTCGAAATAGAGGTCGTTGACGCCGATCGAGTAGGTCCACTGATCCTTGTACTTGAGAAGGAGCGCGGTGGTAAGCGGCGCCATGCGGGTCGACAGCTCGCCGATTGGCGTGTCGACCACCTCGAGCACCTTGCAGGTCTTGCAGCTTTCGACCGCCGCCTTCTCGGCATTGGTCTTGGCGGTGGCGATGGCGTAGATCGAATCGGTGAAGAGGATGACGTTGGCCTTGCCGCCGGAATCGACGACGGCGTAAAGGCCGGATGCCTTGGCGACCTCGAGCGGGTCGGTGGTGATGTTGGTGAAGACGCCCGGCACTGCATCGATCTTGCCCGGTCCGGGACCCGAGTGCCAGCCGACCACCTTGATGCCGGCGGCGATGGCCTGCTCGATGATCGGCTTCTGCTCGGCCGCATCGATCGTGCCGAGGATGATGCCGTCCGGCTTCAGCGCGATCGCCTGGGTCAGCGCCGAGGTGCGCGCCGGAACCGATCCCTGGCCGTCGATGATGCGGAAATCCCAGCCGAGAACCTTCGCCGCTTCCTGGGCGCCGTCACCGACGCCGCTGGCGCCGCCGTTCCTCTGATCCGCCGAGGCATAGACGATCACCTTCTTGCCTTGTGCCTTGGGACCGCTGGTCGGGCCGTCCCACTTGGTCACCGGCGCCGTCGCCTGGGCGATGTAGTCCTTGGCCATCTTCATGAAGTCGTCGTCGGCGGCCTGCGCGCTCAAGACGTGCAGTCCGAAGAAGGCGGCGGACGCCAACAGGGCACCGCGGATCACTAACGATTTCGTCATTCCTGCTCCCTCCGTTTCGGGTTTTCTGGCGAGCCGGCGGCTCGTCAGGGCCGGTTGCCCGGCACTTGCCGGCGGCCAAAAAGGCCGCCGATTGGCGTGATCGATGAGATCGTCTCGGTACCGGCCAATCTCCCTCTCAGCTCGTTTCGATCGGTCCGCGCGCCGGCCGGGCGACCGCGCGCCGGCGCTGGGCGAAGGCAGCGAGCGCGATCGAGATCACCAGCGTCGTGCCGTTGAACAGCGGCTCGATGAAAAAGGCGCTGCCGATCTGCTGGATGCCCGAGATGCCGACGGCGAGGATGAGGACGCCGAAGATCGTGCCCCAGACATTGACACGGCCCGGCTTGATCGTGGTGGTGCCGAGGAAAGCACCGACCAGCGCCGGCAGGAGATAGTCGAGGCCGACATTGGCCTGGCCGATCTGCAGCTTGGCAGCGAGCACGCAGCCGGCGAAGCCGGCGATCAACCCGGAGGCGACGAAGACGCCGATGACGTAGGCGCGCACCGGGATGCCGTTAAGCGCCGCGGCCTTCTCATTGGCGCCGATTGCATAGATGTGGCGGCCGAGCGGCAGCCGCTCGCTGACGATCCACAGCCCGACGGCAAGAACGATGACATAGATCGCCGGGATGGGAATCCACAGGATCAGGATCCGGTTGATGTCGACGAAGCCTCTCGGCAGCACGCCGACGATCTGGCGACCGTCGGTCAGCCACAGCGCGGCGGCGTAGAGCATGGTGCCGGTGCCGAGCGTGGCAATGAAGGAATCGATCTGGGCGACCTCGACCAGGAGCCCGTTGACCAGGCCGACGAGCCCGCCGCAGGCGACCACGATAGCCAGCGCCAGCGGCCACGGTACGCCGGTATTGACCAGGAGCCACATCGCCAGGATGTGCCACATGACGATGCCGAAGCCGACAGTGAGGTCGATGCGTCCGGCCATCATCGGCAATGTTGCAGCGAGCGAAAGGAGCGCGATGATCGCTTTGTCGAAGAGGATCGAACGGAAGTTGAGGTAGGTCGGGAAGGTCGCCGGCAGGAGCAGCGAGAAGAAGATGA
>Ga0306926_10007717_pt1 | contig 11695 bp, 9 predicted proteins | sample flu12Cox44000178_FD_203759 | JGI IMG/M metagenome (GOLD analysis project Ga0306926, IMG submission 203759) | Lab enrichment of tropical soil microbial communities from Luquillo Experimental Forest, Puerto Rico - flux8day.12C.oxic.44.000.178 (v2)... | ecosystem: Environmental > Terrestrial > Soil...
GCAAATGGAAGATCGCCGTGATCGACGACGATCAGGCGGTGCACGAGGGGACCCGCTTTGCGCTGAGCGACTACAGCCTGAACGGCCAGGGCCTCGAAATCCTCTCGGCCTATTCGGCCGCCGAGGGCCGCACCCTGATGCGCGAGAACCCCGATATCGCGGCCGTATTGCTCGATGTCATCATGGAGACCGACGTTGCCGGTCTCGAGCTCGTCGAATATATCCGCAGCGAACTTCGGAACGAGACCGTCCGCATCATCCTGCGCACCGGTCAACCCGGCCAGGCGCCCGAACGGCGCATCATCGTCCAGTACGACATCAACGACTACAAGGCCAAGACCGAGCTCACCGCGGACAAGCTGTTCACCTCGCTGACCGCCGCGCTGCGTAGTCACCAGCAGCTGGAGCGCATGGTGCAGACCAGGCGCGGCCTCGAGATCATCATCGATGCCGCCTCGACGCTTTATGATTTCAGGTCGATGCAGCGCCTGGCCGAGGGTGTGCTGACCCAGCTCGCCTCACTGCTCAACGTCGATTGCGCCGGCATCCTGGTTCTGCGCGACGACGGCAGCAAGTTGGGCGAGGAGCTTTCCGTGCTGGCCGGATCGGGCTGCTATAGCCGCTTCATCGGCGCGGCCGGTTCGAAATCGCTCGATCCGGATCTACGCGCGATGGTGGAAGCCGCCTTCAAGCGCCGCAAGCACGAATTCGACGATCACCGCACGGTACTTTATGTCCGCACCGGCAGCGGACGCGAAGTCGTCGTCCTGCTGCAGGCCGAGCGGCAATTGTCCGAGACCGATCGCGCGCTCGTGGAAATATTCGGCAGCCGGCTTTCGATCGCGTTCGACAACGTCATCCTTTACCAGCAGCTGCACGACGCCAATACCCAGCTTGAGGATCGCGTCTCCCAGCGCACGCGCGCGCTGATGCAGGCGAACCGGCGACTGTCGGCGCAGTGGCTGCGGCTGCAGCGCGCCAACGGATTCAAGAACGAAATCCTGGGAACGGTCGCCCACGACCTGAAGAATCCGCTCGGCGTCATCCTCGGCCGCACCGAGATGCTGACCGAACTGATCACCACCGGTGCCTCGAAAGAGAGCATCACCGCCCAGATCGATCACATCCGCGACGCCACCAAGCGTTTGACCTCCATGGTCGATCACCTGATTTCGGACGCGATGGCGGACGCTTTCGACATCACGATCCGTCGCGAGCCGGTCGACCTCGCAACCCTCGTGACCGAGGTCGCCGATGCGAACCAGCCGCTCGCGCAGAACAAGCAGCAGACGATTGCGGTGTCGGCGCCGGCGAACATCGTCACGATGTGCGACACCGACCGGATTCGCGAGGCGATCGACAATCTCGTCTCCAACGCCATCAAATATTCTCCGATCGGCGGCAAGATCGCGATGATCGTCTCGCGCGAGCAGGACACCACCGCCATCCGCGTGGCCGACGAAGGTCAGGGACTGTCCCCGGAGGATCTCGGGCGGCTGTTCGGCCGGTTCCAGCGGCTTTCGGCAAAACCGACCGCCGGCGAAAGCTCGACCGGCTTGGGCTTATCGATCGTCAAGCGTATTGTCGACATGCACGGCGGCGAGGTAACGGCAGAGAGCAGCGGTCCGGGCCACGGTTCCGTTTTCACTATTATCTTACCTTTATCTGAATTGTCATGAGCCAGAGCCAGCACATCATTATTGTCGACGACGAGGCGCCGGCACGCGAGATGGTCGGCGACTATCTCAAAATGCACGGATTTGCGGTGACGTTGTGCGACGGCGGCAAGAGTCTGCGCGGCGCGATCGAAACGGGCGCCCCGCCGGATCTCGTGGTGCTCGACCTCAATATGCCCGAGGAAGACGGACTTTCCATCATCCGCGACCTGAAGAGCCGCAACAACGTGCCCGTCATCATGCTGACGGCCACCGCAAGCCCGATCGACCGCGTGGTCGGGCTCGAACTCGGTGCCGACGACTACGTCGCCAAGCCCTGCGAGCTGCGTGAACTGATGGCGCGCATCCGCTCGGTGCTGCGGCGGAGCGCTCCGGTCAAGACACAGGCGACCGATGCCGCCGCAGCCAAAGCGGCCAAGGACCCGCTGGTGCGTTTCGGCACCAAATGGCTGGACCTGGAAGCGCAGGCGCTCCGCGACGACGAGGGCAATGAACACCCGCTGACCGCATCCGAGTTCGGCCTGCTCAAGGTGTTTGCCGCCAATCCGAAGCGGGTGCTGTCGCGCGAACGCCTGCTGGAACTGGCCAACGCGCGGGACAGCGAGGCATTCGACCGCGCCGTCGACCTGCGGATCATGCGCATCCGCCGCAAGATCGAACCGGACCCGACCAAGCCCGCCGTGATCCGGACCATTCGCGGCGGCGGCTATTTGTTCTCGCCCGCCGGGGACAAGGCGTAGCCGAGGTTCCCGCACCCCTCTTCCGCGAGTGGCGCGACGCTGCCGAGCGTTCGACGCCGAATTGTACCGTATTGAGACTATTCACATTTTTGCCACAAATGTTTCGTCGCGCAGCCTGCGACGAAACATTTCTGGGCGCCGATGAAACCATTTTTCGGCTTTCGTGCAGAAGTCCCGAAACCTTGCCTCGTTAACACTTTCCCCAACGAAGCGCCGTTTCCAAGCGGCGACATGGGGAGCCTGTCATGCAGAACGTCGTCGCCATCAACGCCGCAGCACGCCAGAGCATTATTGCGCTTCAGGCGACCTCGGACGAAATGCTGCTTGAGAGCATCGCCGACGGCAGCAAGAGCGCGATGCATATCCTTTACGCCCGGCACAATGTGCGGGTTTACCGTTTCATCCTGCGCATCGTGCGCGACACGACGGTGGCCGAGGATCTCGTCAGCCAGGTATTCCTCGACGTGTGGCGGACCGCCAGGCAGTTCGAGGGCCGCTCCCAGGTCTCCACCTGGTTGTTGTCGATCGCCCGCTTCAAGGCGCTGACCGCGCTGCGCCAGCGGCGTTTCGAGGACATCGACCAGGAAGAAGTCCGCGAGATTGCCGACGAAGCCGACACGCCGGAAACCTCTCTCGACCGCTCCAACACCAGCGCGATCCTGCGCGCCTGCGTCGCAAAGCTCTCGCCGGCACATCGCGAGATCATCAATCTCGTCTACTACCATGAGAAGTCTGTCGAGGAAGTCGGCGAGATCATCGGGATTCCGCAGAGCACGGTGAAGACGCGGATGTTCTACGCCCGCAAGCAACTTGCCGACCTGCTCAAGGGAGCCGGCGTCGATAGCCTCGCGGCCTGAAGTTCCAAACCTCCCAGTTGCCTCCAACGACCCGGACGGGATGCCCCCCTCCGGGTCGCTTTATTTTTGGATTCCGCCCGGCGACCGCCTGCCCGCGACTCGACCTCGATCGGCCTCACGATCGCGTGACGCGTGTAACATGACTGTCCCAAACTTCGAAGCAATGGGGTCGATGAACTATCTGGTAGCTGTTCGATGCTCGATCTCGTTTTCGCCCTGCTCGCCGGCATCGTCACCATTGCTGCGCCTTGCACGTTGCCGGTGCTGCCGATTCTGTTGGGCGCATCGCTCGGTCAACGCGGCAAAATAAGACCTGCGATGATCGCGCTGGGTTTTGTCGTCTCGTTTTCCGCCGTCGCACTGGCGTTGAGCGCGCTCACCCGCGCCTTTGACTTCGACCCCACCGTGCTGCGCTCGGGGGCCGCCATCCTGCTCCTTGGTTTCGGGCTGGCGATGATCTGGCCGGCGCCGTTCGAACACCTGTCGTCCCGCGCAGGCGCGCTGTTCGGAACGGGCGTGCCGGCGGGCCTGGCGCACGGCGAAAGCATCATCGGCGGCTTCGTCCTCGGGACGACGCTTGGCCTGGTCTGGACGCCCTGCGCCGGGCCCGTGCTGGGCTCGATCCTGACCGTGGTCGCGACCTCGCGCGACACGGCCTGGGCGAGCTTGCTTCTGGTGGCCTACGCGATCGGCGCGGCGCTGCCGATGCTCGGCATCGCCTATGGTGGCCAGGCCGTGACCACGCACGTGCGTGGCGTGGCGCGCCACGCCGCCAGGCTGCAGCAGGCGTTCGGCATCATCATCGTCGCCTTCGCGATCGCCTCCTATTTCGAATACGACACGCTGATCACGGCGTGGCTCACGACGTTTTACCCCAACGGCCAAATTGGCCTGTAACCAGTGGAGACCTCCATGAATCTGCGATCCATCGCCGCATCCGCTTCCGCTCTCGCACTCTGTCTCATCGGCGTGTCCGCAACCGCCCCGGCGGGCGAGGTCGGACAGGGCAGCGCTCCGTTCACGGTCGCCGCAGCTCACACCGCGGCGCCAAATTTCGTCGGCATCAATAACTGGTTCAACTCCGCCCCGCTCAGCATGGGCTCCCTGCGCGGCAAGGTAGTGCTGGTGGACTTCTGGACCTTCGGTTGCGTCAACTGCGTCAACACGCTGCCCCACGTCACCGCGCTCTACGAAAAATACAGGAATAAAGGGCTGGTCGTGGTGGGCGTGCACACGCCGGAGACGCCCTTCGAGCGATCTGCGGCAAGCGTGCAGGCAGCCATGAAGCGGCACGGCATCACCTATCCGGTCGCCCAAGACAACGATTCCCGAACCTGGGACGCCTACCGTAACCAGTATTGGCCGGCACAATACATCGTCGACCAGAACGGGAATATCGTGTTCGAGCATGCCGGCGAGGGACGCTACGACGAGATTGAACGCACCATCGCGCGTCTGCTCGACGCCAACAGCTGAGTTCACCCACGAACTGAGCAATACCGCCGTCACATCCGGCGTGGTAGATTCCACGTCAAGATTTTGGAAGTGACGGTGGCGCCGATGTCCCTGGCGTTTCCCTGGACGATTCTCCCGGGCCTCGATGCAGTGCATCTGGCCCGGGCGCAGTTTGCCTTCACGATGTCGTTTCACATCGTGTTCCCGGCTTTCTCGATCGGGCTTGCCAGCTATCTGGCGGTGCTCGAAGCGCTCTGGCTTTGGACCGGGCGCGAGGTCTTCATCAATCTCTTCAATTACTGGCTGAAGATCTTCGCGGTCGGGTTCGGCATGGGCGTGGTGTCGGGGATCGTGATGTCCTACCAGTTCGGTACCAACTGGTCGGCGTTTTCCGACAAGACGGGACCGGTGATCGGCCCGCTGATGGCCTATGAGGTTCTGACCGCCTTCTTCCTCGAGGCCGGTTTCCTCGGCGTGATGTTGTTCGGCCTTGAGCGGGTCGGCCACAGGTTGCATTTCTTCGCGACCTTGATGGTCGCGGTCGGCACGTTGATCTCGGCCTTCTGGATTCTCTCGGCCAATTCCTGGATGCAGACGCCCGCCGGCTACGCCGTCAATGCCGATGGGCAGTTTGTCGTTACCGATTGGCTCAAGGTCATCTTCAACCCGTCCTTTCCGTATCGCCTCGTCCACATGGTGCTGGCGGCCTACCTGACCACGGCGCTGGTGGTCGGCGCGGTCGGCGCATTTCACCTCTGGCGCGATCCGCATCTTGCCGGAGCGCGGGTGATGTTCTCGATGGCGATGTGGATGGCCACGCTGGTCGCACCGATCCAGATCGTGGCCGGCGATCAGCACGGGCTCAACACGCTGAAACACCAGCCGGTCAAAATCATGGGGATCGAGGGCCATTTCGACAGCTATTCGGACGGCGCGCCGCTGATCCTGCTCGGATTGCCCGATCAACAAGCCGGCAAAATGCGATATGCGATCGAGCTTCCCAAACTGGGCTCGCTGGTGCTGAAGCATTCACTGGATGCACCGCTTGCGGGCCTCGACACGGTGCCCCGCGAAAACTGGCCGCCGGTATACATCACGTTCTGGTCGTTCCGGATCATGGTCGGCATGGGATTTCTGATGTTCGCCCTTGGTCTCTTCAGTCTTTGGGCGCGCTGGCGCGGCACACTGTACCGGCAGCGCCCGCTGCACGCGTTTGCAATCGCTATGGGGCCGGCCGGTTTTGTCGCCGTGCTGGCCGGCTGGTTCACCACGGAGGCGGGACGCCAGCCTTTCACGGTTTACGGCCTGCTGCGGACGGCCGATTCCGCCTCGCCGCTGGCAGCGCCGGCGGTTGGTTCGTCGCTGCTCGCCTTTGCCATCGTCTATTTCACGGTCTTTACCGCCGGAGTGATTTATCTGCTGCGGCTGATGGCGCAGCCGCCGCATCCGGGTGAAGCAGGCCCAAGCCGCGACAAGCCCACCGTCGCCGCCGGCATTACTCCCGCTGTGGGGAGTTATCTGAGATGACCGGCTCGATCGACATCGCAACCATCTGGGCCTTCATCATCGCCTTTGCCGTATTCGTCTATGTGGTGATGGACGGTTTCGACCTCGGGCTCGGCATCCTGTTTCCGCTTTTCCCGGAGAAGACCGATCGCGACGTCATCATGAACAGCGTGGCGCCGGTCTGGGACGGCAACGAAACCTGGCTGGTGCTCGGAGGCGGTGGGTTGATGGCGGCATTTCCGCTCGCCTACGCGGTGCTGATGCCGGCTTTGTATACGCCTGTCATCGCCATGCTGATCGGCCTCATCTTCCGCGGCGTCGCCTTCGAATTCCGCTGGCGCAGCGAAGGCCGGCGCAATCTCTGGGACCTCGCCTTTGCCGGCGGATCGCTGCTTGCGGCGCTGGCGCAGGGTATTGCGCTCGGTGCGATCCTGCAGGGCGTGCACGTCGAGGGACGGCAATATGCCGGAGGCTGGTGGGACTGGCTGACGCCCTTCAGCATCCTGACCGGGCTGTCGCTTGCCGCAGGCTATGCGCTGCTCGGCGCGACATGGCTCGTGCTGAAGACCGAGGACAGACTGCGCGAGCGCGCCTATCACCTGTGCTGGTACCTGCTGTTTGCCATGCTGGGCGCGATCGGCGCGGTCAGCATCGCAACACCCTTCCTGCACATCCAATACGCCGAGCGCTGGTTTACCTGGCCCAACCTGATCTTCACCGCGCCGGTACCGATTGCTGTCGCCTGTATCGGCGTGCTGTTGATGCGCAGCCTCATCGAGAGGCAGGACACGCGGCCGTTCTTCTTGTCGCTTCTCCTGTTCGCCCTGTCCTATGCGGGCCTGGGCGTCAGCATGTATCCCTATATCGTGCCGCAAAGCATCACCATCTGGCAGGCGGCCGCGCCGGCAAACAGCCAGACATTCATGCTGGTCGGCGTCGCCGTGCTGATTCCGCTGATCCTTGCCTACACCGCCCTGGCCTATTGGGTATTCCGAGGCAAGGTCAGGGCCGGAAGCGGCTACCACTGATGCGAAGGCCTCGATCGCTGGCGCAAAAACTCCTGTGGTTTCTGGCGCTGTGGCTGATGGGCGTCGCCAGCGTTGCCCTCCTCTCCCTCCTCATGCACCTCTGGCTAGTGGAGCGGATTTGACCGCCAAATGACAGAAAATCAAGGAATTTAGGGCGCGTTCGCCTTGAACTTGCCATAAGGCGATCCGACCCCACCCGTTGCGCTTTAGTGATTTGGCAAACTGATGATACAAACCAGCCGCGCGCCACGAGGAGAGTTTTGCAAATGACGAAGCTTCGCCAATTGATCTGGATGTCGGTGGCCGTTATCGGCCTGATGCTCCCGACCTTGCCAAGCTACGCGCAGCAGCAGGACACCGGCGACGAGCCCGGGCTTGTCGCCGATGAAGGCTACCAGCTCGATCCCGAATGGCAGAAGCAAATGGTGCTTTACCGCACCACGGAAGCACCTGGCACCATCATCGTTTCCACCGCCGAGCGTCATCTCTACCTGATCCAGCCCGGCGGCCGCGCAATCCGCTACGGCATCGGCGTCGGCCGCGACGGCTTTCAGTGGCAAGGACTGCTGAGCATCACCAAAAAGGCCGAGTGGCCGGACTGGACTCCGCCGCCCGAGATGATCGCCCGCCAACCCTATCTGCCGCGCTTCATGGCCGGCGGTCCCGGCAATCCGCTCGGCGCACGCGCCATGTATCTCGGCGCCACCGTCTATCGCATTCACGGCACCAACCAGCCCTGGACCATCGGCACCAAGATCTCCTCGGGCTGCTTCCGCCTGGTGAACGCCGACGTCGCCGACCTCTATGATCGCGTCCCGGTCGGGACCAAGGTGGTGGTGCGGCAGAAGCCGGAATTGTGATCGGCGCCGGCCCGCTTCTTTTTGATCATTGCAAGAGAGATGAATGATGCGCACGTTTCGAGGCGGCCTCCTGATCGGGCTCGCGGTCGCGGTCCTGGTCGGGCTTGCCGCCGTAGCTTACGAACTCTATGACACGCGCACGCTGAAGCGGACGATCCGGCGCGGCGAGGTGCTGTGCGGCGTCAACACCGGTTTGCCCGGCTTCTCGATCCCCGACGACAAGGGCAACTGGACTGGCTTTGATGTGGATTTCTGCCGCGCGGTGGCGGCCGCGATCTTCGACGATCCGGCCAAGGCGAAATTCATTCCGCTTGACGCCAATGAGCGCTTCAAGGAGCTGCAAAACCGCAAAGTTGACATTCTCTCGCGCAACTCGACCTGGAGCATGTCGCGCGAACAGAACTACGATCTGTATTTCCCGGCGGTGGCCTATTACGACGGCCAGGGCTTCATGCTGCCGCGATCGCGCAACATCGATTCCGCGCTGGACCTCAATGGCAGCAAGGTCTGCGTGCAGGCCGCGACAACGACGGAACTCAATCTCGCCGACCACTTCCGCGCCAACAACATGAAATATGAGGAGTTCAAGTTTCCCAAGCTGGATGAAGTCGTCAACGCCTACGATTCCGGCAAATGCGACACGCTCACGGCCGACATATCGCAGCTCTATGCGTTGCGGCTCAAACTGTCGCAGCCCGGCGATCACGTGATCCTGCCCGACGTCATATCCAAAGAGCCGCTGGCGCCGGTGGTGCGCCAGCGCGACGACGACTGGATGATGATCGTGAAATGGACGCTTTATGCGATGATCAACGCGGAAGAGCTCGGCGTTACCTCGAAGAATATCGACGAGGCGCTGAAATCAAAGAAGCCCGACGTCATGCGGCTGGTCGGCAATGAAGGGACCTATGGCCAGGACCTCGGACTGCCCAAGGACTGGGCCGTGCGCATCATCCGCCATGTCGGCAATTACGGCGAGGTTTACGACCGTAATGTCGGCGCCGAGTCAAAGCTGCACATTCCGCGCGGGCTCAACCAGCTCTGGAACGCCGGCGGCATCCAGTACGCGCCGCCGATCCGTTGACGAACATGGCGCCAAAACCATTCGCCCTCAGCATCCCCGATGCCGCCATCGCCGATCTCAAGACCCGCCTTGGGCTGACGCGCTTGCCCGACTCGGCCCCCGGCGAGCCCTGGGCCTACGGCAGCAGCGTCGACTATGTGCGCGACCTCGTTGCCTACTGGAAGGACCATTTCGATTGGCGCGCGCAAGAGGCGGCCCTGAACGGCTTTTCGCAGTTCAAAGTGCCGTTGCACGATATTGACGTGCACTATCTGCATGTGAGCGGCGTGGGACCGAACCCTTATCCGCTGCTGCTCATGCATGGTTGGCCGGGCTCGGTGTTTGAGTTCCTGGATATCATTCCGCGCCTGACCGATCCCGCCCGATTTGGCGGCGATCCGAAGGACGCTTTCACCGTCATTGCTCCCTCGCTGCCCGGATACGGGCTCTCCTTCAGGCCGGGACAAAAGCGCTTCGCTCTCCCCGACATGGCCGCCTGCCTGCATGACCTCATGACCGAGATATTGGGGTTCAAGACTTTCGCAGCACAGGGCGGGGATTGGGGCGCCGGGATCGCTTCGGTTATCGGGCAGAGATATCCATCGTCGGTCTGCGGCATCCATCTCAACCTGCTGTTTGCGCCGCGTGACCAAGTTGCCGGCGAAAGCTCGCCGGATGAAGCGCGCTACGCCAAGCAACTCGCGCATTGGCTCAAGGAAGAAACCGGCTATCAACTCATTCAAGGCACCAAGCCGCAAACACTCGCCTTTGGCTTGACTGATTCTCCCGCCGGCCTTGCCGCCTGGATGGCGGAGAAATTCCGCTCCTGGTCCGACTGCGACGGTATCCCGGAAAACGCCGTCAGCCGCGACCGGATGCTGGCAAATATTTCCTTCTACTGGTTCACCGGCGCAATCGGCTCGTCGTTCTGGCCATATTACGGTCGCCTCCACGCGTCTCGCTGGCCGATCTCGCCGGCAGAACCTGTCAAGGTGCCCACGGGCTATGCCGCTTTCCCCAGGGAAATCCTGATTCCGCCGCGCGCGATCGCGGCGAAAACCTACACCAACATTCAGCGCTGGACGGAAATGAAGAAGGGCGGTCATTTCGCTGCGATGGAGCAGCCCGCGGCGCTCGCGGAGGAGATTCAAAACTTCTTCCGTCCGCTGCGGTGATGTGCCATCGCGCTCTAAAGCACAATGGATTTCGATCGACCTCGTCATTGCGAGGAGGCGCAGCCGACGGCCCTTCTGCGCTCGCTGCGCGAGCTTCGCAGGGTGCGAGTCCGCCGAAGCGGCGTAGCGCGTAGGCGGACGCAATCCAGTCTGTCTTTCCGGCTTCTGGATTGCTTCGCGGAGCCCGTCATCGGGTCGCGCTTTGCGCGGACCCGTTGGCTCACAATGACGCCTGTTCCGATTCAGCCCAATCTCACCACTCTCTACGGCGAGTACTCATAAATACGCCCGTGCAGATGCCGGCGTGAGGATGTCCGCTCTACCCTCAGAAGCAGACATCGCAGAGGCGCCAGAGCATGTCCGCTAAGGGCCAATTACAGACATTCGTCGGATCTAAGCCGAAGTTCGCTCGACCCCCAGAAAGCGGAAATCGCAGTGTCGGTCTTTTGGAGGCCGGCTGCTCATTCGATCACCTCGTCCGCGCGGGCGAGCAGCGTCGGAGAAATGGTTCGGCCAATAGCTCTGGCGGTCCTCAAGTTCACAACCAACTCAAACCGCGCCGGGCGTTCAATTGGTATATCGGCGGGGTGGGCGCCCTTGAGGATCTTGTCTACATAAACAGCGACGCGCCGCATGACTTCGACCGTGTTCGGACCATATGAAAGCAGCAACCCGTCTCTTGCCCAATCTCCCCAATTGCCAATTGTCGGCATCCCGGAATTTGCTGCAAACGACAAGATCTTCTCTCGTTGTGTCAATAACAGCCTCGTCGAGACAACGATCAGCCCCTCTGCACGCTGATCGAGTGCTGATTTAAAGGCTCCATCGAAATCAGTCGGCCGCCGCACCTCTAGCGACTGAATTTCGACGTTTTCCGAACCCGCGATCCTTTTGGTTTCTCGAAATTCAGGATCCGCGTGGCCTGGGTTCCAGAGAACGGCTATGCGGCTTATCTCTGGGACCGCCTCCTTGAGAAGCCCGAGCATTTTTCCCGCGAGATCGTCGTAGATCAGGGTGAGTCCCGTAATATTCCCGCCCGGCTCTCTGATGCTTTTCACAAGCCCGCTTTGAACGGGATCATTACTGACCATCACTACGATAGGAATTAAATTTGTTGCAAGCTTTGCATGTGGGGCAACATCGCCACCGTATGCGAAGATCACGTCCGGTTTACGATCGACCAAAGCAGCTGCCAACGCGGGAAGACTTTCGGCGCGACCCTCCGCGGAAGCATAATCGATGACGATATTTTTCCCTTCGATATATCCCAGCGTCTTCAGGTTCTCCAAAAAGGGACTAATCGGATCGATCTGAGGCGAGTTGAATAGCAACAGT
>Ga0306926_10007722_pt1 | contig 11693 bp, 12 predicted proteins | sample flu12Cox44000178_FD_203759 | JGI IMG/M metagenome (GOLD analysis project Ga0306926, IMG submission 203759) | Lab enrichment of tropical soil microbial communities from Luquillo Experimental Forest, Puerto Rico - flux8day.12C.oxic.44.000.178 (v2)... | ecosystem: Environmental > Terrestrial >...
GCGCACGACTGAGCGAACTCGCGGCCCGCTACCGATTGCCAGCGATGTACCCCTATACGATCCAAGTCGCCGACGCCGGTGGTTTGATGGCCTATGATGTGGATTATCCTGACCTTGAGAGGCGTGCTGCCACCTATGTCGACAGGATTTTGAAGGGTACCAAACCGTCCGATCTTCCCGTCCAACAGCCGACCAAATTTGCGCTGGTGATCAATCTCAAGACCGCCAAGTCGCTGGGGCTGACGATCTCGGAGTCTTTCCTGCTTCGCGCCGACCAGCTCATTGAATGACGGGCTGTTTGCTGCACCGCATATGTCGCTCATGGCACGACCCGGACCAAGCCGATTCCGCTACCGGCGAAAGCTGACATAAGAGCCTAGAAGGCGAGGTCGTAGTTTGACCCTGAGCTGACTTAGGCCGGATCGAAATGCCGCACTGCGACAACCCTGTTTGATACTCACCAATCCGGTATTATCCGGTATGATGTCACCCTGGCTGGGGCTACGGATGCAATTCGGTCACCTGAATCGGCGAGATTTCATCACTTTGATCAGCGGCGCGGCGGCGTGGCCAATCGCGGCGCGGGCGCAGCAACCGGCAAAATTGCCTCTGGTTGGGGTGCTTGTATCTGCGTCATCTCCGCACCCGTTTGCGGATGCTTTCTGGCGCGGACTGCATGCACTGGGGTATTCGGAAGGCCAGAACATCAAGGTCGAGTTCCGCTATACCGACGCGCGGAGCGATCGCGCCGAGGAATATGCCGAAGAACTCGTCCGGCTCGGCGTCGATATCATCGTCGCCCATTATGCCATAGCGACTACAGCCGCCATGGGAGCCACCCGAACAATCCCGATTGTCATGGTGCATGGCGCGCCCTTGCAACTGGGCGTTATCAACAGCTTGGCTCGGCCCGGCGGAAACGTCACTGGTCTATCAATGATGGATGCGGAGATTGGAGGCAAATGGGTGCAGCTCCTGCGCGAGCTAATTCCGAATCTAACTCGGATCGCAGTTATCGCCACGACTGAGACCACGACACCGTACGGCCCAATCTTCGTGGAGGACATGCGTTTAGCCACCACAAGAGCCGGTTTCGGCTTTGAGCCTATATTAATCGGCGGACCCAGCGAGTTTCGGAGGGCGTTCACGGCAATAGCTAAGGCGGGGGCGCAAGCGGTGGTCGTGCAGGTGTGGTTCGATCCGCACCGGGCGATGCTTGTGGAACTCGCAGCCAAGCATCGGATAGCTTACATGTCGGGCAGCCGGGAAGTCACAGCGGCAGGGGGCTTGGTTTCCATGGCTGCCAATTTGCCAGAGCTTTATGAGAGAGCCGCTTTCTACGTAGACAAAATCCTCAAGGGAGCAAAGCCAGGCGATCTGCCGGTAGAGCAACCCACAAAATTTGAAGTGGCAATTAACTTGAAAACGGCGAAAGCACTTGGCCTGACGATCTCGCCGACATTGCTGGCTCAAACCGATGAAGTGATCGAGTAAGTTGAGTGGGCCTTCTCGGGAGCATCTTGCTGCACCTCACGACCGGAATTGGCACTACCCGGCCCTAGGCATTTGCGGCGTTATGTCCGCAGCTGGTCGGAGCTGACATAGGCTACTTCAGCGTTTGACCCGACTCGGACATCGGGCCGCCAGTTTTGCTGTGCTGCACAACGCGGCATTTCCTACCCACTTTGTGGTAGGGTGCAATCCTCGGATTGAGGGCAGCATATGAGACGGCGCCAGTTCATCACGCTGCTCGGGGGCGCGGCGGCGTGGCCGCTGGCAGCGCGCGCGCAGCAGGTCAGCAGCGTCCCTAGGATTGGATATCTCTCCCCGGGTTCTGCCTCATCCGGGCCATTGAACTACTACGATGAATTCCGGCGTGAACTGCGCGAGCTTGGCTACGTCGAGGGACAAAACGTCGTCATCGATTACCGATTTGCCGATGGGAAATTTGATCGACTCCCGCAGCTTGCGGCGGAGTTGGTCCAGCTCAATGTTGACGTTATTGTTTCGGTCGTAACGCAAGCATCGCTGGCAGCCAAGAACGCGACCAGAACGATCCCGATCGTTATCGTCAGCGTTGGCGATCCAGTGGGGGCAGGGCTAGTCGCAAGTCTTGCGCGACCGGGCGCCAACGTGACGGGAAACTCATCGATGACCATTGAGGTCATCGGAAAATCGCTGGCCCTGCTAAAGCAGGCTGTTCCAAAGGCCTCCCCTATGGCCGTCCTCTGGAATCCCGATAACGTGACCTACCAAGGTCAAATATTGCGAGAGACCGAGGCTGCGGCCTGGAAATTGGGTATTCAACTCCAGACCTTTGGGGTGCGAGGTCCCGACGAGTTCGGTCCCAGGTTTGCAGCGATCATCAGCGCGAACGCCGCCACGCTGCTAGTCCTGCCTGATCCGGTATTTTCGGCTTACACGGCGCGGGTTGCAGAGCTCGCGAACGAGAGCCATCTGCCGACGATGTATGGGCTGAGGGAGGATGCTGTCGCTGGTGGTCTCATGGCCTACGGGCCAAACTATGCGGACCTGTATCGACGTGCTGCCAGCTACGTAAACAAGATACTGAAAGGTGCTAAGCCTGCCGATTTGCCGGTTGAGCGACCGACCAATTTCGAGTTCGTCATCAATCTCAAGACCGCCAAGCTGCTTGGCATCGAACTTCCCCCGACGCTCCTCGCGCTTGCCGACGAGGTCATCGAGTAAGCTCGGTCAGTTTGCTGCACCTGCTCACTTCCGGTTTTGGCACTACCCGGTCCTAAGCCCATGCGACCGCATGTCCGCAGCTGGCCGGAGCTGACATAAGCTCGAAAAAGACGGCTTCTCGTTTTGACCCGCTGCAGACAAAGACCGGAGCGAAATTCCGCGGCGCAGCAGTCTCCTTGAGTATTGAGGTGTGATATCCTTCCGGCCAACACTGGAGGCACTCGGCAATGAAACGCCGCGAGTTCATCACGCTGCTCGGCAGTGCGGCAGCGTGGCCGCTTGCGGCGCGCGCGCAGCAGCCGGCGATGCCGGTGGTTGCATTCGTCAGCGGCCGGTCGTCCGGGGATTCTGCGCGCGCTGGCGGCGCGTTCCGCAGGGGCCTTGGCGAATTCGGCTATGTCGAGTCACGCAATCTGGCGGTCGAGTACCACTGGCTGGATGGCCGCTATGAGGTGCTCCCGTCGCTCATGGCGGATCTGGTCCGCCGCGGTATCGCCGTTATCGCCACTCCCGCCAGTAATCCTGCCGCGCTCGCGGCGAAAGCCGCGACCACAACCATCCCGATCGTATTCGGCGTCGGTGCCGACCCAGTCAAACTGGGTCTGGTCGCCAGTCTTGCTCGGCCGGGCGGCAATGCGACTGGCATCAATTTTTTCTCCGCTGATATCACGGCCAAGCGGCTCGGGCTGCTGCACGATCTGGTGCCCAAGGCCACTCGCATTGCCGCGCCGGTCAACCCGGGCAATACCTCCAGTGATGAGGCCGCGCAACGGGACCTGCCGGAGGCTGCGCGCGCAATCGGGTTGCAAATCGAGCTCCTCAACGCCAGCACCAGTCGCGAGATCGAGGCAGCGTTCGTCGCCATGCTGCGCGACCGGGCCGATGCGCTGTTGGTCACCCCCGATGGATTCCTCACCAGCCGGCGCGTGCAACTTGCGACGTCTGCGGCGCGCTATGGAATTCCCTCGGCCCATGGTTCGCGCGAGGAGGCCGAAGCCGGCGGGCTGATGAGCTACGGGCCCGATCTTCTGGAAGTGTATCGTCAGGGCGGCGCCTACACCGGTCAAATCCTCAAGGGCGCGAAGCCAGCTGATCTGCCGGTCCTGCAGTCGAGCAAATTCGAGTTCGTCATCAATCTGCAGACGGCCCGGCTGCTCGGCATCGAGGTACCAAATTCGATCCAATTGCTCGCCGACGAGATCATCGAATGAGACGGCGTGAGTTCATCACGCTGCTCGGCGGCGCTGCAGCGTGCCCGCTCACGGCACGCGCTCAGCAGACAATGCCGGTGATCGGGTTTGTCAGCGCTACCGCGCGCGACGACAGCCGTGTTGCGGCCTTTCGTGCCGGCCTGCACAAAGCGGTTACGATGAAGGTCGGAATGTTACGGTCGAATACCGCGGGGCGCAGGGCCAGATCGAACGGGCACCCACGCTTGTGGCCGATCTCATGGCGCGCAAAGTGACGGTAATCGTCGCTGCTGGTAGCTCTGCAACCGCGGGCGCCGCTCGACGTCCCCTCCAATCGTTGCCGCCGTGAGGATTTTACTACGGCATGGTGCAACCGCCGCTTAAACCGATCCTAGATCAATTTGCCTCCAACGCATTCTGGCGTTAGTAGGAAGTGCGGGCAGGGATTTGCCGATGCAGCGATCTATGAAAAGGCTTGCGAGGAATGCTCGTCGTATTTCGATATCAGCAATTTACACCGGTGCCGCTGTCATGCTGTGTGCCCACAGCGCGAAGGCTGAGTTTATCACGCTGTCAGACTTCGATAACACCGCCGTAGTGACCGACCTTAATAGTCTTGGTGTTCCCACTCCCCACATTTTCGCGACCCCTTTGAAAGTCGGTATCTACATGTTTACGACAGATAGTGGTCAACTCGGGTACGGTGCTAGTGGCTTAAACAACTCAAACGCTCTAAGCACCACCACCGATCTTGGATGGATGAAAATCGACATAGACCCGTCCGCCCAGGTAACGAAATTCGGGTTGCTTGTTGGTCTCCCCGGACCGCAGAAGCACAATCACGAAGCCGTGCTCTTTTTCGACAATTACAATCACCTGCTCGGGAGCACCGGTGTGTCACGCGGTGGTGGATTTCAGTTCGTTGCTTTCGAGAATACTGAGGGACTTATTGGTAGAGTAGTAATCCAGGATGCCGACTTAAATTCATCGAGTTTCGTGGTTGACAACCTCGTATCGCAAAGTGGCCGCCCCTAGGCGCCGATGCGCCAGCAAGCGCGCGCCGCAGTTGACCTTCTCTCAAGGCGTCTCCGTCACGGTCCTAAGCCCATGCGACCGCATGTGCGCAGTTGGCCGGGGCCGACATAAGCCCGCTGGACGGCAATTCGGGTTGTGACTCCACGCCGACCTAGGCCGGTTTGAATTCTCGCAATGCAGCGTGCCTCTCGCCGCTGTGCTATCGTTTGGTTCGGCACCGAAACCATCCCCGAGGAGAGGCCATGACAGTCATCCCCTCATCTGCGCTGCCTGCAACGTGCGCTGCAGTGATCATCTTTGCTGCCAACCTATCTTCGTGGGCAGCCGAGCCTGAGCCTCGTAGGCAACTGGAAAATGGTCTCCTATGTTACTGAGGAACTCAAGCCGGCGACAATCCCGCCCTGGCAGCTAAAGCCGCTACACCAGCGATGCCAATTGTCTTTGCAGTAGCGGGCGATCCCGTTCAGCTTGGCGTGGTCGCTAACCTGAACCGCCCAGGTGGCAATGTTACCGGTGTAAGTTTTTTCTCCAGCAAAATAACCTCAAAGCGGCTGGGCCTTCTGCACGAGCTGGTGCCCACTCTCACAAGCATCAGTCTTCTTGCGAATCCGCGCAATGCTGGCGCTGAAGCCATCAATCAAATATCCTATCCGCGATGCGGCTTACGAAATACCATGATGCGCGCGGAGTGAGGTGCGTCTGGTCCCACTGAACGATGTCTTTTGCGGTATCTCCCAGCCTGGTTAGACAACCGTTGTCGTTGCAAAACACGTCATAAGCAGAGATAAAACGTACGCCGAGATTGGAGGCAATGTCTTTAAGTCGCCGGTCGATATCGAGTGTTAGCGGGGTGAAACTGGATAACCGTTCCGGTATTCTGTGCAAGGGATCTGCCTTATAGGCTCGATACATTGCCAGCCGTGGCGATGATTGCAGCCACACCGGAACCGATCCGATCACGACAATTCGACGTATGCCGACCTGCTGCAAAAACCGCACAATATCGACGAGCTTGTCAATTTTCTTGTAACGGAACCAGTGCGCGGAAATGACGACGATGTCCGGCTTGAGCTGCTCGAAATCAGCAAGGTCGACGGCCATCAGCCGGGCGCATGCCTCCTCGTCGGCTCGCGCTACTTCAGATACCAAGGGGACGCACTCTATCGGCCACCCTTTTAGTACTTTCTTGAACGGTCGCTCCGCTTGAAGGCGGCGCAGTCCCGCTTGCAGATGCCAGGCGTGGGAATCACCATAGGAGACGAGTAGCGGACCACGAGAACCTTCGACAACGGGAACGTAAGTATTGCGGCGGCCTACGAGTTTATAGTCGATGTCGTAAGCGGCTAAGTAGTCGTTCCAATTGTCACGCACCAGCGGCTGAATCTCCTTGGGATAGCGCGTCGGCAGGCCCTCGAATTCGACCGTCACAAAGCCAAGCAGTGCCAATACCACCATGCCTGCCAGCAATGCCGCCGTGACCTTGCGAGCGGCAACCACAGGTCTACGAGCGCGCGCCCGCCGTTCGATAAACTGATAGGTCAGCCATGCTAAGAGGAACGCCGAGCCGACCGCCAGAATGGTCACCGTGCGCGCGTATTTGTTCTCGGCGGTCTCCATCACGGTTCGGCCGATGACCAGAAGCGGCCAGTGCCACAAATAGAGCGGATAGCTTATCAACCCGATCAACACGAGCCCCGGCTTCGCCAGGACATGGCGATTGAGCCACGCCTGCGGCCCTGCACCGATGATGAAAAAGCTGCCGGCCACCGGCAGCAAGGCCCACCATCCGGGAAAGGACGCCTCGCGTGCCACACCGATGCCGGCGATAATCAGTAGCATTCCCGCCGCGGCGGAGTAATCGCGCCACCGCGGCGCGGACAGCGCGGAAAGCACCGGCAGCACGGTTTGCCGATTTGGCAGATTGCTGCAGGCAAACATCGCTCCGGCGATGAACTCCCAGAATCTCGTCAACGGAAGGAAGAACGTAAAGGATGCATGGTCGCGAATCAGAGCAACGTTCAATGCGAACGATGCGATGCCGATCAGCACAAAAGACCATGTCATGGCGCGGTAGCGCCAGATCAGCAGCAGAAGCGCTGGGAAGAAGAAATAGAACTGCTCCTCAACCCCGAGTGACCATATGTGGAGAAGCGGCTTGCTGGTTGCCGGCGCGTCAAAATACCCGGCCTCGAAGTAATTCAAGACGTTGGCAGCAAACGCAGCAGCCGCCATGGTGTGCTTGCCCAGCGAAAGAAACTCGGTGGGCAGCAGCGTGTAGGCTCCGAGAGCCAATGTCGCCACCAGGACGACGGCCAAGGCCGGGAATATTCTGCGCACACGGCGGGCATAAAATTCCAAGAAGCTGAAGTTTTCGTCATTCAGACGTTTGACGATCAGGCTTGCGATCAGGAAGCCCGAAATGACGAAAAAAACGTCGACGCCGATAAATCCCCCGGGAATCCCTTCCGGATGCGCATGAAACCCGATGACAGCGAGCACGGCAATTGCGCGCAGACCATCGACGTCAGGCCTGTAGGCCAATTCCGGGGCGCCCGGGGGGAAATGATTGATGTCGGCGCGAAGGGCTGGTTTTACCGGAACCCAGAACCGCAGTTGGTCAATGCGCGTGCGAAAGGCGACTTCCAAGGCCCCCAGCCCCTTTCCCCTACGTTTAGAACGCGTTCAGCGTAACACCCCTCGATATCTACAGAATTAGCGCGAACGGTGTCAATTCACCTTGGCGTCCCTCGATTGCCGCCTGCGAGATTTCCACCCTGCTTACCGCCGCTTTGGGTCATAACCCGAATTGTCGTCCAGCGGGCTTATGTCAGCTCCGGCCAGCAGCGGACATACGGTCGCATAGGGTTAGGACCGGGTGTGCCACGAGCCGACATATGCAGTGCAGTAAAAAGCATCCCTACTCGATCAGCTCGTTGGCGCGCAGGAGAAGCGATTCGGGGATTATCAAGCCGAGGGCCTTGGCGGTGGTCAGGTTTATGATGAGGTCGAATTTGGTCGGCTGCTCGACCGGCAGGTCGCCCGGGTTGGCACCGCGCAGAATCCTGTCGGCATAATCGGCGGCGCGCCGATACATTTCCGGGAGGTTTGCTCCGTAGGACATCAGGCCTCCCGCTTCGACGTACTCCCGATACCCATGCATCGTTGGCACTCGCGCGCCCAGCGCCAATGTGTTGATCCTGGTCTTATTGGTGTCCATGAGCCCGTCGGGACAAACATATAGTGCTTCCGCACGGCCCTTGATCACCTCGAAGGAGTGCGTGATATCTTCTGCTCGCCGGATTTCGAGTGTATCGAATTCGAGATTGAGCGTGCGGGCCGCCGCCTGAGCCTCGCCCAGCTCCAGCACGGAGAGGGGATTACCGACATTTGGCCAAGATCGCCACTCGGTGCAGACTTGGAACAACCTCACGCAACACTTCAAGCCGCTTACCCGCAAGGTCGTCAGACTGACTGGACAGGCCAGTCACGTTGCCGCCCGGTCGAGCCAGACTGGCGACAAGGCCGCTGGCCACGGGGTCCCCCACCCTCGCAAAAACAATAGGAATGACCGATGTCGCCTGCTTCGTCGCGAGGACCTGTGGCGTTCCCGAGATGACAATGACGTCGATCTTGAGCCGGACGAACTCAGCCGCGATCTGGACGAAGCGCTCCTCGCGTCCCTCGCCCCAGCGATACTCAATCGTGATGGTGCGACCCTCGATCCAGCCGAGTTCGCGCAGTCGCTCCGTAAAAGCAGCGACTAACTCGCTTTCGGCCGAACGCGTGCTCTGGCCCGAAAATCCGATGGTCCGCAGCTTCCCCGGCTGCTGCGCACGTACTACCAGCGGCCACGCTGCCGCACCGCCAAGCGCGACGAAGAATTCTCGCCGCCCGATGTGAATCGCCATGCGACCCCTCCCACGGGGGCAACGGAGGGGACGATATCACACCCAACCGTGCTGCGCTGCGGGATTTCAAACCGGCCTATGTCGGCTGGGGGTCAAGAGTTCGCGTAAGGCCCCGATGAGGGCGGCGACCTTACCGCCGGAACGCTTCGAAACCGGACGTAAATTCAACCGATGGGTGCATCTCAGTGAACCGTCAAGAAGTGGCCTTTTATCCTTTATCGATCGGGATCCCAGGCCGCGAATGGATATCTGTAAGGGTGTCTCCGCATCATTCACTCTCGCGCTCGTCCAGTCCAAAGGCGTACCAAAGGCTGTTGAGCTCATCCTGCACGCCCCAGCCGACATGTCGGCCCCGTGATCTCAGCTTATCAATACGCTCAATATAGCCGGCGCGGGAGGCAACTGGCAGGTTCGATACATATTTTAGGGCTTGGTCGTACATGCGGATGAGAGCAAGAAAATAGCCCTCATCCTCCATGCCGCAGGATTCAAGAAAGCTGAACGCCTCCTCGCAATAAAATATCGAAAGCTCCGCCAAACCTTCAGGATGCCCGATCGCTTTCTTGTAGGCGGCAATCGCTTTCTTGGCCTTTGAAACCGACACCGGCTGGTTTCTCATTAAGTCCGGGCATATCCAGCTCGAAATCATTGTTTTGTAGGGTTTGAGTTGATCATGACCCAAGCTCAAACGGGCATGCAGGAACGCTTGGTTGTCTTTGCTTCCAGCGTACAGATCTTGCAGCAGCCCCAGAAGGCCCGCACGATCGAAAGTTTGTAATGCGGCCTTAACGTCGATCCAAGTTGGCGAGGCACTTTTCCCGTTGGCCACGACGATTGACCCTTCAAGGCTATTGGTTGACACATGCCGGCGCATTTTTCACGCTGCTTGGCACTGTGCACGGTCAGTCCGTTTACCCTCCAACACTCTCCGTGAGAGCGGACATCCCGGCTCGGCAGGATCGTGCCACAGCACTAAATCGCTACGCGATCGTGGGGAAGTGCGGCTCGCGGCGAGCATTAACCCAAGGCGGAGATTGTGGGTAGCGGGGGAAGCGCCCTGTCTTGAAGGATCGAGGCAACCAAGGCGATCACCCCGCTGCGTCTGTAATGATCGAGCCTCTTTTCACTTTTTATCTGTGCGAATGGCGGAGCGCAATACACGATCGTCCGCGTGGAGGCTGCATCCGAGACAGATGATCGCGCGCTCACATGCAGTTGCGATGCATCGCTACAGAGTCGCAAAGGCACGTCCCTGCTCAAATAATTTTCTGGTAAGCCCGAAACGATTTCGGCGTAGCACAAAGTGAACTCTCGACTGCCAACAGCACTGTGCGCCGACGAGGTGATCAAGTGAGTCTGACTTCTGCGGTCTATTGCTGCATCTGCTCACGTCCGGTACTGGCACCGGAAATCCCCTGAAAGTGCAAATTACTTCCGCTTACTCGTGCGCTGCGGACTCCACGCAGACCTCCTGGCTGACTGATCGCTGCCAATTCGATATGCTGCCAGCTAGCCTTGGCTGGTGGGGTCGGATACGGTTCGATCAATGAAGCGGCGCGAGTTCATCACGCTGCTTGGCGCTCTCTACTGCAACGCGCGGATTTGCTGCGCGGCGTGAAAGTACTCGCTCTGAGAGCGACCCGGCCTGAAGCCCTGCATGAGGACATGAAATGACAAGAAGAACCACGACGTCGCGCGAGGCCGCTGAGGCGGCGTTCAAGGCTGCAACGGCGAAACCCGTAGAACTGCCTCCGAAAAGACCGTCTGTCCCGGGCGTCAAGGAGCAGGTCTCGTTGCGGATCGATCGGGATGTTCTCGATTATTTCCAAGAGGGCGGGCCGGGTTGGCAAGACCGGATCAATGAGGCGCTAAGAAAGGCGGCAGGGAAGTAGACTCTTGGCAATGTTCTGCAACGATGTCCGTAGTTGGCGGAAGCTGACATAAGAGCTCAGAGGGCAAGGTCGTGGTTTGACCCAAGGCGATCGGTTGAGACAACGCGAGTTCATCATGCTGCTCGGCGGGGGGGCGGCAAATTAGTTGCTCCGCAAGTGGCAACTTCTTCCACTGCTGATTTTGGACCCGACGGGAGGTCTGACGTGATGAGGAGGCGCGCATTTCTCGGCGGCACGTTGAGCGCTGCAACGTTAGCAAGCGCTCAGGCGCAATCGGTGCCTATCGCGTCCAATACGGCTAGCCCGGCATCGCCTGGGCCGCTGGTATGGCCCGTCGTGAGGAGGCTGCCACCCGGTATTCGCTCCTTCGCCGGTCATACCGACACCGTGCCCGACATTGTCGGCCGGATCGGAACGCCACCGAGCCTCGCGATTTTTACCGAAGGCAATCACCTGATGGCATTGCTCAGCGACGACATCGTTGGCGCGTTTCCCTCGTGGGCCAGGTCGCAGCCGAAATACGCCGATCTCGATCTAGATAACATCGTGGTGGTGACCCTGCCCCAGCCGGTGGTCGTACAAATAATACGAACGGGCGGAATCGCGTTAGGCAACCTGATGCTCGACGTGAGCCGCAGGTCCGGTTTTTACCCCGATATCGTGATGGCCGGGCCCGAGCCTTTGCGAGAATTGCGCAAGCTCGGAGTGATCGGCCCGCAAGCACGTTTTTTCGCCAGGAATCGCGGCCCCGCGATGCTTGTTCGGAAAGGCAACCCGCTTGGAGTTCATGCCCTCGACGATATCGCACGTACCGGTGCGCGGATCGCGCTGCCGGACGCGACTGAAGCGGGCGCTCGCGCCAGATATCGTGTCGCCATCGAGGGCTTGATCGGCAAGTCTGGAGCCGATGCTGTCTTCGCGGCGGAAGCAGCGAGCTTTCCGGGTCGCCTTGGCATTGT
>Ga0306926_10007723_pt1 | contig 11693 bp, 9 predicted proteins | sample flu12Cox44000178_FD_203759 | JGI IMG/M metagenome (GOLD analysis project Ga0306926, IMG submission 203759) | Lab enrichment of tropical soil microbial communities from Luquillo Experimental Forest, Puerto Rico - flux8day.12C.oxic.44.000.178 (v2)... | ecosystem: Environmental > Terrestrial > Soil...
ACCGGTTCCTGGCCGCTACGCACGAGGACACAGCTCAGCAGCTCCTCGCGGCTGGCATTGATCTCCTGGTGCGGCACAAAGGGCGGCACATATATAAAATCGCCCGGACCGGCGTCGGCGACATACTCAAGGCGCTCGCCCCATCGCATGCGTGCGCGCCCGCTGACCACATAAATCACACTTTCCAACTCTCCATGGTGATGAGCACCCGTCTTGGCATTCGCCTGAACAGTAACCGTGCCCGCCCATAACTTATTCGCACCCGTGCGTGCGTGTGTGATGGCAGCGGCTCGATTCATACCCGGCGTCTGTGGCGTGTTGGGATCCAGCTGGTCAGCGCGGATAACCTTCACACCATGCTCGCGCCAATCAATTTTTGAAACGCTCTCAGCCATGATTCATTTCAATCTTTAACGAAACTTAAGACACGGTTACGCGGTTTGCACGACGAAAGTCATAGTCAGGCTCACAAATAGAATCAGAGATGCAGGGTTCATCAGGGTTGTTAACCTTATCTGACCAAACTAGTGTACCGTCTCCTAAATCCCTTGGGTTTCGCCGCAGGTCAGTTGGCTGTTTTTCAAGGCGCGAGCGACGAGCATATCTCGATTGATACGTAAGGAGCGAGCAACGCGGAAAAACAGCCAACCGGCTGCGGTCCGGAGGGTTGCGTGGAAAATGGGCCGGCGGCTGCGTTGCTTGTCGGTTACGTATCGATTTAGATATGAGCCCTCCTCGCGCCTTGCCGGCGGCCAATTTTGAACGCAACGAAGCCCAAGGGATTTAGGAGACGGCACACTAGGTTAATAGCCCCAGCAATAACATTAGGAAACGCATTGATCGCACCTTCTGCGTTTTGCCTTCTGTATTCTGCCCTCTGACTACTGTATTCTGTATTCTGTATTCTGTATTCTGTATGCACTCCGGAAACGTTCCACTTGATTTCACTGAATTCTTCCGCGCCGCGTCGCTGGCCGAATTGCAAGAAAAGCGAATGATGACGGTGCGAGGTGAGGATCGCCCGCTACTGCTTTGCTCGCATGAAGGCAAAGTGTTTGCGCTCGATAACCGTTGCCCGCACATGGGATTCCCCTTAAGCAAAGGGAGCATCCTGGAAGGCATCCTCACGTGCCACTGGCACCATGCCCGATTCGACCTATGCAGCGGGTGCACTTTCGATTTATGGGCCGACGACGCGCCGGGGTTTGAAGTCCGGATTGCTGGCGATGACATCTGGGTTTGCCGGCTGCCGAGACAACAGACTGACACGGCCCTCTATTTTGCGCGTTTACGACGCGGCATGGAGCACAATATCGGGCTGGTGCAAGCAAAGAATATTGTCGCGCTCCTGGCTCGCGGCGAGCCGGCGTACGACATCGTCCGGGAAATCGCCAAATTTGGCGCGCACAATCACCGGGTGTGGAAAGACGGCATGACCACCTTGACCGCAGTAGCGCGATTGAGTCCTCGACTGAGCGAGACCACGCTTGTCTACGCCTTGACTTTAGCCGCACGAAAAGTAGCAGCGAACTGCGACGGCCAGCCCGTCCGGTATTCCCCTGGCGGCCTTCGCGGAGAGAGCTTCGACGAAGAACGCCTCAGCCGCTGGATGTTTCACTGGGCTAAAGTCCGCCACAACGATGGCGCGGAGCGAACTTTGTTGGCCGCGCTGGATTCCGGTCTGACTCGCGAAGCCTTGAACCGGCTGATCTTCGGACCACTTCAAGAGCGCGTTTTTGCTGACGGAGGTCATGCCCTCGATCTTTCGAACAAAGCCTTCGAACTCCTGGATCTCATTGGTTGGGAGCACGCCGCCGAGATCCTTCCACTCATCGTGGAGTATTTAACCCAGTCGCAATCCGAAGAGGAACGCGGCGCTTGGCGAGCGCCGAGGGACCTGATTGAACTGATCCGAGAGGCCGAGGAGGATCTCCGAAACCGCCCGTTGGCGATGCAGCCAGAATCCTTCTGCCCGCCCGATTTTTACCAGCAACTGCTCAAAGAGGATCCTTGCGCAATCCTCAGCGCAATCACCGCTGCCATCACCGGCGGTATACCGCCGCTTGAAATCACTAGGCACCTCACCTTGGCGGCGGCTTGGCGGTTAGCGCGTTTCCCGGAATCGAATGATATCGATGATTGGTTCGGGCCCATGCACACCTTTTCATTTTGTAACGCGCTTTACCAGGTACTGGCGCGGGGCGGCGCCGATGTGAACGTACTTCGGGGCATGTACCATGCCGCGATGTCGATCTACGTGGATCGTTTCCTCAACATTCCTCGCGCTCAACTTCCCGGCGAAACGCCTTTAGAGAAGTTCCCGAGTGCGCCACACCTGTTGCGAGAAAGGATCCTCTCTTCACTTGACCAGCGCATAGGCTGGTCGGAAGTGCCGAGTCTGGTAGTCCGTTATTTACGCCTGGGCTATCCGGAACAGGATCTGGTGGATACGCTGACCTTCGCCACTGTTCGGGAGGACCTCGACTTCCACAAGTTGCAGGTGATCGAGGCCGGCGTCACGCAGGCTCAAGTATGGCGACCCGGCAGTATCGAGCGCGAACTGCTCTATACGGCGGTCGCCCGACATCTGGCTGCCCATTGCCCAACGCGCCGGAGTTCCAGCCAGTCAGTTGCCGTCGCCCTGCGATTGCATCATGGAGAAGAAATCTACTCCGACTGATCCCACACAGGCTTAGCCTGCATTGATCACAAATTTTAGCGGGAAATTTGCCTTTGGATGTTACGTGATCAATTCAGGCTCTGGCAGCGGAACTCACTAACCCGCAATGAGCGCGTTGCTGCTCAAGCGCACGATTTTTGCGGGCTAGCTCGGAACCAGGGCCGTTTTGATACCCTTGCGGGCCCAAGCCAGATCGAGAGCTTGTTGAAATTCGGCAAGCGGAACCTCTTCGGTGACAATTTCCTTAACCTGCACCCGGCCGCTCTCTAAGTAAGCAAGGGCCCGTGGGAAGCTATCGAGCTGTGCGAATGAACCTTTAATGCTGATTTCGCCTCGGAAAAGGTCAAAGGGGTTGAACCGAACAGAAGCGTTCTCTGGGTAGACACCATAAACCAAAAGTGTGCCGCGGCGGCGGACAAAGCTGAGGGCCTCCTGGCACACCGCAGGGGCTCCGGTCGCCTCGATGACGTAATCGAATCCCTTGGGGCTTAGCTCCTGGAGACGCTTACGGTGTACTTCATTGTTTTGGCGATCCATCGGCACCACCTCGTCGGCGGCTAGACGTGCGACAAGGTCAAGCTTCGGTCCTGCCGGCGCTGCGACCACTAACCGGGCGGCCCCGTTAAGCTTGATCAACTGCGCCAGCACTTGTCCGGTGGGACCGGCGCCGAATAACAGCACGTCGCTACCCGGCTTAGCATCCAGTACCTCGGTCCCATGCACCGCACAGGCGGTCGGTTCGACCATGACCGCTTCGCGCGCGCTCAGGTTTTGAATCGCGAACACGCGGTCTGCCTTAATTTTGAGGTATTCGGCAAAGCCGCCGTTAAGGGTCACGCCGTAGGCGTCAAGGTTTTCGCAGAGCAAGCGGTCACCACGTTGGCAGTAGAAGCAGGTTCCGCAGACGGTGTTGCTGTTGGCAACGACCCGTTGACCGATGCTAAACCCGGACACATCGGCGCCAAGTTCTGCGATTTGGCCTGTGAATTCATGGCCGGGGATCAACGGAAAACGCGGACCAAACTCCCCAATGTGGATATGGAGGTCGGTGCCGCAAAGGCCGCAGGCATGCACTCGTATCAACACCTCATCGGCATTGACCTTTGGGTCGGCGGTATCGCGATACGAGAAGTGGCGTGGTGAGTCGTAAACGATGGCTTTCATGGCAGAGGAATAAAGGCAAAGACATATAGTCCGCTTAGCAAATCAGCGCGGGAACTTTGTTCTCGTCGTCTTGCTGACTGGCAGCGCCAAATCCTAAAAATCGTCGATTGCTGAGAATTTGGCTCTGCAACCAAAGGCAGATTATTTGGTTTGCAATATTGCTAGTAAAATAACGTTGTTATAGAAGATCGCCATCCGCACCAAACTCCCCGTCTTTTTCCAGCGCAAGCGTATTTTGATAACTGATGCAGTTGTGGCCCAGGCTAGTGCCCTGTCCCCGAAATAAGCAAATCTTTCGTTGCGATCAAAATGGGCCGCCGGCAAGGCGGTCCGAGCCGGACTGGCAGTTAGAGGGCGCATATCTAAATTGATACGTAACCGATCCGGCAGCCGCCGGACAGCCGCCGGCCCATTTTCATCGCAACCCTCCGGGCCGCGGTCAGTTGGCTGTTTTTCCGCGTTGCTTGCTCCTCACGTATCGATTTAGATATGCTCGTCGCTCGCGCCTTGCAAAACAGCCAACTGACCTGCGGCGAAAGGCATGCTTATTTCGGGGGACAGGACACAAGGGCAGATCTCCGAGTTGCCTGCCCAAAAACTCCGGCTCGGAGATCCTGCCCTACCCTTTTTGACCTTGCGAGAACGGTCAGCTAGGAATGCGATCCCACCGACTTGATTTAACGGAAGCCTTGCTCGATCAGGGGAGCGACAGCATCGACATTGGCCGGCGTCACCAAGCCGACACCCGTGTCCTGGTGCAAGCCGGGGATAAGGTACTTCTTGGTCAACCAGATTTGCTGCACCGGGTCCCAGCCCTGGAGGTACAGAACCTGGTCAAAGCTCGCCACGACGTAGCCCGCCTTGATTCCGGCAATGACGTCCGGACCGAGGTCAATTCCACCCACCACGATGTCACCGGGCTTCTTGCCGGCGTCCTTGAGGATCTTGGGCAAGATGGCGGTGATTTGACCGTGCTGCGTTCCGATGGCCTTGAGGTCAGGATGGGCCGCCAGATACGCCGTCATTACAGGGATACCCTTGGTCGCATCAGAGTCGATATCCTGTGTCACGTCGAGCTTTTCAACGTTGCCCTTGCCGAGAGTTTTCTCCAGCGCGTCAAAGACACCCTGGGAACTTCGGCTGCGGCCTTCCTGATGGAAGATGTCCCAGACGAGGGCCTTGTCGCCAGCCTTGAGCTTACCGCTGTCAACCATCGCCTGGCCGGTCAGATAACCGCCCGCGTACAGGTCGGCACCGGCATAGCCGAAGCCTTTGGCCTTGTATTTTTTTTCGAGGTTTGGCAGCGGATTGTTGCCGCTGGTGACAATGATCCCAGCCGCTTCCGCCTGGTCAACCAGTGGCGCCATGGCATCTTCACCGGGATGGCCCATAATTTCGATGCCGTCAGGCTTTGCGGCAATCGCCTCCTTGAACTGATCGATCATCTTTTTGGTGTCCCAGCTTGCGTACTGCTCATGCAGTTCGATGCCGAGGGCCTTGGCGGCGGCTTCTGCGCCGGTGGTGCGAGCCAACACCGAGGCAATACCCGGATCGCCGCCCATTTGCATATAGATGACGATCGGCTTGCCTTCGGCGCCGCTGGATCTCAACGGGGCGATTGCTAGGGCGCAAATGGATACTAATCCGAGCGCCCTAATGATAGAGATACATTTCATTTTTGGTTCCTTAATTTGAATGAGTGAGATTTCTTTGTTCAGCGGTGTTGCTGACAAAGGGGGGGTCTCACTAAGATTAAACAGGCTTGAGCCCCTGGGAAAGTCTAAACAGAGACCTGCAAACAGTTGCCGATCAGTTCGGCGCCGTGTCGTTCTTCTGTAGGAGATCCTGGCCGGAGTTGGCCGCGACTGGTGCCGCCCAATGACGGATCCGCCTGGCCAGCGCAGGCAATTTGCCTTTTCCTGTCGCCGCGTTGAGCACGATGACCGCAGCCATGACGAGGCCTTCCACCACCTGAACCCAATAGCCGCTGATTGTTGTCGCCACCACGCCGGCTGCCAGCGAGCCAATGACATAGGCTCCGAATACTGTACCGAATATGGAGCCTGCGCCTCCTGCAATTGAGGTCCCGCCAACAAATACCGATGCCATGGCCGGCAGCAGAAAGTTGCCCTGGTCTGGGTAGAACACGCCAATGTCAAGGGTGACGATAATTCCTGAAAAAGCCGCGATCATGCCGTGCAATGCGAAGAGTTTGATCCGGGTCGTTTCGACGTTGACACCCATCACCCGCGCGACGTTGGCATTGTCACCGATAAACATAACGCCCTCACCGAACTTGTGTCGGTTCAGGACGAACCAGAGCAGTACGGCCAGACCCAGCGACCAGAAGGCCTGAACAGGAATTGTGCCAAACAGACGGCCCACAAAAAGCGTGTGAACGAAATTGTCCTGGCTGCCCTTAAGTGCCACCTGCAGTCCGCCCGCAAGCAGTATCGAGATACCGTACCAGAAAAAATTCGCGGCGAGGGTTGCCATGATTGATGGTACGCCGATGCGTGCGACCATCACCCCGTTGAGATAGCCAACCAGAGCTCCAGCAGCGAGGGCCAGGCCGATTCCAATCCAGGCGCCGTAGGCAGGGTCAAAGGTTTTCCAGCCCCAGGAAAGTGCAAAACCCGACAGCGAAACCACGGCCGGGAAACTCAAGTCGATCTCACCTGCGGTAATGACGAGCGTAAGCCCCAATGCGGCAATGAGCGTAGGTGGAACCGTTTCCAGGAAAGATAGATAGATCAATGGGCGCGTGAAGACGTTGGGGGCAGCGATGATCAATGCAATGTAGAGAACCAACAGCACCATCGCGATCGCGAAACCTTCCAGCCGGCCCAGAAACTTCAAGAGTGACCCGACGAAGTTCATGATTACGCCTTGTCTTTAAGGCCGTGCGCGTATTCCAGCAGAAACCCATCTAAACCCTTCAAACTGATATCCTTCTTTGGAATGCTTGCAACAATTTCACCGCGATCCAGCACGGTGAAGCGGTCGGAGACCTCATACACGTCCGGAATGCTGTGGGAAATGTAAATGCACGCCTTTCCGCCCTCCTTGATCTTGTGTACAAAGTTGATCACCTTTGCCACCTCCTTGAGAGATAACGCAACTGTTGGCTCGTCAAGAATGATGAGATCGGCTTCGAAATACATCGCACGTCCAATGGCTATCCCCTGGCGCTCACCGCCTGAAAGCTGGCTCACGGTGGAGTCCACCGTGATGCCCTTGCCGCGGAAGCCAATGGTGTTGACCATGACCTCGTTGGCAATGGCTTTTTCCCTTTTCACGTCGATGAAGCCAAAGCGGTTCACTATCTCCCGTCCAATAAAGAAGTTCCGCCAAAGGACCTGCTTTTCACCGAGCGATTTATCCTGGTATACAGTTTCGATGCCATGCGCGTGGGCGCTTTGCACGTTATAGCGGTGGAAATCGACTTTGCGGTCCCTAATGTATAATTCACCCCTGGTTGGCGGAAACACGCCCGTCAGGATTTTCACCATCGTCGACTTGCCGGCACCGTTGTCACCGATCAGCCCAACGATCTCATTGCGACCAACTTCCAGGTTAATGTTGGTCAGCGCACGCACCAGGCCAAAATACTTTTCAATGTTGACCATCCGCAGTGCGCGTTGTTCGACAGACTGTTGAACCGGATTATTCACCACAGAGCGCCTCCCCATAGGTTAACGGGCACCTGAGAATGAAGAAATGAGAGTTGACTGAGGACACAGGCTAAAGTGCATTCGTTTTAGAATAAGTCTCGGTTATTTTGGCCTCGAAGATCAAACAGCCTGGCCCGCAAAAATCACGAAAAGATGATGGTCATAGAGGGGAAGCAAGCATCTGGGCAGAGTAGAGTTGGATTGCCAGAAAATCGGTCCCTGATCCCTTTGAAATCTTTGCGGTCTTCTGCGCAAGAATAGGATCTGACCCACCCGGCCGGTAGGCTCCAGCCAGAGTCTTCGCTGTGCGGTTGAGGTTGGCTCGAAAGGCTCGCCAGCCTCCCAAAGCGTCCTCACATCTCTAGCGCTACGCACAATCTTGCTGCCTACGACGAGGTTGACTGTGGTTTCGGTTGGGTGTGGATGAGCGGGGCTGTCGGCAGCCAAGAACTCGTCCGCGTTGAGGTGACCCCATCCGCCCGAATTCTGGTCGACAATCTCGATTTGGGCTTGCTGTCCAATGTATTGGCTGACGTTTTATGCCGCCCAGTTGAGTGCCTCGTTATCCTGACCGGGCGCTGAATTGACGGTTTTACCGTTAACCAGCAGCAGCACCGCCGTAGCGTCGTTGTTGCCCGGATAGGGGTGATTGCCGCCGCCGACTAACAAATTGATGTATTTAGTATTAACGGTAAAGGTAGGTGAACTGCTTACCGTCGAAATTGCCGAGGAAGTATTGAGCGCCTGAGCCGCCAGCGACCGCACCGGGGTTCACGTTCACCACCAGCTCCGACTTGTTTTTAGCTGGCTTCTTCCATCCATCTTCATCCTCCGACTTTACACTTCGATCGTCGTGTGACGCTCTTTCCACCGGCAGCTGAAATAAGTCCGGGCATTCCCAGACGCCGCCGATTGCGTTCCGCAAGATGGAGGTCCCAAGGTTCGTGTACGATGTTTTCGGCTTGATGTGGCGATTTCTGGTGGTGAAGAACGAACTGGCGCAGCGCGAGCCTTTTTTCCAGACTCGCGCTGCGGGCTCCCTTATTTTCGCCAAATGCTCTTCAGCGAATACGCCGTCAGGTTCTGCACGCTGAGGCTGTTGTTTACGGCCTCCAACTGCATTTCTGTTGGGGGGCCATTCTGCATAAAGAAGGTGGTCGAAGCTACCTGTACACCGTCGTCAACGAACACTTCGAGAGGTTTGAAATTGGAGGATCGCAGGAAACCGGCACCAGTGATACTTGTCACTGATACAAGTAACTTATACTTCTGCTATCACGACTTGTGGCTATTGCAAGTGTGAAATCCAAACATTAAGCCGGCCAAGCAAAAGGGGCAGCTTGCCACAACCTGCTATAATTCTCAATTATGAGAAATGTATATCAAAAAAGATAATAGCCGCGCCTGTGAAGTGGCATCCGGAGCCACAGGCGGTGCCCGACTTTCCTGATGCGAGCTCTCTAAAAAGACGCCCTGCTTACGAAAGGGCAAGGAATCCGATAAATACGCGATAGCTTTCGCCCAACGATTATGTGCAAAGCCGCAGCCCGCCCGATCTCCTCGTGAGGCAGCCGGATCGTGGATAGCGGAGGCAAAAAAAGGCCCGCCACCCCCACCATATCGTCGAAACCAAGAATGCCGATGTCCTTCGGAATGCGAAAGCCCCGGGAAAGGAGATGCTGATAGGCAACAAGGGCCACTCGATCGTTTGCGCAAATCACACAATCGGGTCGAGGACGCTGGTCGAGGGCTTCATTCAGAAAAGAAACGGTCTCCAGATAATCTGCTTCGTCCCGAAATTGAACGCTCTGCAGGTGGTCAGGCTTGTGAATTAATTAAGACAACGTGCGCTTGATCCTTTTCTGCAACGTTGAACTCTTTAAACGCTCGTTGCATTCCTTTGCGCCGCAAGGATGTGGCTGCGCTTCCTTCGGGTAAGTGAATGCAAAGGGGGCGGCGGTACCCTCGCTCAAGCAACTTGCGCACTCCTTCGTATTGGCCCTGCTCATCATCCGGTACGTAGCAAGGAACGCCTTTTTGGGTGGTTTGACAATTCGCCAGCACCACCCCGGCCCGGATTAAACGTTCATCCACGTTGACGGTGCGGTGCCCCATGGTTGCAAAAACCACGCCTTCAGGCCGTAAGGAGAGAAGCGAATCCAGGACGTTAGCGGGCGGATTATTGGAAAAGGTATTGACGATGTAGGTTTGCCAACCATGTTCGCGCGCGACCTGTTCCACCGCGAAGGTGATGCTCACCGAGTACGGCGTCGTGGCAAGGTTGAGGCCCAGTATGCTAATAACAGGACGCCTGGACTTTCCGAGCGGACGGGCTAGCTCGTTTACCATATAGTCAAGGTCACGGATCACCGCTTGAACCCTTGCGCGTGTAGGCTCCGCCACCAATTCTGGACTATTCAGGACTCGTGAAACAGTCATGGGCGAGACGCCCGCCGCTCTGGCGACATCTCTGATGCTAGAAAGTTTCTTTCCAAGTTTCACTCAAGAACAGAAATTTTCTTTGCTACTATAATAAAACCCCACGATGAACTCGAGAAGAAAGCTAAAAAGGTCTTTCGTGGAGCACAACCGTTTGGAGTGTCTGCGTATTGAAATACGCGGGGATGTTTTGAGAGCCGGTGTGCCTGGCTTCGAGAAGATCTGAGTCTGAAGTTCCACCTTGGTTATCTTGGAAAGGGATCTAGATACGGTTCATCGCGTCAGAACCCTCCAGAGGCAACAAAACTAAAAGCAATTTACCTAGGAATGCCTACATGTATGGAAAATCCAGCAATTACTGTCCTGGCTTGGCAACCGGCTCCGGCCGGCCATAATGGGGTAGGACCTATTAAGCAGGCTCGGCGCGTCGCCAGGAGGGATCCGGGTGATCTGCCCAGAATAGGTGAACACCTTCCTCCCCGCCGCAAGACTGGGCTTCGGCGCAATCACACGCGTCGCCACCGAGGCGTTGACTCAAATCCTGTCGGACAATCCCGCTGGTGGAATGGAGGCAACGGCGCGAGCTTGCCGCAATTGATGGGTTTCCACCCATTGCCATGACAGCAGGGCCGGTACGCCAAACAATATCTCTCGCATCCGCTTGATGAGCGCTAGCGACAGGGCGACGTCGCCGCTCACGCCGGCGATAGAGGTTAACAACATCACCCCGGCCTCGTGCACACCCAGGCCTGCCGGGACAAAAAAAGTCGCGTGACGAACGGCTTGTGTCAGTGCCTCGATCGCAATGGCGGCCCCTATATCGACCGGATGCCCGAGTAATTTTAGCGCAAACCATGTCTCTGCCGAGCCGATCACGTAGCCGGCCAACTGCCAGGCCAGAGTGCACGCCAACCGGCCTGTCTGCCTGAACAGGCGATGCACTTCGCGGTCCAGTCGAGCTCCGTCCAGGCGCACCGCGAAACGATTTTCCACGCCCAATAGCCGTTCCGCAAGCGCTTCGATACGCTCGAACACCGCGCCGTGCCGCAGCAGGACGAATATCACGACGGGGATGGGCAGAGACAGCAACAATCCGGCAGAGAAGGTCCAGAATTGGCCGATGCCGGGCGCAATGTGGATAATCAGCACGAGGCCCAGCCCGCAGAATAGATATTGCACGACAAGGGTAATCAGGACCTCGACGATGACGGTTGCAGCGACCGCTGTCGTATCTTGCAGCCGCAAGCGACTCAGGCGTATCCCGACCACCTCACCACCGATACTGGCGGCCGGCAGCAACCGTCCGACGGCCTCGCGCACGGCTGCAATCCAGAGCAAGAACGGCAGGGTCGCGCGCCGCTGGCGGTCGATCGGCTTGAGCAGGAGGCGCCAGCCCTGCGCGTCGAATGCCAACGGCACCAGGTGGGCCGGGACCAACAGCAGCAGAGGCCAGCCTGCGCGGGCGAACGCCTGCAACACGCACGGCAAGCCTTCGTGCACCACCAAGCCGATCAAAAGCAGGAAACCGGCGCAGCCGGTCAGATAGGCGAGCCGTTTCAAATGACCCCCACCAAATCAGAGAAACCGCCGACGGGCACCCCCAGCCGGTCGAGCGCCGCACGCACGCGCGGTGAAGTCAGCGCGGCGAATTCATCGGCATGCCGATAGTTCGGCATCGATGGGCCAATCTCGGCGCCCGAAATTAATGCTGGGTGCAGATAAATCTCACCGACCCC
>Ga0306926_10007725_pt1 | contig 11691 bp, 7 predicted proteins | sample flu12Cox44000178_FD_203759 | JGI IMG/M metagenome (GOLD analysis project Ga0306926, IMG submission 203759) | Lab enrichment of tropical soil microbial communities from Luquillo Experimental Forest, Puerto Rico - flux8day.12C.oxic.44.000.178 (v2)... | ecosystem: Environmental > Terrestrial > Soil...
CGCCCGCCGTGAAGCCGACGTCGCCCGGCAGCGGCGCGAGGTTGCGCGCCTCGACGGCCACATACTCCGCCAGGGTGCCGTCGCGATACCAGTCCGTGAGGCCGAACACCCGCTGTCCCGCCGACAGCCCCGTCGTGCCATAGCCGAGGGCGGTGACCACTCCGGCCAGCTCGTGCCCGGGGATCGACGGCGTCCGGTCACGGCCGCGGCGATCGGTCCAGGTCGAGGGCCACGCCAACTCAGTCGGGACGAATCCCGACGCATGAACCTCAACGACGACGTCGTTTATCGCCGGTTCCGGCTCGGGGCGCTCCACCAGCGTCATCCCGGCCGTTCCCGCAGCCTGGTCCGTCACCACGACCGCTTTCATTTGGACACCTCTGTATCAACCCTCGCCTACACGCCACTTTGGGTCTGTGTCTGTTACCGGCGCCGCACCCCGATGTCTTACCACGCGGGTCGGTGCGAGGAGTCACGCAGGCATGACGTACGCCGGCGCGGGACGTCCAGCCCGGGCGCGGCGAGCTGGTACAGCCGCACCGGCCGGTCCAGGTCCTTCAGCTGCCGCTCGCCTAGGTCCACCAGCGTGAACCCGGGGTCCTCCTCTTCTTCGTCCTCGATAATCGACACGGTCGCCTGCGAGACCAGCACCTGGCCGCCGCGGGCAGCCGCGGAGATACGCGCCGCCCGGTGCACCGCCAGGCCGGTGTAGCCGCCACCGGCCGGGTCCGCGTGCCCAGTGTGAATGCCGATCCGCACCCGCACCCGCCCATCGGCCGGTCAGGCGTGACCCGCCAGCGCCCGCTGGATCGCCAGCGCACACAGCACCGCCTTCTTTGCGCTCGCGAACGCCACGAAGAACGCGTCCCCCTGGGTATCCACCTCATAGCCGTCCTGCGCGGCCACCGCCGCGCGGATCAGCCCCTGGTGCTGGGCCAGCACTAGGGGATAGCGCTCCCGCAGCGCCTTGACCAGCCGGGTCGACCCCCTCGATATCGGTGAACAAGAACGTGACCGACCCGCTGGGAAGCTGCCTCCCCGGCCGCCCCGTCGCCGGCCGTCGGCCTCCGTCGTCACGACCGGCCTCCCGCGATCGCCGCCGCCACGGCCACCGCAACCCTCACCGCGGCGCCCGGGGTGCCGGGCCGCGGGCCCAGCGCCCGCCGCACCGCGCCGACAGCCCCAGCCGGCTCTTCACCGGCGCCGCAACCTCCACTGGAGCCCTCCCCCCACACCAACTCCCAGAGTAGAGGCAACAGACCGCCTGCGCCCAGCATCCGTCGGCCGCAGGCTGCGCCCGCCGCCGGGCGCCCGCCAGGTCACCACCGGCCAACCCAGGGCCGGGCACGCTAACACGCAAGCGTCACCGATCGATCCCTCGGCGCGGCACTCGCGGCCACAGCGATGGTGCGCTTGACCCGGTTTGGTGGACACCTGATTCTGGCCGAAGGGCCGGAGGAGGGAGTCCCGGGTGGGACGTCCATCGAGGTATCCGGATGAGTTCCGGCATCAAGCGGTGCAGATGGCGCTGGCGACGCAAGATTCCCCGGCGTCGGTGGCGCGGTGGCGGGGGATCAGCGAGATGACCCCGCGGAAGTGGGTCGCTAACTATCTCGCGGGGGAGGCGCGGCAGGCGGACCCGCTGGCGGTGAGCCCGTCGGAGTTTGAGGAGCTGCGCCGGCTGCGGTGCGAGGCCGGGGAGCTGCGCGCGGAGAAGGAGATCGTGCGCAAGGCAGCTGACTATTTCGCCCAGGAGACGATCCGGTCTGCCGTTTCCGGTTCGTCGCCGATCACCGTACGCCTACGGCGTCAGGCGGCTCTGCCGGGTCCTCGGTGTCTCCCGCTCGGGGTCCTGCGCCGTCGCCGGCCGGCCGCCACCCCGGCCGCGGCGCCGCCTGCACCTCGCTGGCCTTTTCCGCCCGCGCCGCACAGCTCAAGCCCGGCCAGTCCTTCAGCGCCGCTGGCAGGTGCTGAGACAACGCCGCCGCCGGGTCCCTTCTTCGCCCCCTCAGACGCGAGCTCGCCTGGATCCACGACCGCCGCACCTGGCCCACCCGGGCCGAGCTCCGCCGCGCACCTCGGCTGGCTGGGCGAGCGCGGGGCCCGCGGCTCCCGGAACTCCTTGTGCGCATCAATCCGGGGGCCGCCTGTAACCGGGATGGGCGGGAGCCAATCTGGGAGCCAACTGGCCTAGATTCGGCCAGACGGAAATAGACCGCCCCAGACTCCGCACCGAGCATGCGCCGACGCTGGTGGACGCATTCAGACAGCACCGGAGGGCCGGATTAGCCGCACATGGGCTAGCGAAACCACAGTCCACGCAGGTCAGCGGCACCCTGGCAAACGCGGGGGGAGGCTGTCCCGGTCGCTGCGCTAAGTGGCCAGGATCAGGATCACGCGCATCGCCGGCGCTTGACGTGATTAATGGCGCTGGTGTACAGCAGACAAGTCCGCTCCACGCCGATAGCTGGTGACGGCTCCGGGCCGGCACCACCCGTGAGGAGAGCAGATGACCCGAATCAGGTTTGCCTCAGTTGCGGCAGTCTCCGCGGTCGTGCTCGGGCTGAGTGTGTCGTCCGCCGCCGCGGGCACGAGAAGCAGCCCAGAAACGGTCACCTCGGGAACGGCGGGTGCGAGCATCGCCGCCTGTCTCGCGCACGTCCCGGGCGGTTTGGGCGATGACCGGTACGTCTTCTACCGGCCGGGGTGCACGGGTCACGACGAGCCCGAGCTCGATCCGGTCTCGACGGCGTCGCGCTCCGCGCAGAACATCACGTGGCACGTGCAACTGCCGGCAGACGGGACGTTCCCGGTATCGAGCGTCGGGACGACGTTCTGGTTCGGGGGTACGGTCAAGGACTCGAACCCGCACAAGATCGGCCAGGAGGGATTCCTGGAGCTGCAGTTCTATCCCGACTCCCTCACCAAGAACTGCGGGTCGACTGGAAGCTTCTCCCTCGTGCACGCGCCCAACGTCTATACGGCGTGCTCACCGGTCTGGACGCTGGCGAAGAAGGGGACGCAGATCGCCGAGCCGGCCGCGTTCAACGGGATGCTCATGGACGCTGCGGGAAAGGCGCCGTTCGTCATGCACGCGCTCGACATCGTCGACGTCCACATCTGGGCGCCGGGGACGAGCTCGCCCTACCAGGAGCAGGTCACGGACGAGACGAGCGGACAGACGTCGAGCGTGCTGGTGCTCATCAGCCCGAAGGACGGCCCGCTGACTCCGGAGTTCAGCACGCAGAAGATCGGCAATGCGCTGGACTGGGGCGCCGTGTGGGACACGCCGATGGCATTCGTCTGGGAGATCGGTCACTCGGACCTCTACGGCAGCCATCCCGGCCAGTTCTGCCTGCCGGGCCAGACGTTCTGCGGCTCGTTCAACCACGCCAACTGGGCCGGCTTCAAGCCGATCCGGATCTTCGGCGTTACCTTCGGGGACGGCTCACACCAGCAGCACTGGGCCGCGGTCTCGGATACCGGAGGCAAGGCCGAGATACTCGGCAACTCGTTCGTCGGCCCCACCGACTGCAAGGCGTACGGCGGCCCGTACTGCATCTACCCGTGGTTCTCGTCGGACGGCGCAGCGATCAACTACGGCGTCGGCTCCACCAACCTCGGGGGGGTGGACCAGTTCGCGCAGACGGCAACCTGCCCGTCGACCGGCGTCTTCCCGGATCTGACGTACTGCGACACGATCCTCCCCTAGCCACCGGAGAGACGGCGGGGCCGCACCTGGGCTGACCGGATGCGCGCTGGGCGAGGTGCCCAGCCGGGTCACGGCACGACGTCGTAGCCGATCATGTGGAAGTAGGGACCGCCTTCCTTGGGGTTGGCGAGACCGGGCCGGATGGTGATCGTGTGCGCGCCCGGCCGCGGCCAGCGCCAGGCGAACAGCACCGAATCCGGCAGGGTAAGGCCGGAACTGGACTTGTTCTGCCAGATGCCGGTCTGGTCGAAGGTCTGGCTGCCGTCGATGAAAACCCGGGCGTGGCCAGCCTCACAGCAGATCTCCCCGATCGTGCCGATGATCGCGACCGCGCGCCCGGTGAAGGTGAACGACACCGGGCCGTAGTGCAGGAACAACTCGTGCCGGACGAAGGTGGCGTGCGCCCAGAACCCGGGCTGCGGCGGCCGCCCGTGCGGATCGAGTGCGGCGGCCGCCTGCTCCACGGTGAGGCCGCCGTTGACCTGCCAGACGGTCACCGGCGTCCGCGGCGGCGGGCCGTCGAAGAACCGGTCGTAAGTGCCGGCCGGGCCGGCCGCCGCCGCCGCGGCAGCGGCCGCGGTGAGCAGCCACTGCCGGGCGAACCACTGGTGGCCCAGCGTGGCCAGGTCGTACATGGCTTCCACCAGCGGCTCGCTGATGTCGTTCTCGGCCTGCAGGTCGGTGTACACGCCGGCCGCGTCGGCCAGGTGCGCCTGTACCGCGTGCGCGGTCGCCAGCGCCTGCTGCTGGTAGGACCCCTGGCCGGTGGCCCTGGCCAGCCAGAAGCCGGCCCAGATCATGTTGCCGTTCACCGAGCCGAAGTAGCGGGCCGGCACCTGGCGGCAGGTCCGGCCGCGGTCGAAGACGTACACCGTGTAGAGCGGGACGTGCGGGGACAGGAAGTAGGCCCGGACCGCGTTGTACTCCGCGATGGCCAGCTGCAGGTAGCGCTGGTAGTGGGTGACCTGGTACAGCAGCAGTGCAGCCTTGATGTAGTTGGAGCCGGTTTCCAGCGTCTTGAGCCGGTTCCCGCCGCCCGGCTGCTGGTACAAGACGCTCGGGCAGGCGCCGAACGCGAAGTCGGGCTCGTGCTCGATGGCGACGAAACGGAAGGCGGCCTCGGCCTTGGCCAGCGCGCTCTGGCTGCCGGTGACCTGGTACTCGCGCACGTCGGCGATCGTGTCCCACATCGGCACGTCGCTCCAGGAGGACGAGCCCGGGGTGTACCGGTAGGCGGTGCCGGCCAGCGCGTTCATGATCGGGACCACGGCCCGGTCATGGGTCAGCCGCCAGTGGAAGTACAGCGAGTAGGTGAGCGAGTCGTCGCCCCAGTCCTGGTTGCCGGTCCCGCAGCGAAGGGGCAGGCAGCCGTTCCAGCTGCCAGCGCCGGTGTAGTAGCCCTGTTCCAGCGTGCGCACGGCCCGCTGGCCCAGCACCGCGAAAGCCGGCCCGCTGCTGGCCCTCACCCGGGCCTGGCCGCCGGTGGCCTGCCCCGGGCCGGAACAGCCGGCCAGCGCGAACGCCGCCAGGGCGGTGGCGAGCGCCACCGCCCGGCGGCTGGGCATGCGGCTGAGCATCGGCTGTTCTCCCTGACCTGGACCGGAGCCGTTCCACGGTAGCGCTCTGCCCCCGCTGGCCACGGCCGAAGCGGGCCGCCCAGCGAGCCCGGCCTGACGGCACGGGCGAGGGCCAGCGCCGCGCGGGCCGCTGGCATAAGCTGGCGCCGCCGCCCAGTGGGGCGATCGCGGACCGTGGTGAGCTGGGCCAGGCCGCGGGTCCCGGGCGCTGCCGGCACGAATCCGGAGGTGGGCATTCACCGCCTGGTGCTGTGGAACATCGACCTGACGTTGCTGGACGTCGGGCGGGTGACCCGCGCGGCTTACGCTGAGGCGTACCGGACAGTGACCGGCCGGCCGCTGGTCCGGCTGCCGCAGACGGCCGGGCGGACCGAATCGGAGATCTTCTTCGACGCCCTCGCGCTGAACGAGCGGGGCACCCGCGCCGCCGGCCCGGCTGGCGAGGAACTGCTGGGCGCCTTCACGGCCGAGCTCGCCTCCACCTTCCGCGGCCGGCGGGAGCTGCTCACCCGGGAGGGCTGGCTGCTGCCCGGCGCCCGGGACGCGGTCGCCGGGGTGGCCGCCCTGCCGGGGATGGTGCAAACCGTGCTCACCGGCGCGATCAGGCCGAACGCGATCGAGAAACTGCGCGCCTTCGGGCTGGAGCAGTACTTCGACACCGAGGTCGGCGGCTACGGCTCCGAGGTCTTCCCCAAGGGAGCGCTGCTGCTGACCGCGCGGAGCCGGGCGGCCCGGAAGTACCGGGTGGACTTCCCGGAGCGGGCGACGGTGTATGTGGCCGACTCGGCCCGGGATGTGGCCGCGGCCCGGATGGCCGGTGTCCGCTCCGTGGCCGTGGCCAGCGGCCGCTCATCGGCCGCCGAACTGCGCGACGAGGGCGCCGACGTGGTGCTGGCCGACCTCGCCGAACCGGGTCACGTGGTACGCGCCTTCGACCGCCTGACCAGCCCGGCGGCCGCGGGCTGGCGGGCTGCCGCGGGCTGGCGGGCGGGCAGCCGGCCGGCCGCGGCGGGACGGATGGCTGACCGGCCTGGGCGGAGTGGCCGGCGGCGGCCCCGGTAGGTTGACGCCGTGGCTGAGGACCCGGACCGGGTAGCGCTGGCTGTCATCGCCCGCGAGTGGGGCCGGATCGGGTGCATCGGCTTCGGCGGCCCGCCCGCGCACATCGCGCTGCTGCGGCGGCTGTGCGTCGACGACCGGGGCTGGCTGGCGGCGGGCGAGTTCGAGGACGGGGTGGCGGCCGTCAACCTGCTGCCCGGCCCGGCCTCGACCCAGCTGGCGATCTATTGCGCGTGGCGGCTGCGGGGAGCGGTGGGAGCGCTGGTGGGTGGGCTGTCCTTCATCGTGCCCGGCCTGATCGTGATCCTCGCGCTGGCGTCGCTGTTCCTGGCCGCGCACCCACCGGGCTGGGTGTCTGGCCTCGCACTGGGGGCGGGTGCGGCCGTGCCCGCGGTGGCGCTGGCGGCGGCCATCCAGCTGATCCCGGCCAGCTGGCGCCGCGCCGGAACGGTGCCGCAGGCCACGGCGGAGGTGCCTGCGGACGGGTCGGCCGTGACACCGGCCACGGCGCGGGCGCGGGCCGCGGTTCGCGCCGCTCACCTGCGCTGGGGTGGATACCTGGCGGCCGGGGCAGCCGCGTCCGCCCTGCTCGGGCCATGGCTGGTGCTGGTACTGGCGGCAGCCGGGCTGATCGAGGTCACGGTGCGGGCCGGCGGCCGGGCCGGCCGCGCGGGCCGCCCGTCGCCTCCGGCCGGGATCCTGGCGCTGGCCACCGGTGGCACGGCGACCGCGGCCGGGCTGGCCGCGGTCGCGTGGGTGGCGTTCAAGGTCGGCGCGCTGTCCTACGGCGGCGGTTTCGTGATCATCCCGCTGATGCAGCGCGACGCCGTGCATACCTATCACTGGATGAGCTCCGCGCAGTTCCTGACCGCGGTGGCGCTCGGGCAGGTCACGCCCGGTCCGGTGGTGCAGACGGTGGCCGTGGTGGGATACGCCGCCGCCGGGGTGGCCGGCGGGCTGCTCGCCTCGGCGGTCGCGTTCACCCCCTCCTTCGCCTTCGTGCTGGGCGGTGCGCGCTCCTTTGGGCGGCTCCGCGCTAACCCTGGCGTGCAGGCGTTCCTGACCGGAGCCGGGCCGGCGTCGATCGGGGCCATCGCCGGGGCGGCCGTGCCACTCGCCCTGTCGCTGGCCCATCTATGGCAGGTGGCCGTGCTGGCGGTAGCGGCCGGCTGGCTGATCGGGCTGCGGCGCGGGGTGGTGACCGGCATCGTCGGCTCGGCCGCTCTCGGCGTGATCGTATTCCTGGCGGGAGGGCCGGTGGGATGACGGCGCGGCCACCGCATGACCTCCGCCCAGGCGGCCTCATGACCGCCGGCCCCGCGTTGCGGGGACCAGGGCCAGGGGCCGATGCTGGGCCCATGGCGATCGGTGATCAGGTGGTGCCGGGACTCCCCAGCGGCGACTACGGCGAGGTGCTGTGGGAACCCACACCCGAACTCATCGGGCGGGCGCGGATGAGTGACTACCGGCGCTGGCTGGCCGGCCGTGGCGTGGCGGCCGGCGGCCCCGCCGCGACTACCCCGGCCGGCGCCGCCCAGGACTACCGCACGCTCTGGCAGTGGTCGGTGGACGAGCCGGCCGCGTTCTGGGGGTCGCTGTGGGACTACTTCGGGGTGCTGGGCGGCCGCGGGGACGGGCCGGTGCTGGCCGGCACGATGCCGGAGGTGACCTGGTTCGGCGGCAGCACCCTCAACTACGCGCGCAACGCCTTGCGGCCCGCGCTCACCGAGCCGGGCCGGGCCGCGGTCATCGCTCGCGACGAGGACGGTCAGCAGGTCACCCTCAGCTACGGCGAGCTGGCCGCCGAGGTGGCCCGGGTGCGGGCCGGGCTGGCGGCGCTGGGGGTGACCAGGGGTGACCGGGTGGCCGCCTTCCTGCCGACCGTCCCGGCCGCGCTCATCGGCCTGCTCGCCACCGCCAGCCTGGGGGCGATCTGGTCCTCCTGCTCACCCGATTTCGGGGCGCACAGCGTGATCGACCGGTTCGCGCAGATCGCGCCGAAGGTGCTGCTCGCGGCCGGGCACTACCGGTATGGCGGCAAGGAGTTCGACCGCCGGCCGGCGGTGGCCGAGATCGCCGCCGCGCTGCCAGGCCTGGCCACCGTGATTACGGTCGGCGGCACCGGTCCCGCCCCGCCACCGGGCGTGGCGGCGGTGCCGTTCGAAGCGCTGCCCGGCGGCGGGACGGACCCGGACTACGCCGAGGTTCCGTTCGGCCATCCGTTGTGGGTGCTGTACTCGTCCGGCACCACCGGGCTGCCCAAGCCGATCGTGCACAGCCATGGCGGCATCGTGCTGGAGCATCTGAAGGCACTCTGCCTGCACCAGGACCTCGGCCCGGGCGACGTGTTCTGCTGGTACACCACCACCGGCTGGATGATGTGGAACTATCTGGCCGGTGGCCTGCTGGCGGGTGCCACGATCGTGGCCTACGACGGCAGCCCCGCCTACCCCGGTACCGACGCGATGTGGCGGCTGGTGGCCGATACGAAGATCACCTACTTCGGTACCAGCGCGCCGTACCTGATGGCCTGTGCCAAGGCCGGGCTCGCCCCCGGCCAGGACCTGGACCTGTCCGCGCTGCGCGGCATCGGCTCGACCGGCTCACCACTGCCGCCGGAGGGCTTCCGGTGGGTCTACCAGCGGGTGGGCGCGCGGCTGCAGCTGGGCTCGTTCTCCGGCGGCACCGACCTGTGCACCGGCTTCGTCGGCCCGTCCCCGCTGCTGCCGGTGCGGGCGGGCGTCATCTCCGGCCCGTGCCTGGGCGCCAAGGTGGAGGCCTACGACAGCGCGGGCCGCCCGGTCACCGGGCAGGTCGGCGAACTGGTCATCGCCGGGCCGATGCCGTCGATGCCGACCGGATTCTGGAACGATCCGGCCGGGGAGCGCTACCGGGCCAGCTACTTCGGCACCTACCCGGGGGTGTGGCGGCACGGTGACTGGATCACGATGCTGCCTGATGGCGGCTGTGTCATCTTCGGCCGGTCCGACGCCACCTTGAACCGGGGCGGGGTACGGATGGGCACCAGCGAGTTCTACCGGGTGGTGGAGCGGCTGCCGGAGATCGCCGACAGCCTGGTGGTCGACACCGGCCAGCTGGGCGCGGCGGGCCGGCTGATCCTCTACGTGGTCCTCGCCGACGGCTGCCAGCTCGACGATGCCCTGATCACGCGGCTGAAGTCGGCCGTGCGGGCCGAGCTGTCGCCCCGGCACGTGCCGGACGAGATCCATCAGGTGCCCGGCGTGCCGCGGACCCTGTCCGGCAAGAAGCTGGAGGTGCCGGTACGGCGGATCCTGCTGGGCACCCCGGTGGCGGAGGCGGCCGACCCGGACGCCATCGCCAACCCCGAGGTCCTGGCTCTGTTCACCCCCCAAGCGCCGCCCGCGTAGAGTCAGAATCAGGCCAGGCAGGGCGATCAACGGTGATCGAGGAAAGCGCGTGACATCAGCAGAGCAGCGCGTGGCATCGGCGGGACAGCGGGCTGCGACGGGCACCAGCGAGGCGGTTCAGGCCCTGCTGGAGGAGGCAGCCGGAGCCGCCGCGGCGGCGGGGGCGAGCGAACTCGGCGTCGGTGACCTGGTCAGCTATCTCACCAGTTACTACCGGCTGGTGGCGGCCGAGGATCTGCTCCCGTACGGGCCAGCGGCGATCGGCGGGATCGCCACCGAGCACGCCCGGCTGGCCGCCCGCCGCCCGCAGGGCCGCGCGCTGGTGGAGGTCCGGGCGGCTGGCCAGAGCACTTCGCTGGACGAGGTGCGGGGTGTGGTCGACATCGTCACCGACGACATGGCGTTCCTGGTCGACTCGATCATGATGGAGCTGAGCCGGCACAACCTGGACAGTTATCACATGATCCATCCGCAACTGCTGGTGCGGCGGGACGTCAGCGGGGAACTGTGGGAGGTGGTCGGCCCGCCGGTCGAGGGACGGCACGGGCACGACGAGATCGCCGAGTCGTGGATGCACATTGAGATCGACACCACCGGGGAAGACCTTGATCAGCTCGACAAGGACCTGCACCGGGTGCTGGCCGACGTCCGGGTGGCGGTCGAGGACTACCCGAAGATGCAGGGCACGGCGCTGCTGCTGGCCGACCGGCTGGCCGCTGAGGGCCCGGCCGCGCCGGCCGAGACCCAGGCCCTGCTGCGCTGGCTGGCCGACAACCACTTCACCTTCCTCGGTTACCGCGAATACGACCTGACCGAGGGCCCGGACGGGATGGGACTGATCGCGGTGCCCGGCACCGGGCTGGGGCTGCTGCGGCACGACAAGCGCGGGCCGTCGTCGTTCGCCGCGCTGCCGCCGGAAGTGCGGGCCCGGGCAAAGGACCCGCAGCGGCTGATCCTGACCAAGGCCAACTCCCGCTCCACCGTGCACCGGCCCGCCTACCTCGATTACATCGCCATCAAGCGGGTCGACCAGGCCGGTCAGGTGAATGGCGAGTACCGGTTCATCGGGCTGTACACACACGCCGCCTACCACGAGAGCATCGCCCGGATCCCGGTGCTGCGGCGCAAGCTGGCCGGTGTGCTGGAGCAGGCCGGGGTCGCCACGGACAGCCACGATGGCCAGGACCTGGCCGAGATCCTGGAGGGCTACCCCCGGGAGGAACTGTTCCAGATCTCCGTGGAGGAACTGACCCCCATCGCGCTGGGCGTGCTCCGGCTGCGGATGCACCGGCAGACCCGGCTGTTCCTGCGCCGGGACGTCTACGGCCGGTTCATGTCCTGCATGGTCTACCTGCCACGGGACCGCTACACCACGCCGGTGCGGCTGCGCGCCCAGGAGATCCTGCGGCAGGCGCTGAACGGGGTGTCGGTCGAGTACAGCGCCACCGTGGGGGACTCGCCACTGGCCCGGCTGCACGTGGTGGTACGGGCCAGGAAAGGCACCTCACTGCCAGACGTGGACCCGGCCGCGCTGGAGGCCGCGGTCGCCGCGGCCGTCCGCAGCTGGGACGACGACCTCGCCACTGAGGCCGCCCGCAAGCTCGGCGAGGGACCAGCCCGGGTGCTGCTCGGCCTGTGCGCCGTCGGGATACCGGAGACCTACAAGACCGACGTGCCCGCGGCGAACGCGCTCACCGACTTGCTGCGGATCCAGCAGTTGCTGGCCGACGGCCAGCACACCGCGTTCGACCTGTGGGAAGCCGAGAGCTACACCGGCGGCCGCCCGGTCACCGACCTGTCCCGGCAGGGCGTCTGGCGGCTCACCATCTACCGGACCGGATCCCCGATCACGCTCACCGACGTGCTGCCCCGGCTGCAGCACATGGGTGTTGAGGTGGTGGATGAGCACCCGTACGAGTTCGCCGGCCCGGGAGCGGCCACGCCGTTCTGGATC
>Ga0306926_10007727_pt1 | contig 11689 bp, 8 predicted proteins | sample flu12Cox44000178_FD_203759 | JGI IMG/M metagenome (GOLD analysis project Ga0306926, IMG submission 203759) | Lab enrichment of tropical soil microbial communities from Luquillo Experimental Forest, Puerto Rico - flux8day.12C.oxic.44.000.178 (v2)... | ecosystem: Environmental > Terrestrial > Soil...
GGTCGATGTTCGGAGGGTTGCGGAAGCTGCACGCGCACTGGCGCTTGGCCGTGAACCGGAACCACTGGCAATTGCAACCGAGATCCGTTGTCACCTCCAAGTTGGAGGGAGGTCGTCATCTTGTAAGGCGTGGAAAGCACCATGGGCCAAAGCGCATTAGAAACCGATAGCCGGATGCGATGTCCCTTGGGGAAGACCCACGTCGTGAGATGCATTTCCACGTCGAGATCGTAGAAGTGGCCGGGCACGAGTGCCTTCGGATCGGTCATCGAGTCGCGTTGCGCTCCGCTCAGGCCTGCCCCGGTAATCTGCGTGACCTCACCATCAGGGGCTACATCGGACAATCGTGCAAACCAATCGGCCAGCGGGGCATCGACGGAAGCTTTCAGCAACGCATGCGGGCGTCCCATGATGGCCAGATCCTCAGGCAGAAGGTCTGAGTCGTACACCAGGCTGAAAGCGTCCACCGGTCGCTGGTCTGAGAGCAATTCGCCCCACCAGAACCCCGCCTCCACTCCAATCGAAGGAACGTACTTGAGCTGATGTGTGTCGGCTTCGGGCAAGGACTTCGCGAGCGAGTGATTCGGCTGGAGGTACAGAGTCGACTTGGTCTGATGATTCGGCGGCCAGCCGGCCTCCACACGCCATTCGCCCGGGACCTCTTCGAGGTTCGGGTTTGGTGGGAACCAATGGCGCATAAAAATCACCAGCTTCGGATCCTCGAGGACGCCGGTATCGCGGCCCTTTAGCCAGTAGTCCCACCAGCGCACGGAATCCTCGCGCCACTCGATTCGTGGTCCGAAGTCGGCGTCGTTGGGGAATGAGTGGTTCCAGGGCCCAACGAGTGCGCGCACCGGCGCCTTTACCTGCTCCAGCATCCGCGGAATGCTGTCGCGGTACCCGTCGGCGAGGCCTCCGATCAGAAAGCAAGGCACCTGAATCGTATGCAGCGGACGTACAGGACTTCGCCAAAAGGCCCCGTCACGTTGGTGCCGGAAGTATTCGAGCGACCAGGGTGCGGCATCGAAGCGCGGGCCGAACACCTTATCATCGAGTGTGTAGTCGGGAGCGCCGGTCATGCCGGGTGCCATGTCCATATTCAACTCGAATTCATCCACGTGCATCAGGCCATCGATGTAGTGAATGTCATCGTGGAACAGTTCCTCGGTGGCATCGATCGCGATGATTGCTTTTAACTCCGGGGGTTTGCGCATGGCCATTTGCAAAGAGTTGAACCCGCCCCATGAGATCCCGTACATGCCGACCTTGCCGTTCGACCAGGGCTGCATCGCCAGCCAGTGAATCACTGCTTCGCCATCGATCTGCTCCTGTTCTGAGTACTCGCGGTCCGTAGGAGAACCCTCGCTCGCTCCGAAGCCCCGGATGTCTACCCTCGCCGCCACATATCCGCGCCGCGCGAAATACGCATTCTTCGGATAGTCGCCAGCCGCGGTGCTGTCGTCCTTACGGTAGGGAAGATAGTCGAGCAAGGCGGGAAACTTCTCTCCTGGCTTAGCTCCGTCAGGCATGTACAGCGTCGCGGCCAGCCGCACCCCGTCTTTCATGGGGATCCAGACGTTTTCCATGTGGACGCCGTAGGCCGGCGCCGACGGCGGTTCAGTGGCCAGCGCATGAGCGCCAAATACCGTCGCCATCAACATTAGGGAGAAAATGATTCGCACTGGTCCCCTTAAAAGGTGCGTCGCTGGTTGCTCGGAAGCAGGATCAGTGATCCTGTTCCTTGCGGACGGATTGCAGATCGATACCGAGTTGCTCTGCTTTCTTGTAAAGATGACTGCGTTCGAGATGCAAGGCGCGTGCCGCGGCAGCTACGTTAAACTGACTGCGCTTGAGTTCCGCCAGGATTACCTCGCGCTCAAAAACCTGGACGCGGTCTGCCAGTGCGCCAGTTCCTCCAGCCGCAGGTGCGGAGGTGGATGCAGTCGGCATGGCCAGACGAACCGTCTCCCGATCCACTTGCCCGTTCGCCGACAGCAGCATCAGGCGCTCGACCATATTTCGAAGTTCGCGAACATTTCCTGGCCAGGCATATTCCTGCAACGCCTTGATCGCCTCATCAGTAAAAGAAACAGTTTTCCACCCGTTCAGCGACGAAACCTGATTCGCAAAATGTGCAACGAGTCCCGGGATGTCCTCGCGGCGCTCCCGTAGCGGTGGCAACAGGAGTGGGAACACGTAGATCCGATGAAATAGATCCTGGCGGAATGTGGCTTTTTGCACTTGCTCCTCGAGGTCGCGATGAGTAGCTACGATTACGCGGACATCGACGCGCACCGGTTTCTCGCTGCCGACGCGTTCGATCTCGCCCTCCTCAAGGACGCGCAACAGCTTGGCCTGCATGTGTAATGGCATGTCGCCGATCTCGTCGAGGAATAGCGTGCCATGATCGGCCTGCTCAAATTTTCCTGTGTGGCGTCCACTTGCACCGGTGAACGATCCTTTCTCGTGCCCGAACAGCTCCGATTCGATCAGTTCGGCAGGCACCGCCGCACAGTTGATGGCGACGAAGGGACCCGCTGCCCGTGCGCTTCGCTCGTGCAGCGTTCGTGCCACCAGTTCTTTGCCGGTACCCGTCTCTCCGAGAATGCAGACGCGCGTTTCGCTGGCGGCCACGCGCTCGACCTGCTGCATCACCCGGCCCATCACCTCGCCCCGCCAAACGATCTCATGCTTGCCCAGGCGCTGCTTGAGTTGACGATTCTCGCTTTCCAGGCGCTGCAATCGCAGCGCGTTCTCGACTGTCAGCAGCAGCTTGTCAGTGGCAATCGGCTTTTCCAGAAAATCAAGGGCACCGAGCCGGGTGGCACGCACGGCCATTTCGATATGCGCCTGGCCTGACATCATGACCACCGGAGTACTTACGCCTTCGCGTTTCAATTCCTCCAGCAACGCCAGCCCGTCCTTACCCGGCATCACTACATCGGACAGGATCAGGTCGAGGCGCTGATTCTTTGCCAGATCCAGCGCCTTCGTCGCGTTGTCGCAGACGGTCGCTTCATGACCGGCGAGGCGAAAGGCGCGCGAGAGCGAAGCCAGAGTGTTGGCGTCGTCGTCGACAATCAAAAGCTGAGCCTTGCCTGCCACGCGCTATCGACCTCCAGTGACGGTTGCCGTGCCGTTCAGCATCGGGGCCCGCAGTTTATCCAGATTGCGCGGCAATTCCACCACAAAAGTCGTGCCCTTGCCCGGCTGGCTCTGCACGGAAATGGTTCCCCCATGATCGCTGATAACCGACTGTACGATCGCCAGACCGAGCCCCGTCCCATGTTGCTTCGTTGTGTAGTACGGTGTGAACAGGCGTTCGCACTCTTCCTTGGTCAGCCCTGCGCCGGTATCGGCAATTTCAAGGTAGACGCGGTCATCACGGTCGCGCGTACGCAGCCTGAGTGTGCCACCCTTGGACATCGCGTCCATTGCATTCAGCACCAGGTTCGTCAGCGCGCGATGCAACAGCTCGGGATCCCCAGCGACCGGCTCGCTGCTGGCCTCTAACTCAAGTCTGCAATCAATGTCGCTCGATTCGAATTGCGGCTGAAACAATCGCTGGATCCCCTGCGCCAGTTCGTTCACGATCACCGGCTGCAGTTGAGGTTCGGGCATCTTCGAGAATTCACTGAATCGCGAAATGATCCGTTTCAGGTTCTCAATCTCCGCCAGCAAAGTTGCCGAACTTTCGCGGAAGATCTCATCAAATATGGCAGGGCTCTGCTCGCGGGCACGCACCAGGTTTTCGACCGTCAACTGCAGGGGAAACAGCGGGTTCTTCAACTCGTGCGCAAGCCGCCTTGCCAGCTCCCGCCATGCGGCCACGCGTTCGCTTTGTACAAGTCGATCCTTCTGTTCTAGCAAGTCGCGGGTCATCTGATTGAAAGCATCGGCCAGGTCGCCTAATTCGTCCGCTGAACTGGCGTCCACGCGTGCTCGCAGATTTCCACCCGCGACCTCGCGCGCCGCTAGGGCCAGTTCCTCAACCGGGCGCGTGATGCGAGCTGCGATCCAGCTGCTCAGCAGAATCGCGATCAGGATTCCAACTCCACCCACGATCAGCGCCGCCGATTGAATATGCTGCTTCACTTCCACATATGGCCTTCGCGAACTGGCAATCACAAGAATTCCCAGGGTTTTGTCGTCGGCTCCCCCGAGCGGAATGGCGCGCACAACTTCGTCGTCTCTGGGATCGTCCGCCCAGTGCACGAGTTGAGCCTGCTCGTGGCCCCGCGATGCGGTTTGCTGAAGCAGAGGGGAGAGTTTCTCAAAACCTCCAGGCTCGGGGGAACTACTCGTCAGCAGTCGCGGGGCAGATCCGGACCCTGTTGTGCGGAAGAGCATCGTACGCATTCCAGCGGGCAGATCGAGCGAGGTGAGGAATCCCTTGTCGATACGCCTTCCTCCGACGACATATAGCGGCTTGTCCCCGGCTGTCGCCGACCGCACCGCAAACAGGCCCAGGGACGTCTGCCCCTCCGCATCGTCCTCTTCCTTAAGAAAGGCGGGCTTGTGCTCGAGTTGCGGAAGATTTGCCAAGGAATTATCTGGATAACCGAATCGCGCGGGAGCCTGCGCCGACGAAACGATCGCCCCGTGACTGTCCAGAAGCTCCAGGAAGTCGAGTTGCTGCGCCTCCGCCAGCCGAGCGGCCTCGTTCAGGTATCCGCTGGTCTCCGCTCCCCGGCCTACGCTGACCGCCATGCGGGTAGCAACGTCGCTGGCGGCAATCGTCTGCACGCGGAGCGCGACATCCTGTGCATAACGATCGAACTGGCGCTGAAATTGCGCCACCAGCGCTGCCGTCTGCGCATCGCTTGCCTGCTCGAACGCACGCCGAGTCACCGACGAAACCAGCCAAGCCACCGCTGCGACCGAGAAGAAAACGGTCAGCGCGAAAAGCAGCAGCAATTTGCGGCGGAAGATCAAGGCCTGCTCCCCATCCAGAGGTCCTCAAAATCGATCATGCCGTCCCGATGCTGGCCCCAGTTTTCGACAGCAGGGCTCAGCGCATACGTCCCAGGCAGATAGAACAGCGGAATCGTCTGCTGCTTTGCAAGCTCAGTGCTTTCGCTCTTGAAAAGATCGTCCACAGAATCGCCGCCACCCGCTGCATGGGTGATCTTCGCCTCCGGGTCTCGAGCCTCGAGCGCGACCCACGGGTTCAAGGATGCCAGAATCGTTCGCTCCAGTCGCAGATCGGCGTTCGATGACGTGACCACGTCGATCGCCAGTCCCGCATCCTTCGCATTGAGCGCAATGCGCTCTGCGATCAGGCGGGCCAGCGGATCGTTGTTGTCATACCCAAGGGTCCAGGTCCGAACCGTTTTCACTTCAGCACGTAGTTGCCGCGCGTGCTCCAGGTCCTGCACCGCCGGAAAAACGAAGGCGTAACCGCTCAGCCAGTCGGGGAGAATCGCGCCACTCGCCTCCCCAGTCCCCTGCAACACTACATTGTGGATGGAATTGCGGTCGATGCTCAGCCCAAGAGCTTGGCGCAGCTTCGCTTCGTCCGGCGATTGTGGTTCACGGGTGAAATGGAGGGCCAACAAAACCAAGGGCAGGGAACTGACCACCCGGCGCCCTTCGCCTGCCACGCGTCGTGCCTGGTCGGGAGGCAACTCGACCAAATCCGCATTGCCGAGCTCGATGGTCATCAACTGATCGCGTCCACTCTTGCCCAGTTCGATGTCGATCCCATTCAAGAACGGCCGTCCGCCCCAGTAGTCCTCATTCGCTGCCACCGATAGCCTCTTCCCGGGTTGCCAATCGCGAATGTGAAAAGGCCCTGTGCCAATCAGGGTCCCTCCCTCGCTCCGCCGGGTGATCGCATTGCGAGCACGAGCGAGTTGCGCCGGGACATTCGGGTCCGAAGTATCCCGCTCAATTGTGATCGAATCGGACCCCGGCAACACCGCCCAGTCCGGGTTGGCGGCCCGAATCGATGCTGCCACGGCCTGGGCAGTCAGCGGAGACCCGTCATGAAACTTGACACCGCGGCGCAGCCGGAACTCCCAACGCTGATTCGAGGATAACGACTGCCACGAGACTGCCAGTGCAGGCTTCAGCCTGCCGTGGTCATCCACCGTGACCAGGGTATCGAACATGAGCCGGGTCAGGTTCCGCGTCGTGATCGAGTCTGGCTGCAGCTTGTCAGCGGGGTCCAACGACATCAGGGAGATGCTTGTGGCAGTCCTCAGCGTCGAGCCATACTGCGGCCGCGTCTCCGCCGGTGCCGTAACACCCATTGCGAAGCTAGTTAGTGCAAGCCAAAGCCAGCCGGAAAGCCTCATAGTTCCCCGTATCTGCATTCCGCGACACAGCAATCGCCGTTCCGCCTTTCGCCTCTGTCCACAGCGCCGTGATTCCGCCGCCAAACTCCAGGGGCGCGCTGACAGCGGCCGCCTCGCGGTCCACGACTTCATAGGCGCGGACTGCATCCGTCGAATCATCGCCCGCACGCGTCGCGAGCACCTGCCAACCCAAGCCGCAGGATGTCTTGATCGCGGCAACGTCGCTGCCCCAGCCCAGGTTTGCCGTCTGCTCGCTGACGCCATCGAGCAGATGGAGATTCCCGTCCACGCCGGCAAGCAGCCAGAGGGCATAGGCTGGACGCGGCAGAGGAACGGCGGAATAGAATTTCACCGTGGATGTCTGTTTCCCGATTCCCGGTGAAAGAACGCCAGTGAAGAAATTGCGCGTCGGCGCAAAGAAAGCTCCCAAGGGAAACTGAGTGGAGAGCGGCCAGGGATCGTCACTGTCACGGCATACCAGGCTGAGCGGAGCGCTGTTGGGCGTCTGACAAAAAACACCCGGCAGATAGATGTCCAGCAAGTGGTCCGGCCGGGGAATCAGTCTGCCGCGCATGTCCCGAGGCCAGCTTTGCGTGTGCATAATAGCGAGCGCCTGCTCCTGCCGCCAATGATTGTCGGCGAAACGGTAGAAGGCGATCTTCTCCGGATCGAGCACGGCAATCAACGTGGGCGCCGCAGACTCCTCCAGAACCGCGACATCCAGAATGCGCTCCTCCTGTGTCCACAGCGGGATCCGGCGGATGGTAAAAGTGGGCGCCGTATCGCGCTGAAATGCTCCTTCTGGACGTGGAGTGGAGACTATCGCGGTCGATGCCTCCGAACCCTGGCGGATTTCCGCGACCCAAACGTAGTTGCGCAGGCTTTCTGAGATTGTGACCTTGACTGCGGCGGTCGCCTGCTCGGCCGGTACAACGTGCACCCCTAGAGCTCCCAACTGTGCCCGTATGCTCAAGTTAATTTGGTCGACGCTCTTCTTGCTCAGGTCTGAGCGATTCGCCATCTCGAGCGAAACCGGCGCCGGCCCGCATGCCGCCGAGATTTTCCGCGCCAGTTCTTGCGCAGGTGCATCGGAATCAGAAGCGCGAGTGACGGAAGGAATGAGAAGCACCACGGCCAGCACCAGGCAAGCAAACCGAAGCGACTGACCTGGCCAGGATGAGCACATTTGCGCGATGCGCGAATTATAAACCGCATGCACTCGGGAGCCGGTCACTAACCATGTGCGGCTGCGGCTTCGCAACTGCTGGTGCACCTCTGGCAACATGGTCCCGGCCCCCGAGAGTCTTCAGTCTCAACCGCTACTTGTCTTGCGGGTCGTCCGCCGGCTCAGCCTGGCTTGCATGGTTCGTCATGTTCATGCTCCGCAGGACGTCGTTGGCAAAGAAGAATTTTCCGTCTGCTGGCACCATCATGATCTGCAGCTTGTCCGAGAGCCGTTCCGCGACGATCTTGTTGATCAACAGCGGATTCTGTTTCAGGATGGCTGCCTCGCTTTTCATGCGCTCCGCGTCAGCCGCGGCTGTGACCCGGATCCGGTTCGCCTCCGCATCGGCCAGCAAATTTCGCCGCTCCATCTCGGCCTTGCTGTCGATGACCTTGGCTTGGGCGGCAGCTTCAGCGTTCTTGATGGTCGACTCTTTCCGCGCTTCAGCCTCCAGCTTCGATTGCTGAATCTGCTTCTCCTTCAGAGGCAATGTGTATTGCATGGCGTCGGCCTCCGCCTTCGCCTGCAGCACGTGTACCTGCGCCTGGCCTTCTGCCTGTTTCACTTCCTGAACCTTGTTGGCTTCTGCCTGCAGCTCGGCGATTCGCACCTGCTTCTGCTGGATGTCGGTCTCCACGCCCATGCGATCATCCTCCTGCTCTCTGAGCAGCAGCGTCTCGAGTCCCTTGGCATACTCCGCGGGTAGCTGGATGTCCCGCAGCATGACCTCCTTCACCACGATACCGTCGGCTGCCAGTTTCTGCGAAATGATGCTCGCCGCCTTGGCACGCACTTCCTCACGCCGCGCCGCGAACACATCGCGCACGGTATAGTTCGGCACCAGTTCGCGCCACGCACTGGCGACTACGGGAGGCACGATCTCCCGCTCGATCGGCAAAGGCAGGTTCGCCTCGATGTAATCCAGTCGCTTGGGCTCGACACGATAGCGCACAGTAATCGCCAGCCCAAGCGTCAGGCCTTCCTTAGCCTGTACATTGAGGGGCTGCGCCTTGTTGTCGGAGTGCTTGCCATCTTCGACTGATCCGGTCGTGAACAACTGGTCGCGGGTATCGAAGAGTTCGACCTTTTCCAGCATGGGCGCAATAAAATGCACGCCGGGGTACAGTGTGCCGGCAAGTGTGCCCTGTACCTGGCTCACGCGAACGCCGGCCATGCCGCTAGGGACGATCACGATGCTTAGCGCCACCAGGAGAGGCGCCCAAGCCAGCATTGCTAGGGCAACACTGGTGCGCCAGCGAATCGGCTGCGGCGCCGGCAACGTTGTGCCCGCCGCTACTGCACGGCGGTAGGTCGCCAGCAGAAAGGCGTCGTAGATCAGAATTCCAGCTCCGGCCAGCATCATTCCAATCCCGCCGGCCATCAGTAAATACCTCAAGAACAACATGGGAATGCTCCTTCCTGGTCAGGGCACCCTGACCGTATCCTTCAGCCCCTCTGGCCGCCCCTGACGCGAACCCCCCGCGCCGCAGAGAACAAGCGGAAAACCTGTCCGAAAATGACCTCTTCAACCAGTAGCGCAATGGCAAGTGAAAAGACCATGCCTGCGATGACGGCGATAGCTGTGATTGCGAGTTGCATAACGCTCTCCTGACTGCGGAATTACTCCTGACCGCCGATCGTCTCGGAACTGGCGGAGTGTTGCTCTGCGACCTCGACCGTCGCGTTTGTGTCGGCTTCGACTTCGCCACCGAACAGACCTGCGACGACCTCATCTCGTTCCCCATGGATTTCGACCGCGTCGCCCACCTCGACCATCGCGAACAGTCGCACGATGTCGCGATTCCGCAAGCGAATGCAACCGTGCGAGGCGGCTTTGCCCACCGAACCCGGCATGTTGGTGCCATGGATGCCATAGCCCTTGGCGTTCAGTCCGATCCAGCGCGGCCCAAGGGGATTGTTTTCGCCCGGCGGGATCACCTGGCCTGGGTGGTAGTAAGTTGGCTGCGCAAGGCGCTTCGCGATCTCAAACGAACCGGAGGGGCTGGGCGTCTGCTCGGCTCCAACAGCGACCGGGAATACTCGCAGCACGGCCCCGCCTTCCATCACGGCTAGCTTGCGGTCGGGCAGGCTCACCACGATCTGGCGTTTACTCCGGTGCGACGCGGGGGAGGGGTCCCGTTGCGCAAGGGCCGACGGGTCTACCAGCGCCAGAAGGGTTGGTATCAGCCAGCTCCACTTCCCGATTGCTCTGCCGCTTCTCTGAACCCAGGCCATCGTGTGCTCCTTGTGTTCCGCGTTCGCATTCATGCAATCGCAGGGCAGGAGCCAATGGCTATGTCATTGAAAAACAAGAGGGAAGGAAAGTTTCAGTAGAGGGAAACCGTGTCACCGCAGACGCTGCGTGTCGGGGCGAACACATCCTCGATGGACGCAGAGGTCAGGGATTCCGAGAGGTTCTCTCGGAGTCTCTGCGTTCTCGGTGGTGAGACTGGAAATGGCGAGGAACTTGAAAATCGCCCGGCCCGCCGCTGAGGCAGCGGCTTATGGGGTCTTAGAGAGGGGCCGGGCAGTTTCTGGGGTCAGTACATTACGTCTCGCCTATTGCCCTCGTTTGTACCCGCTTTGTGTCCAAGCGCGCTGTGATCTAGGTCACACATCGCAGTGACCCTTTACCCGTCGCTGCCGCCCGTGATGGTCATCACGGCAGCGCAGCGAACGGACTCACTAGCATGCAGTTGCTGGCAGGTGTGCCGAAAGACAGTCAGACCAAGGCGGGAATTCGGTAGCTGCCTTCGAGTGTTGTCACCGGGCGAACACTCGCGCGTGATTCGAGTCACCTTCAACCGTAACCCAGAACAAGGATTCGTGTGTTTTGCCACGGGCAGAAAACGTGCCGGTTCTTGCCTTTAGCCCTACGAATTCCTTATCCGATATAATGCGCGCCGGTTTTCGATAGGAGGACCCGTGAAACGAGCGCTGGTTGTTTTTCTGTCTGTGCTTTTCTTTGCCGCTGCGTGTGGGGTGGCAGGCAAGGCTTCGGCTCAGTCGGGATCCGTCCAAAGTTCGGCTCAGGCATCACTTTTGGAGGCGAAAATCCGCAAGGCTTGGGACGATTACCAAAAGCGTGACAAACAATCTTTCAGCGCAATCCTTGCCCCGGAGTTCGGCGAAGTTACGAACGACGCTGACGGCATTTTCGGCAAAGACACCGAACTCTCTGAAATGGACCAGTTCAATCTGGTCAAATATGAACTGAAGGATTTCCACCGGCGCACCGCCGGCCACGACGCCGTTGTGATGACTTACACAGCTGAGTACAGCGGCACTTATGCCAACAGTCCAATCCAGATGAAAGCCATCTACGGCGAAGTGTGGGTCAAGGCAGGCAGCGACTGGAAACTGTTGTGGGTGCAGGAGACAAAGATCAAGTAGGCCGCGAGAAACGATCGAGACACGGCGGAGGGCAACCGGGGATCTACGCTTAGGTCGCCAGCGCCGAGGACCACATAACCCTTTCGCCCACACGCAGCACGTCTTGGAGCCACACAAATGACAGTGAGGTTCCAGCGACTAGAAAGAGGACGACGAATATTCTCGTTGCGATCGCTCGTTTACCACGATGGAGCGACGTGGACGACCTCAGACAAAAAGCCTCCTGCGTCTGCAAGTCTCATCGCACCATAAATCCAGTCGCGGCCAAAACTATGCCAATCGTGCCGAGGCACAAGCCCAGCAGCCAGAACACCCGTCGCCCGGAGAGCAAAGTAATGGACGTGATCACCAGCGCCACCTCCAGGAACACTTCGCCAAGTCAAAACGGTCCGCGCGCTTCAACTCAAGTTTGACGTCGTCCTCGAGCTTACGGGCCTCGGCTTCGCTTTCTTTCTGCTCGTCTTCGTAACGCTCGGCCTCATGCACATTGTCCTCGCGGATCTTGGCCAGCGCGTCAGCGTTCGCTGCTGGAACGATCGCGGTCAGATTGGCAAACAGCCTGTCCTCATGCCCGCGGATGTTCTTAGCCTGGTAGTAAGCCCACTGGTCCGACGCCCGCGACTGGTTCAACACGGCTTCTGTTGCGGCGCGATGGCCCAGCAGCGAGACTATGGCGACCAGCACCGCCAGAATCGCCATCGTGATCGACACCGGTGCAAGGCTGGGATCGTGCTTGGTGCGCTCGGCATGCTCCTGCAACTCGTTCAATTCA
>Ga0306926_10007728_pt1 | contig 11688 bp, 8 predicted proteins | sample flu12Cox44000178_FD_203759 | JGI IMG/M metagenome (GOLD analysis project Ga0306926, IMG submission 203759) | Lab enrichment of tropical soil microbial communities from Luquillo Experimental Forest, Puerto Rico - flux8day.12C.oxic.44.000.178 (v2)... | ecosystem: Environmental > Terrestrial > Soil...
AAATTGAAGTCATCGGTTCAGCTGTTGATTTGGAAAAGTTCAAGCCTCCGCGCGACCGGACAAAATTCCGCCGTGAGATCGGCATCGGCGATGACGTCCCGCTGATCGGCAACGTGGGGATGATTCGTCCGGACAAAGGTCAACTTGAGCTGGTTAAATCAGCGCCTCTGATCTTGGCGAAACATCCCGATGCGCGATTTGTCATCGTCGGCCAGGGCACCGGGATTTTGAAGCGCGGCATCAATGTGCGGAACGCAATCGATCGCGCGGGACTTGGCGACAAAATCGTCATGGTTGGCTATCGCTGGGACACGCCGGACGTTTTCGCAGCATGCGACATGATAGTGATCGCATCGCTGCGCACCGAAGCCTCTCCAATTGTTCTGCGTGAGGCTTTCGCCAGCGGACGACCCGTGATTGCTACGAAAGTGGGCGATATTCCAGAAATTGTTCGCGATCGCGAGAACGGCCTGCTCATTGAACCGGGGAATAGTCAGGCATTGGCGGCGGCAGTCTTGGAATTCATTTCCGATTCGGAACTGGCGGCGCATTGCGCAGCGAACGCCCTCCGCTACGCCACCGAAAATTTTTCGTTCGACAAAATGATGGAGGCGAAGCTGCGCGCCGATTTTAAGATCATTCGCAATAAACGCGCAACGGAGGAGCGAGCTCCCGCGGGCCCCGCGTCGCAGGATCTCCACCCTCCATCAGAAAAGCTCAGCTAGCTCAGGAAGAATTGATCGCGTCGATCAATTGGCGGAAACGTCCAAATCTGGCCCGAAAGGGCGTGAAAATCAGCTGGGGCAAGTTGAGAGTTTGAAGCTCATCGTTTTCTTTCCCTGGCGCAATGTGCTGGACGATTTCTCCCGTGCGCAGGATGTCCCTAAAGCGATTGTTCAGATCGACGAGCGCCTCGTTCGATAACGAGCGGTTAAGGCGGATAACGAAGCGCTCGCCCACCAAGCGCGCCGAATGAAAGACCTTGTAGAATTGCGTGATCTCCGCGGCGGCGGCGGGCGCGTTGTGTTTGATTTTGAAAAACGCGAAGTCTTCCTCCGAAATAAAGCCGAACTTGAGCAGGCGCTTGGTAAGAAATTGCATCCATGTTTCCCAATACTTGCCACGTGGCCGGTCCAACAACACGACAGGGACAATGCGCGCTTTGCCGGTTTGCATTAGCGTAAGCACTTCGAACGCTTCATCCATGGTCCCAAAGCCACCGGGGAGCAGTGCGAATGCGTGCGCCTCTTTCACGAAACTCAATTTGCGAGTAAAGAAATAATTCAGTGTCACGAGCTTGGGATCGCCCTCGACCGGTTCGTTTACTCGCTGCTCTGAGGGCAAACGGATATTAAGCGCAAAGCTGTGCGCGCGCCCAGCGCCCCGGTGTACGGCACCCATGATTCCGTCGGTGCCACCGGCGATCAGCATGAAGCCGTGCCTAATCATTTCGCACGCAAAATCTGTCGCCATTTTGTAATCGGGTGAATCGCATGCAGTTCGCGCCGATCCAAAAACGACTACTTTTCGCAAATGCTTAAATGGCGCGAAAATTTTCGCTGCCGAACGCATCTCTTTAGCCGAACGGTTGATCAACTTGAGGTCTGCTACGGTCATTTCATCGCGCGCGATCTTCAGCGCCGTCGTGATTATTTCCTCGATAAGCGCCGGATGTTTTCGTGTACCCCAATCCCGAACCAGCTTTCTAACTCGCGTATCAAAGGGCGCACCGACGCTCCAACGTCTTCTACCTGCCCTCCTTCGCACCTGATCAATTGCTCGTTTTGAGGATGCTTTCACGTGAGCGAAAATTTCGATTAAACAGAAATCAAGTCCTCAAGAATTTCCCGCATATGGCGAATCGGCAGTGAGTAATGTCCTTCGTCCTGAATGAATCGAGCTTTGCAATTTGGAAAACGGTTCGCGATTTCTTCCGCGAGCCGAACAGCGAAAGCGCGATCTTCTATTCCATGCCAAAGTCGCACCGGCACGCGTACGTCTTCGATCGCGAATCCCCACGGTTGCGCGTAGATTTGGGCATCGATCATTACCCCTTCCACCGAGCCGCGCCAGGCGCGTCGTTGGCTCTCGAAAATCGCTTCAAAAGCTGCGTCGTCGCGCAAGCTCGTCGCATCGCACGGGCGCAACAGCAAAATCTTCAGAAACAGCGGACGAAGCCGGACAGGCGCGCGTAACGATAAAAAAGGTCGCACCAAGAAAAACAAGTGCCGCAACAGTTGCGGCCGATTGCGATAAAACGCCAGCATATAGCGATAAAGCGGCAGTAATCCTTTGAAGTCCTTCAGCTCGGCAAATGGAATCACTCCGCCTGCGATAGCGATCGCACGCACTCGCTGAGGTATCGCGACCGCGGTCGCATACGCGTAGGGTGCGCCACCAGAGATTGCGAGGATTCGGAATTCGCCGATCTCGAGATGATCAACAAGCCGTTCAACAAGCGACGGCCAGTCGCTGAGCTTTCGATCGAGTTGCATGCTCGAGCCGCTGATGCCCGGTCGATCCGGTGAAATAATGCGAATACCTAGAGCGCGCGCGGTGTCATCTGTAAGCTGCGCCATCGTACATGAGCTCGGCCAGCCGTGGCAGAATATCACGGGGGTCCCAATTGGATCGCCGTATTCTTGAAACGCAACTACGGCACCATCATCAAGTTGAACGGAACCTTTCCTATACATCCTTCGTCAGCCTCTGTTTCGTAGTTGTATTGCAAGGCCTCAATCTGTAGTCCAAAGTGTACTGCTAAAAATACAATTGTGCTTTTCGGAGCGTTGTTATGAAGGATCACTCGCAACCGCCGCCGGGAAAAATCTCGGAGCATGGCAACGGAATCGGCGCACCATCCCCGGAAGGAGTCGAACGACGCGCGAGGGAAATCGCCATGATCGATGAGCGCAATCCTGATGAGTTTACCGAGGCCGATTGGGCACAGGCACGCCACGAACTCATGGGCGAGGAAAATAACGTGCCTCCTGAGGAAGAGGAAAGCGTTGGGGAGCACCTCGTGATCGAAGGCATCGAGGAAGCAACTCACGATCAGATGCTTGAAGCACGCCTGGAAGAACGCCACCAGGAGGAAGAAAATCCGTGAGCGCAACCTCACTTGAACCCGCCTCTACAAGGGTGGCGGCGGAGCGATCTCTTTTCTCTGCGAGCCAATCCCGCGTCGAACGGTTGCGCGATCGCTTTCATCAAATCAGAAAATTCACCAACGCACTGTTTGTTGGTCTCGAACCCGAAGATTGCGTGGTGCAATCTATGCCGGACGTCAGTCCAACAAAATGGCATCTCGCGCATACCACGTGGTTTTTCGAAACTTTTATCCTGAAAAGATTCGTCCCAGGATATCGCGCAGAAATTCCAGAGTACGCGTACCTCTTCAATTCCTACTATAACGCTGCCGGGGAGATGCACCGGCGCGATCTGCGCGGGTTAATCTCGCGCCCGACCCTGAGCGAAGCGCAGCGTTATCGCGCATCGATCGATTCACACATCGACGATCTACTCTCAAATCTCGACGAAAGTCTGCTCGACGAAATCGAACCGATTCTCGTCCTCGGCACGCATCACGAGCAGCAACATCAGGAATTGCTCGTTACGGACATTAAGCACGTCTTCGCGCAAAACCCGCTGTATCCTGTGTTTCGGGCTGGCAGAACGCGTCACTCCGTGCGCGCCGAAGAACGGACGACAAAGGAGTGCCTTCCCTCCCAATTCATCGATTTCGAAGAAACACCGTCTGCGATAGGCCATGATGGTGACGGATTCGCTTATGACAACGAAGGGCCACGGCATCGGGCACTCGTTCCCGCGTTTTCGCTGGCAACCCGACCAGTCACAAATGGCGAATACATCGCCTTCGTCGAAGACAACGGTTACCAGCGACCGGAATTCTGGTTGTCACTTGGATGGATAACCGTGAATGAACAACGCTGGGACGCACCGCTCTACTGGACGAAACGCGACGGCACATGGTGGAACTTTACTCTATCCGGTTTTCGTTCCGTCGATGAATCGGAGCCTGTCACGCACATCAGTTATTTCGAAGCCGACGCTTATGCCAACTGGGCTGGCACGCGCCTCCCGACTGAGTTTGAATGGGAAAGGGCGGCGTTGAGTTGTCCAATCGAAGGGAATTTCGTCGAAACGGAATTGTTGCATCCGGCTGCTGCAGAGTCCGCTGTCTCAGCGGAAAAATCCGGGAAGCGTCTTCACCAAATGTTCGGCGATGTTTGGGAATGGACGCGTAGTGCCTACTCGCCTTACCCCGGCTACCGCGCCGCTCCCGGAGCGCTCGGCGAATACAACGGCAAATTCATGTGCAACCAATACGTCCTGCGCGGTGGTTCCTGCGCCACCTCCCGCACGCACATCCGCCGCACCTACCGCAATTTCTTTCAACCGGAAAAACGCTGGCAGTTCACCGGAATCAGACTCGCACGCGACGCACAGTAAATCGGTAGCGCGTCACTGTGTGCGCGCCGGTTCAATCCCACAATGACCGGAGATTCAATCACCGCTCCGCCGCAAGTTTCCGCGCCAGAATCGGCGGATTTTCTGGCGGATGTTATTGCTGGCCTGTCGTCGAATCCCCGCACTATCCCGTGCAAATATTTCTATGATGAGCGTGGCGCCGAGCTGTTTCAGAAGATCTGTGAGCTGCCTGAATATTACGTCACCCGGACCGAGATCGATATTCTGGATCGATGTCGCGCTGACATTGCGTCGCAACTTGGACCCAACATCGAACTAATCGGACTTGGCACCGGTGCCGGCACGAAAACGCGGATTCTGATCGAGGCGCTCGAGAACCCTGCCGCTTATGTCCCGGTCGATATCTCGGAAAGACAGCTGCGCCAATCAACTGCTCTTTTCCGGAAAATTTTTCCAGATCTGGAAATTCTGCCAGTATGCGCGGACTACCTGCAACCTGTGGCCCTGCCTTCCGCCCGTCGCAAACCTGCCCGAAACATTGTGTATTTCCCAGGGTCGACCATCGGCAACTTCGAGCCGGATGAAGCCGTGCAGTTTTTGCGTCGCATCGCGAATGTCTGCCGCGGAGGCGGCGGGCTGCTTATCGGCGCTGATCTAAAAAAGGATCCGCATGTGCTCGAAGCCGCTTACAACGACAGAGCCGGTGTCACTGCACAATTCAATCTTAATTTATTAGTGCGCATAAATCGCGAGCTGGGCGCAGACTTCGATCTTGATCAATGGCGACATCGCGCGATTTACAATTCCAATGTGGGTCGGATTGAAATGCATCTCATCAGTGAAACCGATCAGGCTGTGCATCTCAACGAACACAAGTTCCATTTCCGCCGCGGTGAAAAAATCATCACTGAGTTTTCTTATAAATACACGCCAGACGAGTTTGCGGCGCTCGCTGCCAAAGCCGGATTCAATTTTGTGAGAATGTGGACCGACGACGCGCGTTTGTTTGGCGTTTTTTACTTTGTGAGCGGTCGGTAGGGCGATTGACCTCAATCGCCTGTCCGGGCATAAATCGCGCAGGGGCGTTTTGGGTGAACCGCCCCTACCTGAGGGGATTTCAATATGAGCGCTCTCGTTAAGCTCGAAGATGTTAGCAAACGCTATGACGACGCAATCGCGCTATACCCAACGAGCCTCTCAGTTGAGTCGGGCAAGACCACGATGCTCATCGGACCAAGCGGGTGCGGCAAATCCACTTTGCTGCGATTAATCATCCGCTTAATCGAACCAGATTCCGGCTCGATCGAGTTAAATAGCAAACCCGTTACTCCCGATAACATCAATGCTTTGCGGCGCCGGATTGGTTATGTGATCCAGGAAGGCGGCTTGTTCCCGCATCTAACCGCCCGCGCCAATGTTCTTTTGATGGCGCGTCACATCGGAGAATCCGAAGAGGAAACGCACAATCGACTCCTGGAATTGTGTGAGTTGACAAGATTTTCTCAAAACCTGCTCCCGCGTTATCCGGTGGAACTCTCCGGCGGCCAACGTCAGCGCGTCAGTCTGATGCGTGCGTTGATGCTTTCGCCAGAGTTATTATTGCTCGATGAACCGCTGGGCGCGCTCGACCCGCTGGTGCGCGTTTCGTTGCAAAAAGATCTCAAGGAAATTTTCACTAGCCTGGGTCAGACCGTGCTTTTTGTCACTCACGATTTGGCGGAAGCGATTTATTTTGCCGACCAGATCGTGCTCATGAACGAGAGCCGCATCATCCAAAAAGGCACGATTACCGATCTACGCGAAAGGCCAGCCGACCCTTTCGTTTCCGAGTTCATCAACGCGCAGCGCGGGATCGCGAGCGTATGAATCGAATCAGTAAAGCAGGAAAGGAAAGGTTCGCACGTGGAAACCAGGAAACCAGGAAACCAAAGCAATTCCGCAGTTTCCTGGTTTCCTGGATTCCAGATTGTCTCCTGACTTTTTCATGCGTTCCTGTTTTCCTGATTCATACTGTTTCAGCCGCGGACGTCCTCATTGGTTCGAAGAAATTCACGGAGTCGTATGTGCTTGGGGAGATCGCCAAACGGACACTGAGCGATGCAGGAATTCCAGCCGAACACCGCCAGGGCATAGGCGGAACAATTATTCTTTGGGAAGCGCTCAGAGGCGGACAGATCGACGCTTATCCCGAATATGCGGGAACCATCGCGACGGAAATTCTAAAGAGCGATTCCAACCTATCGCTCGATGAAATCCGGTATTCGTTGGAAAAACTTGGCGTGGGCATGACAGCTCCGCTGGGTTTCAATAATACATACGCGCTGGTGATGCGACGCAGCGAAGGGCAACGGCTCGGTATCCGCACAATCAGCGATCTACAAAGATATCCCGAGCTTAAATTCGGACTCACACACGAATTTCTGGAGCGGCAGGATGGCTGGCAGCCATTACGCCAGCGCTACGCGTTGCCACAGCAAAATATCATCGGCATCGATCACGCGCTGGGTTACAGCGCCCTTGCAAACGGATCTATAGACGTCAAGGACGCCTACTCGACTGACGCAAAGATTGAAGAGAACGACCTCGTGGTCCTCGAAGACGACCTTCATTTCTTTCCGAAATATCAGGCAGTCTTCCTGTTCCGCTCGTCCACGCGCGCAGACGCAATCGCAGCATTGCGACGCCTTGAAGGCACGCTGGATGAAACGCGAATGATTCGTTTGAACGCGGAAGCTGAGCGAACAAAGAATTACGCGAAAGGGGCAAATTTGTACTTTGACGTGGGAGCGGCGCCGCGAACCTCGGGGCACTCAGCCCCCTTCCCGCTTGGCGATTCTTTTCCGCGCAAGCTGGTACGCTGGACACTTCGCCATCTGCAGTTGGCTGGATTTTCGCTGCTGCTTTCAATCATCGTCGGGATTCCGCTTGGCATTGTCGCGAGTCGCGGCGGTGCTTTTGGCCATGTTATACTTGGTTTTGCCGGCGTCGTACAAACCATTCCGTCGCTCGCATTACTCGCCTTGTTGGTTCCCCTTCCCTTTTTTGGAATCAGCGTTCGCACCGCCATCGCTGCGCTTTTTCTGTACGGTTTGCTGCCAATTGTGCGCAATACCGCTACCGGTTTGCAGGACATTCCACGATCGTTGCGCGAATCCGCCGTTGCGTTGGGACTCAGCCCAATCGCGCGCCTCTGGAAAATTTATCTGCCAATCGCCTCGCGCTCGATTCTCTCCGGAATAAAAACCAGCGCCGTGATTAATATTGGAACTGCGACGCTCGCCGCGTTGATTGGCGCTGGCGGTTTGGGCGAACCGATCATAAGCGGCCTTAACTTGAATGATGACGTAACGATTCTCGAGGGTGCGATTCCCGCTGCTGTGCTCGCGCTGCTTGTGCAATGGTGTTTTGATTTTCTCGATCGCGTTCTCATTCCCAAAGGATTGCGGCTTTAGTCCCGGATGCCGCGGAGGACGGAGCTCTGCGACACTGGGGCTCACAGGAGTTCACCGCTCCATTAATTGCAATTGCGATGTAAGATAATGAAATGCCCATTGCCTCGATCAATCCCGCCACAGGCGAAAAACTAAAGGAGTTCTCTTCCTTCGATGGTGCGGAAATCGAGAAACGGTTGAGCCGCGCGGAGACGGCATTCAGGAAATATCGCCGCACTACGCTAAACGAGCGCGCGGAGTTGGTGCACGCGGTATCGGAGTTGCTCTTCCAGGAAAAGCAGAGATTCGCGGAGATCATCACGCTCGAGATGGGAAAATTGTTCCGCGATTCCGTCGCAGAAATCGAGAAGTGCGCGCGTGGTTGTCGGTTTTACGCCGAGAACGGCGCGCGATTTCTCGAAGAGGAACCGGCGCAGACCGATGCCGCTGAAAGTTACGTCGAGTATCAACCGCTCGGGCCCGTGCTTGCTGTAATGCCTTGGAATTTTCCTTTCTGGCAGGTGCTTCGATTTGCTGCGCCGGCTTTGATTGCCGGCAACGTCGGGTTGCTTAAGCACGCATCGAATGTGCCGCAGTGCGCGCTCGCCATTGAAGAAATATTTTGTCACGCTGGATTTGAAGACGGTGTTTTCCAAACGCTGCTGATCGAGCCTGAGCAGGTGGAAAAACTGATCGTTGATGCGCGCGTCAAAGCCGTAACGGTGACTGGCAGCGAAAAAGCTGGGGCGGCCGTAGCGAGCGTGGCCGCGCGTGAAATCAAGAAAAGTGTGCTCGAGCTCGGCGGCAGCGATGCATTTATTGTGATGCCGAGCGCAGACTTCAAAGCGGCGTTGAGCACCGCGGTCAAGGCGCGCACGATCAACACTGGTCAGTCCTGTATCGCAGCGAAGCGATTCATCATCGCCGACCAAATTCACGAGCAATTCCTTCAACAGTTCGTTGAACGGATGCGTGCTCTTAAGATTGGCGACCCAATGGATCCGGAGACTGAGCTCGGTCCGCTTGCGACGGAACAAATCCTGCAAGGCGTGGACGATCAGGTGCAAAAAACAATCGCCGCTGGCGCAAAATTATTAACCGGCGGTAACCGAATTCACGGTCCGGGATTTTTCTATGAACCTACAGTTCTCGTCGAAGTGCCGAAAGAGTCGCCGGCGTACCGCGAAGAAGTCTTCGGCCCGGTCGCAGCTGTTTTCCGCGTCGGCGACGCCCATGCAGCCGTCGAGCTCGCCAACGACACCACATTCGGCCTGGGTTCGAGCGCGTGGACCAAAGATCGCGAGGAGCAGAAACTTTTCGCTTCCGAGCTGGATGCCGGAATGGTTTTCATCAACGCCATGGTTGCCTCCGATCCTCGCCTCCCATTCGGCGGAGTAAAACGCTCCGGTTTCGGTCGCGAACTCGGCGCGGCAGGAATCCGCGAATTCACCAACACAAAAACGATCTGGATTTCCTGAGAGCTTGGACCGGAACCGGTTCACCAACTCCAGGAAACTCCACCGTAGAACGAGCGGCCATCGCCAGGATGAAAAATCTCAGGGTTCGGTTCCGTACGCGCGTCGGCGATTACATCGATAGCTGCCGCATAGTGCTGATTGGTCAGGTTCCTGCAATCGATAAAGACTGAAAACACGTTGGGCCGTCGAAATCCCGCACGGAAACCAAGCAGCACGTAAGGATCGGCAAAGAGCGTGTTCGCCTCATCAATTGGATAACGTGAGAAGTTACACTGCAGGTTCGGGCCCGCATAGAAACCAGATGGGCTTTCGTAAAGCAATTGCCCTTCATAAACGTGAACCGGAATTCCCGAGGCGATTGTTGCCGTAGACAGCGTTCTGATCCATGTGGAAATCGTTGAGCGTGTAGCTCTGATCGAGTGACAAACGATCGCCTGCGTGATTCGATTGCTTCGGCACCAGCATATCCCGAAGCAATTCAATCTCCAGGTTTGCCTCGATTCCTTGATGAATTGTGCGCGGGACATTCCTTGTGCCAATGTCGTTTCCGAAGGCGTCATTGATCTCGAGCAATTCATCACGAAACCACGAGCGATAAAGCGACAACTCCCCCTCAAACCGCGAATACTCTCCGCGAGTTCCGACTTCGATGGTCCAGGCGTGTTGCGGCGACAGCGGCGTGTAGACAACGCTGGAATTCGGACCTTCATCAAAATCGACCAGGTTGTCTAACGAAGGGGGTTGCCAACTGCGACTGAAATTCACAAATGCTTGTGTCCTCTGATTGATTTCGTACATCGCGCCCAGCTTGGGATTGAATCCCCAGAAATCCTGCCGATTTGATTGATTGCCTGTTGCGTCGGTGAAGAACTCGTCCTTAAAATGACGCTCCGCAAAAATCGCCTGCGCTCCGGCGAGGATCGAGAACCGCGCTGTGAGATACAGCTGGTCCTCGAGATACGCTGGAAGGTTTATCGAACTGCCTATGCCTCGCGCAGTCGTTGCGCCTGTATGTCCGAAAATATTTTCGTAATTTTGCGTGGGCTCGATTTCGTACTGTGGGCTCAAACCAATTGTAAGAATATTTCGATGGCCAAAGAGTTCGTAACGGCTAACGAAATTCACGTTTCCGCCAAAATTGTCCGAATAAAACTGCCCGATTCCTTCCCGAAAGTCCGGCGAAAAGAATCCGCGGTTCTCAACGTCGTGATGGAACCAGAACGCACCGACACTAAACTGAATGTCATCGGTTTGAATGTTTAGCCTGTCGGCCAGGCGAATGCTCGACAAGCTCTTGTTCCAATCCTGGGCTATCGCGAGCGGATTAGCCTGGGTGGGATCATTTTCCATTTGTGACTTGGTCAAACCGCCAGGCAGATTCCGATTGAACCGGTCGAGTGTAAGATAAAATCGATTCTCTACCTGGTCGTTAAACTTGTAACCGAGATCAGTAAATAGGATTTCCGTATTTTCGCGGCTATGCTCACGAAAGCCTTCGCGCTCCCTATAATCAAACGCACCAAATTCATCGAACTGCCCTTGCACCGCGCCGCCGCTCATGTCGCTACGGAAAAAGCCATAACTTCCGCCTGTAAGCCGGACTTGAAATGGCGGCGCATCGTAGCCGGTAAATGGCACGAAGTTAATGGCCCCTCCAAGTGTCAGTGCCCCGTATTTAAATGCATCGGCGCCCCGAAAGACTTCGGCATGACTGATTGCCGCAACATCCATATCCTCGAGAATTGTCTCGCCATCCCCCTGGTTGTAGTTCAAGCCGTCCATCAAAAACATCACACCGAGTGGCTCCTCTCCAGACGTGATACCCGACCCTCGAATTGAAATCTTTGAAACCTCCATGCCGTTTTCGGATTGAAGGAAAACGCCTGGCGTTCGTTGCAACAAATCTTCGAAGTTTGATGCGCGCCCGAGATCCATGTCATCGGCCGTCTTGACTGTGAAGGCGCCCGGAACTGCCGTTTTCTGCTCCGCAGATTCCTCGGGTGACACCGAAGTAAGCGATCCTGTTGCTTCTCCTGTGACTGTGACTGCCTCGGTTTCCGCCGCGTTACCTGAAGTGTCGACGGCCTGCGCTTTTGGAATTGCAATGGCAGTAACTGCTGTGATGGCAAGAACGCTCAACCTCGCCATATTCAGCCCGATCAATCGCGCACCGAAAGTTGCTTTACAAACCGCCACCCGTTTCGCTCGTAACCAAGCGATTCGTAAAACTTGTGGGCATCTTCTCGGGCAAGCTGTGTGTTCAAAGCGACGCGCCTGATTCCTCTTTGGGCGAAATCGTTCTCCGCAGTTGCAATCAGCCTCCGACC
>Ga0306926_10007729_pt1 | contig 11685 bp, 11 predicted proteins | sample flu12Cox44000178_FD_203759 | JGI IMG/M metagenome (GOLD analysis project Ga0306926, IMG submission 203759) | Lab enrichment of tropical soil microbial communities from Luquillo Experimental Forest, Puerto Rico - flux8day.12C.oxic.44.000.178 (v2)... | ecosystem: Environmental > Terrestrial >...
AGAAACGTATTAGTTGTTGCAGCTGTCGGGAATTCAAGATTGCTTTTAGTTATGAATGTGCTCGTCGTCGATGTTGGTGGGACCAACATCAAGATCCTGGCTACCGGGCAAGAGCTTCGCCGGAAGGTTGTCTCCGGGCCGACGATGACTCCTGAAAAAATGGTCACCGGGGTTCAGCAACTCGCGGTGGACTGGAAGTATGAGGCGGTCTCGGTTGGCTACCCGGGTCCGGTTTCGCGGGGCCGGATCGTCAGAGACCCGCACAACCTGGGGAGCGGTTGGATCGGGTTTGATTTTGAAGCCGCCTTTATGCGTCCAGTCAGGATCATCAATGACGCTGCGATGCAGGCGCTGGGTGACTACGAAGGCGGAAAGATGCTCTTCCTGGGCTTAGGGACAGGCTTGGGCGCCGCGTTAGTCGTCGAGGGCATCGTGGTGCCGCTGGAAGTTGCTCACCTTCCCTACCGGCACGCCACTTTCGAGGATTACGTGGGTTTGCGCGGCCTGGAGCGCTGGGGAAGAAAGCAATGGCGAACTTTCGTTGCCGACGTGGTTGCGCACCTGTCCGCCGCATTTCAGGCCGACGAGATTGTGCTCGGGGGCGGCAACACCAAAGAACTCAAGGAGTTGCCTCCAGGTTGCCGGGCTGGCGCGAAATCCGGTGCGTTCCGAGGCGGCTTCCGGCTTTGGGAGGAAACCAAGGCGACGACCTTAGACGAACATCGATCCAGAGCCTGAGGGAGAATGTGTCGGCGTATCCGACTTCGCCAAGGCTTCCGCCTTCGCCGAGGCTACGGCGGACAAGACGTCGAACGGGTCGGGGTATCGGCGTAAACCAAACCTTGGAGGCGGAGCTCCGACTCATTTGGCATAAACTTGTCCTTACGATGCCCCTTCGATCGTCGTATTGTGGAACACGAAAAACAAAATGAGCAAAGTACGAGCACTGATCGGCACAAAGAAGGGGGCATTCATCCTGACCGCTGACGGGCAGCGCGCGAATTGGGAAATCAGCGGGCCACACTTCGCGGGGTGGGAGATCTATCACATCAAGGGCTCCCCCGCTCACCCGGACCGCTTATATGCCTCGCAAACCAGCGGATGGTTTGGCCAGGTGATCCAGCGTTCCGAAGACGGCGGTAAAACCTGGGAGGCAGCGGGAAATGAGTTCAAGTACGACGGCGTTCCCGGCACACACAAGTGGTACGACGGCACGCAACACCCGTGGGAGTTCAAGCGGGTCTGGCATCTGGAGCCCTCGCGCAACGACCCGGACACAGTGTACGCGGGTGCTGAAGACGCATCGCTGTTCAAGACGGTCGACGGCGGTCATACCTGGCAGGAGCTTCCGGGATTGCGCACTGCCAAGGGTCATCTCTGGCAACCCGGCGCGGGCGGCATGTGCCTGCATACGATCATCATTCATCCCGAACGCCCGGAGCGCATGTTCATCGCCATTTCCGCAGCAGGCGCTTTTCGCACCGATGACGGTGCCAAAACCTGGCAGCCGATCAACCACGGATTGAAATCCCCCTACGAGTTACCCGATCCGGATGCGGAAGTCGGCCACTGCGTCCATCGCATCGCGTTGCATCCCTCTCGCCCTGACGTTTTGTTCATGCAAAAGCACTGGGACGTTTTGCGTACCGATAGTGCCGGCGAGTCATGGCACGAAGTCAGCGGCAACCTTCCTTCAGACTTCGGTTTCCCCATCGACGTCCACGCGCACGAACCGGAGACGATCTATGTCGTGCCGATAAAGAGCGATTCCGAGCATTTTCCGCCAGATGGGAAGCTGCGGGTATATCGCAGCCGGACCGGCGGAAACGAATGGGAAGGGCTGACGAAAGGGCTCCCGCAGCGGGATTGCTACGTGAACGTGCTCCGCGACGCGATGGCGGTCGATACCCTGGAGCCCTGCGGCGTTTATTTCGGAACCACAGGCGGCCAGGTCTACGCATCGGCCGACAGTGGTGACACCTGGACCGCTATTGTTCGTGATCTTCCCGCGGTTCTGTCGGTCGAGGTACAGACTTTGCCATGATAAGAGTGGTGCTGCCATATCACCTGCGCAAGCTGGCGCGCGTGGACGATGAGGTACAACTGGAACCAGGGGCGCCGACATTGGGCTCGGTTCTGGACGCTCTGGAAGCACGCTATCCTGTGTTGCGCGGAGCCATTCGCGACCACGGCACTTTGCGCCGCAGACCGTTCGTCAGATTTTACGCCTGCAAAGAGGATTTGTCCCACGAACCGCCTGAAACAAAGTTGCCAGAAGAGGTCGTCACCGGCGCCGAGCCCTTCCTCATTATTGGGGCGATGGCCGGGGGGTGAAGAACGTAGAAAGTAGAAAGTAGAAAGTGGACTGTGGGACGGTCGGAGGCGCTCACCGACTATCTACTTTCTACTGCTCCCGGCCGGCTTACACACCTCCAAGGTATGCCTCTTTCACCAGGCTATTCGTTCTCAGCTTTGCCGGTTCATCTTCGAGAATAATCCGCCCCGTCTCGAGCACATAACCGTAATCAGAAATTTCCAGAGCCAGGTTTGCGTTCTGCTCCACCAGCAAGATGGTTATCCCCAGCTCCCTGTTAATCTCGACGATCTTGGCAAAGATCGCTTTAACCAGGATTGGGGCTATCCCTAACGACGGTTCGTCCAGCATCAAGTAGCGCGGTTTACTCATGAGAGCGCGCCCAATGGCCAGCATCTGCTGCTCTCCGCCGCTCAGCGTTCCGCCTAATTGTTTCTGGCGCTCATTCAAACGCGGAAAAAGCGAGAAAACGTATTGGTAGTCTTTTTTCAAACCCTCTTTGTCCTTGCGATGGAATGCGCCCATCTGGAGATTTTCCAGCACTGTCAGATTCGAGAAGATCATCCGGCCCTCGGGAACCTGGGTTATGCCCATCCCGACGACACGGTGTGGCGGCCAGTTGGTGATATCTACTCCTTCAAGCAAGACTTTACCCCGCCGTATACGAACCAAGCCTGAGACCGCCTTGAGCGTAGTCGATTTTCCAGCGCCGTTGCTGCCGACAAGGGTGATGATCTTACCCTTCTCCACTTTTATATTGACCCGGTGGAGCGCGGTGATCGAACCGTAAGCAACCTCCAGGTCGTGTATTTCCAACATGCGCGTTTCGGTGTTTGGCTTTCGGTCCCGCGCTGTCGCGGGAACTTTTCATGTCAGCGTCCCGGCGACTATTTTGTCTCGGTTGGCTCCTCGCCCAGGTAGGCTTCGATCACTTTTGGATCCCGACGGATCACATCGGGCGGGCCCTCGGCAATCTTCAATCCATAGTCCAGAACGTAAATCCGCCGGCAGATCCCCATAACGACGCGCATATCGTGCTCAACCAACAAGACTGAAATATTGAATTGTTCCTGGATGAACTCGATCAACTGCATCAAGCCGCCTTTCTCCGTGGGTGTCATTCCCGCCGCCGGCTCGTCCAGTAGCAACAGTCTCGGCTGAGTAGCCAGCGCTCGCACGATCTCCAGCCTGCGCTGGTCGCCATAAGGCAGGCCCTTGCACATCACATCGCGATACCGGTCGAGGTTGAAGATGTTAAGAAGATCTCGGGCCTTGTCCTCGATCTCCCTTTCTTCGTTTCGAAATTTCGGTCCGCGAGTCACGGCATGAGTCGGACCGTGCTTCAGATGCAGGTTGAAGGCAGCCCGGACATTGTCAAAAACCGTCAACGAGGAAAACAGCCGGATATTTTGAAAGGTCCGCGCGATTCCCCTTGCGGTAATCGCGTATGGTTTGAGGCCATTCAGCCGCTCGTCCCCGAACCAGACATCTCCCTCGGTTGGCTGATAGACGCCTGTCACGAAGTTGAAGACAGTCGTTTTTCCGGCGCCGTTCGGGCCGATCAGGCCGACCAACTCTCGTTGAGCAATTTCCATCGAGAATTTCGAAACCGCCGTGAGTCCGCCAAAACGGATGGTACAACTGTCTAGCCGGAGCAAGCTCATTATTGCTCCTTCGCCCGGCTCGTTTTGCTGCGCATCGCAGTGAGCCCGCCGAACAGACCTTGCGGCCGGGTTAACATCAGGATGATTAAAATCAGCGAGTATAAAATCAGCCGATTCTCCAGTAGTCCCTGGTAGGCTGGCGGTACGACCTGAGTATGGGCAAGCGCCCGCAGCAACTCAGGCAGAATCGTGAGCAGGATTGCCGCCATGATCACGCCGGCGGTACTGCCCATTCCGCCCAGGATCACCATGACCACAATATCGACCGACCTGAAGAAATTGAATCCCTCCGGGGTGATGAAAGCTTTGAAATGACCATATAAGGCGCCCGCAATGCCAGCAAAAAAGGCACCCACGACGAAAGCCTGTACTTTATACCGGGTTGGGTTAATTCCCATCGCCTCGGCGGCAACCTCGTCATCGCGCACGGTGAGAAACCCGCGCCCGTAGGTTGAGTTGACCAGCGCCAGAACCACGTAGGTCGCAACTCCGGCGACACCGAAAGTCCAGAAGAGGTTCGTGTATATTCCCGACACACTCAGCCCGCGAGCCGCGCCAAGGAAATCTGTATTCAAGATCGCAGTCCTGATGATCTCCCCGAATCCCAGTGTCATGATCGCGAGATAGTCTCCTCGCAGCCGCAAGGACGGAATTCCCACTGCCAGGCCGGCGATCGCCGCCAGCGCGGCGCCGAACATCATGGAAATCAGCAGAGCAACATTGGTAGCCAGCGGATTAGCGGGTCCACCCAAAGCCGTCAAAAAAATCGGATCGAGATGGTTCGACCAGCTCGCCGAGGCATAGGCCCCGACGGCCATAAATCCGGCATGCCCAAGCGAAAACTGGCCCGTATAGCCGTTCACCAGGTTCAAGCTCACCGCCAGAATCACATTGATCCCGATGGTGATGAGAATGTCGTAGTAATAAGCAAGACGGGTGGAAATATAGTCTTCGGCGAACAGCGAGATGAGCAGGCACACCAGCAGATACCCAAACAAGAGAAGGCGGGAGCGTCTCATACCTTTTCTCGCTCCACCCGGCCGAGAAGCCCGGTGGGTTTGAAGAGCAGGATAACGATCAGAACGGCAAAAGCGATGGCATCACGCAGCTCCGGTCGCAAATAGCCGACAACCAGCGTTTCCAGCTCACCGATGATCAGCCCTCCCAGGGCAGCCCCTGAGATGTTTCCGATCCCGCCAAGCACAGCTGCGACAAATGCCTTTATCCCGGGCAGGTTGCCCATCAGCGGGGTGATGGAAGGCGAATCCAGCGAAACCAGGACCCCTGCTGCCGCGGCCAGCGCCGAGCCAAGCACAAACGTGAACGAAATGACGGTATCGATATTCACCCCCATCAGCGAGCAAGCCTCCGGATTCAATGAAAGCGCTCTCATCGCCATGCCCAATTTTGTCTTCATCACGATGAACCTCAGCAAAATCAGGAGCACGATCGTCGAGAGGATGATCGCCGCCTGCGTCGTCAGGACGGTCAGGTCGCCCAATCCCTCGATCGCCTGGACGGGGATCAGTTGAGGAAACGCCCGCGGCTGCGCGCCGCAGAAATATTGGGTGATGTTCTGAAGGAAAAGGGAAACCCCGATGGCAGTGATGAGGACGTTCAGACGCGGCCGGTTCCGCAAAGGGCGATAGGCTATCTTTTCGATCAAGACTCCGATGACGGCGCAAATCGTCATCGAGATCAGCATCACCAAACCCGCGCCGGAGATAATGCCCAAAAAGTTCTGCGGCGTGAACGAATCGTACTGCGCGAAAGGGAAAAGTTTCGCCACGTACGGGGCAGCGAAGAATCCGAAAAATGCCCCGAGCATATAAATGTCGCCATGGGCAAAATTAATGAATCGGAGAACGCCGTAGACCATCGTATAGCCCAGTGCGATCAACGCGTAGATGGAACCGAGGGATAGCCCGTTTAAGAGCTGTTGGACAAAGAGTGTAACTTGCTCCATCGCGAGAGAGTTTTTAAGGTGCGATTTGCTCTACCATCCTGGGTTGGTTGTTTTCGATCGTTAAGATCACTGCCGGTTTAGCTGCGTTCCGGTTTTCGTCAATCGAGATCTTTCCGGTCACGCCCTCAAAACCTCTTGTTGCAGCCAGCGCATCCCGGATCTTCCCTGAATCCTTGGCACCCGCCCGGCGAACGGCATCGGCCAGGAGGCCCGCACCGTCGTACCAGAGCGCTGCCAGGGCGTCCGGGGTCGCGTGGTATTTCGCCTCATAGATCTTGACGAATCTTTGAACGCGCGGCGAGGGATCGCTTGCCGAAAAATGATTGGCGTAGTAGTCGCCTTCAGCGCTCTTGCCCGCGATTTGGACCAACGCCGGGCTATCCCACCCTTCGCCGCCCACGAACGTCGTGTTCAGCGCCAACTGCCGCGCCTGACGTAGAATCAATCCAGACTCGGTGTAATAGGCCGGCAGAAAGATAACATCCGGGTGAAGCGCTTTGGTCGCCGAAAGCTGTGCTCGAAAGTCGGTATCGCCGCTGCTGAAGGAGATTTCCTTCAGGATCCGGCCACCGTTACTCGTGAAGTAATCCTGGATCGCATCGCTCAAACCAACGCTATAGTCCTGTTTTACATCCGTCAAAATGACCGCCTCTTTCGCATGCAGGTGACTCAAGGCGAACTTAGCCATGACCCGACCGGTAAACTGGTCGATAAAACAGCTTCGAAAAATGTAGCTGCCTACTTGCGTGATTGCTACATTCGTCGCGCTCGGCGTAAGCAAGGGAATCTTTGCCGCCTGGGCCAGCGGAGCTGCCTCCATCGTCGATGAGGAGGTCAAGTCCCCCAGAATTGCCAGGACCTGATCCTGGGCAATAAATTTCCGGGCGATGGTCGCTGTTTCACCCGCGGTCGAGGCATTATCTTCCACAATCAGGTTCACGGGCTCGTTCAGCACGCCCCCGGTCCGATTGATTTCCTCGATGGCAAGGCGCGCGCCCTGTATACTGGAGACTCCAAAAGTCGATAGAGCTCCGGTCAGACAACTGACAGCCCCTATTTTTATTTCCGCGCGCAGTGTCGTCACGCCGGACAGAGCGAGGATCGCGATGAAAAAAATTCGCTCGTGTGATACCGCACGGAATAGACCGGCCGGACGCCCATTCCGCTTCCGGTTGTGATAGTGGAGGCGAATCCGCAGCCCAGATGGCCGAATTCCTGACTGGTTGTCCGTCAATTGGGATTCACTTTCTCAAAGTACTGCACTCGCTCGTTCTTAATGGCGAGAATCAGCACCGGCTTTGAAGCATTTCGTTTTGCGTCGATGGTTATGCTCCCGGACACTCCGAGGAAATCCTTGGTTTGCGCCAGCGCATCCCGAATCGCACCTGGTTCGACGGAGCCGGCCCGTTTGATCGCATCGACAACGACTCGAGCTGCATCATATCCCAAGGCCGCAAAATTGTCGGGCCGGTTGCCATATTTTCGCTGGTACAACCTTGCGAAGTCCTGAACCTCTGGGCTGGGGTCATCAGCGGAGAATTGGTTGGAAAAGAAACAACCGTTTGCCGCGCTGCCGGCTATCTGGAGTAAAGTAGGGCTGTCCCAGGCTTCGCAACCGATGAAGGGTATATTTAGTCCCAGTTGCCTGGCCTGCTTCAGAATCAGGCTGACTTCGGGATAGTAGCCCGGCAGAAAAACCACTTCAGGCCGAGCCGCCTTAATCGAGGTCAGCTGGGCCCGAAAATCTGTATCCCCACTGGAGTAGCTCTGTTCCTTCGTCACTCCGCCGCCACCGGCGGTATAGCTTTCAGAAAAGAATCCGCGCAAGCCAACGCTATAGTCCTGCTTCACGTCCGTCAGAATCGCTGCCTTCGTCGTCTTCAGATTTTGCAGCGCGAAGCGTGCCATAACCCTGCCCTGAAATTCATCGATAAAACAAACACGAAAAATGTAGTCACCGATCTCGGTTACCTTTGGATTGGTAGCCAAGGGGCTCACCATGGGCACTTTCGCCGCCTGTGCTAGCGGGGCCCCTTCCATGGTCGCCGAAGAGGTAAGGTCTCCGATGATCGCAACCACTTTATCCCGGGTGACAAACTTCCGGATGATGGTCGACGTCTGGCCTGATTGTGACTGGTTGTCTTCGGTTAAAAGATGAATCTTTTTACCAAGGACGCCGCCGGCGGCGTTGATCTGATCAATGGCCAATTGTATACCGGCGTGACAGGTGGTTCCATATTGCCCGATCGCGCCCGAGATTGGGTTTACCTCGCCGATGGTGATCTCTTCCTGCCCCTCCGCGGACCAGACCAAGAGCCTGACCCCAAGCACGAGAAGCACGCGTTTGCTCAACCAATGTAACATCCTACCCACCAACCCGTTGAGGCTACCAACCGCCGGGACGGTTTCAAGTTCCGAGTTCCTCAGGGAGTAACCTTATCGGCTATTTCGAACTTTCCGTTCTTGATGGTGATGACGAGGACTGATTTCGAGGCGTTTCGTTTCTCGTCGATCGAGATCTCGCCGGTCACTCCCTGGAAATCTTTCGTCCCGGCCAGAGCATCACGAATTGCTTGAGACTCCGGTTTCCCAGCCCGGCGGATTGCGTCGGCCAGCAACCGGGCAGCGTCGTACCCGAGGGCGCCAAAGGTGTCCGGGACCGCACCGTATTTTGTTTTGTACGCGCTGACAAATTTCTGCACCAGAGGCGAGGGATCGTCTGGGGAAAAGTGATTGGTGAAATAACATCCCTCGACCGCCTTCCCGCCGATTGAAAGAAGAGTATCGTTTGCCCAACCGTCACAGCCGAGGCCGGGGATGGTGAGGCCAAACTGTCTGGCCTGCTTCAGGATCAGGCTCACTTCGGAATAGTAGCCCGGAATACAGAAGGCGTCGGGTTTCGCGGCCCGGATCGCCGACAACTGCGCCCGAAAATCCGTATCGCCGCTGGAGTAGCTCTCCTCCTTTACAATCGTGCCGCCAAGCCTGACGAATTCCTCCTTAAAGAAGCGCGTAAGGTCGACGCTGTAGTCCTGCTTAACGTCCGTCAACATTGCGATCTTCCCCAGGTGCAGTTTCTCGCGAGCAAAGCGCGCCAGGACCCGGCCTTGAAATTCATCCAGGAAGCACACCCGAAAGATATCGTCTCCGAGTTCGGTGATTCGCGGATTGGTCGCGCTCGGAGTGAGCATCGGGACTTTTGCCGCCTGCGCGATCGGAGCGGCTTCCATTGTCGCTGAGGAGGTGGCGTCGCCGAGAATGGCGACGACGCCGTCCTGGGTAATCAGCTTCCGGACGGCCGTAGAGCTCTGACCCGGCTTTGATTGATCGTCCTCGGTGATCAACTTGATCTTCTGCCCAAGAACGCCTCCAGCCTGGTTCACTTCCTCAAATGCGAGCAAAAAACCCTGGTGGCAGGAAATTCCGAATTGGGAGATCCCGCCGCTCAGGGGATTGACTTCGCCGATCTTGATCTCATCGCCTGCAGCGAAGCCGGCGAAAAGGAGGCCAAGACCCAGGAGGCAGAATGAATTCATTAACCAGCCTTCTAGCTGGCCTTCGGTTCGATCGTCTTGTAGTAGTGAACCGCCCCGTCTTTAATCGTCAGGATAACTGCTGACTTATCCGCATTTCGCTCCGGATTGATGGTTATCTTGCCGGAGACGCCCGGGAAGTCTTTCGTCGAGGCGATTGCATCGCGGAGCTTCTGGGAGTCGGTGCCGCCGGCCCGCTTGATCGCATCGGCCAGCAGTTTCGCTGCGTCATAGCCCAAGGCAGCGAACGCATCGGGAAGGACGTTGTATTTCGCCTTATACTTCGCCACAAAATCCTGCACGGTGGGAGACTTATCGTCGGTTGAGAAGTGGTTGGAGAAAAACGCGCCTTCAATTGCTTTTCCACCGACCGGAATCAGGGAGGATCCATCCCAGCCATCGCCCCCCACCAGGACCGACTTGATACCAAACTGCCGAGCCTGCTTTGCAATCAAGGATGCCTCCGGATAGTAGCCGGTAATAATTATCACATCCGGATCTGCGGCCTTGATGTCGGTCAATTGAGCCCGGAAATCCTTATCACCCGAGCTATAGCTTTGCTCCTTAACAACCTGTCCACCGTTTTTCGCGAAGTAGGCCTTGGCAATGTTGGTCAGTCCGACACTGTAGTCCTGCTTGACGTCGGTCATGAACGCGACCCGTTTTTTCCCGAGGTTCTCCAGCACAAACCGCGCAATAACGACCGCCTGGAAGTCATCGGTAAAGCAGACCCGGAAAATGAAGTCGCCAGTCTGAGTCACGCGCGGGTTCGTCGCGGCTGTGGCAATCTGGGGGATTTTTGCTTCCTGAGCGATCGGAGCGGCTTCCAGGCTCTTCGACGATGCCACTTCACCGATCAGCGCGACGACGTGATCTTGCGAGATCAGCTTCCGGACAATCGTTGTCGTCTCGCCTTGCTTCGTTTCATTGTCTTCAACGAGCAGCTGAATCTTCTTCCCCAGGACACCGCCGGAGTCGTTAATTTCCTGGACCGCCATCTGCACTCCATTGTTTTGCGAGGTCCCGAAACTGGCGTTATCGCCGGTTAAAGAGCCGAATTCGCCTACCCTGATGGTGTCCTGTGAAAAGGCCGGGATTGAAATGCCTGCCGCCAGGCAAATGGTGAGAAGAATCGCGCGCATCATGACGGGCGATATTAATCATCAGTCCGTAAACTGCAACCTCCGTTTGGCATTTCACGTAAGACGTTTCTCGTTTCTGGTGTCTCGTTTGGCGTTTGGCGCCTGGCCCAGTCGCCCTACAGTGTGGGGCTTCCGACTTCGCACCCGAGAGACGAGAAACCAGAAATGTCTTACGTCTTACGCGTCCAACTCCTCGCCGACGACGTACCGAGTGAACCGGCGAACAACGATATTTTCGCCGAGTTGGGAAATTTTGGCGGCGATCAAGTCCTTGATCGATTGATCCGGGTTCTTGATGAAAGCCTGATCGAGCAGGCAAACACTGCCGAAGAACTTGTCGAGTTTTCCCTCCACAATCTTGTCTACGACGTTCGCGGGCTTCCCTTTTACCTGCTCCCGGTAGATATCTCGCTCACGATCGATCAGGTTCTGGGGCACCTCGTCACGAGCGACAAATAATGGGTGCGCCGCAGCGATGTGCAGGGTGATATCTTTCACAAATTCGCGGAAACCCTCGTTCTTCGCGACGAAGTCGGTCTCACAATTCACCTCGACAAGGACACCAACCTTGCCCTGGAGATGGATATAGGAAGCGACGACCCCTTCCTTGGCTGACCGGCCGGCCTTTTTGGAAGCGCTGGCGATTCCCTTTTTGCGCAGGATGTCTTCGGCCTTGTCCAGGTTGCCGCCGGCTTCAACGAGGGCCGTCTTGCAGTCCATGATTCCGGCATTTGTTTTTTCGCGCAGTTGTTTGACAAGAGCGGGGTTCACTTCACTCATGGGTCGAAAGGAAAAAGTTAAGCCCGGTCCATGGCCGCAAGGACTCCGTTGAACTACTCGGCAACGGCCGCGAGAGAGGCGGCATCATCTTTGCCCACCTCGTGGCTGGCGGTGTAGATCGCATCGACGAGCTTCTGAAGTATCACTCGGATGGCACGGATCGCATCGTCATTCCCGGCAATCGGGTAGGTCACGCGATCCGGATCCGCGTTCGTATCGACGATGGCAACTGTCGGGATGCGGAGACGCTGGGCTTCTGCTATCGCGATCGACTCCCGGGTGGTGT
>Ga0306926_10007733_pt1 | contig 11683 bp, 7 predicted proteins | sample flu12Cox44000178_FD_203759 | JGI IMG/M metagenome (GOLD analysis project Ga0306926, IMG submission 203759) | Lab enrichment of tropical soil microbial communities from Luquillo Experimental Forest, Puerto Rico - flux8day.12C.oxic.44.000.178 (v2)... | ecosystem: Environmental > Terrestrial > Soil...
TGCCGGGCTCTCCGGCAATCAGCATCGTGCGTCCTCGAACCGCGAGGTTGACGGCGTCGCCGTTGTGCTGATGGCCGAGCAAGAGCCGCCGGCGGCCCATCTGGGCGGTGGTCAATCGCGGCTGGCGCGCGAGGCGTCGAATGTACGCGGCAACCGCATCCGGACCTGCGCCCTCGATCACTTCATCGGCGGCCGCTCGCAATGCCGGGCTGCCCCATTGGACGGCAACGCCCACTTCGCATGCATCGAGAAGGTCGTGGTCATTTTCGGCGTCCCCTATGCCGACTGTGTTGTGAATCGAGATGCGAAGCGCGAAGAGGGCTCGACCGAGGCCGCCCGACTTGGTGACCGTCGGCGGGAGCACCATCAAACGACCGCGGTTGAACACGAGCGCCAGCGGTTGTTCGAGCGCGCGGACGACCTCGAGAATGGGGACCGCCGACGAGGCCTCCGCCTCAAGCACGCACTCGCCTGCGACGACGCTGATGTTGCGGCGGCCGAGCTCTTGAAGGACTTCCGGCCGGGGAGCGTGTGCGAGGACGACATGGCGGCCGCTCGCCGGGAACTCGAGCACAGCCCCGTTTTCGGCCACCACGACGTCGAAACAGGTCAGGTCGCCCGCCACCTGCCGAAGATCCGCCACGCGGCGTCCCGTAACGAGGGCGACCGCGATGCCCTGTTGCCGAACTTCGGCGATGGCTTCTCGAACGGCTGGACTGAACCGGCCGTTCAGGGCGATTGTGCCGTCGTAGTCCAATGCGAGCGCTGTCAGCTTCATGAATCCAGCTGTACAGGAGGTGTCAGCGAAGGACGTGCCATCCCTTGCTGGGCGATGGTCGCAGCACGGCGTATGGCCAAGGGGCAAATTTCAGCGAGGGTGGAAATTTCCCCCATCGGGCTCGGTTTCGAGGCAGGCATTCGACCCGCTCAAGGCGGGGGGCCCAGGTATACGGATTGCTTAGTGACGCAAATAACCCAGCCTTGAGGCGAACCCGCAAACGAGGGCTGCAAGAGCGAACGAATCCCTAAGATGCGCCTGGGCGCGAAGAGAAGCAACATGACAAGCGTGGAAACACCCGTGACCCAATGGCTCCAGATCGTTCGGAAGGAATTTCAGGAGATTCCGGGGCAGAAGTTGACGAAATCCCAGGTCCAACGGCTCTGGGGTCTGGATCAAGACACCTGTGAGGTGCTCGTCGAGGCGTTGGTCCAGGCCCGGTTTCTGACGCGAACCTCCACGGGGGCGTACGGTCGAGCTGACATCGGCAATTGATGGCAACCCATGGCGTCAATTGACCTGTCGACGAACTATCTCGGGTTGCCGCTCACAAGCCCTTTCATGGTCGGAGCGTCTCCCCTTGCCGATCACCTCGATACGGCCCGTCGATTGGAGGACGCGGGCTGTGCCGCGATCGTGCTCCATTCGCTCTTCGAGGAGCAGATCTCACAGGCCGAGTCCGGCCGGATTCGCCATTTAGATCCTCTAGATCCCCAGTTTGCGACCATCGTGTCGTACTTCCCCGCGCCCAGCGCCTACGCCCTCCGTCCGGACGAGTACCTCGAACACCTCCGTCGCGTCAAGGACGCGGTGAGAATTCCAGTCATCGGATCGGTCAATGGAACCACGGCAGAGGTGTGGCTGAAATTCGCGAAGCTGATTGAACAGGCCGGCGCCGACGCCATCGAATTGAACATGTATGAAGTCGTCACCGATCCGGGCGACACGGCACTCTCAGTCGAGAGCGCCCTGCGGCAGATCGTGCGGGACTTGACGCACGATCGTGGGATCCCGATTGCCGTCAAGCTGTCTCCTTATTTCACGGCGTTCGCGAATGTCGCCCGCGAGGTGGAACGAGCCGGCGCGAGCGGACTCGTGATCTTCAACCGGTTCCTTCAGCCCGACATCGACGTGCAACACCTGTCGGCATGGCCGCATCTCGAGCTCTCGACCAGCCCGGAGCTGCTGTTGCGGCTCCGCTGGCTGGCAATCCTGCGGGGACACCTACGGTGCTCGCTCGCGGTGACCGGCGGCGTCGCGACGCCGAATGACGGTATCAAGGCGATCCTTGCTGGCGCCGACGCCGTTCAGATGGTTTCGGCCATCCTGCGGCACGGCCCGTCGTATTTTGCGGCCATGCGTGACGGGCTCCGGCATTGGATGGAGTCGCTGGAATTCGCGAGCCTGGATGATGTCCGTGGCCGGGTCAGTCTGGTAAAGACGGACGCGCCCGAGGCAATCGAGCGCGCTCAATACGTTCGGACCCTGAGCGGCTGGAGCTCCTGGCTGGGATACCAAGCGTACCTTCGCGCGCATGAGGACGACGAGTCGAAGCGCCCGTCATAGCCCGGGCCCCAGATGAGCGCACGCGGGGCGGCACCCCGCGGCGGACGGAACCGACTCACCCCTGGGCGGCGGCCTGGCTGACCGCGACGAGCGTGTCCGGGCGCACGAATTCGTGCTCGGGATGCCTCACGGTGAGCACAGGACAGGGCGCGAACCTCACGACGCGCTCGGCGACGCTGCCCATGATCAGGTGCGCGAACGCGCCGCGGCCGTGCGTTCCCGTCACGATCACGTCGATGGCGTGGTCCTTCGCATAGTTGACAATCGCAAAAGCTGGCGAGGTCGCGGTCATGACGACGGAAACCGTGGCTGGCCCGCTCTTGTCGCTGTCGATGAGCAGCTCCTTGAGGCGTTGTCGCGCGTCGACTTCGAGCTGTTCCTGCAGGCCGGGAGCGACGGCGACGTAGTTCTCGGCTCCGAGCGTGTTCGCATAGACGTTCTCCACCACGTGCAGGACGTGGAGGGTCGCGCCGAAACGGGTCGCAAGCTCGCGCCCGTAGGCCAGCGCCGCGTCCGACGGCTCACTGAAATCAGTGGCAACCAGGATCCGGTTGAGCGTGATCATCGTTCCCTCACGTGATAGGAAGACCTTCAACTCCTGATCAGGCAACAGCCGTGCCGGACCGATCCAGGCCTTCTCTGGTGGGCGGCGGTTCGTTCAGCGCGGCCAGCCAAGCGCGCACTTCTTCTCGCGCATCGCGAAAAAATCCGCATTGCCACTCTAGCCCCGCGTCCTGCGGCTTCGAACTAGCCGGTGTTCGGGGTTACCGGGTGCTCCCGGCGGGCACGGTGGTTGCCATTGCCTCGGGGGGAGCCGTAATCATTCTCCAAAGGAAGCGTTCGTCATGAACAAGATGAAAGCCGTTGTCTTCAAGGGCAAGGACCGAATCGCTGTTGAAGAGGTTCCGAAACCTGCACCTCGAGCCGGCGAGGCGGTGATCCGCATCACGACCACCACAATCTGCGGCACGGACGTCCACATCGTCCGCGGCGAGTACCCCGTCAAGCCCGGACTCATCCTTGGGCACGAACCAGTAGGCGTGATCGAGGAGCTCGGACCCGGGCTCGAGGAGGTCTACACCGTGGGTCAACGCGTCATTGTTGGCGCGATCACGCCGTGCGGGCAATGTTTCTACTGTCTGAACGGCGTCCACTCGCAGTGCCGCGGCGGCATTGGAGGATGGCGGTTCGGCAACACCATCAACGGCGCATGGGCGGAGTACCTGCTTGTGCCCGATGCGCGCGCCAACCTCGCACCCATCCCGCCTGAACTGAGCGACGAGGAGGTCATGTTGTGCCCCGACATCTTCTCGACGGGCCTGTCAGGCGCGGAGAGCGGGACCATCAGGGTGGGGGATGCGGTCGCCGTCTTTGCTCAGGGGCCCATTGGGCTGTGCGCCACGCTCGGTGCCAAGCTCAAAGGCGCTTCGCTCATCATCGGGATTGATTCCAATACAGGCCGGCTGGCGATGGCTCGCCGATTGGGGGCGAATGTCACGCTGAACACGAAGGATGGCGACCCGGTTCCGGCCATCAAGCGCTTGACCGACGGACGCGGCGTCGATGTGGCGATCGAGGCGCTCGGGAAGCAGGAGACGTTCGAGAACGCGCTTCGGGCGATCCGGCCCGGAGGCACCCTGTCGAGCCTCGGTGTGTATTCGGGCAAAGTCGCGGCGCCGTACGACGCGTTCTACGCGGGACTTGGCGATCAGAAGATCGTCACCACGCTTTGTCCGGGCGGCAAGGAACGGATGCGGCGGCTGATGGCGATGATCGAGAACCGGCGCGTCGATTTGACGCCGTTGGTCACGCACTCGTTCGCGCTCGATGACATCGAGGAGGCGTTCGACCTCTTCAGCCACCAGAAAGACGGTGTGATGAAAGTGGCGCTCTATCCGGACCGGGCGCGCGCGAAGACCGAGCGCGCGGTAGCGGTGGGCGCGGTCGATGAACAGTGCTGATCGGAGGTGCCGCTTTCCGGCCGTGCTGATCGTGAAGAATCACTCGACCCGCAGCGCGATGATCGGATCAACCCTCATGGCGCGACGGGCGGGGACGACGCTGGCAGCAAGGCCAGATATGGCTAAAAGGGCGGAGACCCTGACCAAGACGAGCGGATCGAGCGGGCTCACCTCGTAGAGGACCGCCCCCATGACGCGTATCAGTCACTCGATGCGCGTCTTGTCCCGTCCTGACATTGAGGTAGTAAACACGAAAAAGAGGAAGGCCGAGGGGTCCATGCCACCGTCCACCGCTAGAAAGATGACGTCGACAGTGGAGCAGGCCATCGCTCGCAAACCCGACGAAACTTTTGAGGCCTTTGCTGAGCACGTGAACCCGGTGGAGGCCAGATTGTTTCGCCTGGCCGGCGCGCATAAGCGGTATGTCCGCGCCGAGGGCCTGTATCTGTACGATGACGCCGGTCGCCCGTACATGGATTTCACCGCCGGCTTCGGAGCGCTGAATCTGGGTCATAACCCCGCTGAAGTGCTCGCGGCCGTGCGGGCGGCACAGTCGCTGCCAAGCGTGCTGCTCGCGGGATACTCGCCGCTGGCCGGTGCTCTCGCCGAGACACTAGCCAGCATTCTGCCTGGAGATTTGTCGATGGTAATGTTCGGGAACGGCGGTGCGGAGGCGGTCGAGATCGCGATGAAGACGGCCCGCGCCGCCACCGGCCGGACGCGTTTCGTGTCTTGCGACAACTCCTATCATGGCCTCACTTTTGGCGCGATGTCGGTGTCCGGCGGCCGTCGCTACCAAAGCGTGTTCGGGCCTCTGGTCGAGCATTGCGAAACCGTGCCGTTCGGCGACCCTGCAGCCCTCAGGCAGCGTCTCGCCAAGGATGATGTCGCTGCGTTTCTTGTCGAGCCGATTCAGGGGGAAGGCGGCGCCGTCGTTCCTCCAGACGGCTACCTTGAGGAAGCCGAAAAAGCGTGTCGCGCGCACGGCACGCTACTCGTGGTCGATGAGATTCAGACTGGAATGGGACGCACCGGTCGCTTGTTCGCGTGTGAGCACGATGGAATTGTGCCGGACATGATGCTCCTCTCCAAGTCCCTCGGTGCTGGAGTCGTCCCGATCAGTGTGTGTTGCACGACCGAAGAAATCTGGCAAAGGGCCTACGGAAGCCGTGACCGGTTCGATCTGATCATTTCCACCTTCGGCGGCAACCCTGCCGCGTGCGCAGCTGGTCTAAAGGCGATCGAAATGACTCTGCAGGACGACCTGCCGCAGCGGGCGGCAACATTGGGTCGCCATGCGAAAAGGCGCCTCGAGGAGATCGCGCAGAAGCACGAGATCATCAAGAACGTGCGGGGCCGCGGTTTGCTGCTCGGCCTTGAACTGAACCCGCCCCATCTGCCGGGCGAATACGCCGCCGAGAACCTCGCGGCGATGATTGCAAGCTGCCTGCTGAATGATCACGGTGTGTTGACTCTCTACTTCGATCTTGCGCCGACCGTCATCCGGTTCGAACCGCCTTTGATCGTTACGCAGGCGGAGCTCGATCGCGCGATCGAAGCGATCGATCACGTGCTCGGGCTCGGCGTTGCCGGCCTGGCCTTGTCAGTTGGCAGAGGCGCCATTACCCGCTTCGTCCATCGGGCGTAAGCTTCCGAAGACTCTGATGCCGAAGCGAACCGGAACGTTCGTGAGCCCGCGGATGCTCGACGCGGCGAGGTCCTAGAGATACAGGCCTTGCCTGCCCGGCAACTTCAGCTGCTCATCTCTTCGCCGACTGGCTTTCGCGCGACGCCTCTCGAATAATGTAGGGCACGCGCAGAATCGGTTATGGCTGTACCGCTTCATGATTGAACTGTCGCCCAGCGATTTCGTCCTGTCGTTACTGGCGTTCTTCATGATGATCCTTGGCATCGGCGCCTTGCTGACGGGCGTGGTCCGTCCCCGCACTCCAGCGCGACCCTTGGTACTCTTTGGTGTGTTTTCGCTCCTGTACGGCATCCGCGTCGCTGCCAGCCTGCCGGTGGTTGACATGATCCCCGGCCTGTCGCTGGAGCGGCTCAACGCGATTCGGTTCGATCTCACCTATGTACTGCTGTTACCGCTGATGCTGCTCGTCGAACAGTTTGTCAGCCGGGGCTGGTACGACACGATGCACGCGACCGTCTCGCTTCAGCTGGCGTATTCAACGGTCGGCATCGTCGCCGATCGGGTGCGCGGTGTGCCTGGCTCGTTGATGATCATCAAACCATACATCGTCCTCGCCATCGGCACGGCTGCTCTTGCAAATATCCTATGGGCGGCGCGGCGGACGCATGATTTTCCCCGAGCACTCAGCGTTGGCTTCGTCTCTTTTCTCGCAACCGTCGGCTTGTTCAATCTCGCCGAAATCGTGCATAAGCCGATCTCGGCGCGGATCGAAACGGCCGGCTACATCGGCCTCGTCGCCTGCTTGGCGTACGCTGTGGCCGGCCGGACGCTTGACACCGAAGCGCGCTTGACATCGATCGAGCGCGAAATCCAGACAGCTCAGCGCATTCAGGCATCGATCCTGCCGCAGGATCTCCCAGATGTTCCGGGACTCACCTTGCGTGTGCGCTATGTCCCGATGGCGACGATGGCGGGGGACTTCTACGATTTCGTGCCGATCGACAGGGAGCGTTGCGGGATTCTGATCGCTGACGCATCGGGCCACGGAGTGGCGGCATCGCTCATTGCTTCGATGGTCAAGGTGGCTCTGGACGCCGAACGCTCGCATACCGGTGACCCGTCCGCACTCCTGAGCGGAATGAATGCGGCGCTCGTGGGCCTGCTCGGCCGTGGCCGCGACTACGTCACCGCCTCCTATCTGGTAGTTGATCTCGCCGCGCGCCAGGTCCGCTACGCCGATGCAGGGCATCCGCCGCCCTTGCTGCTGTCAGCCACTGGATCGGTCAGCGCACTCGACGCGGGAGGCCCGATCCTCGGCCAGTTTGCCCAGGCGCGCTACGAAAGCGGCGTGCGCGATGTTGATATGTGCAGCCGCATCTTAATGTTTACGGATGGCGTCACCGAGGCGACCAGCCCTCGTGGCGAGCACTTTGGCATCGAACGTCTCGCGGCATTTATGACCGGCCACGCCGACGCCGGCGCCGACCAGTGCGCCACATCACTTCTGAATGAAATTACGGCGTGGACCGGGGGCGCCAGGGCGCACGACGACGTAACGATCGTCGTAGTGGACCTCAAAGGTCCCCCGTCTCGCGATGTGCGGTAGCCGATGAGATCTGCCCCAGCGTTCAGCGGATCCGCCAGGCGAGCTGTTCGGCCATGGGCGCTGCGCGTTGTCGGCGGCTCGGGTCGACATCCCCGCTCGAAAGCAACGGAATTCGGGGAATGGCCGACCGTCAAGAGACACGCCATACCGGCCACGCCCGGCGAGAAACATTTGGGCGCCACCGAAGATCAAGTCGAAGTGACCATGCCGCCCAAGGCAGACGACGACGAGGCGACGCAGGGATAGGCCGGTTCCTTACATCACTCGAACCGCAGCGCGATGATCGGATCGACCCTCATGGCGCGACGGGCGGGGACGATGCTGGCAGCCAGGCCAGATAGTGCCAGGAGGGCTGAGACCCCGACGAGCACCAGCGGATCGAGCGGACTCACCTCGTACAGCACCGCGCCCATCACCCGCGTGGCAGCAACCGACGCGAGGAGGCCGCAAACGATACCTGCGGTCACGAGTGCGCCCGTCCGCGCGAGCACCAGGCGCAGGGTCGCGGCGGCGTCGGCGCCGAGAGCGATACGCACGCCAAGCTCCCGCGTGCGCTCCGCCACGGTATAGGACACGACGCCGTAAATGCCCACGACTGCGAGCAGCAGTGCGGTCACCCCGAACGCCACGAGCAGCACCATGCTGATCCGTGGCAGAAAGAGCGATCGGGCGACCACATCGACCATCGTGCTGGCATCATAAACCGGCTGCTCTCGGTCGACGGCCAGGACTTCGCGCCTGATCGCATCGAGCAATGTTCGGGCGTCGGACGCGGTTCGGACGATGAAGGCCATACCATTCAGCGGTTGCTGCCAGGCAGGCATGAAGAGCTCGGCGCGTGGCTGGCTGTCCAATCCGTAGTGCTTGACGTCCCCGACGATCCCCACGACTTCCGCCGCTCCGTGGGGGTTGCGAACGACCGTGCCTATCGGATCGCGCCCGGAAAAATAGCGGCGTGCCATCGTTTCGTTGATGACCATTGCGCCCGGCGCGCCGGCTCGGTCGCGTTCGTCGATGAAGCGACCGCTGAGGAGAGGCACTCTCATCGTCTCGAAGTAGCCGGGCGTAGCCATTCTGACGTCTGCGCGCGGCTCTTCGCCGTTTGTCGGTTGGGGTCTCCCATCGACGGTGAACGGCAGCGCGAAATCGATCCCGACCGGATACATTGGCAGCGCGCTGACGGCCGCGACCCGGCTCACGCCCGGGTGCGCCGCTATGCGTCGAATCGCTTCCGAGTAGAAGCGAATCCGTTCCGTGTTGTTCCCGTACCGCGCCTGCGGAAGATACACCTGGACCGCGACCAGATTGGCAGGCTCGAAGCCCGGGGCGACATGCATCAGTTGCGCGAAGCTGCGGGTCATCAGGCCAGCGCCGACGAGCAGCAGGAGCGCAACGGCGACCTCGAGCACGACCAGCGCGCTCAGCAGCCGGGAGCTGCTCCGCCCGGTCGTCCCCGAAAACGCGTGCATCGTATCGTGGAGCCCTGCGCGCGAAGTATGTAATGCGGGAACGAGCCCGAACATCATGGCGACAATCACCGTCACAACACCCGCGAATGCCACGACTCCGGTGTCAAGGCGGACTTCCTGCATTCGTGGAAGACTTCCCTCCGGCAGCGTGTGCACGAACCTGACGCCGATCCAGGCGACAAACAGACTGAGGGCGCCTCCAACGCCCGCCAGAATCAGGCTCTCGACCATGACCTGACGGACAAGCGCCCAGCGGCTCGCGCCGAGCGCGGCGCGCACAGCAATCTCCGTTCGGCGGCTCGACAGCCGCGCCACGACCAGGTTCGCCACGTTTGCGCAGACGATCAGAAGCAGAAACCCGACGGCAATGGAGATCAGGCGCAGAGCCGGGCGAACCGTAGCAACCAACTCTTGCTGGGCACCCACCACGCGGACGCCCCAACCGGCATTGCTGTCAGGATAGGCTGCGGCCAGCCGGCTGGCGATGAGCGACATCTCACGTTGTGCCTGATCGAGGTTCGCGCCGGGGGCAAGGCGCCCCACCACGCCGAGCGATCGAGCCTTGCGCGATCGGGCATGCTGGTCGTTCGGGTCGAAGCTGAGCGGCGTCCAGATGTCGATATGGCCGCTCGGCGGGAAGTCGAATTGCGCCGGCATGACGCCGACGACGACATACGGCTGGGCGTCGAGCTGGATCGTCCGGCCGATGATGCTTTGTGATCCCCCGAAGTGACGCTCCCAGAACGAGCGACTGAGAATCGCCACATGATCCGATCCGGGCGTGCCCTCATCGGCCGCGAAGGTGCGGCCAAGCGCAGCGTTGCTGTGCAGCACCGAGAAAAGTCTCGGCGTCGCCCTCACGCTGGGCACGTCGAGAGGTTCGCCGTTGCCCGCGAACGCATAGCGCAAATGACGGAACGCCGCCATTGACTCGATCGCGTTCGACTGCTCCTGCCAGTCGGTATAGGTGAGCGGGGCAACCAGATCGCTCTGCCCGTCGGGATTCCGTTCCGAAAGGACGACCAGCCGGGACGAGTCCTCGAACGGCAGCTGGTTGAGGAGGACCGCCTTGATCACGCTGAAGATGGCGGTGTTGGAGCCAATGCCGAGGAGGAGCGTCAGGATGGCGACGGCGGCAACCCCGGGATGCTTCCGGAACGACCGCAAAGCGTACTTGACGTCGCCGACGAGATGGCCCATAGCGCGTTAGATTCTGACTCTTCGCCGCCCGTCGCACAACCGGCAAGCAGAAAAACGGGAAATAGTCCCCAATGACCCCTGAAAAAATCCGCATCCTTCGAGGGCGACTTGCGTCTGAAAGACATGTCTTCTTTCCCAAGTTCTCCCCACGTTCCGGGTACGCCCTCTGCATGCAGCAGTTCCACGACGGTTTTGCCAGCGTTCGATCAGGCATTTCGATTTCGTTCTAGTTGCCTTCCACCGGTCGGAAAGGAGTGTGTGATGGGAATGAAGCTCCGCTCGGGCGCAGTCGGCGCGCTGCTGGCGCTCGCGGGCGCCGGAGTATCGGCACAGTCAGCCGAAACAACGAGCGTGACGTTCTCGAAGGACATCGCGCCGATCTTCCAGGCGAAGTGTCAGTCCTGCCACGAACCGGGCTCCATCGCCCCGATGTCGCTCAGGACGTACGAAGAAGTGCGCCCCTGGGTGACATCCATTCGCCTCCGTGTCTCCACGCGCCAGATGCCGCCATGGCACATCGACCGGGGGGTCGGTGTCCAGAAGTTCAAGAACGACATGTCGCTGAGCGACGAGCAGATTGAGACCATCGTGAACTGGGTGGACAACGGGGCCCGGCGGGGCAACCCCGCCGACATGCCCCCGTTGAAGCCGGTGGAGACGAGTCTGTATTGGCAGGCCGAGCGGGACGGCTACGGACCGCCCGACATCGTCGTGAAGTCCGGCGAGCAGACGATGCCCCGCGTGCATCAGGACGAGTGGTGGCGGCCCGTCGCGGACATTCCGGGTCTTACCGAGCCCCGGTGGGTACGGATGGTGGAAATCCGTCCCTCTAATCTCGCGGGTCGAAAGATTCTTCATCACTCCAGTGCCTACCTCGTGCTGAAGAACGACCCTGATGCCGTCAACCATGGCACATCCACGGGGGCAGCGCGCGCACGAATCGATGCGGCGGACCTCGTGGACCGCCGTCCACAACTGATGGAGTGGGCCATCGGGAAGGGCTACGACCGGTACAAGGACGGCACGGGCAAGCTGATTCTGCCGGGAGAACAGATCGCGTGGGACGAGCACATTCATGCGGCCGCTGAGGAAATTACGGCCGGGTCGGAGCTCGGAATCTGGCTGTATCCGAAAGGCCAGGAGCCCGCGCACCGCAGCTACCTGGTGGCGTTCACCGGACTGAAAAACGGCCAGGCAAGCCTCGACATCCCGCCCAACGCGATCGCGATGACCGACGGCTTCACGCTGCTGAAAGAAAACGCGATCATCACCAACTTCCAACCGCATTTCCATCTGCGCGGGAAGGCCATGCGCGTCGAAGCCATCCTACCCGACGGCAGCACCCAGATCATCAGCTCCGTGTCGAACTTCAACTTCAACTGGATGACCAACTACATCTTCGACGAGGACGCGGCGCCGGCGTTTCCGAAGGGGACGATGATTCACGTCATCGCG
>Ga0306926_10007734_pt1 | contig 11682 bp, 11 predicted proteins | sample flu12Cox44000178_FD_203759 | JGI IMG/M metagenome (GOLD analysis project Ga0306926, IMG submission 203759) | Lab enrichment of tropical soil microbial communities from Luquillo Experimental Forest, Puerto Rico - flux8day.12C.oxic.44.000.178 (v2)... | ecosystem: Environmental > Terrestrial >...
TGGTTTCATGATCTGCCGAGTGTGGCGAGGCTGGACGACCAAGGACAACGCCGACGCATACGAGCGCGTCGTGCAGGGCGAAGTGATCCCCGGCATCGAGGCACGGCGCATTCCGGGGTTCCGCTCCATCGACCTGGTCCGGCGCGAGCGAGACCACGACGTTGAGTTCATGACCTTGATGTGGTTCGACACCATCGACTCAGTCAAGGCATTCATCGGCGCGGACTACGAGACCGCCCACGTGCCAGAACAGGCACAAGCAGTGCTCGCGGACTTTGATAAGCGCTCGGTCCACTACCAGGTACTCGACCGCCGCGAACAGCCCCTCTGACCGCCTACAGCACAGATCAATCTTTCCGGGGCAGTTCACCTCGCCGAACGAGCCCGCCAGAAACCGACCATAAGGCGGCTTCGCGCGGTCATCAAGACTTCTTCGCCTCGTCCACTACATTGCAGTCCTGATTTACGGTCCGGCGGACAGTCGGTCTGACCTTATATCTATAAATCGCCGCGCTTGGGCCGAACTTCCGCATCTGCCGCTGCGCGGGCGAGGATATCTGGGAGCCGCGGCGGTGGGCCCGATAGCGTAAGGGGATGGCATCAACCGACAAGGTCGAGGCATTCCTGGCCGAGCCGCGTAACGTCGTGGTCGCCGGGATCGGCCGCGACGGGCGCCCGCATCTGAGCCCCAACTGGTTCTACTGGGACGGCCAGCGCTTTTTCGTCTCGACCACGCGAAGCCGGGTGAAGTACGCCATCTTCCGGCGGGACCCGCGTGCGCAGCTGCTCATTGACGATTGCACCGGCTTCCGCGCCGTGCTGGTCCCGGCCACCGTCGAGATCCGCGAGGATATCGCCGCTGAGCTGCCCCGCTTTCGCGCCATCCGGGAAAAGCACGGGGTGGCGGTACCGCCGGACCAGGAGCTGCTCCGGGCTCTGATAGAGCAGGGGAGGGTCCTGCTCGCCATCACGCCCGACCGGCCGCCCTCCGGCTGGACGCGGTGGGGCCTGGACTGACTGGCACCGCCTCAGGCCGGTAGCGACAGCAGCAACGCGCCTGCCCGCCCAGGTTAGGTACCGAGATCCGCTTATGCCGCCGTGGGCGCGCTCTTATGGCCGCAGGGGCGGGGCCGCCGGCCGTGCGGCCGGTTAAGAAATGCGAGTCTGCGGCTGCTGCCGGATAATCGGTGAGGTCACCGGCCGCTGGCCAGGCGAGGGAGGGATCAGCCATGACATACGCCGCGGACGAGCGCGTCGACGCCTACATCGCGGCCCTGCCGGACTGGCAGCAGGCGATCTGCCGCCAGGTCCGCGACCTGGTGCATGCCGCCGACCCGGAGGTGTCCGAGACCATCAAGCGGAGCAGGCAGCCGTATTTCGTGCTCCAGGGCAACATCTGCGCGCTGCTCGCGGCCAGGGACCACGTCAACGTCTTCCTTTATGACGGCGGCATTGTTCCTGATCCCGACGGGATCATCACCGCTGGTCATGACAACAAGACCGCCCGCACCGTTGCCATCCGCCGGGGCGAGGCCATCAACGCGCCTGCTCTCAGCGCCATGTTCAGGCAGATCATCGCCAACAACCGCGCCGGCGGCTGGCGCAAACTCAAGCGCGAACGCTGACCCACGGCCGGCGCGGCGAAGGACACACTTATCTGCCGCTGCCGGTGTACCGGGTTCGGACCTCCCGCAGTGTTACTTCTCTGGTGGCGGCCCGTGTCAGACTCGATGAGAGATCGAGGGCCTGAGTCGTGGGTAGGTGAGCAGGAGATGACCGGTGCGCGGCGGGACTGGGTGATGGCTGCCTGCACTGCCAAGCCGGGATCGGCCGAGGACTACCCGTTCGGCGACGAGGTGGCGGTCTTCAAGGTCGCCGGCCGGATGTTCGCGCTGGTGCCGCTCGGCGAGGTGCCCGGCAGCGTCAGCCTCAAGTGTGATCCCGATCTCGCCGTCGGCCTGCGCGCCCGCTACGCCGGGGTCAGGCCCGGTTACCACCTCAGCAAACGGCACTGGAATACCGTGACGCTCGACGGCTCGGTGCCCGACGAGGACGTGCTGGAGCTCATCGATCATTCCTACGACTTGGTGGTGGCACGGCTGACCAAGGCTCAGCGGGACCAGCTGATCACCTGACAGGCGATCCGCGGCTGCTGCGCGCTGGCATGCGCGCGCTGGCATGCCGCAATGAGTAATTCATCCGCACGAATTCTTATGCACGGAGTGGCATACTCAGCCACGCTTCCCGGACCTGCCGGCGATCGCTGCAAGGCGTTTTCTATCGTTCTGATAGGAAATCAGATCGCCGAACCCGCGACTTGATTGCTATGCCGGTTGCCTGGACGGTGGCGTGCAGATTATCTGTTCTGCGCGCTGGCCGTCCCGGCTGGGCTCAATCACATCAATGATGCGATGCCACCTCACCCCGCCGGACGCCAGGCTTGTTCATGTCGGCAAAGAAGCCCGGATGCTCCCGTCGCCGACGCCGGCCAGCTGCCGTAGCGGCCCGGCACCTGCCCCGTCGGTGGGATCAACCCGTCTTGGAGGTCTGGGCATGAAACCCAGCCGTCTGTTCCCGCTCACCGTGCTGTTGTCTTTGGTCACCGTCGAGTATGGCGGCTGGGCGCTGCTGGGGTTCCTCACCGGGTGCGGCACGCTGGATGCCTTCCGCGAACGGTTCTTCGCCGGGGTGCGGTGGCTGGCTGGCGGTTTCAGCCCCGCCGTTGACACCTAGCTGCCGGAGTTTTTCTGCCATGCGATCCAAGCCTGTGATTCTTGTTGCGCTGCTGCTGGCAGCGTTCCTGGTCAACCTGGACACGACCCTGGTGAACGTGGCGCTGCCGGCCATGGTGCGCCAGTTGCACGCCACCACGACGCAGCTGCAGTGGGTGGTAGACGCCTACAACCTGGTCTTCGCCGCGCTGCTGCTCGCCTTCGGCAGCCTGTCCGACCGGTTCGGCCGCAAGGGCATGCTGCTGGCCGGGCTGGCCGTGATCGGGGGCGCCAGCCTGGCCGGCGGGTTCACCACCACCCCGGCGCAGCTGATCGCGGCCCGAGCGGTGATGGGGCTGGGCGCCGCGATGACGTTCCCGGCGACGCTGTCGCTGATCTCCAACGTCTTCATTGAAAGGCGGGAACGGGCCCGGGCGATCGGCTTGTGGGGGGCGATCGCGGGCGTGGCCATCGCGACCGGGCCGATCGTGGGCGGCTGGCTGCTCGAGCACTACAACTGGCCCAGCATCTTCATCGCCATGGTGCCGGTCGCGGCGGTCGCCGCGGTCCTGGTCGCGCTCGCCGTGCCCACGTCGAAGGACCCGGACGCGGCCGGTGTTGACATCCCGGGCCTGGTCTTGTCGTCGGCCACCATGGCGCTGCTGGTGTTCACCATCATCCAGGCGCCTACCTATGGGTGGACCGCGGGGCGCAGCGTGACCGGCTTTGCCGTCTCAGCGGTCTTGCTCGCCGCGTTCATCGCGTGGGAACGGCGTGCCGCGCACCCGATGCTCGATGTGCGGCTGTTCCGGAACATGCGGTTCAGCGCGGCCAGCGGCGCGGTCACCGTCTCGTTCTTCACCCTGTTCGGGTTCATCTTCTTGATCACCCAGTACTTCCAGTTCGTCCGCGGCTACGGCCCGCTGTCCACCGGGGTGCGGCTGCTCCCGGTGGCAGCGTCGGTCGGTGTCGGGTCGGTGGCCGGCACCCAGCTGGCCGTGCGGGCCGGGACCAAGCTGGTCGTCACCACCGGGATGGTCGCGATGGCCGGGTTTTACGGCTGGATCGCGGCGACCATCAGCGCCACGCTGGCCTACGGCATCATCGCGGCCCAGATGGTGGTCTACGGGCTCGGCCTGGGCCTGACCTCGGCACCGGCCACCGAATCCATCATGGGCGCCATCCCCCGGGCCAAGGCCGGCGTCGGCTCAGCCATCAACGACTCCACCCGGCTCATCGGCGGCACCCTCGGCGTGGCCGTGATCGGCAGCGTTTACGCCTCGGTATACGCATCCCGGCTCACCACCACCATGCCCGCGGCCGTGCCCGCCCCCGTCGCGGCGATCGCACACCAGTCCGTCGGCGCCGCATACGTGGCCGCCAGCACGATCGCGGCCCTCGGCCATCCGGCCCTGGGACTGGCGCTGCAGCACGCCTCCACCAACGCTTTCCTGCGCGGCCTCACCGTCGGCGCCCTCGTCGCCGGCAGCGTCACCGCACTGGGCGCCGTCCTGGCCGTACTGTTCCTGCCCGCCCAACCAGCAACCCCAACGCCCCACCAAACCGAACAGGCCAAACAAGCGCGCGATAGCCAGACTCATACCCGCGCCTCCACCACGGCCACTAGCCCGCGTCCCGAGATTGGAAGGCCGAACACCTAGATCGGGGGCTCGCGGCGGCTTATGTTGACGAACAGCTACCAGCGACCGCCAGTTGTCTTTTGCTGGTTCCGGCACGGTCGGCCTTCGTATAGTGCGGCGCCGGGGTGGCCCTGTCCAGCGGACCGGGGCAGATGTCCGGTGCGGTGCCTGGTGCGTGTCCGGGCTCGTGGGCATCCGGCGCTGTGACCACCTCCAGCACCCGGACCCGGTCAGCTCCTCCGGCCTGATTATGGCTGAGGTGTCGTCACGCTGCCCCTGGCTGCCCGGCCAGGGCGGCCTCGATGTGGGCCCGACGATGGGCCTTCGCGGCGAGCAGGCCGACAACAAGCGCGAAGCTCACGTCATCGCGGCCCCGAACCTGGTCCAGGAAGTCCTGATATGCCGCGATGATGACGTTCAGGCGCTGCAGCGCGTAGCTGATAATAGCCCGCGGGTCCGAGCAGTCAGGGATCGTGAACTCGGTGCCACCGGGGGCGCGGTCGAGGATCTGTCGCGGATCACCTGTGATGGCACCGCCGAGGTCGCCGATCCAATCGGAAGGCGGCGGGCTGCTGCGCGGGCATGGTCGGCGACCTCGGGAAGCTCGTCGCTCATTAGGTAGATAGCTATGCCCGGCAGGCGGTTGGCCACTGCGTCCGCCCACAGCCCCGCCACGACGTTGTGGCAGCAGACGCCGTCGAGCGCGGCAATCACATCCTTTATATTCAGGTCCGGGTCGGCCATGGTTGCTTTCCTTCCTGCTCGCAGGGCAACTCAGGGCCGCGGGCATGAGCAGAGCCCCGCCCGGGTCAGCACGGTGCCGGCGAGCTGCGGCCCTGCTGGCCCAGGTTGATCTCACCCGGCTGGGCATAGTGCCGGGCCGCCACGGCAGCTGACCGGCGTCGGCGACGGAGCATCCGGGCTTCTTTGCCGGCTTGAACAAGCCTGGCGTCCCGGCGGGGTGAGGTGGCGTCGCATCATTGATGTGATTGAGCCAGCCGGGACGGCAGGGCCAGCAGCGCGGTTCCAGTGGCGGTTGCAGGGCCGGTGGTCGTACCGCTGGCGGCTCCGGACAGGCGTTCGCGCTGATCGAGACCCGCAGCACGTGAGGCCCGGGATCCGCCGACGAGCCCCTGCCCGGCCGTCAGCGGGGAAGCGTGACCTGGTCCCGGAGCGGGGAGGGTGCCAGCAGGCCGAGGGCGCGGGCGCGCTCGACGGTCTCCACCCGGCGGTGCGTGCCGAGCTTGGCGTACAGGTGGCGCATGTGGGTCCGGACGGTGTTGTGCGAGACATACAGCTCGCTGGCGATCTGCGGCGCCGACAGGTGGGTCGGCAGGTAGCGCAGCACCCGGATCTCGGTGTCGCTCAGCGGCTCAACTGGCGGCGGCGGCCCGGCGGGCGGCGCGGGTCTGTTCCCGGCCAGCAGGCTGAGGATGTCGGCAATCAAGGCCGGATGGGCGGTGCGATGGCGGACGTGGCGCTGCAGCAGGTCCGGCACCGGGTGTAGCAAGAACCACAACAGCGCGCCGTCTGGTTCGGCCAGGTCGAGCGCGCGTTCCAGAGCCCGGTAGGCGGCGCCCGCGTCGCCGAGCGCGTCCCGGGCGATCGCCTCAAGCAGGAACGCCTCAACCAGCCAGGCCGGCCAGACAACCGGTGCGGAGCCGTCCAGGACCGGTGCGAGCGCGGCCATCGCCGCGCGCTGGTCGTCTTGGGCGAGCCGCAGCACCGCCGCAGCGATGCGCATCTCCCCGTGCTCGCGGTCGCGTTCGCCGAGGCGGGCGAGGGCCTGCTCGGCGCGTTCGACTTCGCCGAGACGTACCAGGGTGTGCACCAGCAGTGCCCGCGTCGGCGTGAGGAGCATGTGCGGTGCGGTCAGGCGTCCGCCCAGCCGCTCGGCGGCTTGGAAGGCCGCCAGCGCGTCGGCGTCACGGCCGCGCGTCAACTCGAGCATTCCGCGGGCACGATGCATTCCCAGCACCGCCGCGGGCTCGGTTTCCGCTCTGAGGACGCGTTCGGCGCGCTGGACCCAGGGCTCTGCCTCCCCCGGCCGCACCTGCCAGGCCAGCATGGCTCCGAGTATCACGTAGGTGAGGCCTGCGGCCGGCTCGTCTGACCAGCCGTGCCGCTCGGCCAGTTCGATCGCCCGCGTACCGCGCTTGGCAGCCCGCGTGAACGACTGGGAGATTCCCGCAGCCGCCTGGTACGCCAGGCCAGTGAACTCGAGAAACGGCCGCCCGATCCGGCGCGCCAGCGTGACGCCCATCTCCAGATGCCGCTCCGGGTCCTCTCCGGCCGCCCAGAACTCGGTACTGCCGAGACTGATCAGCGCCAGCGCGCGCAGCTCCTCGCCCATGCGAGGCTGTGCCCCGTCCGAACCCTCGGCCATGGCCTGCAGTCGCCGCACCTCCTCGGCCACCGCCTGCAGGTTCCAGCGCTGACGGGCCAGCACCAGCCGAGTCATCGCCAGCAACAGCTGCGCTTGAGCGCACCGGGTATCCGGGACAGACGTCATTCCACGCTCCGCCAAGCCCAGGTACCGCTCGGCCGCCTCCAGCGATCCGTACGTCAGCTCCTCCGCCGAGGCCAAAGCCGCCAGCTCGGCATCTGCCGTGCGAGTCCCGGCCGGGAATCCGGCGAGCAGCTGATGGGTGGTGGCGGCCTGCCCGTCCAGCTGCAGGCCGTACCAGCTGTCCGCGAGCAGCCTTGCGGCCAGGCCCCAGTTGCCGGCCGCCTGGGCGTGCCGGACCGCGTCCACCGGGTACCCGTGCCCGGCAAACCAGCCGGAGGCCGCACCGTGCAGTGCGGTTACCTCTTCCGGCTCGGTGCGGCGCAGCTCCAGCTGCAGCAGGTCGGCGAACAGGTGGTGGTAGCGGAACCAGGACCGCCGCGCGTCCAGCGACACCACCAACGCGTTCGCCTGCTCTAGGTCCTGCAACACCCTCTCCCCGCCGCTATCGCCGGTCAGGCGGTCGGCAAGCTCACCGTTGACCCGCTCGAGCACCGAGGTCCGCAGTAGCAGCCGCCGAACCGGTTCGGGCTGCCGGTCCAGCACCTCGGCCAGCAGGTACTCGGCCACTGTTCGCTCGGTGCCGGAGAACTCTTCGGCGAACCGCCCCGGATCGGGGTGCCCGGCCAGCGACAACGCTGCTAGCCGCAACCCGGCCGCCCACCCCTCGGTCCGCTCGACCAGCAACGCCGGATCGGGCAGCATCACCCCAGCGGCGTCAAACAGTTCCTCGGCCTCTGCCACAGTGAATCGCAAATCGGGCCCGCGGATCTCGGCCAGCTCGCCCTCCAGCCGCAGCCGGTGCAACCCCAGCTGCACATCATGCCGGGTGGCGAGGACGAACCGCAGCTCCTCTGGCGCCCGCATTACCAGCAGCTCCAGCTGCCGCTGCGCCTCGGCCGGGGCCAGCTCATGCAGGTCGTCGATCACGAGATTGATCCGGTCCTGCAGCGGCGCCAGATCCGTCAACAGCCGCTCGGCGATCGCCCACCCGTCGAGGTCCGGCGCCGCCGTCAGCGGCTGTACCAGCACCAGCCCGGAGGCCGTCTGGCGCAGCGCGCCGAGTATCGACAGCCAGAACTGCTGCGGATCCCGCTCGCCGCGCCTGACCGTCACCCACGCGACGCTGCCCGCCGCGCCCGCCTGGCTGATCCAAGAGCGCAGTAGGACCGTCTTCCCGCTGCCGGGCGGGGCCGACACCACGGTCACGCGGGCTGACGCCCCTAGCCGTTCGAACAGCCTGGGACGGGAAACGATACCTCCCGCACCAGGAGCAGCGGCGCCACCGGCAACGGCGTCCGATCCGACGGCAGACCCCATGTTCCCGATCATCCCACTACGCGAGCCCACCTGGCCTGGTACCGAACGCGGAATTGCTGACCGCCGTCATGCGCCAGGGACTGCCCAGTGGGCCGACCGACGAGATCGACGGCAAGCCACCACGCGTGCAGAACATCCTCATCTGCAGCGGTACCTGGCTACTTGATCTGATCCCCGAGTCGCACCTAACGGCGGCGATGGCGCTTCAGCACGGCAGCGAGCCGATCACACAAGGTGAGACGCCGCGCCCCACCTCGATGTTGACGTGTGCTTGTATCGTCGGGCTGGTGGATGCAGACCAGGCGGTGACGACCGGCAGTGGTGTTCGGCTGGTGTATGAGACCGCCGGTATCCGGGGCGCTCCGCCGATGGTGCTGTTGCACGCCCTGGGCGAGCGCGGTGCGAACTGGACGCCGGTGATGCGCCGGTTCGCTGAGTCCTTCGAGGTCTTTGCGCTGGACCTGCGCGGCCACGGCGGCAGTGACTGGCCAGGCACCTACTCATTCCAGCTCATGTGCGATGACGTGGTGGGCGTGCTGGACCAGCTTGGCCTGGGCAAGGTCACCTTGGTCGGACACTCCATGGGCGGCACGGTGGCTTACCTGGTCGCCACGCGGCGGCCGGACCGGATCGAGCGGCTGATCGTTGAGGATGTACCACCGCCGTACCCCCGTGACCGGGCAATTCCCGACCGCCCGGCGGGACCACTTGACTTCGACTGGGCGGTAGTGCCGGCCATCGTTAGTCAGGTCAACAGCGGCGACCCAGCTGCCTGGGACGGCCTGGGCGCGATCACCGCGCCGACGCTGCTGATCGGCGGCGGCCCGGAAAGCCATATCCCGCAGGACAAGCTCGCCGCCGTGGCTGCCCGCATCCCGCGCTGCGACCTGGTAACCATTCCCGCCGGACACCACGTGCATGAGACTCACCCGGCGGAATTTGCCGAGGCGGTGCTGAGCTGGCTCCACGCTTGACACCTTCGCCGCCTGGGGAAGTTCCAGGGCGACCCGGCGCGGCGGGTCGGGCGCGAGACCATTTACCACGGGTCTATCGCCCTGAGCGGAGCGGCCTGTCCCGCGAGCTGCCAGCCCGGCCGGCGTACCCGTAGGCCGTCCCGCCGGGCAGGCGGGCGCCGGCCGAGCGGGATCACCGCCACGATGGCCGGCCAGCGGCCCGCCGTGGCGACGGCCGGCGAGCTGGTGCCCGCCGGGGGCACGGCGGCACTGGTGAGGACGTACCGGCGGCGCGGGTTGGGCTGCGTGCCAAATCCCTGATGGCAGGCCGTCTGTGCCGGTGAGGTTGCGGCACCTCCGGTTGTGACAGCCCGCCGATCAAGGGCTCGTGAGCATGAGATGGCAGGCCGCGCCGGGTTGGCTGCCGGGCCGCCGGGACCGGACGTGGTCCTTGGCCCCAGTGTCGGCCGCCGCCGCGGCGTCACTTTCCATCGGGACGTCTCGTCCTCACCGGCGACGGCCCGCTTGGCGGCCAAGCCGGCCCAGGCCGAGTGCATCCCGGCCGGAAAGGAATCCACGATGAAAGTACTCAAAGCGGTGCTCGCGGCGCTGCCCGTGCTGGCGGTCCTGCTCCTGCCCGCCGCCGGCGCCAGCGCCTCGGCCCTGTCCTCGGGCAGCGGCAGCTTCACCACGACCGGGCAGGTCATCAGCGTCCGACAGGCCGACGGCAACACGATCGTCACCGCGGCCGAAGTCCAGACCCTGACCGGCGCGCTCAGCGGCAACCGGATGGCCACCGGCATCGAGATCTTCCACCCCGACGGCACGTTCACCGCCCACGACAGCGGCACCTTCACCGGCACGGTGGAGGGCCGGACCGGCAGCATCACCATCAGCGGGGCCAGCTCCGGGACCGGCACCACCGGCAGCGGCCAGATCGTGGGCGACCGGGGCACCGGCGGCCTGGCCGGACTGCACCTGCAGGGCACCTTCCAGCCGGTGATCACCAGTTCGACCACAGCCGAGGGTACCTACTCGGTCCAGTTCCACTTCGGCTCCTGATGCGACGGGCTGGCGCCTGATCCCGGGAGCTGACAAAGAAGGGAACACGCGCCGCGCGTGCCCTCCCAGTCGTTCTCCTATGTCCACTTAGTTACGTTAAGAAAGGGGTTTCAGATGATTACTCCGCGCAGTTCTAGGGCCAGCGACCAGGCGTCGTCGCCTCAGCAGCCGGTCCGGGACAAGGTGATCGTCATCACCGGTGCCAGTAGCGGCCTGGGGCTCGAGACGGCCAGGCAGCTCGCCGGTCAGGGCGGGGAGATCGTGATGATCGTCCGCGATCAGGCCCGCGGCGAGCATGCCCGCTCGCAGGTCGCCGAGGCCGCGGCCGGCAAATCGCCGGTGCTGCTCCGGGCCGACCTGTCCGTGCAGGCGGACATCCGCCGGGTCGCCCAACAGGTTAAGGACCGGTACGACCACGTCGACATCCTGGTCAACAACGCCGGCGCCGCGTTCAGCCGCCGCGAGCAGAACGCGGACGGGCTCGAGCTCACGTGGGCGACCAACCACCTCGCTCCGTTCCTGCTGACCGAGCTGCTGCTGCCGCTTCTCGCCGGCGCGCCGGCAGGCCGGATCGTCAACGTGGTGTCCGAGATCTACAGCCGAAAGCTCGACCTGGACAACCTCCAGGGAGAGCGGAAGTACAGCTACTTCGGCGCATACCGCGCCTCGAAGCTCGCGAACGTCCTGTTCACCACCGAGCTCGCGCGTCGCATCAAAGGCTCGCCCGTGACCGTCGTGGCGGTCAGCCCCGGTCCCGCTAAGACGAACTTCGGCGGCGGCGGAGCGTCGGGCGCTATGGGTTTGGTGCTGGGCGTGATGAAGCGCACCCCGGTGTTCAAGGCCGCCGATCAGGCCGCTGAGGGAATCACCTGGGCCGCGACCGCGCCCGAGCTCACGGACCACCCAGGCGCGCTCTACATGCGCGGCAAGCAGCTCTCCCTCAAGGGCGCGGCGAATGAGCAGTCACTCGCCGCCCGGGTATGGACCATCAGCGAGCAGCAGACCGGAGTCGATCCGGCTCGCTCGGCCGTCGCGGCCGCCTCAGCCGCCGTCGGGTCGGGTGCGTGATCCAGCCGCCGCAACGAGCCGGGTCCGGACGGTCCCGGCTCGTGAGGCCCGGGTTACCCGTCCGAAGCCTCATCGCGCGCGGCCATGCCGGCGCGGATGCTGTGGTTTCCCGGCGGCCGTTCATGCGGAGGCGAGCGTGAAGACCTGGCGGGGCCGGGACTCGCGCTCGTCGTAATCGAAGTCAACGCCGGCCGTCCGCACGGCCGCAAACCCTGCCCTCAGCGCCAGTTCCGAGTCCCACTGACCCGTCGTCACGACCGCCTGGTGATCTTCGCTCACCCAGCAGTCGACCGCCAGGCAGCCCGGTGTCATCGCCATGACTTCGGCCGCCCGGTGAACGCGGGAGATCATCTCGTCCCAGTGCTCCGGACGCGGGAAATGCAGCGCGACCAGACCCACCTTCATCCCCGCCTCCCTCCGGC
>Ga0306926_10007736_pt1 | contig 11681 bp, 10 predicted proteins | sample flu12Cox44000178_FD_203759 | JGI IMG/M metagenome (GOLD analysis project Ga0306926, IMG submission 203759) | Lab enrichment of tropical soil microbial communities from Luquillo Experimental Forest, Puerto Rico - flux8day.12C.oxic.44.000.178 (v2)... | ecosystem: Environmental > Terrestrial >...
TCAACAAGTCCTTGAACGAACTCCAGCCCGCTCATCTCCCTCTGCGCGTGGTCGGGAACTGTCCCATACGTCCTGTTCGTTATGCGGTTTGGCATCGACTACCTCCCGACTAGATCGCTCGACTGTCGCGCGTAGGCCGAGCCCGCTCTATCCGATTCTTGCTTTCTGATTTTGAGCACCAGACTACCGTTCGGATCGCGGCGTCCGCTCGCCGGATTCGGACTTCATCTCCCGAAGACGTTCGTCAGGCTTCGCATCAGCTGGTAAGGTTCGAACCTACGATGATGCTCGACTTTGCCGAGTGCGATCGGGCGCGGCTAGCGCGTGACCTGAGCTATGATGGGCGGTTCTTCACTGGGGTCCGCACGACGGGTGTCTATTGCCGGCCCGTATGCCCGGTTAGAAAACCGCTATCCAAGAACGTGTCCTTTTTTCCCTCTGCCGCGCGGCCGAACTCGCTGGATTTCGCCCATGTCTTCGTTGTCGGCCGGAGACTGCTCCGTTTTCTCCAGCCTGGAAGGGCACCCGCGCGACCGTCGATAGGGGAGTGCGTTTGATCGTCGAAGAGGGCGCGCTGGATAACGAGGGTGCGTCGGTGGACGGTTTGGCAGAGCGGCTCGGGGTCGGGGCTCGCCAACTAACCAGACTGTTCACCCGCCATCTGAATGCGACCCCGATCCAGCTAGCGAAGACGGCGCGGGTTCAGCGCGCCAAACGCTTGCTCGACTTGACCGACCTGCCGATGACCGATGTGGCCATGCGCGCAGGCTTCCGCAGCCTTCGCCGTTTCAACGTCGTCTTTGCCGAGGTCTACCAGCGATCCCCGACCGAGGTCAGGCGATTTGCCAGGATGAACGGGCGGGGTCCGCAAGTCGAAAATCCGCATTTGCGTCGATCGGGAGATAGAATAGACGGGTCGATCGGGGCGCTCTGACGCTCCGTTCTCGCCATCGAGGCGGCCTGCTCGGCGCTGTCGAAGCCCCTCAGGGAGCCGCTGGAGGACGGAGTCTGATTCCGGCGAGAATAGCCGAGTGGTCTCGTGCTAGATCGTGCCCAATAGCTTCTGGCCGGAATTGGTCATGGCCGCGGACCCCCTCGATAACCCGGTCTGGCACGCTCTTGTCGGAGCGCACGCAGGCTTCGCCGTAGGCGGCGGCGGGGCGCGTCATTATCCGCGAGATATTGCGCCATTTTCGGCGATCGCCGAGCCGACATCAGCGGCCTATGCCGATCTCGCCACGTATCTCCGGGCCGGAATGGAAGCCCGGCTGTTCCGGCCACGCAACGAGCCGACACCGCAAGGCTGGGAGACCATAAGCGCGCGCCCGATCATGCAAATGGTCTTCGACCGATCAGAAGCGCAGACGCCACGTGATTTTCAGGCGAGGCTCTTTTCGCTGGGGCGCGACGACGTTCCAGAGATGCTTGTGCTCGCCGATCTCGCAAGACCGGGCCCTTTCGCACTCCGTACGATAGAACTCGGCAGCTATGTCGGCGTACGGCAGGCCGCGACGCGACGATTGGTGGCCATCGGCGGGGAGCGTTTCCGTCCGTCACCGCATGTCGAACTGAGTGCCATCGCCGTTCATCCCGGCGCCCGTGGCCGCGGTCTCGGCGCTGCCGTCACCGTACACCTAACGAACTCGGCGCTCGCCCGCGGTCTCGTTCCGTTTCTCCATGTGTTTCCGAGCAACCCGGCGGTCGAGTTGTACAAGCGGTTGGGGTTCCGCGAACGCGCCCGGCTTTGGGTTCTATGGTGCCGGCCACTCGCCACTGGAGCCCGGTGATGGTGGCTCAGCCGATCGCCGCGTCGCGCGGGCGTCGTCGCGACTTCTTTGGTTGGCGGCGAACCCTTCCCAAAGCCACCTCGCTGTGGAACTCTGCGAACGGCAAAGTATAGGGCCTGATCCACTCAGCTACTGAACGAAGCCGCGACCGGCGCATCTGAGCGATGGCGAGGACTGCGCCGCGGCGGACCGGGAAAGAGGAGCGCATGTCCGATCCGCGGCCGGGTGCGGAGCGCCCATACCAGATAGACCAGGAGTGGAGCCGCGCCGTGCATGCCCGCCGCACTGGTGGGGCGGCTGCGTTTCTCGCTCCCCAGCTGCACGCCGGGATGCGGCTCATCGACTGCAGATGCGGTCCCGGCTCCATCACCGTCGATCTCGCCCGAGCGATAGCGCCGGGCGACGCGATCGGCATCGACCTCCGTGAGGACGCCCTGGCGCAGGGACGCTCGCTCGCCCGGGAGCGAGGGACCGCAAATATCGCCTTTCAGGCAGCGAGTGTCTATCAGCTGCCCTATGCCGACGGCTCGTTCGACGCGGCATTTGCATGTGCGCTTCTCCAGCATTTGGCTACCCCAGTTGCAGCGCTCAAGGAGATCCGGCGGGTGCTGAGGCCGGGAGGCGTGATCGGCATCGTCGACGGATCCTCGACAATCACCTTTCGGTACCCGACGAGCATGCTCCTGGAGGCGTGGGACAGGCTCCGGGTGCTCGAGCACGAATACAACACGGGCCGATCATCGCATGCGCTGCAGCTGTGTGCCCTTCTCCGAGAGGCCGGTTTTGCCCGGACCCAAGCGTCGGGCAACATAACCACCGAAGCGGGACCGCCAGCCGGCTCGCTCGAGGAGACGCGCCGAGTGGCGCAGAATCACCTGATCCGGCTGCGTGGGGTGCTCGGAGAGTTGGCAGTGGCACAAGGTTGGGCGACGACAGCCGAGCTGGAGCAGATGGCGGAGGCTCTCGTTGCCTGGGGTGAGGTTCCAGACGCGTTTTATGCCCGGCCCAGCTTCACGGCAATCGGCTGGGCATGAACCGGGCCAAGCCGATCTGTGAGCCGAGCCAGTTCGAGCTGGCGCAGGCCGAAAAAGCGAAGCGGCCCCGGACTTCGCTACGCCGCCAGCCTTTGCCGCGCCCACCCTGATGATCGCCGCATTCTTCTCGGCGATCATCATCGTCGGCGCGTTGGTGTTGGTCGAGGTAACTGCCAGCATTGAGGACGCGCAGCCCGTCGATGCCGTGCAGCTTGAGCTCGTCGTCGACGACCCCCATTGTGTCGTCCCCCATCAGGCAGGTGCAGCTATTACTCGTATGTCGGGTGGACTCGCCAACTGGCGCTATCGTCGGCGGGTTTCGCTCGCTCAACTCGCCCTGCGCCTACTGGCTCTGGCTATGCGAACTTATACATGCTGCTTTACTCAACGCGCGCCTGATGATACCGGCAGGTAGAGGCTCGCGGTGTGACAAGACGCCAGGGAGGCAGCATGCCGGGCGTGACATGCATCGAATTCAACGGCTCAGCGCACACCGTCGAGGTTCCGGTCGGCACGTCGCTGATGCGCGGCGCGGTTGACAACAACGTACCCGGGATCGATGCGGACTGTGGTGGCGAATGCGCTTGCGCCACCTGCCACGTCTTTGTCGATGCGGCGTGGCTCGACAAGACCGGTCGGCCCGAGCCGGGCTCCCAGGAAGAAACGATGCTCAGCTTTGCAGCGGCTGTGCAGCCGAACTCGCGCCTCTCCTGCCAGATAAAGATGCGCCAGGATCTGACGGGAATAGTCTTAAGAATGCCCGACGGACAGCACTGAAGCCAGCCGGGTCTGGCACTGAGGAGGACTTCATGGACGCCAATGTCTATTTCGACGCACGCGAAGACGCGTATTCGCGGCCACTCGACAGCATTGATGTCAGTGTCCCCGAACTCTATCAGAATGACGCTTATCAGCCGTACTTCGAACGGCTGCGCCGCGAGGACCCGGTGCATTATTGCGCCGACAGTAAATTCGGGCCGTATTGGTCGGTGACCCGCTACAAGGACATCATGAAGGTCGCGATCAACCACCAGGTGTTCTCGTCGAAGTGGGAGCTCGGCGGCGTCCGGCTCGAAGACCAGGTGCAGGGCTACGAGCGGCCGAGCTTTATCCAGATGGACGAACCGGCCCACGGTCAGCGCCGCATGGCGGTGAGCCCGGCCGTCGCGCCAGAGAATCTCCAGCGCATGGAGGGGACGATCCGCGAGCGCACCAGTCGAGTGCTCGACGAGTTGCCGCGCGGCCGGCCGTTCAATTGGGTGCAGGAGGTGTCGGTCGAGCTCACCTCGCGCATGCTCGCGACCCTGTTTGATTGGCCGCTCGAGGATCGGCATCGGCTGATGTTCTGGTCCGATGTCACGGTTTGTCACGTCGATACCCCGGACGCCCCGGTCCATTCGGAGGCCGAGCGCTACGCCGAGCTGCAGAAGATGGCCGCCGCGATGAAGACGCTCTGGGACGAGCGCGCCGGCGGCAACGCGCCGCGCTTCGATCTGATTTCAATGCTGGCGCACTCGGATGCAACGCGGAACATCGATTTCCGCGAACTGCTCGCGACCTGCAGCTTGTTGATCGTCGGCGGCAACGACACGACGCGGAACTCGATGTCCGGCGGGGTATGGGGACTGTCGCAATTTCCCGAGCAGTATCAGAAGCTGCGGCGGAACCCCGAGCTGGTGCCGAGCCTGGTGTCGGAAATCATCCGCTGGCATACGCCGGTGCTGCACCTGCGGCGCACGGCGCTGGCGGATTTCGAGCTCGGCGGCAAGACGGTCCGCAAGGGCGACAAGGTCGCCATGTGGTTTGTGTCGGGCAACCGCGACGAGGATGCGATCAAGGATCCGCACGACCTGATCATCGACCGGCCGCGTGCGCGCGAGCACATTTCGTTCGGGTTCGGCGTGCATCGCTGCGTCGGCAATCGCTTGGCCGAGCTTCAGCTGCGCATCCTGTGGGAGGAGATTCTAAAGCGTGACCTCGAGATCGAGGTGATGGACCGGCCGATATATCTGCGTTCGAACCTGATACACGGGGTTCGCGAGCTGCCCGTGCAGATTCACTGAACGCGGGCGGCAGCCCGTCCCTATCCCTCGAGCCCGTGCAACTTGAGTTCGTCGTCGATCACGCTCATCGCGTGGCTCCCCATAAGGCGAGTGCGGCTCGCGTGATAACAGGTGCTGCCGTTGCGCCGCGCATAGTCGAGCAATTCGTCGTCGCTATGGACCTGAGCGCCGAGTAGGCCCTCGTCGCGGACGAATTGCTTCAGTGGTGGTGCTGCGAAGATCTGTCGCGCCGTTCGCAACCCGCCGATGATGACACCTGGCGGCGTTCCTCCGACAGGGAACGTGAGTCGGGACAGACAGTCGGACTAGCTTAACAGGGACATGGAGACCTGGCGCAAAGTTAGCCCTCATCGCAGCTCTCACCTCGTCGGTTCACGCGGCCAAATCTGCGCGCGAGAATTGCTGAGTCGATAGACCGCTGGTTGTCCCCAACGCCGCCAGTCTTTGTCGGGCAGTGCCTTTGATCCTTTGATGATCGCCGCACCCTTCTCGGCGATCTTAGCCAAAACGGCCGGGCTTGCCGGACGTGTTCGTCTAAGAGGGTTTACGCGAACACCAAGAACGCGCTACCGCCCTATAGTCCGTAGAACGGCCACTCGATCGGCACGCCGAGAAAATATTGGCCACCCGACTCGTATCGAGCCGTCGAGATGTACGCGTGGTGCTCGATCGTGTGCACGTCGCGAAAGTAACGCTGGAACCTGTGCTCATCGCGAATTCCGGTTGTTCCGACGACCTTGTGCACGAGGTCGACAACTCTCACCGCGGCGGCGATGGCGTACGTCGCGGCAAGCTGCAGCTTCATCTTGCCCGGCATATCGATCAGACGGCCTTCCAGCGCCTTGTCCCAGACTTCCCGCAGCGCCTCGTACAGATAGGCCCGCCCGGCACCCAGCGTGGCTTCCGCCTCGCCAATCGCCGCCTGGACAGTGATGCGGTCCCGCAGCGGCGTCGCCAGATAAGACGGCGTCTTTCGCCCGGCGAGATCGAGCAGATCATCGATGGCGGCCCGGGCGATCCCCAGTGGCGGCGGCGCCAATACCGTTATCGCGGTCCAGACGGTGAATTTGTACAAGGCCCCTTGGTACCCACCGCCCGGTTTTTCGTACGGGGCCAGCAACGCGGTACGGCGCGACGGCACGAACACGTCGGTCATCAGGACATCGTGGCTGCCGGTTCCGCGCATCCCCAAGGTACGCCAGTTATTGACGATGACCGCATCGCTCGCGGGACACATCGTTAGTATCGTCACCGGCGCCCCATCCGCACCGAGCATCGGCGCGTCGCCGTCATAAGTCTGCGCTAGACCGAGAAACCAATGCGCCTGATGAGCGCCGCTGACAAACGGCGTCTGGCCCGTGACACGATACCCGCCTTCGACAGCGACCGCGCGGCGAGACGGAAAGAACGACCCGCCAAAGCTCGCATCCGGCTGACTGTAGATTTCTTTCGCCCCGTCATCCGGAAACCAGGCTCCCATCGCATCGATGGCGGACGAAAGCTGCAGGTTCCATCCGGCAGCGCTGTCGATGCGTGAGACTTCCTCGAGGACCCGAAACGCCGTCATCGGGTCGACCTCGAGCCCGCCAAAGGCCCTTGGACGCCACAGCCGGTAGAGCCCGCAAGCGCGCATTGCATCCGCGACAGCATCGGTCAGGCGACGTTCTCGTTCGCCATCCGCTGCGTGTGCCCGAATGATTGGCTCGACCTGCCGGACCGCATCAAGTAAGGACGTAAGCGACGCACTAGCGGTAGATGAAGACATTAATTGTCCCCGTTCCGGACCACCCTCATTCCGTATTCCCGCCAACTATAGTGCGGTGATCGACGATTTTGCACGAAACCTGACCGCGTGCGAGCTTTTCCCATCCCTGCCGCTTGATTTATCGGCGTGATGCTCATTCGACGCTCAACGCCGCCTGCTTCCCTATGCCGCCAGTCGTTGTCGCGCCGCACCCTTGATGATTGCGGCACCTTTCTCGGCGATCATGATCGTCGGCGCGTTGGTGTTGGTCGAGGTGACCGCCAGCATCACCAAGGCGTCGATGACCCTGAGCCCTTCAAGCCCGTGCACCTTGAGCTCGTCATCGACGACCGCCATCGCGTGCGATCCCATCATGCAGGTGCAGCTCGCGTGATAGCAGGTGCCGCCATTGCGACGCGCGTAGTCGAGCAATTCGTCGTCGCTCTGGATCTGGTTGCCGGGCAGGGTCTCTTCGCGGACGAATTGCTTTAGCGGTGGTGCCGCGAAGATCCGCCGCGCCATTCGCAACCCGCCGATGATGGCGCGCCGGTCGGCCTCCTCCGACAGATAGCGCGGGTTGATCGCCGGCATGTCGCCGGGCCTGTTCGACCTGGCCTCGACATAGCCGCGCGACAATGGCCGCATCTGCCAGGCGCCGGCGCTGAGCCCCGGCGTCTCCTCCAGTTCGCCGATCTGGCCGCCCTTGAAGCTGCCGGGAGCAAAGGTGACCTGCATGCCGGGGGTCGCCGACTCCTCCAATACTTTGACCGAGGCGGCGACGATCGACGGGCTGTAGGTCAACATGCCCTTGCCGGTAAAGAGCCAGCGCATGACCTCGCCGGCGAGCGGCAGGCCGCGCGAGCGCTCGTTCGCGGTCTGCGCTCCGACCACCGGATAGGATACGCGCGCGGTATAGTGGTCCTGCATGTTCTTGCCGACGCCGCGCAATTCATGCGCGAGCGGTACGCCCATGCGGCCGAGATGCCCGGGGTCGCCAACCCCCGACAATTGCAGGATGTGCGGCGAGCCGATGGCACCTGTCGACAGGGTGACCTCGCGCGCCGCATCGGCCCGCCCGACCAGACCTCGGTCGATATCGCCTCGCTGTGTCCGAACGCTGAGACGACCGTCTATCCGTGGCGTGAGCCCCGGAATTGAAGGAACGAGCGATCAACCGAGTGCGCAGTTTCCTCCGGGTGCATCAACCGACGAGAGCTATCGCCCAATAAAACGGGGCGTACGATAGTCCGAAGGGCGGAAAATCCCGGCGGAAGCCGGGGGTATTCCGCCGACGCGATACGAACCTTTATGGCGGAAGCGCCGCCGCTTTTCCGCCCTATGGTTGCTGTTCGCGCTCCCAATCGACGTGCGGTAAGCTGCCTTGGGAAGACGGCTCCTATCCGGATCCGCGGCCTACTTGTACGCCACCACCACATGGTTCTCGATAGGCGCGGCCAGCCCGTCATCATCCACAAAGCTCTGTAAGGCATTGGCGACGTCGCTGATCAGGGCCGCCCGGCCACGATCGTCAATCGTCGACAGTCGAGCTGCAATCGGCGTGGCCGCCAAATAGCCGGGCACATAGCGCTCAAGCGAGGGAAAACGCAGCAGGTTGGTGGTGATGCGCAAGTGAACCCGGGAAAACCCGGCTTCCTTGACCAAGGAACGCAGCGCGTGCGGATCCGACAAGGCGAACGCGGCGCGGATAGGCCCGCTCGACCCTGGCCCCAGATATCGCTCCAGCGCATCGAGCAATGCGACGTAGAAGGGTTGCCGCTCCAAGGCCCGCCACACCCGCACGACGAGGCGGCCGCCCGGGGCGAGGACCCGAGCTATCTGACGCAGCGCGCGGGGACGGTCGGAAAAGAATTCGAGGCCCCATTGACAGAGCACCGCGTCGAACGTCTGGCCCGGAAAGGACAATTCGGCCGCGTCGCATGCGCGCCATTCGATCGATAGCCCCGCCTGTTCGGCCTTGATGCGCGCCATGGCGAGCATGGCCTCGTTCAGGTCAGCTCCGGCGACCTTGCCCGCCGGCCCGACGGCGTTCACCGCGAGCCGAGCCAGGACCCCGGTCCCACACGCCACATCAAGCACTCGGTCGCCAGCGCGCAGCCCGGCGAGCGCAACCAGATCTTTCGACGTCTCCAGGAACGCGACTATATTGTGCTGCTCATACGACTCCGGTGCAGTCCCGGCGAGCTGCCAGCCCGATTGTCGCCTCATGTCCGTCTCCCAAACTCCGCTCGCCCTCGCTACGCCGCGAGTCTTTGCCGTGCGGTGCCTTTGATCAACGTCGCACCCTTTTCGGCGATCATGATTGTCGGCGCGTTGGTGTTGGTCGAGGTGACCGACGGCATCACCGAGGCATCGATGACCCGGAGCCCTTCGAGCCCGTGCACCTTGAGCTCGTCGTCGACCACCGCCATTGCGTGGCTCCCCATCATGCAGGTGCAGCTCGCGTGATAGCAGGTGCCGCCGTTGCGCCGCGCATAGTCGAGCAGTTCGTCGTCGCTCTGGATCTGGGGACCGGGCAGAGTCTCTTCGCGAACAAATTGCTTTAGCGGTGGTGCCGCGAAGATCCGCCGCGCCATTCGCAGCCCGCCAACGATGGCGCGCCGATCGGGCTCCTCCGACAGATAGCGCGGGTTGATCGCCGGCATGTCACCGGGCCGGTTCGACCTAGCCTCGACATAGCCGCGCGATAAGGGCCGCATCTGCCAGGCGCCGGCGCTCAAGCCCGGCGTCTCCTCGAGCTCGCCGATCTGGCCGCCCTTAAAGCTGCCCGGCGCAAAGGTGACTTGCATGTCGGGGGTCGCCGATTCCTCCAACACCTTGACCGAAGCGGCGACGATCGACGGGCTGTAGGTCAGCATGCCCTTGCCGGTGAAGAGCCAGCGCATGACCTCGCCGGCCAATGGCAGGCCGCGCGAGCGCTCGTTCGCGGTCTGCGCGCCGACCACCGGGTAGGAGACGCGCGCGGTATAGTGGTCCTGCATGTTTTTGCCGACGCCGCGCAATTCATGCGCGACCGGGACGCCGATTTTCCCCAAATGTTCGGGATCGCCGACCCCCGACAATTGCAGGATGTGCGGCGACCCGATCGCTCCCGCCGACAGGATCACGTCGCGCGCCGCATCGGCTCGTTCGACCGCACCGCCGGGACCGCCGCGCGAGAACTCGACACCGGTCGCTCGTTTGCCGTCAAACCGCACGCGGTGCACCAATGCATGGGTGACGAGCTGCAGGTTTGGCCGCTTCAAGGCTGGGTGCAAATAGGTCCGTGCGGCACTGGCGCGGCGCCGGCCGCCGCGCGTCTGCTGGCACCAGCCGATGCAGTCCGTATGGCCGGGCGGCAAGTCGTTGACGTCCTCGCGGTATTCGAGACCGATCTGTTTGCCGGCCTCGAGCACGGTGGCGCAGATCGCCGGGCGATCGGTCTTCGACGTGAAGAGCGGACCGTCCTTGCCGCGCACCGCGCTGCCCTCTCCCTCCCAGCGCTCGGCCCTACGGAAATAGGGCAGGCAATCGTCCCACGACCAGCCGCGATTGCCGAGCTGCCCCCAGTGGTCGTAATCCTCGGGCTGGCCACGGATGTAGATCAGACCATTGATCGACGAGGAGCCGCCGATCACTCGGCCGCGGGTGTAGTTGATCGCGCGGCCGTTGGTGCCGGGGTCTGGCTCGGACCGGAATTTCCAGGTCAAGGTGTCGTGGTCGAGCATCTTGAAGAAGCCGGCCGGGATGTGGATCAGCGGGTTCCAGTCGCGCCCGCCCGCCTCGATCAGCAACACCTTCGTACCGGGATCCTCGGTCAGCCGGTTGGCCAGCACGCAGCCCGCCGAGCCCGCGCCGATGATAATGTAATCCGCTCGCATGCGCTGTCCTCCCCACGGCCGATGGATCGGCCCACCGCCGGAATGCCTTATGGACCTAGTCTAGCGCATCGCGGCCGAACCGAAAGAGCCCAAAGGACGAAAGGCGGCATTTGCGGCGCGCTCAAACCTCCCCTGCATCTGAAGGCGTTGACTTAGAACGTACCATGAACGTATAATCCGGGCTCGTTCTCCCTGATTGATGTCGGAATTACTAATGATCCGCCCCCGCCCTCCTGTTGTCACCTGCTACCTCCTGCTTCCAAAACCTGGAATCCCGCGATCTCAGAGACTTAGTCTTGATCCCCCTCGGCCTCGCGCGCGCGAGGGCTTTGGCCTCGTTGGCTGGATAAGTCCGGAAACCCGCCGCGCTCCTATTCCTTCCCGGTCTGGGATAGTCGGGTTAGGGAGGCCTCGGAGGTGCTCGCCCGGACCGCAGGAGCCGGCTCAGCCGCTCCCCATCGTACCGTTGGTGCGAGATTGCATCCCGAGAGCCGATCGAGGCATGCTGCGCCGGGTGCAGGAAAGGCCGGCATGAACGATCCCGTGGATGTGCTGATCATCGGCGCCGGCGCGTCGGGTGCTGCGGTGGCGTGGAGCCTCGCCGAGACCAAGATGCACATCCTCTGCCTCGAGCAAGGCGGCTGGATGAACCCCGCGACGTTCCCCAGCACCGGCCGCGACTGGGAGGCGCGGGCATTTGGCGACTATTCCCCCAGCCCCAATATCCGGGCCCGGCCCGAGGACTATCCGATCAACGACGACAACTCGCCGATCAAGGTCGTCAATTTCAACGGCGTCGGCGGCGGCACGGTGATGTACACGGCGCATTTTCCGCGCCTGCATCCCTCCGACTTCCGCGTCAAAAGCCTGGATGGCGTGGCCGAGGACTGGCCGATCGATTACCACACCCTGGTCCCGTTCTTTGAGGAGAACGACCGGATGATGGGGGTCTCCGGGCTGCCCGGTGATCCCGGCGTGCCACCGCGAAACCCGCCGATGCCGCCGCTGCCGCTCGGCCGCTCCGGTGCGATGCTGGGCAAAGCGATGAACCGGCTCGGCTGGCACTGGTGGCCGTCCGATACGACCGTCGCGACGGTGGATTACGAGGGACGGGCACGCTGCATCAATCTCGGCCATTGCACGCCGGCTTGCGCGCAAGGGGCAAAGGCGAGCAC
>Ga0306926_10007741_pt1 | contig 11679 bp, 10 predicted proteins | sample flu12Cox44000178_FD_203759 | JGI IMG/M metagenome (GOLD analysis project Ga0306926, IMG submission 203759) | Lab enrichment of tropical soil microbial communities from Luquillo Experimental Forest, Puerto Rico - flux8day.12C.oxic.44.000.178 (v2)... | ecosystem: Environmental > Terrestrial >...
GCGAGCGGCGGTTCAGAACTAGCACCGGGAACTGCGGAAGCGATGGGGTGAGGGGCGGCGCTATGCCGCTCCCGGCGGCCAGTGTCCCGGTTCTGACATTCGTATCGTGTCGCAGCGAGAGCGTTTGCGAATGTCAGAACCAGCGGGACACTAGCGACTCTAACATTCCAGTGCGGTTTTGGATTTGACATTCGCCACGAGGGCTCGCGGCCATACTGCAGCGAATGTCAAATCCACCGCACTAGACAATCAGGCTACCGCGGCTTGCCTGATCTGATGCGCGAAAAGGATTCTTCTGACCTCTTCGGCCGGCTTCGGTGCGCTGAAGAGATAGCCTTGCATTTCAGTGCAGCCTAGCGAGCGCAGGAGGTCCCGCTGCTCTGACGTTTCGACGCCCTCGGCGGTGGTCGTCATCTGTCGTGCCGCGGCGATGTTCACCACGGCCTGAACGATGGATGATCCGTCCTGCTCGGCGAGGTCATTGACGAAGCAGCGGTCGATCTTGATCTTGTCGAAGGGAAAACGCTGCAGATAGCTCAGCGAGGAATAACCGGTGCCGAAATCGTCGAGCGCAATTCTCACCCCCAGGGACCGAAGCTGGTGCAGGATTTCCAGCGCCGCCTCGTCGTCGCGGATCAGCACGGCTTCGGTGATCTCCAGCTCCAGCCGGCTGGCAGCAAGGCCGCTTGCCGCCAGCGCGGAGACGATCTTCAACGCCAGCGTGCCGCTGCGGAACTGCACCGGCGAAACGTTGACCGCAAGCCTGACATCGTCGGGCCAGCCGGCGGCTTCGGCGCAGGCGGTGGCGAGAACCCATTCGCCGAGTTGATTGATCAGTCCGGTCTCCTCCGCGATCGGGATGAATTCGGCCGGCGAGATCATGCCGCGCTCGGGGTGGCGCCAGCGCACCAGCGCCTCGCAGCCGGTGATGGCGTTGTCCTGCAGCGAGACGCAGGGCTGGTAGTAGACTTCCAGCGCGGCTTCCGCGATCGCCTTGCGCAGATCGGTCTCCAGCAGGCGCCGTTCCCTGACATGGGCGTCCATCGCCGGCTCGAAGAAGCGCCAGGTTCGCCGGCCGGCCGATTTGGCCGCGTACATCGCCATGTCCGCGTTCTTGAGGATCTGATCGAGATCGGTGCCGTCCTGCGGTGCCATCGCGATGCCGATGCTGGCGTCCGAGGTCACCTGGTGGCCGAGACAATCGTAGGGCGCGCGGATTGCCTCGAAGGTCCGTCGCACCAGCTCGACGACCTCGGTGGGGTTCTTGACCGCGGTCTGGACGATGGCGAACTCGTCGCCGCCGAGCCGGGCGACGAAATCGCTGGTCCCGACGCATTCCTTGAGGCGCGCGGCCACCGATTTGAGCAACTGGTCGCCGATCATGTGTCCGAGCGAATCGTTGATGCTCTTGAATTCGTCGATGTCGATGTAGAGCACCGCCAGGTGCTCGCTTTCGACGATATTGACGAGCTCCTGCTTGAGCCGTTCGTGGAACAGCGCGCGGTTTGGCAGTGCGCAAGATGCCTGATCTGCTCCTCGGCGCGCATGCGCTCGGTGATGTCTTCGTGGGTAGTCAGCCAACCGTTCTTGAGCGGCTGATTGACGATCTGGATCAATCGGCCGTCCGAGGTTTCGACGATACTGTGGGTGATCTTGCCCAGAGCCACATTCCGCAAGACGGTCGTGACAAACGCATCGACATCGCCCTTGAACGAGCCGGTCTGTTTTCGGTGCGTGACGAGATCGCGAAAGGCAAGGCCTGGCTTCACGAAATCGTTGGAAAGCCCATACATCGAAATATAGCGCTCGTTACAGACAACGAGCCGCTCAGATGAATCGTACAGCAGCAACCCATGCGTCATGTTGTTGATCGCAGTATCGAGGCGCTGCTTTTCCGTCTGGTGTTGCTGCAAAAGTTTTCGGACGAAAAGGAACAGCATCGCCGTGATCACGAGCACCGAAAAGCTGGCGACCAGGATCAGGAACCTGGTTTGCTCCCGCCAATCGGCAAGAGCCGCCGCGACCGTCATGCTCGCGACAATGGAAATGGGAAAATTTTTCAGAGCGTAAGCCGAAGCAATGCGTTCCTGGCCGTCGATCGGGCTGGTCAGGCGGATGGTCCCGCGACCGGAAGGCGACGAGATGTAGTGATAGATCGGGCTGCTTCGGACATTCGATCCGATCATTCGTTCGATGTGCGGATAGCGCGCCAGAAGTGTCCCGTCGCGCAGATACATCGAAATCGCCGCGCCTTCTCCCAGCACCACCGAGGCAAAATATTTTTCGAAAGTCGCCGGTGCAATGGCCCGCGACACGACCCCGATGAACTCGCCCTGCGGTCCGGTCAATTTGTGAGCAACGATGGTCGCCCAGCCCGGCGCCGAGATCCTGGCCCGCGCCATTTCGATCATGACCGGAGTAGTTTCCGTTCCGGATTTGAAGGCGTGGAAGTAGCCGCGATCGGCAATATTGACGTCCGGCACCGGCCAAAAATCCGAGGAATTGATCAGTGTGCCGTTGGCGTCGAAGACGTTGATGCCGGCAAGGTCGGAATAGGCGCCGATCTTGCCCCTCAAGGTCTCATGCCATTCCAGGGTAGCCAACTGGCCCGCGAATGTCTCGGACGTCATTCGGTCTGACCTGGTTTGCGCCGCGACATCTTTCAGGATGGCGGCGAAATCCTCAAGCTGCTGATCGAAATGGCGCGCGACCAACAATACGGTGTTTTCCAGTTCGCGCTCGTTGCTGTTCAGCGCGCGCTCGCGGAAATTGCCGACCATGATCGTCGTGCCGATGGCAATTGCCGCGATCAAAAAGACGCCGCCGGCGATGAGCCAGCGGATCGGAGCACTGGAAAGGAACGCTTTCAGATCGAAAGAGGTGTTACCGTCTGCCGTCATGGCTGAGATCGTTGTCGAGACTGCCCAACACCGGAGCGGAACACTCCAGCCCAATACAAGAATACCTAGACGGTATGGAGGTGAGGTTAGGAAGTTGGGTTAAGCCCGGGTTAAATCGAGTGTCCCGCCCGTTTCTACAACCGAAGGAGGTATATCCGCGACTTTCGCAAAAGGACGGCTTTTGTCTTCAGAACGAGCCAGCAAAAACGTTCGGCAGCGCTGGCCGTACTCACCCCCGAAGCGTCAGTCTCGTGCGCGATAATGGCCGGACTTGCCGCCGATCTTTTCGACGAGGTGAATGCCCTCGACACGCACGCCGCGTTCGGCAGCCTTGATCATGTCGTAGATCGTCAGGCAGGCAACTGCGACCGCGGTCAGCGCCTCCATCTCGACCCCCGTCGGACCCGTCACCTTGACGCTGGCGCGAACGACGCAGCCGGGCAGTTTTTGGTCCGGCGTGATGTCGATTGTGACCTCGGAGAGGGCCAGTGGGTGGCACAAGGGGATGAGATCCGAGGTGCGCTTGGCCGCCATGATGCCGGCGAGCCGCGCGGTACCGAACACATCGCCTTTTTTGGCATTGCCCGACAGGATCAATGCCAGCGTCGTTTTGCTCATGACGACCCGGCCTTCGGCTACGGCAGTCCGTTCAGTCGCTGCCTTGTCGGATATGTCGACCATGCGCGCTTCACCCTTGGCATCAATATGGGTGAGGGTGGAATTCGCTCTGGAGGAACGCCGCGCCATGCCTCACCGAGTCCCGCCCGCGTCGACGCCGCCTGCCAGCAGCGCCCGTGTGGCAGCCGCAACGTCGGCCTGGCGCATGAGACTTTCGCCGACCAGAAACGTCGAGATGCCGACGCGAGCCAGTTGCGCGAGATCTGCTGATGAGAAAATACCGCTTTCGCCTATCATCAGGCGGTCCTTCGGTATCAAGGGTGCCAAAGCCTCGCTGGTCGCAAGCGTTGTTTCGAAAGTGCGCAAGTTGCGATTGTTGATCCCGATCATCGGTGATCGAAGTTTCAAGGCGCGGTCGAGCTCGGCCTGATCATGGACCTCGATCAGGACGTCCATGCCGTGCGCGACCGCCGCATCCTCGATGTCTTTCGCCGCGGCATCGTCGAGGGCCGCCATGATGATCAGGATGCAATCGGCGCCGTGGGCGCGCGACTCCACGACTTGATAGGTGTCGTAGATGAAATCCTTGCGCAGGACCGGCAAGCTCGTCACGGCGCGCGCCGCCACCAGAAAATCGAGATGCCCCTGAAACGACGGCGCATCCGTCAATACCGAAAGACAGGTGGCGCCGCCGGCTTCATAGGCCCTCGCAAGCGCCGGAGGGTCGAAATCGGCGCGGATCAGGCCCCTGGAGGGTGAGGCCTTCTTTATTTCGGCGATCAGCGCACAGCCGCCGCGCGCGAGCCTCTGGCGGATGGCATTGGCAAAGCCGCGTGGGGCGGGCGCTGCCTTTGCCTCGGCCTCAAGACCGGACAACGGACGGGAACGCTTGGCGGCAGCGATCTCCTCCTGCTTGTAGGTCTCGATCCGGGCCAGGATGTCAGACATGGCAACGCCCCGCGCTCAGCTGTTGGAGACCGCGACGAGATGCTTCAGCCGCGACGCCGCGGCTCCGCTCTCGATCGACCTGGTACCGAGCGCGACACCTTCCTTCAGGTCTTTTGCGTGGCCGGCCACGATCAATGCCGCCGCGGCATTGAGCAAGGCGACGTCGCGATAAGGGCTTGGCATTCCGTCGAGCACGCTTTTGAGCGCAATGGCATTGGCATGGGCGTCGGCGCCCTTGAGCATCTCACCGGCGACACATTTGAGTCCGGCCTGTTCCGGTGTCACCTCGAAAGAACGAATGTTGCCCTTTTCGAGGGCCGCAACAAAGGTCGGGCCGGTGAGGGTGATCTCATCGAGTCCGTCCGAGCCGTGCACTACCCAAACCGATTCAGAGCCGAGGTTTTTCAACACCTGCGCCAGCGGCTGTACCCATTGCTTCGAGAAAACCCCGACCATTTGCCGGGTGACGCCTGCCGGATTGGAGAGTGGTCCGAGCAGATTGAAGATGGTCCGCGTGGCAAGCTCGACACGGGTCGGGCCGACGTTCTTCATCGCCGGATGGTGCGCCGGCGCGAACATGAAGCCGATGCCGGCCTCCTCGACGCAACGGCCGACATGCTCCGGCGAGATGTCGATCTTGACGCCCAGCGAAGAAAGGACGTCCGCGGACCCCGAACGCGAGGAGAGTGCGCGATTGCCGTGCTTGGCGACCGGCACGCCGGCGCCTGCGACAATGAAGGAGGCACAGGTCGAGACATTGACAGAGCCTGAGCCGTCGCCGCCGGTACCGACCACGTCGATTGCCTCCGGCGGAGCCTTGACCCGCAGCATCTTGGCCCGCATCGCCGACACTGCGCCCGTGATCTCCTCGACGGTTTCGCCTCGCACCCGAAGCGCCATCAAAAGTCCGCCCATTTGCGAGGGCGTCGCTTCGCCGGACATCATGCTGTCGAAGGCAGACACGGCCTCATGACGCGACAGTGTCGCACCGGTAGCCACCTTGGCGATGAGAGATTTGAAATCGTCCATCACGTGCTTTCAGGAAACCGCGAAAACAAGACCGTCAAGAGCCATTCGGACAACCTGCTTTTCTGGCGCGACGCCGGCATTGTCGTTCAAGATCAGTTATTCGCGCCGGTCACCTGCGCGAAGGCGGTCTGGTTGACGTTGGTACCGATATCAGACTCAAGCTTCGTGATGAATTGGGCGAGTTGCTCGTCGGTGATTGCCCGTTTGATGTTTTCACTCAATTTCTTCATTTCGTCCGACGCAAGGTCGAGCGGAGGCATGGTGATGTCGGTGACCCGGAAAACGATCCAGGCGTTGGCGGCGGGGTCGGGGACTTGTCCCACCCCGTCCTTGGCGGTGCGAAACGCCGCGGCGACTGCGGCCGCGGGCAGGCCCGGGAGGGAAGCGTCGCGCTTAAATCCAGCGGCGGTTTCAACGCTCAATCCTACTTGCGCCGCCTCTTCGGCGAGTTTGCCGCCCTGTTCCAGCTTCTGGACCATGTCGGTCGCCTTGGCGCGCAGCCGGCTCGCGATCTGGTCGTCGCGCCATCGCGTTTCGACCTGATCCTTGACCTCGTCAAGATTGCGCTCGCGCGACGGAGTAATGCCGAGAACGTCGTACCAGACATAGCCGCCATTGAACGAGATCGGATCATTGTCGACGCCGACGTCACTGTTGAAGGCTTGCGAAACCACGTCCAGTCCACGCGGGATGTTCATCGCCGGTTGTCCGCTGGAAAGCCGGCCCGAACGGTCGACCGCGTCGATGGTCACCGGCGCAAGGCCCAGTTTTTGCGCCGCTTCAACGACGCTTGCGCCACCGCCGCGCTCATCTTCCATCTTGTCACGCAGTTCAGCAACCTTGGTTCGCGCACGCTCCTTGGCAATGTCCCTTTTGATTTCCGAGGCAACGCTCTCGTAGTTTGCTGCTACTCCCGGCTCGATCTTGCCGACCTTGACGAGCGCGACGCCGAATCTGCCCTGAGCGGGCCGACTGACCTCGCCGGATTGCAGCGAGAAGGCGGCGTCTGCGATGCCCTGATCCGCAATCGATGACTTTGGAATGACACCGAGATCGATGTCGGCTGGATTGAGGCCGCGCTCCTTGGCCAGATCGTCGAACGACGACCCGGATTCGATACGGCCGCGCGCGGCCTGCGCCTCTTCGGCGTTCGGGAAAACCATCTGCCAAACCTGACGCCGTTCGGGCGTCCCGTACTTGTCGCGCCTTTGCTCGAAGACCTTTTTCGCATCCTCGTCGGAAACCTCGCTCCATTTGCCGATTTCTTCCGGCGTAATGACGACGAAGGAGATCTTGCGATATTCCGGTGCGCGGAACAGCGCCTTGTGCTCGTCGAAATAGGCGGCCAGCGCTTCCGGTGAAGGCGGATCGATCGTGCCGGCCTGAGCGGCGTCGAGTTTCAAGTATTCGATGGTACGCTGTTCATTCTGATACCGCGCCAGCGCGTCCAACAGGACTTTGGGCGTCTCAAGCCCGGCCGCGACGCTTCCCGCGATCTGGCGGCGCAGCGCCACCCTCCGCTGCTCGGTGATGAAACGTTGCTCGCTATAACCGAGCTGCCGGATGACGTTCTGAAAGCGTGCCGGGTCGAACGCGCCACTGACGCCCTTGAAATTGGGGTCGCTGAAGATCAGGCGCATGGTTTCTTCAGGCGACTGCCCGAGTCCAAGCCGGCGCGCCTCCTCGTCAAGCGCTGCCTCCGCAAGCGTCTGCTGGAGAACCTGCCGGTCGAATCCGATGGCGCGGGCCTGATCCATGGTCAGCGGGCGGCCGAACTGGCGGCCTATCTGTTGCAGCCTTTCGTTGAAGATCTGGCGGAACTGCTCGGTCGAGATCTCGGTGCGGCCGACCTTGGCCAGCGTCGATTGTCCAAAGCCCCGGAAGATGTCGGCGATGCCCCAAATGCCGAAACTGACAATCAGCACGCCCATGACGGTCGCCATGACAATTTTGCCGAGCCAATTTGATGAGGCTTTGCGCATTCCTCGAAGCATGGGATCCAACTTGTTGGCAGGAGGGAACCGGGTCCGCGCCCGAGGGAATATCGATAACCGAATTCCCAAAAAGGGGCGTCACCGGACTGAGAACGCATCATAAAGTGGCAGGCTTGAGGTCGCAACCATGGTGCACCGGACCGCGAAACGGTAAACGGCCCGGAAAGTCGTTGTGGCATGGCTGCGAGGGCTCTGGTAGCGCTTGATGGCCAAAATTTCATGGAAATTCCCGAGATGACCAACCGAATTCGGCCATTGATTGCCGGCAATTGGAAAATGAATGGCCTGAAGGCATCGATGGCTGAATTTGAAGCCATGCTGGCAGGCGCCTCGGCAGTCGCGAGCAAGGCTGACTTGCTGGTGTGCCCGCCGGTGACGCTGATCGCGGCGTTCGCCGAAAAATCGCGCGCCTCGAAGCTGGTGGGTATCGGCGGTCAGGATTGCCATCCCGAAGCGTCGGGCGCGCATACCGGCGATATCTCCGCCGAAATGTTGGCGGATGCCGGCGCGAGCGCGGTCATTGTCGGCCATTCTGAACGGCGGGCCGATCATGGTGAGAGCGATGGATTGGTCCGCCGGAAGGCCGAGGCCGCCTGGCGCGCGGGGCTTGCGGCGATCGTCTGCATCGGCGAGACCAGAAAGCAGCGTGATTCCGGTCAAACGCTCGAGATTTGCCGCGGGCAACTCGAGGGATCGCTTCCGGATGGCGCGCGCCCGAACAATCTGGTCGTTGCCTACGAGCCGGTCTGGGCGATCGGCACCGGGCTAACCCCGACTGTCGAAGATGTTAAGCAAATTCATCAGTTTATCCGGGATACTCTGATCGGCCGGTTCAGTGGGGAGGGGGGTGGAATCCGTATCCTCTACGGCGGTTCGGTCAAACCCTCCAACGCGCGGGAACTGCTGGGTGTCGGCAATGTCAACGGCGCCCTTGTCGGCGGCGCGAGCCTAAAGGCGGCCGACTTTCTTGCGATCGCAGGCGATTGTCCCTAACTAACGACTGAGCGGGGCCGGGGGTGGCAATGCCTGGTCCGATCGTGTAACACCCGCGCAAATTTAATCCCGCAAACCCGACCGTCTGCCCGGTCGCAGTCGTTGGTTTGTGACGGAAGGTAAAAATGCAGACTGTCATTATCGTGGTGCACCTGATGATCGTTGCGACGCTGATCGCGACGGTGTTGCTGCAGAAATCCGAAGGGGGCGGCCTCGGCATGGGCGGAGGCGCCGGATTCATGTCGAGCAGGGGCACGGCCAATCTGCTGACTCGCACGACCGCTGTGCTGGCTTTCGGCTTTTTTCTCACCAGTCTGGCTTTGTCCTGGATCGCCAGTTACGACCGCAGGCCAAGTTCCGTCATCACTCCGTCGTCGCAGTCCCAGCCGGCAAACGGCGCGACGCCCGTGGCGCCGCCAAGCAGCGGCGGCGGCCTGCTGGACTCGCTGAAGAAATCGGATGAGCAGCAGAATCAGCCTGCCCCGTCCGGTCCGCAGGCGCCGCAGTCGCAATAAGCAGGATGGCCATGCAGGATCGCAGCTACTGACCGGCATTAACCGTCCCTATCAAGCTACTGATAACACATTCAATTTGGCGTCACCCACAGCCTGGCAAAATGTTTGCTGAAGCGAGGCGATTCGCTTTGGAGAATCGTGCCGGTAGCCTTAAAGGTTAAGTCCCATGGCGCGGTACATCTTCATCACCGGCGGCGTGGTTTCTTCGCTCGGAAAGGGTTTGGCATCGGCAGCGCTTGGCGCGCTTTTGCAGGCGCGCGGCTACCGGGTGCGGCTGCGCAAGCTCGATCCCTACCTCAATCTCGATCCCGGAACGATGTCGCCATATCAGCATGGCGAAGTGTTCGTGACCGATGACGGCGCGGAGACCGATCTCGATCTTGGTCACTACGAGCGCTTCACCGGGCGCCCCGCCACCAGGGCGGACAACATCACCACCGGACGCATCTATCAAAACATCCTGACCAAGGAACGGCGCGGCGATTATCTCGGCGCAACCATTCAGGTGATCCCGCACGTCACCAATGCGATCAAGGAATTCATCCTCGACGGCAACGACGAATACGACTTCGTCCTGGTCGAGATCGGCGGCACTGTTGGCGACATCGAGGGACTGCCGTTCTTCGAGGCGATCCGGCAGCTGAAGAACGACCTGCCGCGCGATCACGCGATCTTTATCCACCTGACGCTGCTGCCGTTCATTCCCAGCGCCGGCGAGTTGAAGACGAAACCGACCCAGCATTCAGTCAAGGAATTGCGCTCGATCGGCATCCAGCCGGACATCCTGCTCTGCCGCACCGATCGTCCGATCCCGAAGGAGGAGCGGCGCAAGCTCGGGCTGTTCTGCAACGTGCGCGAAAGTGCCGTGATCGAGGCGCGCGACGCCGACAACATCTATGCCGTGCCGGAAGCCTATCATGCGGCCGGCCTCGACGACGAAGTGCTCGCGGCATTCGGCATTGCGCCGAAACTTCCTCCGGCGCTGGAGAGCTGGCATGTCATCAATGAACGAATCCGCAATCCGGAAGGCCAGGTGAACATCGCCATCGTCGGCAAATACACCGGCATGAAGGATGCCTATAAATCGCTGATCGAGGCGCTGTCGCATGGCGGCATCGCCAATAAGGTAAAGGTCAATCTCGACTGGATCGAGAGCGAGGTTTTCGAAAACGAAGACCCGGCGCCGTTCCTGGAACATGTCAACGGCATTTTGGTGCCCGGCGGCTTCGGCCAGCGCGGGGCCGAAGGCAAGATCCGCGCGGCCCAGTTCGCCCGCGAACGTGACGTACCCTATTTCGGCATCTGCTTCGGCATGCAGATGGCGGTGATCGAGGCGGCACGCAATCTAGTCGGGATAGCGGAGGCCAATTCCACGGAGTTCGGGCCGACGGGCGAGCCGGTGGTCGGTCTGATGACGGAATGGCTGCGGGGCAACGAACTCGAACGGCGTTCGAACAACGGCGATCTGGGCGGGACCATGCGGCTTGGCGCCTATCCCGCCATGCTCAAGCGCGGCAGCCGGGTCTCTTCGGTCTATGGCGGGGCCACCGAGATTTCGGAACGCCACCGTCATCGCTACGAGGTCAATACCGCCTACAAGGACAGGCTCGAACAGCATGGTTTGCGGTTTTCGGGCATGTCGCCGGACGGCGTATTGCCCGAGATCGTCGAATATGATGACCACCCCTGGTTCATCGGGGTGCAGTTCCATCCCGAACTGAAGTCGCGACCCTTCGAGCCGCATCCCCTGTTTGCTTCCTTCGTCGAGGCGGCGATGGCGCAGTCGCGGCTCGTCTGAGCTTATTCGCGGCCTTTGACGGACGCGCCGATTGTTGCGACATAACGATCCCCAACCTCAAAACCACAACGGATCAGGGAGTAACGCCGATGATTTATGAAAGCCGTGTCTATCGCTGTGTGCCGGGCCGCTTGCCCGCGCTCTTGAAGCGGTTTGAAACCATCACGCTCAAACTGTGGGAAAAGCACGGCATCCGGCAGGCCGGCTTCTTCACGACGCTGATCGGCGAATCCAACCAGGAGCTGACCTACTTCCTGGCCTGGGAATCGCTTGCCGAGCGCGAGAAAAAATGGGCGGCTTTCCAGGCCGACCCCGACTGGATCGCCGCACGCGCGAAAACCGAGGCCGACGGCCAGATTGTCGGCAACATCGTCAGCCAATTGCTGGTGCCGACCGCGTTCTCATCGGTGAAGTGATCCCGCGCCTGGGCTGAGGCAGAACTCGGATGCCCCACGGTCTCGACCATATCGTTCACGCGGTCCGCGATCTCGACGCGGCCGCAGAATTCTATGGTCGCGCCGGCTTCACGGTCGGCAGCCGCAATCGCCATCCCTGGGGCACGCACAATTATATCGTGCAGTTTGCTGGCGTTTTCATCGAACTTCTCGGTGTGGGTGAGGCTGACTTGATAACCGCCGCCACGCCCGGCACCTTTTCCTTCGCCAGCTTTAGCCGCGATTTCCTCACGCGCGACCAGGGGCTCGCGATGTTGGTGTTGGAGGGCAGGGGTGCGGCTGCGGATGCCGAAGCGTTCCGCGCCGCAGGCATCGGAGCTTTCGACGTGTTCGATTTCGCGCGCCAAGCCAAACGCCCGGACGGGTCGAGCGTCAAGGTCGCGTTTTCACTCGCGTTCGCCGCAGATCCCAAAACGCCAGACGCCGGCT
>Ga0306926_10007743_pt1 | contig 11678 bp, 11 predicted proteins | sample flu12Cox44000178_FD_203759 | JGI IMG/M metagenome (GOLD analysis project Ga0306926, IMG submission 203759) | Lab enrichment of tropical soil microbial communities from Luquillo Experimental Forest, Puerto Rico - flux8day.12C.oxic.44.000.178 (v2)... | ecosystem: Environmental > Terrestrial >...
CGCTGTCTCCGGCGGTCGAGACGGGTGAGGAAGCGCCAAAGGCGTCGCTGCAGGAATCGAAAAGACTTGTCTACGGTATGGCGGCGCTTTTCGGAATGGATTCGTTCGGCACCGGTTTCCTGGTGCAGTCGCTGCTGGCGCTCTGGCTTTATCAGGCTTTTGCGGTTTCGGTGACGACGACCGCGACGATCCTGTTCTGGAGCAGTCTGTGCTCGGCGGTCTCTTATCTCCTGGCGGTCCCGATCGCGGCGCGTATCGGGCTGATCAACACGATGGTCTTCACGCATCTGCCGTCTAACGTGTTGTTGATCCTGATCCCCTTCGCGCCCAATCTCGCCACTGCAATCGCACTGCTGCTCGCACGCAGCGCGCTATCGCAGATGGATGTGCCGACCAGGACTTCATATGTGATGGCGGTGGTTACGCCGCCCGAGCGGCCGGCCGCCGCGAGCATAACCGCGGTGCCGAAAACCTTCGCCTGGGCGGCGGGCTCCATGATTTCGGGCTATCTGTTGACGCTCTCCACTTTCGGCTGGCCGCTGCTGATAGGCGGTGTAGTCAAAGGCGTCTATGACATCCTTCTGCTGATCAAGTTTCAGAAGGTGCGGCCGCCCGAGGAGGCCGGAGCGGCCGCGGATTAATCACCCGGATGAGGCGCGTTCGTGTTCGTGGCGACGGCGCAGGTCAGTAGTGGGGTCGGGCATGTGGCGATGCTTGCCCGGCGGCTGATGTGGGTTCTCGTGAGGTGAGTCTCGGTCCGCTGGATCTTGGGCGACCCGCGTGAAGCGTTGAAACTCGCGGAGGTCGGCAACCCGTCAGGTCGGGGATTCGCGTCACGCAGGTGGCCGGCATGGCTACATTTCATCTTGATCAAGGATAACGGCATAAACCGGATTGACCGGGCTTAGCAAACGTGCGAAGTTAGACTTCGCAAATCTGCTAAGGTCGATCCATGAAGCAACCCGGCCGGCATACCGTCACATGGAGCGCCTTCAATGACAGCATCGCGATCGCCGCTCAATGCGCTCGGCGTCTACTCGAGCTCCGCGCTCATACCGGCGAGACTCAGAAGCAGCTGGCAGACCGACTTCGGATGACCGAGTCCATGATCTCGCGTCTCGAACGCGGCGATCATGTTCCAAGCCTGAGGACGTTGTGCCGGATCGCCGATGCATTCGGCCGGCGCCTGGAGATCGTGTTCCACGAGCACGAACACGAGCACGCGGATGGCACCCGCCACTCGCATCCACATAGCCATGACGATCCGGACCATCAGCACGATCATGGGGACGAGCGATGAATGTCGGTCCCGAGCTGCTGCTGATCGGTACCGTTGCCGCCGTCGGCGTTTTGCACACGATGGTTCCGGACCACTGGGTGCCGATTACGCTTATTGCGCGCCAACGCGGCTGGTCGAAGGGCGAGACGGCGCGCGCCTCGCTCCGGGCTGGACTCGGGCACGTGCTTTCGACGTTGCTGATTGCATTGGGCGTTTGGCTTGCCGGGGTTGCCGTTGCCGCGCACTTTGGGCACCTCGTCGATACCGCGGCGAGCGTCGCGCTGGTGGCCTTCGGCGCATGGATCGCGATTGCGGCGTGGCGCGAACTCCGCGGACAAGGCTGGCATGGCCACGGTCATGCTCATCGTTTCGCACGCCTTGGCGCCGGCGAGATCCACGGGCCAGAAGTGCAGAAGATTCCCACGGACCACGGTGAGTTGGTCCTGTCGATTTATGAGTCGGGTGTTCCGCCGCGCTTTCGTCTGACTGGCGTCGACGCTCATAGCTTCAGGGTCGAGACGCTGCGCGCCGGGGGGAAGCGCCAGGTTTTTCTTTTTGCAAATCATGGGACTTACTGGGAATCCGTCGAGGAGATTCCCGAGCCGCACGAATTCGACGTCATCGTCACGCTGGAACACGGGGGCGGGGCGCACGTCTTTGAGACGCGGTTCACCGCGCATGATCACGCTCACGGACACGATCACGACCATGGCGATGCGCATGATTACGGACCGGACCCGGCCCACGACCCGCTCTACGCACCGCTCCGAGGCGAGACGGCCGTGCTCACGCGCCACGTCCATATTCATCGGCATGGGGGTGGGGCGGCGCATGCGCATTGGCACGACCATCTCCCGGAAACGGCACACTATGTAGCGGCAGGCATGGAGGCAGGGCCTCCCTTGCATGAGCATCGGCACAAGACATCAGGGCGTATGGCTTTGTTATTGATCCTGGGCTCGTCGCCAATGGTTGAAGGCATTCCGGCGTTCTTCGCCGCGGGTAAGTATGGCGTCGGCCTCATTATCGCGATGTCGGTCGTCTTCGCGGCGAGCACGATCGCCACCTACATACTGCTATGCGTCTACTCGACGGCTGGCCTTCAGCGCGTCCGGCTCGGCGCGTTTGAACGCTATGGGGAGGTTCTGAGCGGCGCGTTCATCGCACTCGTCGGTGTCGCGTTCTGGATCTGGCCTGTGGTGTAGCGGAGCTTGATCCGATCACCCGACCGGATGCCCACCGTGAGGGTACGACAGGCATATTTACTAAGCGTTTTTACCGGCGCGGTCATCGCGGGCGACGGCATTGGGCAGGGCGCTTATGCGCATGGCATCGCCGGCAATCGATACTTTCCTGGCACGCTTACGTTTGATGATCCCGCCGTCGCCGATGAATGGCCGACGGAAGTGTCCAGCTTCAAGCACCCGGCGGGCGACGGCACGGACGTCACCGACAAGGAAGTCACAAGTGCGTTCTCGCGCCTGCTCACGCCGACTCTTTTGGTGGGTATCGATACGGGCTGGACGGAGCGCAGCCGAGGCGGCTTTCCGTCACAGGCCGGCCCGGATGTGACTAATCTCAATCTCAAGACCTTGGTCTATGAGAACGACCCGCACGAAACCCTGATCTCGGCGAGCTTTACCTGGGGCATTGCGCATTCAGGCTCGCGAGCCATTGGCGCGGACCAAGCGGCGACGTTGCAGCCGGGCTTGTTCTTCGGCAGAGGTTTCGGCGATTTTCCTGATAGCTTCTCTTGGCTACGCCCGTTTGCCATCGCGGGCGCGGTCACGCCCGAGTTCGCGACGAGCCACACATCGACAGTGTCTGCTGCAACGCCGGGCGAACAATCGGCGCCGGTGCTTACTACTCGGACACCGAATATTTTCCACTGGGGCCTTGCGCTCGAATTCAGCACGCTCTACCTCACCGATCGGTTCACCGGCGGACAGCCAAAAGAGGAGCCGTTGCACCAGTTCGTGCCGCTCGTAGAGTTCCCGTTTGATACGCCGTTTGGGGCCGGATCCAACGGAAGGACAGTGGCGACAATGAACCCAGGCTTATCCTATGTCGCTGACACGTGGCAGCTCGCCGTGGCGGCGATTGTGCCACTTAACCGCGAAGCCGGGCGCGGTGTCGGCATCCGCGCGCAGGTCCTATTCTTTCTGGATGATCTCGTCCCGGCGCTATTTGGTCAGCCGCTATTGAGCCATTAGTCCGATTTACATTCTTCGCCAAGACGCGATTCCTTTTGCCAGCGTGTCCCGCTCCCTCGTCGCAGCCATCATTGCTCGATAAGACCGGCCTTCCGCAGACCATCGGCCATATGCTCACGGGCAACTGGATCGGAATAGCGGTCCAAATACCAGCGGGTCGTGTTTTCGCTGCCCCCTGGCAGGACTTGCATATCGGCCAATGCGCTTCTGGCCTCTTCATCGCGTCCGAGCTGGTCGTAGCTCGCGACCAGGACGAGGGAGCCGTACAGGTGAGGCCGGATGCGGCGAGCTGAGAGCGCAGTCTCAATCGCCTCTTCGTAACGCCTCAGATGATAGAACATGCGGGCCTTGTTGGCGAGCCAGGTGGAGGCCCGCGGATCACGGGGACTAAGTCGCCACCCCGTCTCGATCGCTTCGAGAGCTTCTTCGTGGCGGCCGTCGAGGCTCAGCGCAATACCGAGATAAAAATGACCGAGAGCGAAGTTGGCATTGAGCTCGATCGCGCGACTCGCATGCGCTATGGCGGCCAGGGCGTCGCCCGCCCAAAGGCCTGTCTGGGCAAGAACATAGTGGGTCTGCGGGTTTTCACTATCGAGCGCCACCGCCTGAAGAGCGGATTCCCGAGCCTGACGCACGAATGGAGCGAAATCCTCGACCGAGCCGTAGTCCCACTGCACGATCAGCGCGCGGGCGAGCCCCAGATGGGCATCCGCGAGATTGGGATCGAGCGCAAGCGCCTGTTTGAACAGACCAAAGGCTGTGATGCCATCGGTCCGGGTGCCCTTGTGCACATGCCAGAGGCCGCGCTGGCAATAATCCCAGGCGCCCATGTGCTCCGGCCGTTTCGCGATGACGCGCTGGCTTTCGGCACGGGACAGAGCCGGCTCGATCGCGGCGGCGACACACGAGGCGATGTCGTCCTGCACTGCGAATATGTCGGTCAGATCCCGGTCGTAGCGCTCGGCCCAGAGATGCGTACCGGTGGCTATGTTGATGAGCTGGCTGCTGATGCGCACCCGCTGTCCGGCCCTGCGCATGCTGCCCTCGAGGACATAGCGGACGCCGAACTCGCGACCGACCTCCTTTAGGTCGACGGATTTTCCTTTGTAGGCGAATGTGGAATTGCGGGCGATGACGAGAAACCAGCGCCATTTCGACAGCGCCGTGATGATGTCCTCGGTAATGCCGTCGACAAAATATTCCTGCTCGGGATCGCCACTCACATTGTGAAACGGCAGGACGGCGATCGAGGGCCGGTCGGGCAGCGGTCGTGGCGCCGTCTCCGACGGAATCGAAGGCCTGTCGGCGCTCTCTGCGAGAAGAGCGCGATAGACACGCACCGGCCTGGCGATGTTCTTGACCTGCTGCTCGCCCATGTCCTCGAACGGGATGGCGAGCTTGTCGCGCACCTGATCGCGTACCACCCGGCTGACGCAGATACCGCCCGGTTCAGCCAAGGCCTCCAGGCGCGCCGCGATGTTGACACCGTCGCCGAAGATGTCGTTCTCGTCGATCATGATGTCGCCGAGATTGATGCCGATGCGGAAATCGATGCGCCGGTCGGCTTGCCCGCCGGCGTTGCGCGCGGCCATTTCGCGCTGCACCTCGACCGCGCAGCGAACCGCATCGACCACGCTCGCAAACTCGCTGAGCAGACCGTCACCCGTCGTGTTGACGATACGGCCGCGGTGCTCCTTGATCTTCGGATCGGCGACCTCACGCCGTAGTGTCTTGAGCGCGGCGAGCGTGCCTTCTTCATCCGCCGCCATCAGGCGTGAGTAGCCCGCGACGTCGGCCGCCAAAATCGCTGTCAGGCGCCGCTCGACCCGTTCCTCTGCCATGGCCGCCGCCCACGATAAACTAGACAGGAGCCTGCTTTTGCAGCGCCGAGTTTAACACAGTTTTTGGCCGATGCACCGGTGCGAGGCCGTGCCGATCTGGACACTCGCTTGCCCGCTATTTCGCCGGCGCGACGACGCCTGACGGAAGAACCGGGGCCGTCGCGAAATTTACCGGCAGCTCGCCGGTCAGGCTTTCGAGGAACGCCACGAGGTCACGCGTGTCGGCGTCATTCAAGGTCGCCCCGAGCTGCACGCGCGCCATGACCTTGACCGCTTCCGGCAGCGTCGCCACTGACCCGTCATGAAAATAGGGCGGGGTCATCGCCACATTGCGCAGGCTCGCGACGCGGAACACGTAGAGATCGCCGGGGTCCTTCGTGACGTCGAAGCGGCCCTTGTCGATCGGGTCGCTCCCCGTTGCTTTCCAATAGTCTTCCACCACCCCGAACTTCTGATACATGCCGCCGCCCACGCCGACGCCGTTGTGGCACTCCACACAACCCGTGTTGATGAATTTCTCCAAGCCGGTCCTTGCGGCGGGAAGCAACGCCTCCTGATCGCCGGCGAGATAGGCATCGAAGGGTGATGGCGTCACCAACGTGCGCTCATAGGCGCCGACGGCCTTGGCGATGTTCCGCAACGTCATTGGCTGCGGTTCGTCGGGGAATGCCGCCTTGAACAGCGGGGCATAATCCGGGATGCGTGCCAGGCGATCGATGACAGCCTTCTCGTCGGGCTGACCGGATGTGATCGGCGAGGTGAGCGCCTGGAATACCTGATCCTCCAGGTTCGTCCGGTCGCCGCGCCAATGAATGACAAAGCTTGTCCCGGCATTGAGGTTGGTCGGGACATGACGCGGATGAGGACGCTGCCTGACACCCATTGGTTTTGGTAGCGTGTCGGTCCCATAAAATGCAGGCTGGTGACAGCTCGAACAGCTCATGCTGGCGTCGATCGTCAGTCGTGGATCGAAAAACAGTGCCCGCCCGAGTTCGACGCGCTCTGCAGTTATTGGAAACTCCGGTGTTGCCATATCTTTGGGCAGCGGCTGGAAGATCTCCTGCGCCCGCTTCAGCAGCGCATCGTCCTGCGCGGCAGCGGCCATAACCAGAATCGTAAGGGTCGACGAGAGCGCGCCCGCGGCGATTGTCGCGTAGAAAAGGAGATGCGCTCGTGTCATGGCGTGTTTTCCGCGTTTGATCTTGCGCCGTCACATTTGCCGGAACCCGGCCCGTCCGATGAACGGCTTGGCGACGACGAGCCGTCCGTCCGCGATCATTAACGGCAGAGCCGGGAGCGGTCGCGGCGCTGGCCCACTCTCCACTTTGGCCCCCGCCGCCGGGTCAAATTGCGAGTAATGGCACGGGCATTCGAGGCGTTGCGATTCCGGGTGCCAAACGATGACATCGCACCCGGCATGCGTGCAGATCGCGGAATAGGCGACCACACCTTCGGCGTCGCGGTCTCTTGTCACCGGGTCGAGGCTCTCGGGATCGAGGCGAAGCAACAGAACCTTGTTGAGCCGCGAACCGTCGCGCACCGTATTGTCGCTCGGATCGAGGGGCCAAGCCATCGTCAGCTTCCCGCTGGGCGGCACATCGTCGGGCTTTAACGGCTCTGGCGTGCTGCTGTCGATCGTGACCAAGAGATCGCCGTCGCGGGGTCGTTCGCGCTTAGCATCCGTCTGGGCGCAGACCACACGCGGCGCCAGGACGAGCCAAAGGCCCAGCTCGATCGCTGTGCGCCGACGCATCCGGCAGACTTGCCAGCGCGCTTCGCGATTTTCAGGTCTCATCGGCGTCGTGCCCAGTTCCCTACCCCGAATTTGGCGCGGACTATTAGACTGCGAGCTTCTGAAGCCGCTTGTTTAAGGCAGTTTTATGCGACGTGCGAACGGCTGCTAGGACATATGGCCTCACAACAAGCCGAGACCACCAAGAGCACCGCCGACGAACAGCATCCACGTGGGGTTGAGCCGTGTCACTAGCATAATAGCGGCTGCGGCGACGGTGGGCGCAGCGGTCCGCCACCCGGTGTCCGCCGCGTGCCGCGGCCAAGCGGGAGGTCTGGCCCGAAGTGTCTTCAGATCTCGGCCGAGGCCTTTGGCGCCTTAGAGAGGATCACATCGCTGTTGCGGACCGAGCGGCTGTGCTAGTATTTTCGACGCCGTGGGGTCAGCAGCCACCCCGCGCCTAAAGACGGTCATCCGTCCAAGCGCTGCCGGCACTTGTCTCAAGCGGCAAGGGGAGATCCGGCGTGCGCCTCTCACAACCCTGCACAGATAAGCTCAGGGCTCGATCGCGCCTCCGACCCGGACGCTCGTCCTTCGCCGTGCCGACATGCCGAAACCGGTGCATCAGTCGGCTCTCTGGTGAGAAATTGCGGTGAGGGAGAACAATGTTCAATTCGATTGATGAGGCGAAAGGCGAGGTCATCCGTTCCGTCGGCCGGCTCTGCGCCGCAGCAGCCGTGACCGCACCGAAGTCGGGCGGGCAGCTCTTTCTGCGGGGAAAACCCCTCTTCATCGAGACGGTCTTGGTCGATGATCATGAGACACTCCTGCGCCTTGCCGGCTGGATGCGGCGGCGCGGGCGCGAGCGGCGGCAGGAGATCTGGTTGCGCGACGCCGCGCTTGCTGAACGTCTCGATGGCGTGCTGTTTATTGGGCTCACGGACTGGTATCCCCCGATCTACGATTGCGGCGCATGCGGTTTTGCGACCTGCGCCGAGTTCACAGAAGCGACTCGGCAGCGCCGCGCCGACAGCGACGTTTTCGAGTTCAAAGGCCGCAATGCAATCTGCGCGACATCGACTTGGGGATCGCGGTCGGTTCGGCTGCCAAGGCCGCAAGCCTTTACGGCGTGGATACGCGCTGTCAGACGCGAATTGCTGTCGCCGCACGCAAGCTCGGTCTCATTCAGTCTGAAGTCGCGGTCGCATTGTCGATGACGGTGACCCACAAGAACCCCGGCTTCGATGCGCGGATGCCGGTCGCGGATTTTGATCTGCCAGACACGATATCGGCGGCGCCGACCGGGACCGCGCCGGTCAAGACGCCGGACGGGCGCTGGCATCATCGACCCGACCTCGAGCCCGAGGAATAGCGATGAACCCGTTTTTTGCCGTTCTGACGGCAAGCTGTCTCGCCCGCCTGTCTTATCAGATGGCCCGCAGCCCAGTGCTGCCGCGGTTCGCCGAAAGCCTCGGCGCCGCGCCGGAGCTGATCGGTATAATCGTTGCCGCTTCGACTGTGACCGGCGTGCTGTTCAAGCTCCCTGCCGGCGCGCTGTCCGATCTCATAGGGCGGCGACGCGTGATGCTGCTGGGCGCAGTCTTTTTTGCACTTCCCCCCTTCATCTATCCGTTCGTCATTGATGCCGGCGCCCTGCTCGCGTTGCGCTTTGTTCATGGCTTTGCGACAGCGATCTTCGCGCCGGTGGCATCGGCCTATGTGGCGGGCCTCGGCGAGGCGAAGCGAGGCGCCCGACTCGGCTGGTTCTCGTCAGCCAACGACCTCGGTGCGACGGCGGGGCCGTTGATTGGCGGGCTGATCCTCTACGCTACCGCGAGCTTTATGGCGAGCTATCTGCTTGTAGGTGTGCTTGGCGTACTCGCGCTCGGGATGGCGCTGCTTTTGCCCGAGACGGAGACGACCACGACGCCGGCCGAGCGTTCTCTGGCGGCACGGACTGGCGAGTTCTGGGATGGGCTGCGCAACGTGATCACGACGCCGGCGGTGCTGACCGCCGCCGCCGTCGAAGCCACCATGTATCTCGGCTTCGGGGCCTTTTTGGGCTTTCTGCCGCTTTATGCGCGGAGTGCGGGTCTTAATGACGGGGCAATCGCGGTGGTCCTCGCTCTCCAGCTCACGGTTGCGCTGCTAGCGAAGCCTTTTAGCGGCAATATGTCCGATAGATTGGGGCGCAAGCCGGTGATCGTGTTCGGCCTGTTAGCATCGGCCGCGGCGCTGCCTCTGATTTTCCGGATGACGAGCTTTGCCGGCCTCGTCGCGGTCGTACCATTGCTTGGCCTCGGGGTTGCCGCGGTCACCCCGGCCACTAATGCGCTGATCGCCGATCTCGTCGCGGCCCGGCGCCTCGGCACCGGGATGGGGGTGTTCGGCACGATCTGGGACGTCGGTGAAGCGGCGGGGCCGATCCTCGCGGGTATTTTCATCGGACAAATCGGGTATCAGCCGGCGTTTGATGTGATTGCGGCGATCATCGCGGCGGTCGCGGTGGCGTTTGCCGTCCGCATCCGGATTTCGCGTGTGCCAGTCGGCGGTCCCGAACGACAGTGACAGCGACGCCAGACACAACCTCGACGATCACATCGGTTCCTGGCACCGCATGAGCGGGTGCGCTTTCCATCTGATTGCGCCAAGGTCGCAGGAGATTAATTATGGAGCTCCTCACAGCAGGCCGAAGCCGCCGAGAGCAGCACCCATGAGCAGCATCCACATTGGACTGAGCCGGGTCCCCAGCGTGATTGCGGCCGCGGCCATCGTGACGGCGACGGCCCGCCAGCTGGTATCCGCCGCGCGCGCCATCACCGTGCCGCTAGCGATAACGAGCCCCATGATGACCGGAACTAGGCCGAGACGCACGATCTGCTGCCATGGCGCGTCTCGGAACCGGTCCCATAGCCGGTAGGCGGCAAAGTAAATCGTGCAAGGGGGTCCGAAGGTGGCAAACGCGCTCGCCACAGCACCGGGAAATCCCCAGACTTTCCAGCCGACGAAACTCATCATCAGGATCATGTTCGGCCCAGGGATCGACTGCGCCATCGCGAAAATATTGGCGAAGTCCTGATCGGTCATCCAGCCATGGGTGCCCACGACAAAGTTGCGGACATCCGGCAGAACTGTTGGGAATCCGCCAAAGCTGATCGAAGAGACCAGGGCAAGATGCGTCGTCAGCGCGAGCGGGGCGGAGGGGTCGCTCATCGTGCTCTCGCCTTTCCGATTCCGGCAACGGCAATGCTGAGCGGCACCAAGCCGAATAGAACGGCGAGAAGCGGCAGTTTGGCGAAGGTGATGAGGCCGAAGGCAAGGACGGCGAAAAGCAACGCTGCGGGCCGGCGCCGGTGCGGCAAAAGAAGGCGTATGCCTGTTGCGATCAGAAGCCCGGCGGCCGTCGCGGCAATCCCGCCGAGGATGTTCCTGAGGACCGTCAGGTGAGCATATTCAAGGAAGAGCAGTCCGACCGAGAGACCGATTACCCACGGGATGACGAGAAAGCCTGAAACAGCTGCGATCGTTCCGATCGTGCCCCGCATCTTTGTCCCGACGCAGACGGCGATGCCGACGATGTTAGGCCCGGGCATAAACTGGCAAAGGCTTACGATATCCGCGAATTCGCTGTCAGTGAGCCAGCGACGCTTCTCGACGGCAACGCGGCGTGCCCAGACAATCCCGCCGCCGCCGCCGATACCGCACAGCGAGACAGCGAGAAACGCGGTGAACAAAGCGGCGAGGGGAACAGCCTGCTCCAGTTCCTGCCGCTGCGCGATGTCAGTCATTTTGACCTTCCGGGCTCGGGCCGTTGACGCGTTCACGCGTATTCATGCTCATGACGGTGATGCCGGTCGGGGTAATGCAGATGCTGATGCCGAACCCGCGGGTGCCGGTGCCAGTGGCAATGCGGCTCTCCGGCCGCATCGGCCGATGCATGGTCGTGCCGGTGATGGATATCGTGCACATGGCGATGTTCATGTCCGAACGGCTCATGCAAGTGCTCGAGGTAGTGCACCTCGGCGAGGTGCAGATGGACGCCACACCAGGGATCTTTTCGTCCTCGAGTTCGGTATGTGGCACGGCCTTACGGCTGTCACCGAACCGCTCCTTAAGTTGATCCTTACTCGCACGTTCCAGGGTCAGGAAGCACATCTTCGGTTAGAGCTCGAAGCGATAAAGCTTCTCTGTCACGATTCGAAATCCATCCGGGTCCGGGAGGGTAACCATCTCTATCGGTCGAGCCTCGCTCAGAATCGGCAAAACACTGAACGCGGCGAGCGCCGCGTCGTCTTGGTCAACACCGCGCTGTCGCGGCACCCGATAGGCAACTACCGTTACCACGATAGTCGATCCAGAGCTGCAACATCCCTGCGATGCTTCTAGTGCCCAAGAGTTCCTGGTCTGTTCCTTATGGGCCTTACCTTTTCGAGGCAGCGCGACGCGTCTGGGTCGGCCAGCGCGGCTTTCGCTCGCGACACAAAGAGATTCCTGATTACGCATGATCCTCAGCCAATTTGAGGAGGCGGTATGGCATCGGCGGGGTTCGGACTGCGACATAGCCGAGGCGTGGCATCATGGCGGCGAGATCGTATCGGCGATTAAAGCGGTAC
>Ga0306926_10007744_pt1 | contig 11678 bp, 10 predicted proteins | sample flu12Cox44000178_FD_203759 | JGI IMG/M metagenome (GOLD analysis project Ga0306926, IMG submission 203759) | Lab enrichment of tropical soil microbial communities from Luquillo Experimental Forest, Puerto Rico - flux8day.12C.oxic.44.000.178 (v2)... | ecosystem: Environmental > Terrestrial >...
CCTTGTCGGTCTTCAGATTGGCGGTGACGCTCTTCTTGTTGGCGTTGAGCAGCATGAAGTATTGGGAATCGACGCCCTTTTTGTCGGTCGACGCGCCGCGGCCCTGCTCGCCCCTGGTCGGCTCTTCGACCTTGATCACCTCGGCGCCGAGCCATCCCAGGGTCAGGGTGCAGGACGTCCCCGCTTCGAATTGGGTGAGATCCACAACTCGCACGCCGCTCAGCGCGCCACGTTGGGCTGTTGTGGTTCTGCCGATAGCGTCGGGCGTAAGGTCGTCAGGCATAAGCTTCCTCCTGGTCGTAATCGATTACCGCGATGCGCGGCGTGGATCACATCGGCCGACTCTCAGCCTTCTTCCGAGCGTCGTCAACGCTTTCACGCTATTCGTCCTCGATCGCGCGCAGCGACGAATGACTGCGACCGAGCCTGCGGTCGATCCAGAAGACGATCAATGTCACATAGAGCGGCAGGGTAAAGGCGAGAAACGCGATCGAGTAGAAGAGCGTCTGGTTGCGCAATGCGATGGCGGGTTTCTCGATCTCGTCGAGCGGCACGGCGATGCCCAAAAGCTGGTCGTGACCATAGCGCGCCGGAATCTCGACGACTCGCCCGATATAGTTCCGGCCAGCGACGTCGTAGACAAAATTTCCAGGAGCGGCGCTCTTCCGATATGCCGCAAACAGCCCAGCGGCAGCTGGATCTTTCAGCTCGGACAATTGCGGCAACGCTACCGTACTCTGGCCACTACGACGCAGAAGCTCCGTGAGCCGGGCTTGGTCGGGATATGCCACGATCCCACCAGAACGGGTGAACATAAAGGCGATGCTTTCTGGGGTGATGCGCTGCTTACTCAAGAAATCCGACAAATCTGTTTCGGTCAGGTCGGCTCCGAAAACGCCGGGCGTAGTGGCGCGGAAGCCGCGGCTCAAAGTGAAACCGGGTTCATGGTTCAAGACAAAGATGTAAAGATCGCTCGCCTCGACATGATCACTGTGCAGTGCCGGTCCATACCATGGACGCTGCCTCGGGTCGAATTCCGGCACAACAGCGTCATTGCGTCCAACCTCGGCACCGTCATCGTCGAGAAATATCCAGCTCTCTACCCGTTCTCCATTTTTTCCGGACGTGATGATCTTATTCGTAAAGGCAGCGTTATCCGGCGCTTTGAAGGCATCACGAAACCGCGCCCGGGCTTCTCCTGCGATACGGGTCACCCCAAAATAATCGCCGTTATCGAGGCCGACGTACAAAGAGAGGATCTGAGGGTAGAAACGTAGCACTCTTAGAAGCATCGTCATAGAAGGCCGGCCATTGTCGCCGAGCGGTGCATTGATCTCGGGTACCTGCGAAGCGATGCCGACAATCGCGTATAGGGGATCGTAGAGCAGCTTGACCCGATCCGAGATTTTCTCTCCCGTCTCGGCCATCTGGCGCTCGGCCGCCGCAACCATCAACTCGGTCGATTTGCGTAAGTTGTACCAGATGATACCGCCGGCGAGCACGACAACGATAAGAACCAAGAGCGCGGTGATGCCCAGATAGGCTGGCCAGGCAGATTTTGCCGGGAGCGCTGCGGGTTGTGACCGCCCGAGCCAAGCGTGCGGGGATGGTTGCCCAGTCACCATAGCCCACTCCCCATACGCGTTGCCTGCGCGACCATGGAACCGCGGTGACCTCTACTGAAAAGTCGGCGGCCAGCCGACCAGCGTCACCGGGTTCGGCCGCTCAACCGACGGCCGGCCCCTGTGGCGCGTTCGCGCCAGCTAGTTTGGTGTCCAAGTCAAGGCACGGGTCTCGGCGAACTCGCGGTGCAGCTTGACCCAGGAATCGCCAGCGTCGTGACTGGCGAACAGTTCGCCGTAATGGCTGCAAGCGAGAATGCGGTCGGGTTGCGCCTGATGGGTGGCGAAGGCCCAGATCGGCGAATTGGGCTCGACCGGCAACGGCAATGCCTGCCAGCTCCGTCCGCCGTCTTTGGAACGCTGGATGGCTCCGGTGCTGCCGATCGCCCCATCGCCGGTGGCGACAAAAAGGACCTTGGAATCGTCGGCTTTCAGCGCGAGGCTGCGGCAGTAGGGCAAGCGAAAATGCTTGCCGACCCTCAACCCTTGCCAACTTTCACCACCGTCGGTGCTGGCAAAGATCTCCCGCGGCGTGCTGGTCAGCACGGTTTTAGCGCCGTTGACGCTGACCGCCGTGTCGTGGATGTCGGGATCGTCGAGCCCACCGGCGATCCGCGTCCAGCTATCACCGCCATCGCGGCTGCGCCGGACGCCGTCGACCTCGATACCGGCCCACACGATGCGGTGATCCGACGGATCGACGCTCAGCGCCGTCACCCGCGGGACGCGAACATTTGGGCATTCTTCGGCGATGTCGGCGCGAAGCTTCTCCCAATGCCGCCCACCGTCGGCCGATCGGTACAAAGCCGCTGGCCGGGTGCCGGCGAACAGGATATTCGGGTCGGTCGGATCGTAGGCGACCTTCCAGACATGCAGGGCATTCATCGGCGAGTCGAGCCGCTCGAAGTGCTCACCGCCGTCGTCACTTTGGTAGACGCCATCATCGGCGCCGGCCAGCAGGGTACGGGGACGTTGCGGATGAACCGCGAAGCCGAAAACGCGGCTCTCCGACCACAGACCCGACCTTACCTGCCGCCAGCTGTCGCCACCATCGGGGCTGACCCACGCGCCGGTACCAACGGTGCCGACACAGATTGTGAAATTGCCGGCCATCTGTTTCCTCCCTCGGCTCCGTTATTTCGGCCGCGTTTCCCATCCGGTGTGAGAGATGTCGATGACCACGCCGTCGGGACCCGCCCATTTCATCTCGAAATTGCGATGGCCGCCGGCAGCCATCTCCTGATCGAGCCCTGGTTTCTCCTCGAGCCGTTCGCCTTGGGCATGCTCCAGCCGCGTGGCGGCCTCATCGAGGTCGTCGACCTCAAAGCCAAAGTGATGGATGCCGCTGTAGTTAGGTCCATTGGCGCCGACATCGGCGGATTTCTCGGTCTTCCAGTTCAAGACCGCCAGATTGATATAGCCATCAGTGAGGAACACCGCACCATTAGGAGCGCGCCGGATCTCCTGCATGCCGAAGGCCTCTTTATAGAAGGCCGCGGTCTTTCCGGGATCTTTCGTGGTTAGGGCGATGTGCTTGATCCTGGGCATCGGTTTCTCCTTCTGCGCTAGCTGAGCCTGTGCATCAGAATGCGCCCGTTTCGCTGCTCCGGCAAGACCGCCACTTCGCGCTTGCATAGCTATCGACGGGGATTCCGGTTGGGCGTTCGCCCTAGACCGAACAACCTTGGTTAACCCTCTTTTCCGCTACCGATGGCCCGCGTAATCTCGTCTCGACCGACGGGCCGGAGGCGAAGTGCCGGCAGGGAAGGGTCATTCTCGATGGCAATCCGGGGCAGGGACAGGATTTCACGACATCGCAGGAGGGCTCGCAAAAGAATCCTCGCGGCGATATTTCTCCTCGTTGGCATCCTGTTGTGGGGCGTCGCTGCGACTGTGGACCTCAAACCCGAGTCGTTAGATTACGCAGGGATTACACTCGGCGGGGCTGCTGTCGTTGCAGGCATCATTCTGTTCGCCACTACGCTGTAAGGCCAATGTTGCGGCGCCTCTCCGAGGAATGCGAGCGGATTTGAGTATCGAGGGCCTATTCTCGGTTCTCTGTCAGTTGAATCGGTTCGCCCGTGGGAAGCCGGCAGGCACGAGGCGGCCTGCGCCGCCGCGCGAACCGAGCCACGGGCCGAGATCGCTCTCGGTGCGGGTGCGGCTCTCGCCCTGGCGCCAGGAGAGGCCATCGGTGAGGCGGAACACCTTGCAATCCGCGAGCCCGCCCGATTTGTAGCGCTGCAGAATGACGCCGCGGCCGCGCGTCATCAACGGGATGTCGTCGAGCTTGACGATCAGCATCTTCCGGTTGTCGCCGACACAGGCGACGGCATCGCCGTTTTCGGCGCGCACGCACACGCAGGCGCTAGCCCCCTCACCCGGGGTCAATACCTGCTTTCCCGCGCGGGTCTGCGCCACCGCTTCCTCGCCGTCGACGACAAAACCGCGCCCGTCGCTCGCGGCAACCAGCAGCTCCATGCCTGGCCGATAGGGAAACAGCGCGACCACGTCGTCGCGGTTCGGCAAATCGATCATCAGCCGCAGGGGCTCGCCGTGTCCACGTCCGCCGGGCAGCCGATCGATCCCGATCGTGTAAAACCGTCCGTTGGTGCCAAAGATAATAAGGCGGTCAGTCGTCTCGGCGGCGATTGCAAAGCGCGGACCGTCGCCCTCTTTGTATTTCTGCTCCGCAGCCGACACGTTGTGCCCCTTGATGGCGCGGATCCAACCCTTCTTCGAACACAGCACGGTTACCGCTTCGCGTTCGACCAGCGCTTCGGCGGGGATCTCGACAGGTTCGGGAGCAGCGGCGAGCTCGGTGCGCCGGCGGCCAGGCGGTGTGTCGCCGCCGAACTCGGCTGCGGTCTCGGTGACTTCGTTTGCCACGGCGCGCCATTGCTTCTGCTCGCTCGACAACAGCTTAGTGAGCTGCGTCTCTTCGGCCGAAAGCGAGTCAAGTTCCTTGCGGATCGCGATCTCCTCGAGGCGGCGCAAGACGCGCAGCCGCATGTTCAAGATCGCCTCAGCTTGTACTTCGGTCAGCGCCCAGCGGGCGATCATCTCGGCCTTCGGGTCGTCGCCTTCGCGGATGATGCGGATCACCTCGTCAAGATTGACGTAGACGATGATCTGGCCGCGCAGGACCTCCATACGGTGGGCGACCGCTGCAAGCCGATGGCGGCTGGTGCGCTGCAGTACGGCCCGGCGATGATCGAGAAATGCCTGCAACACCTCCTTCAGGCTCATCACCCGCGGCACGCCGAGCGGGTCAAGCACATTGAGGTTGAGGGGCACGCGCACCTCGAGCTCGGTCAGCCGAAAGAGCTGCTCCATCAACAGCTCGGTATCGACATTGCGCGTCTTCGGCTCGAGCACGAGGCGGACGTCCTCAGCCGACTCGTCCCGCACATCGGCGAGCAGCGGCAGCTTCTTTTCTTCGAGCAAGCCTGCAATCTTCTCGACCAGCCGCCCTTTCTGCACCTGAAACGGCACTTCGGTGACGACGATCTGGTAGAGCCCGTGGCCGAGTGCCTCGGTCGTCCAACGCGCGCGCAGCCGAAAGCTGCCGCGGCCGATCTCATAGGCTTGGCGAAGGCTTTCCGGCGGCTCGACCAGCACTCCGCCCGTCGGGAAGTCCGGTCCTAGCACAAGGCCGGCAAGTTCGCCCGGTGCGCAATCCGGGTTCTCGATCAAGTGCAACAATGCCGCGCACAGCTCGCCGGCATTATGCGGTGGAATGCTGGTCGCCATGCCGACCGCGATGCCGGCGGCGCCATTGGCGAGCAGGTTGGGAAAGCGGGCGGGCAAGACGACCGGCTCACGGTCTTCGCCGTCATAGGTCGGGCGGAAATCGACAGCATCCTCGTCGATCCCGTCGAGCATCGCCCGCGCGACGGCCGACAGCCGGCTCTCTGTGTAGCGCATGGCGGCAGCGTTGTCGCCGTCTAAGTTGCCGAAATTTCCCTGTCCGTCGACCAGCGGGTAGCGCTGCGAAAAATCCTGCGCGAGCCGCACCAGCGCGTCGTAAACCGCCAGCTCGCCGTGCGGGTGAAACTTACCGATCACGTCGCCGACCACGCGGGCACATTTCTTGTAGCCCGCGGCAGGATCGAGACGGAGCTGCTGCATCGCGTGCAGGATCCGGCGATGCACCGGTTTCAGGCCGTCGCGCACATCGGGCAGCGAACGAGACATGATTGTCGACAGGGCATAGGAGAGATAGCGCTCCCCTAGCGCATCGGCGAAGTCGATATTGCGGATCTCGCCTGAAAGGGCCGTCACGGGCATGCGTCGATAATCCTCGATCGGCAGTATGAGCAGTATGATGCGCGGCTGTGTTTTAACGGGCTACGCTATCGTCCGCAGCCGCCTGACGCATCCGGTCGGCCAACCGGATTCGCGCCGGCGGGAGGATGCGGCCTTGGGGCGCGAACACGAGATGCGCCAGGAAATGTCCGGTGAGGGTTATGCCGAGGACGACTTGAACGGCGTCGGCCGGTGTGTCGCGCCAGAGAAACTCGGGCAAACGCAATAGCTTATCCTGATAGGGCAGCCCCGTCGTCCGCGATAGCGCACGCCCCGTGCGAGGTGACACATAAGCGAGGTCGGCCGTCGAACCCGATATCGCGCAACGGCTGAGATCGAGGCCAAACCCCAATGCGCTCAGCAGATCCTGTTCCCACCTCACATACTGCGCGCACCAGCCAATTCCCGAATCGAGGGCTTCAATCAGCCGCGCGAACGAGACAAACACATCCGCATGCGGTTCGCGCTCAGGCAACGTAGCTCCGACCAGTGCGGCCGCCGAGGTCAGACCGGCAAGTCGGTCTGGATCTTCGAGAAAGCGCGCCGCATGAGCCCGCACCAGCTCGCAGCCGATGGTGCCGAGATGCTCGTCAAGCCGTCCACGCCATACGGCGGCGACTTCGTTGCCCGTCTGCAATATTGCGCGGGCTTTGGGTGACTGCCCGCCGCGAACCAAGCCGGCGTGCCGTCCGCGCTCGCGGGTCAGCAGCTCCACGATCAAGGAGCTTTCGCCGTGGCGGCGAGCTGCCAGGACGAACCCGGTGTCCTGCCACTGCATCAGACGTCGTACTCGAGCCCGAGCGCCGCATAGCGCTCGCGGTCCTCGACCCAGTTCTCGCGCACTTTGACGAACAAAAACAGATGGACGCGACGGTCGAGCAGATGCTCGAGCTGCGCGCGAGCGCGGGCGCCGATGGCTCTAATCCGCTGCCCGCCTTCGCCGAGGATGATCGCGCGCTGGCTTGGCCGCTGGACAAATATCACCTGCTCGATCCGAGCACTCCCGTCCCTTTTATCCTGCCACTGCTCGGTCTCGACCGCCGAGCCATATGGCAGTTCGTCACGCAGCTGCAGAAAGACCTGCTCGCGGGTGACCTCGGCCGCGATCACCCGCTCGGGCATGTCGGACAGCTGGTCCTCGGGAAACAACCAGGGGCCTTGCGGTAACACTGCAGCCAGGTGCCGCTTCAGATCGTTGACACCGTCGCCGGTGCGGCCCGAGATCATGAAGACGAGGTCGAATCGGCCTTCCCGCGACAGCGTGTCAGCGAGCGTGAGCAGGCTGTCGCGCCGAACCAGATCGATCTTATTCAACGCAAGGATCGATCCCTGGTCACGCTCGCCGAGGCGGTCGAGAATGCGGCGCGTATCGCGGTCGACGCCCCGGGCGGCATCGACCAGCAACACGGTTTGCTCGGCGTCCTCGGCACCCGACCAGGCCGCTGCGACCATCGCTCGGTCAAGACGCCGCCGCGGTGCAAAGATGCCCGGCGTATCGACATAAATGATCTGCGCGGGGCCTTCGATCGCAATACCGAGCAGCCGCGTGCGTGTCGTTTGCGGCTTGGGCGTCACGATAGCGAGCTTGCGGCCAACCAGGCGGTTGAGCAGTGTCGACTTACCGGCGTTCGGAGCGCCAATCAGCGCGACATGGCCGCACCGCGTGGGCGTAGCCTGGTCCTCGTCCACCGTCTTAGGCTGCGTGCTGCTTTGCCCACTCGACAACCTCGGCATGTGTCGCGAACCACACTCCCGCGCGCGCCTTCGCGTGGCGGATGATTTCTTCGAGAATCCAAATCCTCGAGCGGTAGCCGATAACGTGCGGATGCATGGTGAGCTGAAAGATGCCGCCTTCGTCGTAAGCGGCATCGAATTCGCGCCGGAAGATATCGAGCACGTCGGCCGGCGGCGTGTAGGGTCGCAGCGCTGAAAACCGATTCATCATGAAATAAACCGCGTCATCGCGCACCCACTCGACCGGCAGTTCGACGATCCCGGTTGGCTCGTCGTCGAGTAGCAGCTCGTAGCAATCCTCGTCACTCATCAACGAGGAATCGTAAAGCAGCCCCATCTCCTTTTCGATTTGCAATGTGTGCTGGCTGAAGTCCCAGGAGGGGGTGCGCAGACCGACCGGACGGACGCCGGCGATCTGTTCGAGGGTATCGGCCGACCGTCTCATCAGATCGCGTTCGGCTTCGTGCGGCAGGCTCGAATTGAGCTCGTGAATCCAGCCATGGATCCCGATTTCATGGCCTTCTGCAACCACCCGGCGCTGCTCCGCGGGGTGGAGCAGTGCCGTCACCGCGGGCACGTAGAACGAGACTTTGACACCGTATTTGTCGAGTAGGTCGAGGATTCGAGGCACACCAACACGATTACCGAACTGACCCCAGGCCAGGCGGCCTATCGACTTGCCGCCATCGCGCAAATCGCTGGTCTCATGGTCGCTGTCGAAGGACAACGCGACAGCGCACCGCATGCCACCTGGCCACTCAGCCGGTCGCAGTCGCCGCCCGGCACGCACGCGATTGACGAGCTTGCGCCATTGTTCTTCGGGCCACTGCCAGGGTTCGAGGTTGGCCTCGGAAGCGTTCATGCCTTCGTCCTCCTCGTCCATGCTTTGATCGGCGACGAGCCGGCGGAAAGCGAGAGGGAAATGGTCGGAGCGGTGAGATTCGAACTCACGACCCTCAGCACCCCATGCTGATGCGCTACCAGGCTGCGCTACGCTCCGACCGGGGCGGCTCTGCCGACGCAATCGATCATAACGGTACGCCTCGGGCCGTGCAACGTGCCGCGGGCCACGACATCTCACTCCGGCTCATCACTGCGTGAGGATCTTGTCGAGCAATGCGCGGATTTCCAGGAGCTCGCGCCGCACCTCCTCCAGAGCCGTTTGCAGGGCCAGCCGAGAGGGAGCAGGAGCCGCTGCCGCGCCGGGCGGATCGGCTAGCGGATCAAGCGGGAACAGCGTCGCCGGCGCGTCGTCCTCGGCCGGCCTCCCTGGCGCCTCCTTGCCCCGCGGCGCATTCTCGCGCAGCAGCTTCTGGACCCCGCGGATCGTGTATCCCTCCTGATACAGGAAATATCGGATCTGACGCAGCAGGTCGACGTCCTCGGGCCGATAGTAACGGCGGCCACCACCCCGTTTGAGCGGCTTGATCTCAGGAAATTTGGATTCCCAGAAGCGCAGCACATGCGCCGGTAGGTCAAGTTCCTCGGAAACTTCGCCGGTGGTACGAAAGGCGGTCTCAGATTTGCCGGCTCGCCGGGGGACTGCTGCCGCGTTGGCCTGGCTCACCTCACGCCAAGGGTGCCTTGGCCGCCGAGGCAGCGGGCGCTTCACCGTCGCCCGCATCGGTCAAACCCTGATTGATTTGATCCTTGAGGGTGTGCGACGCACGAAAGACGAGAACGCGTCGCGGGCTGATCGGCACTTCCTGGCCCGTCTTGGGATTGCGGCCGACGCGTTGCCCCTTCTGTCGGATGGCAAAACTGCCGAATGACGAAATCTTAACAATCTCTCCCCGTTCAAGCGCGCCGGAAATTTCCGCGATCACAGCTTCGACGAGCTCCGCCGACTCGTTCCGCGACAACCCGACCTCTTGATAAACCGCCTCGCTGAGCCGCGCGCGAGTCACCGTTTCTCCAGCCATGGGCCCTCCCTTTCTTTGCCAGAAGCGTAACCCGCTGGAAAAACCCCGTCAAATTCCAAAGCGTTGTCGCGTTCCACCCCAGAGGCTGCAGAGTGCCACGGCACGACTACCAGCGCACCAAGCTTGCTCCCCAACTCAAGCCGCCACCCAGGGCCTCCATCAAGATAAGATGCCCCGGTTGAATCCGTCCGTCCTCGACGGCCGCGTAGATGGCGAGCGGGATCGAGGCAGCCGATGTATTGGCATGATGTCCGATCGTGACGACCACCTTTTCCCTCGGCAGGCCGAGCCTTCTTCCCATACCGTCGATGATGCGGCTGTTTGCTTGATGCGGGACAAGCCAGTCGATATCCGCCGCGGTCAGGCTATTCGCGGCGAGCGCCTCGTCTACCACTGCGCTCAAATGTTGAATCGCCAGCCGGAAGACCTCGCGTCCTTCCATCCGCAGAAAGCCCGTGTGGCGGGTCGAGGACGGGCCGCCGTCGACATAGAGGATGTCATATTGGCGTCCGTCCGAATGCAAATGGTTCGAGAGGATAAAGCGGCCACCCGGCGCCGCGGCCGGGACCGCCCTCAGGACGAGGGCCCCCGCTCCGTCGCCGAAAAGCACGCAGGTGCTGCGATCTGCCCAGTCGAGAATGCGAGAGAATGTCTCGGCCCCGATCACGAGCGCCGTGCGCGCTTGGCCGAGGCGCAGCGCATTGTCGGCGACCGATAGCGCAAAGATGAAACCCGCGCAGACCGCCTGTACGTCGAAGGCCGCGCCGCGCCTCATCCCGAGGTGTGACTGCACCCTTGCAGCAGTGGCCGGAAAGGTGTTGTCGGGGGTTGCTGTGGCAACGATGAGAAGATCGAGGTCGCTGCCACTCATTCCGGCGCTGCTGAGCGCACGTTCGGCGGCACGGACAGCAAGGTCGGAGGTCAACTCTCCCGGCGCAGCGATCCGGCGTTCTCCTATCCCGGTGCGCTGGCGGATCCATTCATCCGAGGTGTCGAGCCGGCCGGCGAGCTCGTGATTCGTGATGATCCGCTCGGGTAGGTAAGCGCCGCATCCGGCGACCTGGGACCGAAATGTCATCGTCCCGGCGATTAGAGCGCCGCAGGCTGCGGTACGGATCGCGCGTCGTTGAGGCGCTCCAGCTCGGCCCGGATCTTGTCGAGAAAGCCGTTTACCTTCATGTCGATGGCAACGCCGATCGCGTTGGCAAAGCCGAACGCGTCGGTCGAGCCGTGGCTCTTGACGGCGATGCCGCCTAAGCCCAGGAACATGGCGCCGTTATAGCGGCGCGGATCGCAACGCATCCGAAGTTTCTTCAGCGCGCCGCGTGCGAAGAGATAGCCAATTCTGGCCGACAGCGAGTGGTGAAAAGCTGCCTCGAGGAATTCGGTAAAAAGTTTGGCCGTTCCCTCGGCTGTCTTGACGGCGACATTGCCGGTGAAGCCGTCGGTGACGACGACATCGACCGTCCCCGCTGCAATATCGTCGCCCTCGACAAATCCATGAAACTGGATCGGAGTATTCGCCAGCCGTAAGCGCGCGCCCGCGGCGCGAACGGCATTATTCCCCTTCAAATCCTCCGATCCAACATTGAGCAGCCCAACGGTGGGTTCGATCAGACCGAGGACGGTCCGCGCGAACACGTCACCCATCAGTGCGAATTGCACAAGATTCTCGGCATCGCATTCGATGTTGGCACCGAGGTCCAGCATCACGCTCTCGCCGTGCTGAGTCGGGAAGAACGACGCGATGGCCGGCCGATCAATCCCCGGCAACATCTTGAGCGCGAATTTGGCCATCGCCATCAGTGCGCCGGTGTTGCCGGCAGAAACAACGCCGTCGGCCCTTCCGTCGGCGACAGCGTCAATTGCCAGCCTCATGCTCGATTGCCGGCCGGTGCGAAGCGCCAGCGACGGCTTTGCGTCGTCTGCCACGACCTCGGCGGTGTGGAAAACCGTCACCATCCCGCTGAGCCTCGGTAGCTTGTCGATGAGCGGACGAATTTTCTCTTCCGCGCCGAACAACAGATAGCGAACGGCGGGATGCCGTTGGAGCGCGATCTCGGCACCTTTCAGCACAATACCGGGAGCGCCA
>Ga0306926_10007745_pt1 | contig 11678 bp, 9 predicted proteins | sample flu12Cox44000178_FD_203759 | JGI IMG/M metagenome (GOLD analysis project Ga0306926, IMG submission 203759) | Lab enrichment of tropical soil microbial communities from Luquillo Experimental Forest, Puerto Rico - flux8day.12C.oxic.44.000.178 (v2)... | ecosystem: Environmental > Terrestrial > Soil...
CCCGAGCTCGGGAGAGTCCACGGCGCCGCCCTCCGGCACGCCGAGCGGCGATCACTCGCGGCGCTGACGCGCCCCACTCATGCCCAGCGGCATCCTGCTGCTCGACAAGCCGCGCGGCCTGTCGTCCAACGCCGCTCTGCAACGGGTGCGCACCTTGTTCGGCCGCGAGAAAGCGGGCCACGTCGGCAGCCTCGATCCGCTCGCGACCGGCATGCTGCCGATCTGCCTCGGGGAAGCCACCAAGGTCGCCGCGGACATCGTCGCGGGCCGCAAGTGCTACCGTTTCGCCGTGACGCTCGGCGCGCGCACTACCACGGGCGATGCCGAAGGTACGGTCAGCGAGCGCGCTGCGATACCGCGGCTCGAGCGCTCGCGCATCGAAACGGTGCTCGCGCGCTTTCTCGGCCCCGGCCAGCAGATCCCACCGATGTACTCCGCGCTCAAGCGCGCGGGGCAGCCGCTCTATCGCCTCGCCCGGGCGGGGGTCACGGTCGAGCGTCCGCCGCGCGCGATCGAAGTGTCGCAGCTGCGCCTCCGCGCGCTCGGCGCGGAGACTCTCGAGCTCGAGGTGCTGTGCTCCAAGGGCACCTACGTGCGCGTGCTCGCCGAAGACATCGCCGCGGCGCTCGATACTCTCGGCTACGTGAGTGTTCTGCGACGCGAGTACGTCGAGCCCTTCGAGGGCGAGACCCTGCACACGCTCGAGTCGCTGGCCGAGACGCGCGCGGGCGGCGGTGAGCCCACGCTGCTGCCGATCGATCGCCCGCTCGGACATCTTCCGGCGGTGCACCTCGACCCCGAGGCGGCGCGGCGAGTGCGTCACGGCCAGGCAGTGAGCGTCGCGGATGCGCCGCAGGGGACGCGCGTGCGCCTCTACGGTGCCGAGGGGTTTCTCGGCATCGGCGCGAGCGATGCGGAAGGATCGGTGCGGCCGCGGCGGCTTCTCAAGTCGTAGTCGGAGCCCGGAACGGGCGTCCGGTGTGAGGGAACTGTCGGCGATAGTTAGGCAGTCACCGAAGTATCCGCGGACGGGACACCCAGTGCGGATGCTCGCATGGCAGGGTGGCGAGGAGCGATGACTTCAACATAGCCATATCACCTCGGAGGTCACCGCAGGCCTCAACGCGCGGGCGCCCCACGCGTGCACGCACTTTTTCAGCTTGTGGCAGGGCCACGGGCGCAGGTAGAATGCGCGGCTCACCAAAAGGGCTCCAGAGACAAGTAGTTAGGACAATCGCGCAATGGCTTTAACCAGTGAGAAGAAGGGCGGGATCCTCGCGCAATTCCGCCGCGGTCCGGCCGACACGGGCTCTCCCGAAGTGCAGGTCGCGCTGCTCTCCGAGCGCATCAACGGCCTCGGCGAGCACTTCACCGCGCACAAGCGTGACCATGCCTCGCGTCGCGGGCTGGTGAAGCTCGTTAACCAGCGCCGCAAGCTCCTCGATTATCTGAAGTCCACGCAACCCGAGAAGTACCAGGAGCTCGTCGAGCGCCTGGGGCTTCGTCGCTGAAGTACCAAGGGCCGCCGTCATGCGGCCTTTGTGCTGTTGGCCCCAAGGATTTCCACCTTTTCGAGGATTCAAGCTGTGAGTGTCGTCCGCAAGTCATTTCCCTATGGCCCACATTCGGTGACCATCGAGACTGGAGAGCTCGCTCGCCAGGCCGATGGTGCGGTGCGGGTGTCGATGGGCGAGACCGTGGTGCTCGTTACCGCGGTCGCCAAGCAAACTCCGACTCCGGGACGGGATTTCTTCCCGCTCACCGTCAACTACGTCGAGAAGACCTACGCCGCGGGGCGTATCCCCGGGGGCTTCTTCAAGCGTGAAGGGCGACCGAGCGAGAAAGAAACCCTGACGTCGCGGCTCATCGACCGGCCGATTCGGCCGCTGTTCCCTGACGGCTTCTACAACGACGTACAGGTCGTCGCGACCGTGTTATCGATGGATCCTGACATCGACGCGGACATTCCCTCGCTGCTTGGCGCTTCGGCGGCGCTCGCGCTCTCGGGTATCCCGTTCAACGGTCCGGTCGGGGCAGCCCGCGTCGGCTGGAAAGATGGTCGCTACCTGCTGAATCCCACGGCCAAGGATCTCGCCGAGTCACAGCTGCACCTGGTGGTGGCCGGCACCGAGCACGCGGTGCTCATGGTGGAGTCCGAGGCCAAGGGCCTTTCCGAAGAGGTCATGCTGGGCGCAGTGGTTTTCGGCCACGAGCAGATGCAGGTCGCGATCCGCGCGATCCGCGAGCTCGCGGCCGAGGCTGGCAAGCCGCGCTGGGGCTGGCAGCCTTCGTCCGAGGACGCCGAGCTCAATGCCGCAGTGAAGCTGCACGCGCACGCCGCACTTGGCCAAGCCTACAGCATCACCGAGAAACAGCAGCGCCACACGCGTCTCGGTGAGATCAAGACACAGCTGCTCGCCACGCTCGCCGGCGGCGAGTCGCCGAAGTGGACCGCCGAAGCGGTCGAGAGCGCGCTCTTCAGGCTCGAGAGCAGCATCGTGCGCCAGCGCATTCTGAACGGCGAGCCGCGCATCGACGGGCGCGACACGCGCACCGTGCGGCCGATCAGCGTCCAGGTTGGGGTGCTGCCGCGCACGCACGGCTCGGCGCAGTTCACCCGCGGGGAGACGCAGGCGCTCGTGGTGACGACCCTCGGCACGACGCGCGATGCGCAGATCATCGATGCGCTGGAAGGCGAGCGCCGCGAGCCGTTCATGCTGCACTACAACTTCCCGCCGTTCTCGGTCGGCGAGACCGGGATGCTCGGCTCACCCAAGCGCCGTGAGATCGGCCACGGCAATCTTGCGCGCCGCGGCGTCAATGCGGTGATGCCCGACATGAGCACCTTCCCGTACGTGATTCGGGTCGTGTCGGAGATCCTCGAGTCGAACGGTTCCTCCTCGATGGCGAGCGTCTGCGGCACCTCGCTCTCGCTCATGGACGCGGGCGTGCCGATCAAGGCGCCGGTGGCCGGAGTCGCCATGGGGCTCGTGCTCGAGGGCAGCCGCTACCAGGTGCTCACCGACATCCTCGGCGACGAAGATCACCTCGGCGACATGGACTTCAAGGTGGCCGGCACCCGCGATGGCGTGACGGCGCTGCAGATGGACATCAAGGTCGAGGGGGTGACGCCGGAGATCATGCGGGTGGCACTCGAGCAGGCGCGCGCTGGGCGCCTGCACATACTCGATGAGATGAACAAGGTGATCCGCGCGCCGCGCGAGAAGATGTCCGAGTGGGCACCTTCGATCATCACGCTCAAGATCGACCCGGAAAAGATCCGCGACGTCATCGGCAAGGGCGGTGCGGTCATCCGCCAGATCACCGAGGAGACCGGTACCACCATCGACATCGAGAGCGATGGTACCGTCAAGATCGCTTCGGTCTCGGGTGCTGCCGGGCGCGAGGCGCAGCGGCGCATCGAGCTCATTACCGCCGACGTCGAGGTGGGACGGGTGTACGAGGGCAAGGTGGCGCGGCTGATGGATTTCGGTGCATTCGTCACCATCCTTCCCGGGCGGGATGGCCTGGTACACATCTCACAGATCTCGAACGAGCGCGTCGAGCGCGTCAGCGACAAGCTGCGCGAAGGGGATTTGATCCGCGTGAAGGTGCTCGAGGTGGATCGCCAGGGGCGCATCCGTCTCTCGATGCGCGATCTCGACAGTTGAGCGCGCGCGCCGCCACGGCGCGCGCGTCACTCAGCCCTGCGGGCCGCGCCCGGCGTCAGGCCCCGCGAACAGCTTCAGGCTCTGCTCGAGATAGCTTCCCATGGTGGTGCGCAGCCCCGCGCCATACGAGCGGATCACCTGCGATAGGAAGTCACGGCTCATCAGCGGCTCGCCGCCGTGTTCCTGCTCAGCGATCACCTGCAGCAGGATCGAACGCGTGATGTCTTCCTGACTTTTCTTGTCGACGACCACGAAGTCGATGCGCTCGAGCACCAGCCGACGAATGTCGGCTAAGGTGATATAGCGGCTCTCAACCGTGTCGTACAACCGCCTGTTCGGATACTTCTTAATAGTGCGCGGTTCGCTCATACGTCCCTCACTATGGGATTTGCACCTTCCATAGTGCGTACGCGTTCTGGTTACATACCTTATTACATTGGCCGCACGAACCCAACTCGGACCGAGGTCCCATAGGCAGTCGCCGCGACCTCGCTTACACGCTGCAGCCGGCTCGCCTCCCAGTGCGCGCAGGCCCACGCGAGGATGACCGGGGCTGGCTCGAGCTCGAGCTCAGCAGGTGGAGCCTGATGCAGCAGGCGCAAGGCCTGATGCAGCTGCCCCCCGGCGCTCGTGGGATCAAGCGGCACAGACCTCTTTGATTTTGCAAGCTTTCCACCCTCGGGCTCGGTGACGAGCGGCAGGTGCGCGTAGCGAGGCGTGGGATATCCCAGAGCCTGCTGCAGTGCGATCTGCCAGGGCGTGCTGTCGAGCAGATCCGCACCCCGTACGACATCCGTGACACCTTGCAGTGCATCGTCTACGACCACCGCAAGCTGGTAGGCGAACGCGCCATCACGACGGCGGACGATCACGTCTCCGCGCTCGCGCAGTCGAAAGTCGCACCGCCCCTGCAGACGGTCGTCGACCGACACCGCGACATCCTCGACCCGAAAGCGCACGGCGGTTGGCCCGCTGCGCGTCGGCCCTGCGCGGCATGTACCCGGGTAGCCGCTGTCGCGATCGTGCTCGCGGCGCGAGCAACTGCACTCGAAGGTTGCGCCGAGCGCAGTGAGCGCCTCGAGCGCTTCCCGGTAGTGCTCCGTTCGCTCGCTCTGATACTCGATGCGACCGTCCCACTGAAGACCGAACGTCTCGAGCGTCCGCAGGATCCGGTCGGCCGCGCCGCCGCGCACGCGCGCGCGATCGAGATCCTCCATGCGCACGAGCCAGCGCCCGCCATGGCTGCGCGCATCCGCGTAGCTGCCGAGCGCGGCGACGAGCGATCCAAGGTGGAGTGCCCCGGTGGGCGAGGGCGCAAAGCGCCCGACATACTGCTTATCTATAGCGGTCGTCGCGGTCGCCGTACTGGCGCTCGCGTCGCTCGCGACGCTCCTGCGCCTCGATGCTGAGAGTCGCCACGGGGCGCGCCTCGAGGCGCTTGATGCCGATCTCTTCGCCGGTCTCGAGGCAGTAGCCGTACGAGCCATCCTCGATGCGCTTCAGCGCATCGTCGATCTTGCGGATGAGTTTGCGCTCGCGATCCCGGGTGCGCAGCTCCAGGCTGAATTCCTCTTCCTGAGTCGCGCGATCGTTAGGATCGGGAAAGTTGGCCGCCTCATCCTTCATGTGCGTGACGGTGCGATCCACCTCCACCATGAGATCGCGTTTCCAGCTGTTGAGGATGTTGCGGAAGTGCTCGAGCTGCTCCTTGCTCATGTACAGCTCGCCGCGCTTGACGATGTACGGCTTGACGTCGCGCGGTCCGGCGAGAAGGCTTCCCGGCTCGATGCCCTCGCCGTCGTCGCCCTCGGAATTGAGAGGGGCCACGGCGGGACGTGCGGCAGCCGGCGGGAGCGTCGCTGCCGGGGGTGGCGTCACGACCGCACCCGGCCGCGGGGCTCTCTTTATCTCCGCCAGCGGCTCCGCGGCGTCTTCCGGGGACTGCGCCACGGCGGCTTTGCGCGGTGCAGCGGCGGCGTTCTTGCGCACTTGCGCAGCGACCACCCTGGTGCGCGCGGTTTCGGGTTTGCGGGGCAGCGCCTTTCGCACTACGGTCCGGCTCGCCGCCTTCTTGCCCTTGGTGGACTTTGGGGCAGGTCTCTTTGCCGGCATCAATGGCTCCTAAAACGGCATCAGGCTCGTGAAGAACGCGCGATTATACCGGCCGACCCCGGCCTGTACAGGGTTACCGGCGGGCGGCTCCCTCCGGGGGTATGGCGGCGCGGCTACGGGAGGCTGACCGGGGCTGCGGGCTGCCAGCCCCGTTGTCGTCGCTCCGCGACAACGGTGGTGTAGATTCCGCCGCGCACGTTGAAGCGCGCCAGCAGGCGCAGGAAGCGCGGGTGCAGAGCCTCATCGAGATGGTCGGCGATCTCGTTGGTGACCGCCTCGTGAAAGGCACCGCGATCGCGGAACGACCAGATGTAGAGCTTCAGCGACTTCAGCTCCACGCACAACCGGTCCGGCACGTACTCCAGATCGAGCGTGGCGAAGTCCGGCTGTCCGGTGCGGGGGCACAGACAGGTGAACTCCGGGATCTGCATGCGGATCGTGTAATCGCGCACGGGCTCGGGATTCGCGAAGGTCTCGAGCTGCTTGGTGGGCGTGGCCGGCATATTGCACTACACTACACCTCCATCTTCGAAAGGCCAGGACGCGACGGAAAACTCATCAGATGCGGCTGACCAAGATCAAGCTCGCCGGCTTCAAAACCTTCGTCGATCCGACTCAAATCAACCTCCCCAGCAATCTCACCGGTGTCGTAGGCCCCAACGGCTGCGGCAAGTCGAACATCATCGACGCGGTGCGCTGGGTCATGGGAGAGCTGTCCGCCAAGCACCTGCGCGGCGACAGCATGACCGATGTGGTCTTCAACGGCTCCGCCGCGCGCAAGCCGGTCGGCAGCGCCTCGGTGGAGCTGATCTTCGACAACGCCGACGGCAAGATCGGTGGTGCCTACGCGAGCTACGGCGAGATTTCACTCCGCCGCCAGGTGGGACGCGATGGCACCTCGGCGTATCTCATCAACGGCACCCGCTGCCGCCGCAAGGACATTACCAACCTGTTCCTCGGCACCGGCCTCGGTTCCCGCAGCTACGCCATTATCGAGCAGGGGATGATCACGCGCGTCATCGACGCCAAGGCCGACGATATGCGCGCCTTCGTCGAGGAGGCGGCCGGTATCTCCCGCTACAAGGAGCGCCGCAAGGAGACCGAGGTGCGCGTCGCCGAGACGCGCGAGAACCTCGAGCGGCTGCAGGACGTGCGTGACGAAGTCGAGAAACAAATCCGTCATCTGCAGCGCCAGGCCGCAACTGCACGGCGCTACCAGGCGCTCAAGGAGCAGGAACGGCGCCTCGGCGCCGAGGTTCTGGCGCTGCGTCTGCGCGACCTCGACAGCGGCGCCGAGGTGCACGATGCCGCGGTGCGCGAGCGGGAACTCGCGATGCAGGCCGAGCTCGCCACACTGCGCGCGTCCGAGGCGGCCATCGAAAAGCAGCGCGCGGTGCACACTGCCCACACCGATGGTCTGTCGGCGGTGCAGGGGCGCTGCTACGAAGTCGGCGCCAACATCTCGCGCCTCGAGCAGTCGATCGAGCACACCCGCGAGCTGCGCGAGCGCCAGCGCACCGACCTGACACAGGCGCAGGCGACGCACGCGGAGCTCTGTACGCATATCGAGCGCGATGAGGCCGAGCTCGCCGCGGTGCGCACACAGCTCGCGGCCCTCGGCCCCGAGCGCGACACGGCGGAGCGCGCCGAGGGCGAGGCGGTGGCAGAGTTCGAGACGAGCGAGCAGGCACTGCAGGAATGGCAGCAGCGCTGGGAAGCGCACACCGCCGCGGCGGCCGGCGCCGAGCGCACCGCCCAGGTGGAGCGCGTGCGCCTCGAGCAGCTCGACAGTCAACTGCGCCGCCTCGAGAGTCAGGCCGAGCGCCTCACCGCCGAGCACGCCAGTCTCGGAACCCAGGGGATGGGCGAGGAGCTCGCGCAACTCGAGCTCGAGGAGTCACGGTCACGCACCCACAGCGAGTCGGCGGGCACGGCGCTCGCCGCGGCGCAGGCGCTCCTCCAGTCGCGGCGTGCCGCGCAGCTCGCCGCCGAGGATGACCTCGAGCGCGCACGCGGCGGCCGTGAGGCGGCGCGTGCCGAGCTCACCTCGCTCGAGGCGCTGCAGGCCGCAGCGCTCTCGGCCCACGCCGGGGAGGCGGGCGAGTGGCTGCGCAGCACGGGGCTCGGAGGACGGCCCCGGCTCGCGGCGATGCTGGACGTCGAGCCCGGTTGGGAGCGCGCCGTGGAGACAGCGCTCGGGGATTATCTCGAGGCCGTGTGTGTCGAGGAGCTCGATGCGCTTTCGACGGCGCTCGCAACACTCGCCGCCGGCAGCGTCACGCTGGTCGAGGGGCGCACCGGGACATCGCCCGGCGCTGCTGACACGCTCGCCAACCGCGTGCGTGGCCCGGCCGCGGTGACCGCCCCTCTCGGTCGGGTGCGGACGGCAGCATCGCTTGCCGACGCACTGCGCGCGCGGGCTACGTTGACCGAGGGACAGTCCCTCATCACCCGGGAAGGCGAATGGCTGGGCCGCGACTGGCTGCGCGTGAGTCGCGGCGCGGATCCGCGTGCTGGCGCACTCGGGCGCGAGCAGCGCCTGAAAGGCCTGCGGGCCGCCGCGGCCGCATCCGAGGAGCGCGTGCGCGGGGCCGAGGCGGCACTCGCCGGCGCTCGCCTGGCGCTGCAGCGTGCCGAAGGAGAGCGCGAGACACTGCAGGCGGAGCTGCAGCGCGTGCTCGAACAGCACGCCGACCGGGCGGGCGCGCTGCAGGCGGCGCGTACCCGTGCCGAGCATGCCAGCCTGCGCGGTGCGCGATTGCAGCAGGACGCGGGCGAGGTGGCAGACGAGCGCACCGCGACCGCGGCGGCGCGCCAGCATGCGGCAGGGGAGATCGCGCGGGCACTGGAGGCAGGCACGGCGCTCGCTGCTGCCGCCGCCGCACTTACCCAGGAGCGCGATGACCGCCGCACCGCGCTCGCCGCGGCACGCAGCAAGGCACAGGCTGCGCAGCTCGCCGCGCACGATCTGCACGTGCAGGTCGAGGCACGACGCTCCACCGAGACATCGGTGGCACAGGCGCTGCAGCGCATGATCGAGCAGCGCGAGCAGCTGACGAGGCGCCGCGCGGATCTCGAGCAGGAGCTCGCTTCGGGCGATGAGCCGATAGTGAGGATGCAGGCGCGGCTGAATGAGACCCTCGCACTGCGCCTGACGGTGGAAGCCGAGCTCGGCCTCGCGCGTGCGGCGCTGGAGGAAGCCGAAGCCACGCTGCGGGCGCTCGATGAGCAGCGGCTCGCCGCCGAGCAACGCGTGCAGGCGGCACGCGAGGCGATGGAGCAGGCGCGCCTGGCGGCGCAGGAGACGCACGTGCGCCGTGCGGCGCTCGCCGAGCAGTTCGCGCAGACCGGATGCGAGCTCGCGGCGGTGCAGGCGCAACTGACTCCGGAGGCGAACGTCGTGGCCTGGGAGGAGAGCCTCTCCGGGGCACGCGCCGACATCGAGCGGCTCGGTTCGGTGAATCTCGCCGCTATCGACGAGCTGCGCGAACAGAGTCAGCGCAAGGAATACCTCGACAGTCAGTTTGCCGACCTCACCTCGGCACTCGATACGCTCGCCGAGGCCATGCGGCGCATCGACCGCGAGACTCGCTCGCGCTTCGAGGATACCTTCGAGCGCATCAACGCCGGACTGCGTGAGAAGTTTCCGCGCCTGTTCGGCGGCGGCCACGCCTACCTCGAGCTCGTGGGCGAGGACAAGCTCAGCGCCGGCGTCGCGGTCATGGCGCGTCCACCCGGCAAGAAGAACAGCACCATTCACCTGCTCTCGGGCGGCGAGAAGGCGCTCACCGCGGTGGCGCTCGTGTTCTCCATCTTCGACCTGAACCCGGCGCCCTTCTGCCTGCTCGATGAGGTCGACGCGCCGCTCGATGAGCACAACGTCGGTCGTTTCTGCGATATCGTGCGCGACATGTCGAGCCGCGTGCAGTTCGTGTTCATCACGCACAACAAGGGCACCATGGAGCTTGCCTCGCAGCTGATCGGCGTGACCATGAACGAGCCGGGCGTCTCCCGCCTGGTCACCGTGGATGTCGATGAGGCCGTGCGGATGGCAGCGGTGTGATCTGCGCATGAGTATCCCCATGATGACGGAGCTGCGCTGGGCGCTGCTGATTCTCGGGGTGCTATTCATAGCGGTCCTCGCGTGGTGGGAGCGGCGCCGCCCCCGCCAGGCGAGCGGTGGGCTCGAGCGCGCACTCTCGCGGGAGAGCGGCGCGGAGACGCCAGCGCGCCGAGTGCGCGAGCCACCGCTCACGCTCCCTGAGGTGTACGTGCGCGAGCCTGTGGCCGCGCGCGAGGTGCCGGTCGTCGAGTCGATGCGCGAGGAGCCGCAGGAGTTGGCGGAGTCAGAGGAGCCCCCGGGGCTGACGGAACCGCCGCAGCTGACGCGCGCGTTGGACGCCGCGACGCCGCAGGACACCGCGGAGCTGGAGGGTGCCGCGGAGCTGGAGGATGCCGCGGAGCTGGAGAATGCCGCGGCGCTGGAGGACACTCTCGCGGCCGCGGGCAACGGGAACACTCTGGAGGACCGTAACCCCGCCATGCCGCCTGTCGCAACGATGCTGCGCGAGGTGCTGCCGCAGCTCCCGACGGCGGAGCCACTCAAGGTTGACTGGCCCGCGGAACACGAGCGACGCATCCTTGCGGTGCGCCTGGTTGCGCCGCAGCGCGAGCGCTTTGCGGGACGCTCGCTCCGCCAGGCGCTCGCGGCTGAAGGCTTCCTGCTCGGGCAGTTTGCGATCTTCCACAAGCCCGATGACGAGCGCCGCGCGGTGCTCTCCGCGGCGAGCCTGACGCGCCCGGGAACCTTCGATATGGAGACCATGGACTCACAGCATTACGGCGGGCTGTCGCTGTTCGCCGTGCTGCCCGGACCGAAGTCTCCGCCGCAGGCCTTCGATGAGCTGGTGTTCGCCGCGCGAAATCTGAACGATCGTCTGCACGGGGTGCTGCAGGATGAGCAGGGAACTCCGCTCACCCCGGCCCGCGTCGCGCAGCTGCGCGAGCAACTAAGGGCCAGGTCGTGACAGATCCGGCGGCTGCGCGCGCAGCACAGCTGCGCTCGCAGATCGCGCAGCACGACTACCGCTACTACGTACTCGATGACCCGCTGGTCGCGGATGCCGAGTACGACCGGCTGATGCAGGAGCTGCGCGCCCTGGAAGCCGCGCATCCCGAGCTCGTCACCTCTGACTCACCGACGCAGCGGGTCGCCGGCACCCCGAGCGACGCGTTCGGCGAGGTGGTGCATCAGGTGCCGATGCTGTCGCTCGACAATGCCTTCAGCGAGGAGGACCTGCGCGCCTTCGACCGGCGCATCCACGAGCGGCTCGAGCGCGGCGGTGAGCTCGAATACGTCGCGGAGCCTAAGCTCGATGGACTTGCCGTGAGCGTGATCTACCGTGCGGGCATGCTCGAGCGCGCTGCCACGCGCGGCGATGGTGTCACGGGCGAGGACGTGACAACGAACGTGCGCACCATCCGCGCGGTGCCGCAGCGACTGCGCGGTGAGGCTCCGCCGCTCTTCGAGGCGCGCGGTGAGGTTTTCATGACGATCGCCGGCTTCGAGCGGATGAACCAGCTGGCACGTGAGCGCGGTGAGAAGGTGTTCGTGAACCCGCGCAACGCGGCGGCCGGCAGCCTGAGGCAACTCGATGCGCGCATCACCGCGACTCGTCCGCTCAGTGCCTTCTTCTACGGCGTCGGGGTCATCGAGGGGGCGCCGCTGCCGGCGCTGCAGAGCGAGCTGCTCGAGCTGCTGCGCGCGCGGGGGCTACCGGTATCACCGGAGACACGCACCGTGCACGGCGTCGCGGAGTGCCTCGCCTACTACCGCCGCGTCGGCGAGCGGCGCAGCGCGCTCCCGTACCAGATCGACGGCGTCGTCTACAAGCT
>Ga0306926_10007746_pt1 | contig 11676 bp, 9 predicted proteins | sample flu12Cox44000178_FD_203759 | JGI IMG/M metagenome (GOLD analysis project Ga0306926, IMG submission 203759) | Lab enrichment of tropical soil microbial communities from Luquillo Experimental Forest, Puerto Rico - flux8day.12C.oxic.44.000.178 (v2)... | ecosystem: Environmental > Terrestrial > Soil...
TGAGCAGTGTTGCGGGACTGATCTCCCCGCCCACCTACGGAGCGTACAGCAGCAGCAAGCACGCGCTCGAAGGCTTGAGCAACTCGTTGCGACTGGAGATGTATTCTTTTGGCGTGGAGGTCATTCTGATTGAGCCCGGCTATATCCAGACGAACTTCCAGCAAACCGTTAAGGAGCTTGCCGAACCGTATGTGGAACGGGCCAAAGCCAGTCCCTATACCAAAATTTATTCGGGCGCGTGGCAGGGAGCCAACCGGGGCCGCACCGGCTCCAAGACCACGCCGGAAGATTGCGCGCTCGTCATGCTGCATGCCATCGAATCGCCACACCCCAAGGCGCGTTACAAGGTTACGCCGCTGGCGAAATGGATTTCATTCGCAAAGCGCGTTTTGCCGGACACGCTGCTGGACTCCTTTCTCCGGCGGAGATTCGGAATTGCCCGGGAGGGCCAGCGCGGTTAATTCGAAACCTGGAAAGACAGGCTGTTCTCGCGCAATTGCTCCCATTTTTTGCGCCAGGTTTCGTGAATCGGGCTCTCGGCGTAGTCAGCGGCCGCCTCCGGACTGGCAAATTCGATCACATAGACGCCGTCGAAATCGCGAATCTGGTTGCGTTCGGTCTTGAGCCAGATGTTCCGGATACCGGGAATCGCTCCAGCCATTTCCTTGATTCCGGCGATAATCTGCTGCTGGTCGTTCAGGGACGTGGTCGGACGGAACTTGTAAGCGACGGTATGAATCACGGTCTTGGGTTGGCCGAATTTGTTCAAGGCAGAGACGCTGCGGGTGGCGAGGGTTCCGACGACCGTCCCCGCAAGGAACAGCGCGCTTGCGGCCAGAATTGACAGCACCCGTCGATTCGCGATCGGCATGTTGATCCTCCCTAAAGGAGATTCCAGTGTATGAAAGACGCAGAACGGCAGCAACGGGTCACCGGGTACTGATTTGACGGCGAAAAAGGGTCCGGTTAGGCTGAGAAATTGTTCCGGGAGAAATGAATGAGGCATTCCGTCCGCGCCATGGCGTTGCTGTGCGGTGGGCTGGTGATCTCGAGCGCGGCCAGCGGGCAGAGCCGCGAGCAGGTCAATCAGGAAGCACGCGCCATCTTCAAAGAACTGATCGAGATCAACACGACGGACTCGGCCGGCAATGTCACACTGGCGGCGGAGGCCATGGCGAAGCGGCTCCGCGAAGCCGGTTACCCGGAAAAAGACGTAATCGTAGCGGGACCCCAGGAGCGCAAGAAAAATCTGGTCGCGCGGCTGCGGGGCACCGGGCAAAAGAAACCGGTCCTGTTCATCGGGCACTTGGACGTTGTCGAGGCTCTGCGCAGCGATTGGACGGTGGACCCCTTCCAGTTCCTTGAACGCGACGGCTACTTCTATGGCCGCGGCACCGAGGATATGAAGGAGAGCGACGCGATCCTGGTGATGAGTTTTGTTCGCCTGAAGCGGGAGGGCTTTCACCCGGATCGCGATCTGATCCTTGCACTCACGGCGGATGAAGAGGGCGGCAGCTATAACGGAATCGACTGGCTCCTAAAAGCGCACCGGGAATGGATCGACGCGGAGTATTGCATCAACCTGGACGGCGGCGAGTTCGAAAAGCTGGACGGGAAGCGGGTTCTGGCCGGGCTGCAGGCGAGCGAAAAAGTTTACGCGGATTTTCAGGTCGAAACGACGAATTCGGGAGGGCACAGCTCGGTTCCCGGTGCGGACAACGCAATCTACGAACTGGCCGAGGCGCTGACCAAACTCGGGAGGTTTTCATTTCCCGCGCAGATCAACGAGGTGACGCGGAATTACTTCGCGCATTCCGCTCAACTGACCACCGGCACGTTGGCCGCCAACCTGCGTGCGGTCGCAGCGGAACCCGCCGACCCGGGAGCGATCAAGCGGCTGTCGGCCATCCCTTACTACAATTCGTTGTTGCGAACGACTTGCGTTGCCACCATGTTGTCTGGCGGCCACGCGGCGAACGCTCTGCCGCAAACAGCGCGCGCGAACATTAATTGCCGCATCTTTCCGGGCGACGATCCAGAACAAGTACGCAAGACGCTGGAGCGTGTTGTGGCCGACCCCAATGCAAAAGTCACCGCGACGCACGAGAAAAGCTCGGATGGGGAACTGGTTCCCGTCGTGGCGGTGCCACCGTCCCCTCTTCTGCCGGAGCTTCTGACGGTGCTGGACCGGACGCTGGCCACGATGTGGCCCGGCGTTCCGGTGATTGCAACGATGTCCACGGGCGCAACGGACGGAAAATATCTTCGCATCGCGGGGATCCCCACCTATGGGGTGTCCTGCATGTTTTTCGACATGGAAGATAACCGCTCGCATGGCAGAGACGAAAGAGTGGGCGTGGCGGACTTCTACGACGGCGTGGAGTTCAATTACCGGCTGATCAAGGAGCTTGCTTCGAAGTAAGGAAGCGGTGGCTGGCTGCTTGCGGTAGTTTTCTCCGGGGGGACAAGCGGTGCGCGAGCTTACGGGCTTTCTTTGTCCTTTGGAGCGTCAAGCCGTGAAGGATGGCAACGACGCGCTCGCGCGGGCCAAGCTACCAATGGTGTAGCGAAACGAAAGAGCCCCCGGAATTTTCGGGGGCTCGGCACTGCAGTTTTCCGGTGAAATCAGGGTTTCGTTGGGTCCGGCGGCTGGCCCGGCTTTACGTCTTGCGGTGCGGTAGCGCTGGCCGCAACCGGCTTTGTGTCTCCGCCATAGCGCGTGAGGTACGGCATGAACGGAGTGACTTCGAACGGCATTTTCTCCCGTTCGGCCACCGCCCCCACCGGCTTGCTCTTCATCAGTTCGAGCTTGTCGTTCCACGGATCAATCTTGACGCGACCGCCAAGCGGCAGGGCCGCGATCTTTTGTGGGTTCTGCTTCGGATCGACCGGCGTCATCGATTTCAGGTCGTTGATTTGCGGCACGCGGTTGCCAAGGTGGCCGCTGATGAGGTTCGGAATTTCCTTCTGGCGGCTGTCCAGCGCTTGCAGGAACAGTCCGGCGTTGGCCAACTGATTCTTATAGGGTGAATTGTTCAGAAGCTGAATGGCTTTGGCGTTGGCCGCGGCTTCTTCTTCCGGAGTGCGGCTGAAACCAAAGTGCCGGAAGGTATCTTTGTCCTCCACCAGGATCTGGTCGAAGAAGGCGTATTGTGAATCGACGCGGTGTCCGAGGACGACGTGGCTCAATTCATGGGCCAGCATGGTTGCAAGGCTCGCTTCGTCGGGCAGAACGTCGACCAACCCGCGGCTCAGGACGATGGTGTGGCCGACGGTAAAGGATTCGAGCGTGGAAGTCAGCAGCACGCGGCAGCGCACCTCGGGATCGACGTCGATATTGTTGGTGACTTCCAGGTTATTCACCACGGTTTCGAGAACCTTGTCGACTTCACCCTTCGGCGCCATCAGGCCGATGCGTTCGAGGCGGTCGGTGATGTTGTCTTCCGCCTGGCGGTCCCAGGAGCGCTGCGCCTGAATGGGCGAGGGGTCATTGGCCGCCTTGGTATCGTCCTGCATCGGCGTTTCGACGAGGATCTTGCTCAGCTCTTCTTCCTTGGCGGTGGAGCCGAGGTTGTAACCCCACAGCCGAGTCTGCGCCTTGAAATCCAGTTTCTTGCTGATGGCGTAGTGCAGGTCCTTTTCTTCGCTGTAGACAAAGGTCGGCAGCCACATGCCGGGCTGCACGTTTGTCCGCCAGCTATCGAAGTGGAAGTACCAGCTCGAATGGCCGTTGCCGCTGTAGGCGCCGTTAAAGCGGACAATGTGGAAGTCCTGATCTTCAACCCAGATGCGGCCGAGGAACCGGCCGTGGTTATTCTTGTCGGTCGGCGTCACGTCAAACACGAGACAGCGCACTTCGCCGAGAAATTCGCGGCGCACGTAGTCAAACTTGTAGTGCTGCTTGTCGAAGCCGTTGGTGTCGATGAAGATCATCTGCAGGAAGCCGTCGGGCAGGAACTGCATGGCGAAGCTAAAGAAATTTCCGATGGAGCCGACAACCCTACGGCCCTTGCTCGAGGTGTCGTTTAGGGGCACCAGGCTCACACCCTTCTGAAAATTGGCGCGGCCCAGAAAGTACTTGTCGCCCGCGGGCACCTGGCCGAGATCCTTGTCAGGTTTCAAATTTTGAATGTAAGTTTCGACGAGCGGCGAGAAATTGCGCATCTGGCCGTAGAGCCGCTGCTCGTTCGAAATCACGCGATCAATGACTTGATCCATCGTGCGGGGCTGATCCGCTCCCGGTGCCGGGTTGGAATTCGCCATGGCCGGCAGATCGGCGCAAGCGGCCAGCAACAGCACGAGGATGTACTTGGACAACGTTCTCATGATCATTCTCCCTCAGTAGGCCAGCCGGAATTCGACATGCACCCGAGCCGGAAAATCCACGGGCTCGCCTTCACGCTTTGCCGGCTTGAACTTGATTTGTTGCGCGGCCCGCAAGGCCGACTCATCCAGGCCGTGGCCCAGGCCGTTGACGACGCGATTGATTTGGATGGACCCGTTGGCAAGGAAGACGAGGTCGATGACGACGTCGCCTTCAATTCTCAAGCTGCGCCCCTCGGCCGTGTACTCGGGCCGAGGCTTGTCGAGGATGGTTGGAGTGGTGTCGGCGGGACCGCCGGCGGCGGCCTTCTTTTTGGAGGGATCGGCGCTGGTATCGACGGCGCCAAAACCGCCGGCGACCACAGTGCCTTTCGTTTTACCGCCTGCAGGCGGAACCGCAGTGCCATTGCCGAAGCCGGTACTCGCCACGGTACCCGCGATACCATTCTTTCCACCCGTTCCGTTGCCGAAGCCTTCACCACCCGGAAGCGCGGGCGAGCCTTGGCGGTTCACATTCGTTGCGTGGTTCGGATCACCCTTGCCGGGGACGCCGTTGGGATCGCCAAAGCCACCTGTTTGGACCTTGTCCACGGGAGCCTTGACGGTCGCTGGAGCGGCGCTGCCCGAACCCATGTTATTAAGCTTGACGTCTTCTTTCGGACGTTTCGGGCCCTTTTCGGCCGTGTCCATCTTCTCCGCTTCGAACACCGGCTTCATGTCGGGCAACTTGTTTTCGAGCTTTTCAACCTTGGGCTGAACCGTTTTTGGTGCGACCAGGTTGGTGAAAATGTGCGGCTGCTGAGGATTCAGCTTTACAGGTTCCGGATCGGGTGCTTTTACTTCTACTTTGGGCGGAATCTTCGGGGCCTTCGGAGCGGGCGGGGGCGGGGGCGGCGGAGCGACCGGAATCTCAGTGACGGGCTGCGCCATCAGGACCGACGTAAGGTACTTCACATTGGTCTTCATGCTCTCGGGATACAAGAGGGGAACGACGATAGCGCCAATTACAACCGAAACTTGCAGGATGGCGCTGAGCCAAACGCGGCTCCAGCGCGACTTTCCTTCGGGCAGGAGAGCTAGGCGGGCGGCAACCGGCCGCGTCCCGATGTTTTGTTTCCAAGCCGGCGTGTTTGCACCGGCGGCCCGGCCCTTCGTGGCGTCGAAGCCGACACCGAGCGAGGTTCTCCTTGGTCGATCAGCAATCATTGTGGTCATCCGCGTCACGCCTCATGCAACAGTTCATCCCGCGCCCGATTCGAAGGAATCGAGTTTCCTAACTAAGGGTTCAGGACGTTTGCGTTGCCAGTACGAGGGTACTTAGCGAACAGAAACGGCCGAATAGGACTTTCGTACCAAAGACGCGTACTCGCTAATGGCGAGGCGAGTGCACGCCTCGTGCCTTAGTTAACCGGACAAACCCGCCGAGGCGAATTTCGTTGCGGAGCGGGAACGCAACACCCTCTAGGATACCGCATTCGGGGACGCAGAGACCTCTGGATTTCTGCACCGGGTCCTCCAAAGGGGGTAAGGTGTTGGATGCAAAACTGACCCCAGGTGTTGGTTGCGCCCGGCGCCTGCAAGATATAGAAATAATAGGGTTAGTGAACATCTCGGAATAAAGTGGCCGAACCATCTCAAAACGCCCGCCCCGACCCGGCTGTGCTGCAGCGAGCCCTCAGAGACTATGCCGATTCTCTCTACGCGGAATCTCGCGCGCACGAGTGGGGGCTAAGCCAGGCCCAATTTGTGGCCGCGCTCGAGCGTAGCGCAGCGAAGCGTTTCGCCGGGGGCGGGTTCGCCAGCGATCGCCTCGGGGAGTACCTTGGTACCCTTCATCTCGAGGACCTGTGTTTGGCAAGCGCGTGCTTGGAGGGCTCGGAGGTCGCCTGGCAATATTTTGTCAGCCAGTATCGCGGTTACCTGCGAGCCGCGGCGAGCATCATCATGAAAAAGGGTCGGGGAGGCAGCGATGCCCTGGAGGTGGCGGACTCGTTGTTCGCAGAGCTGTTCGGCCTGGTGGATGGGCGGCGCGGTGAACGCTCGTTGTTCCGCTATTTTCACGGGCGCAGCTCGCTGAAGACGTGGCTGCGCACCATTCTGGCGCAACGCTATGTGGACCGGCTAAGGCAAAGCCGGCGCTGGGAGCAGTTGGAAACGGAAGAAGAAGAAAGGCACGGTTATTCGCCTCAGCCGGGAAATCCCGAGCCGGTCAGAGACCCGCACCGCGATCGCTATCTTGCCCGCTTCGTTGCTGCGCTTCATCAGGCGCTGGCCTTGCTTGCGGCGGCGGACCGCGACCGTCTTGAGTTCTACTACGCGCGGGAAAAAACCCTTGCCGAAATTGGCCGCACGCTCGGCGAACATGAATCCAGCGTTTCGCGGAATCTGGAGCGGATTCGCCGGCAGATTCGCTCGTCGATCGAAGAAATTCTGCGCTGCCCTCCCGCGCTGAGCGAAGCAGAAATTCGACTGTGCTTCCAATACGCCGCTGAAGATTCACCCATCGATTTTCGCCAGATCTTTCCTGAGAAAACGGTGCGGAAGGGCGGCGAGAGCGGAAAGGAATCGCTGTGAACTACCGCAAGAATCGCGACCAGGAACGTTCAACGAAAGGAGGGCGTCATGCCGACGGACGACCGCGACCGACAACTTGAACGCGCCCTCGCGCGGCATCTGCGCGCTTCGGCTGACGCGGCTTGCCCGGATGCGGAAATCCTTGCCGCTTATCACGAGCGGACTCTGTCGTTCGAAGAGATGGCCGAGTGGAAGGACCACATCGCCCGGTGTTCTCGCTGTCAGGAAGCGCTGGTGTTTATCGAAGAAAGCGAGAATGCGCTGGCGGATCCGGCGGAGCCGGAAGTCCCGGTCTCCGAGGACCTGGGGGCTTGGCCGGCGCCCGAAGCTCAAGCTGCACGATGGCGAACCGGTGCCGACCGGAAGCCGGATGCCGCGGCGGCGGCAGCCGCAGGCGCTCCGGTTCCGATGGAGACGAAGCGTCCTCCGCGGCTCAATTGGCGCTGGGTGGCGCCGTTAGGCGCTCTCGCGGCCGCCGTGATCCTCTGGGTCGGCGTGCGCGACCTTCAAATTGCGAAGAACGCGGCAGAGCAAAGCGTGCAGAGCGCGCAGAACCGTGAACCGCCGGTTCCCGGCCCTCCGCCGCCACTCGCGGCTCATTCCTCGCCACCCCCGTCTGAAGGACCGACGCCGCGCAAGGATTCTTCTGTCCCGAAGACTTCGGTCCCGCAGAGCCCTCGAAGTCCCTTGCCGGCAGCTCCGACTGCGGTTCAGTCGCAAAAGGAAGAGCAGGCGGCGGGGAATCGAGCGGCCGCGATTGAAAAATCAGCACCGAGCCAGCAGGCCTACCAACAAAGCGAGTCTCCCGAAATGGCGGCGCCGAAACCACACGCGGCAGAGCCCGCCGGGATGGTGACAGCAAACGAAATGAAGAAAAGCCGCGCTGCCGAGGTCGCTCCCGGCCCACCGGCGGCGGTCGGGGGTGCGGCTGGAGCGCCGGCAAACAAACCAGGCGCAGCGGATAAGCTCGAACTGCCGCACGGAGTGGGTGAGACCGTCGAGCGGACCGCGCCGGCACCTGCGCTCAACAGCCAGTCGGATCTTCAAATGGCCGTGCGCGATTCCCAGGTCCTGCTGCGTCTGGCAGCCGAGGATCATCGCCTGATTGTGGCGCCCGGACAGAAACAGGTATGGCGCGTGGGTGAAGGAGGCTCCATTTCACACAGCACGGACGGCGCCAAGACGTGGAAAAAGCAAAACAGCGGGGTGACCGTTGATTTGACTTCAGGCTCCGCGACCTCCGACAAGGTGGCTTGGATTACGGGAAGGAACGGAACCTTACTGCTCACCACCGACGGTGGCAAGCACTGGAAGCAGATCAGCACGCCAATCACGGGGGATTTAGGCGGCGTGCATGCCGCAGACGCAACGCACGCCTCCATCTGGGATGTGCCAAACCGCAAGAGCTTTGAGACCAGCGACGGCGGCGAAACCTGGAAGCCCTCGGCCAACGAATAACCGCAGCTGCAAGAAATTCCGCCAGCCGCATTCTAAGGAGAGAAGGCAAATTCGGATTGAGGAGATTCGCATGAAGAGCTCGGTTTTAGGAAAAAACATCGCGCCAAGATGGATGGCGGCGACGGCAGCGGTCGCCCTTGCGGGCGCCGCGGCGTTCGTGCCGTCCTACGAAGCGGAAAAGAAAACAGCGGCACAGGAAAAAAGCTCCGTCCAATCGGGCTCGAGCGATCAGAGTACGACGTTGAATGATCAGACGGACCTGTCGGTGGCCGTCTACAATTCGAACATTGCGCTCGTGCGTGATGTGCGCCAGCTGCAGTTGCCGAGCGGTTCCTTCCGGCTGAAGTTCATGGACATTGCCGCCACGGTGAACCCCGCGACGGTTCATTTTCGCTCGCTGACGGAACCGGACAAGGTTGGCGTCGTCGAACAGAACTACGAATACGATCTTCTCGAACCGAACAAGCTGCTGAACAAATACCTGGGAAAGGAGGTCACCATCGTCCGCAGTTACATGGAAAACAACACGACGAAGCACGAAGAGATCAAGGCGACGCTGCTGGCCAACAACAACGGGCCGGTCTGGAAAATCGGCAACGACATCGTGACGGGCTTGTTTGGCGAAAGCTACCGCTTTCCCGAAGTGCCGCCGAATCTGTACGACCGGCCGACACTGCTGATGTCGCTCGAAAATTCCGGCTCGCGTAAGCAGACGATTGAAACCTCGTACCTGGCAAACAATCTGTCCTGGAATGCGGACTATGTTTTGACCGTCGGACGGGACGACAAAGCTGCCGATATGGATGGCTGGGTGACGCTGGTCAACAATTCCGGCACGGCTTTTCACAACGCCAAGCTGCAACTGGTTGCGGGCGATCTAAACCGTATTCCGGCGAGGGAACAATACCGCGCCATGGAGGCGATGGCGAAGGCTCAAGCTGCTCCAGCCGCGCCCCAATTCCAGCAAGAGAATTTCAGCGAGTATCACCTTTATTCCCTGCAGCGCCGCACTTCGCTTGAGGACAAGGAAACCAAGCAGATCAGCTTGCTCGCAGGCAGCGGCGTGCCGGTCGAGAAACTGTTCGTCGTAAACGGCCAGAGTTTCTATTACCGCAACCGGCAGAATCCGGGCTCGCCGCTCAAGGACCCGGTGATGGTGTTTTACAAGTTTAAGAACGAAGAGAAAGCCGGTCTGGGCATTCCGCTGCCGGCCGGCGGCATGCGCGTTTATCAAAAAGACTCCAAGGGCGGGTTGCTGTTCATCGGGGAAGACCATATCGACCACACCCCCAAGGACGAATTTGTCACCGTGAAAATCGGCAACGCCTTCGACCTGGTCGCGGAGCGCAAGCAGACCGACTTCAAGAAGATTGCCGACAACGTCTACGAGATGGAATTCGCGATCACCTTACGCAATCACAAGGACACGCCGGTCACAATTCAGGTAAATGAACCGATCGGAGGCGATTGGGAAATCCTTTCGTCCACCTACGAGGCCAAGAAAACCGATGCGTTTGCCGCGCAGTTCAACGTGCCGGTGAAGGCTAACGGCGAGTCCGTTCTGAAATACCGCATCCGTGCCCGCTGGTAAGAAAGAGAGAGGGACTCCCCGCTGCGCTCGGAACGACCGTTACCGAACGGAGTCTTCCGAGCGAGCCGTGCTACGCTCTTAACCGATGCTGGCCACAAAAATCATTTCCGCGGACCGGTCCTCGAGCGGGGAGCTGTCGAAATTGCCGTAGAGCGCTTCAATCCGGAAGCCGCAGCGTGCCAGCAAATGCTCCACCTCGTAGCGGAAGAAATAACGGAGCGTCCAGGCCATGACCAGGCGCTCCTGCCGGCCATCCGTATGGGTGACACGAAAAATCATCTCCACATCGTTTCGCTGCAAGGCCCGGTGGAAAGTCGCAACGCGCTCGGAAAGCGCCACGTGCCGGCCGCCGGGCATGTCATATTCGGCTAGCGGCGACTCTTCGAGGAATTTCGGATCGTGCATGCGCTCCGCGTCGGTCTGGAAAAAATCGAGAATCAGCCGGCCGCGCGGAGCAAGATGCCTTCGAACGCAATCGAGGCACCGAATCTGGTGCTCAGTCTCCAGTAAATGCTGGAATGGCCGAAAGGGGATCACCACAGAGCGGAATTTTTCGCTCAGGTCGAACCCGGTCATGTCTCCCTGGACGAGTTGAACCAATTCCTGCGCTTCTCTCCGCAAGCGGGCGCGTTTTTCCGCCGCGCGTTCCAGCATCTTCCGCGAGATGTCCAGGCCCACAACGTGACAACCCGCTACCGCGATGGCCGCCGTGATCCGGCCGGTGCCGCAGCCGAGTTCGAGCACCGGATCGCCGTAACGCTTGACCATGTCGCAGTAGAAGGCAATGTCCTGTGTCCGCCGAAGCAGAATCGGCGAATGGTCGTAATACTCGGCAATAAAACTGTCGTATAGCGCAGAAGGCTCGGTCATTCGCTCACCACTGCGTCGGCCTCGATTTCCAGGAGCATCTCGGGGGCGATCAGACTTCTGACCTCCACCATGGATGTCGCGGGACGAATGTCCTTGAAAAATTCCCCGTGGCCTCGCGCGACTTTCTCCCAATCGGCGATGTTGATGACGAAGATGCGCGTGCGCACGACATCCTTCAGACTTGCGCCGGCTTTTCCGAGTGCTGTTTCGATATTGCGGATGATCTGCACCGTCTGGACATAGGGGTCCCCGAGGCCGACGATTTTGCCGTCGGCTCCGGTTGCGGTTGTCCCGGAGACGCTGATGTGGTTCCCCATGCGCACCGCGCGAGAATAGCCGACGATCGGTTCCCAGGGTGTACCGCTGCTGATGTTTTGTCTTGCCATATTGGCTCCTTGGCTTGGCTCGCTCGGCAACCCGCGTTCCGGCCGCATGCTAAACTTGAAGTATGGCATAGCGCGGAGCAGCTGTCCGCGCCCGCCCTGAGACAAATCAATGCGTTGCAATAACATCCTCGAAGCGGTTGGACGTACGCCGCTGATCCGCCTGAATCGCATCGCAAAAGAGTTGAAGCCGCAAATGTGGATCAAGGCGGAGATGCTGAATCCCGGCGGTTCGGTGAAAGACCGCATTGGCATTACGATGATCGACCAAGCCGAGAAAAAGGGCCTGCTGAAAGCGGGCGGAACGATTATCGAGGGCACCAGCGGAAACACCGGCATGGGACTGGCGTTGGTGGCGGCCGTGCGGGGCTACAAATGCGTGTTCACGACGACGGACAAGCAATCCAAGGAGAAAGTGGATTTGCTGAAGGCGCTCGGCGCCGAAGTGATTGTCTGCCCTACCGCCGTCGAACCCGA
>Ga0306926_10007747_pt1 | contig 11676 bp, 9 predicted proteins | sample flu12Cox44000178_FD_203759 | JGI IMG/M metagenome (GOLD analysis project Ga0306926, IMG submission 203759) | Lab enrichment of tropical soil microbial communities from Luquillo Experimental Forest, Puerto Rico - flux8day.12C.oxic.44.000.178 (v2)... | ecosystem: Environmental > Terrestrial > Soil...
GTTCGCACCGATGTCGCTGAGGATGACCGCCTGGTAGTCGAGCAGATCGCCGAGGGTCGCCGGGAACTGCCCTGGCACGAGATGCCCGGGCAGGTAGTCGACCTCGATGCCCGCGCCCGCGAGAGCCGCGCGCAGGTGGTCGGCGCCTTCAACGTAAGAGCTGGTACTAAACGAATCGACCCCCTTGATGTGGAGGCTATGAGTGACCCAGCTTTCACCGCAAAGCAGCACCCGCATCAGGTGACCTCGCTCTCCTTGGGGGTGGAGGGGGTGGTTGGCGCGATCAGGTAACCCCGGCTTCTCCCGGCGGGGCCGCGGACTCCCGGACGATGAGCTCCACGGGCAGCACCTCGGTCTTGGCCGCGCCCGCCGTCCCGGCCATCCGGTCGAACAGCAGTGTCACGCCGGTCTGCGCGAGGCGCTCGACCGGCGACCTGATCGTGGTCAGCCGTGGCCGCACGTACTGGCTGAACCTGATGTCGTCGAAGCCCACCACCGACAGGTCCTCGGGCACCCGGATGCCGTGTGTCTCCGCCGCGGACAGCATGCCGAGCGCGATGTAGTCGCTGGCCACGAACGCCGCCGTGGGTGGCTCGGGCGCCGCGAGCAGCCGGGGCAGCGCGCTGGCCCCGAACTGCTCGGTGAAGTGCCCCGGCAGGTTGAGCTGCGTCGCCGGATCGATGCCGGCCTTCACCAGCGCCTCGCAGTAGCCGCGGCGGCGCTCGGTGACCGAGCCGAGTTCGGCCGGGCCGGACACGAACGCGATCCTGCGATGGCCGAGCGCCACCAGGTAGCTGGCCGCCTGGTACCCGCCGGCGTAGTCGTCCATCACCACGCTGTGCACCTCGGGCAGGCCGGCTATCGGCTCGTCCACCACGACTACCGGCAGCCCGCCGTGGATCGCCGCGGCCAGCCGCACGTTGGACCGGAACGAGCCGAGGTAGAGCATCCCGTCGATGGCACCGGACGCGAGCAGGTCGATGTAGCTCGATTCCTTCACCGCCTGGCTGCGGGTCGAGCAGAGCAGCACCATCAGGCCGCGGCGCTCCACCGCCTCGACCACGTGGTCGGCGATCGACCCGAAGTACGGGTTGCTCATCTCTGGCACCACGAAGCCGATGGCACCGGACCGGCGCCGGGCCAGGTTCTTGGCCTGGACGTTGGGCACGTAGCCGAGGGTGGCGACCGCGTCGATCAGCCGGGCCTCGGTGGCCGGGGTGACCTTGAGCTGGCCGTTCAGGTAGCGCGACACCGTCGAGGCCGCCACACCCGCCGCCTTGGCCACGTCCTGGATGGTCGCCATCTACCGCTCCCGGGCCGTTCGGCCAGGCCGCACGCGCGACCGGTTGCGCTCGGCGGTCGGCGGCGTCATGAGCCGAGCGTACCTCGCCCTCCCCGGGCGCCAGACATCACTGGCTAGCCACGTCACACGGTGCATCCGTGGGCACAGGGCAACCGCGGCCGAGCGTATGGCACAAATCCCTGCTATTGACGCCGTGTTCAGCCAATTCGTAAAATTGCGAAACCGATTGCGCAAATGAGCGGAACCAGGTCAGCCCCCGTCAAGGGAGGTTCCCGTGACTGCCGAAACCGCCAGCAACACCGGTACCGCGCGACTGCGGCGCAACGTCCTCGATCTCCCCCAGGTCGTGTTCCAGGGCATCACGCACATCGCGCCGTCGATCAACGTCGTGTTCACGTTCCCGATCATTGCCCTCAAGGCCGGGCCGGCCATGCCGATCTCGTTCCTGCTGACGACGATCGTCTGCTACTTCATCGGCAACACGGTCTCCCAGTTCTCCCAGTACATGCCGTCGAGCGGGGGCTACTACTCCTTCGCCACCCGAGGGCTCGGCGACCGAAGCGGCTTCATGACCACATGGAGCTACCTGATCTACGACATCATCGGGCCGGCCGGTGCCATCGGGTTCCTCGGCTACCTGGTCTCCACCACGATCAATGACGCCTTTGGCGTATCCATCCCCTGGTGGATCTTCGCGCTGGCCACGTTCGCCATCGTGTGGGTGCTGACCCACTTCGGCATCAAGCTGTCGATGCGTACCACGGTCATCTTCGGCGCCGTCGAGATAGCGATCATGCTGGCGCTGGCGATCACGTTCCTGGTCAACCCGGGCCCCGGCTCCTCCTACACGGCGCCGCTGCAGCCGAGCCTCGCGCCGCACGGCTTCGGCGGGGTGCTGGCCGGGATGGTGTTCTCGGTGCTCGCGCTGTCCGGGTTCGAGGCACCGGCCCCGCTGGCGCAGGAAACCCGCAGGCCCGGCAGGTTCATCGGGGCCGCGGTCATGCTGTCCCTGTTCTCCATCGGCGCCTTCTACATCTTCACCTCCTACGCCAGCGCCATCGGCTGGGGCACCGGCAACATGAACGCGTTCGCGACCAACGCCAACCCCTACTACCTGCTCGGCCACGCCCTGTGGGGGGCCGGCTGGTGGTTCGTGGTGATCGCCATCATCAACAGCGCCATCGGTGTCGGGCTGGCCTGCACGAACGCCGCGTCCCGCGTGATGTACACGATGGGGCAGGCGGGCACGCTGCCGCCGCAGTTCGGCCGGATCAACCCCAAGTACCAGACCCCTACCTTCGCGATCGCGTTCATCCAGCTTTCCGGGATCGTCGCGATCCTGCTGGTCGGCCTGATACTGGACCCCTCGGACATCTTCGGGTTCCTCGGCACGATCACCACGCTCGCCGTGATCGTCCTGTACATCATGGCGAACCTCGCGCTGACCGCCTATATCCGCCGGGAGCACCCGAGCGACTTCAACGTCTGGCGGCACGGCGTGCTGCCGTGGGTAGGCACGCTGGCGCTGCTGCCGGTGCTGTTCGTGACCGTCTACCCGCGGCCGCCGTGGCCGTTCAACCTCACCCCGTACTTCTTCATCGCGGCGCTGATCGTCGGCTTCGGCTACATGCTGTGGCGGGAGCGGCGGCATCCCGGCGTGCTGCGCCGCGGCGCCACGACGCTGGTCGGGCACCGCACCGATGAGGAGGGCGATGTGGACTGGGACGCGCCGCCGTCCCCCGAGTCGCCCGCCGCGCAGGCCGAGCCCTGATGCCGGCGGCGGAGGTCGAGCTTGCCGAGATCGGGGTACCCGATTTCGGGCTGCCGTCCGCCGAGCCGTCGGTGCCCACCGCGACCTACCAGGCGCGCCTGGCCGCGGCCGCGGATGCGGCGGTGGCCGCCGGGCTGGATGCGCTGCTGGTCTACGCCGACCGGGAGCACTTCGCCAACCTGGCCTACCTGACCCGCTTCGACCCCAGGTTCGAGGAGGCGCTGCTGATCCTCGTGCCTGGCCGCGCCCCGGTGCTGCTCGTCGGCAACGAGGGTGTCGCCTACGCGGCCGTGGTGCCCTCCGGTGTGGACGTGATCAGGTACCAGAGCTTCAGCCTGGTCAATCAGCCCCGGGCCGAAAGCAAGCGGCTGCCCAGCCTGCTCGCCGCGGCCGGCCTGGGCGGCGCCGGGGCCGGCCGCAACGGCGCGGCCGGCTCCGGCGCCCGGCGGGTCGGCATCGCCGGCTGGAAGTACTTCGGCCCCGACGACGAGGACGAGGCGGCGGACTGGATCGAGGTGCCCGCCTATCTGGTGAGCGTGCTGCGAGGCCTGGGCTGCGAGCCGGTGAACGCCTCCGCACTGTTCGTCCGGCCCGGGTCCGGGCTGCGCCTGATCAATGACATCGACCAGGTCGCGTGTTTCGAGTTCGCCGCCACCCACGGCTCGGCGGCCATGCGGCGGATGCTGCTCGCGGTGCGCCCCGGCATGACCGAGTTCGACGCGTTCTCACAGTTCCGCCCGATCGGGCTGCCGTTCTCCTACCACCCGATGGTGCTGTCCGGCGAGCGGGCCGCGCTCGGGCTGGCCAGCTCGTCCGGGCGCGAACTGCGCCGTGGCGACCCGATGAGCGCGGCTCTGGGGTACTGGGGCAGCAACATCGCCCGCGGCGGCTTCCTTGCCGCGTCGGCCGCCGACCTGCCCGCCGCCGTCAGCGACTACGTGGACAAGCTTGTCGCGCCCTACTTCGCCTGCGCCTGCGAGTGGTACGAGACGATCGGCATCGGCGTCACCGGGGGAGAACTGTCCGCCCTGGTCCGCCGGCGCCTCGGCGATCCGTTCTTCGGCGTGCAGCTCAACCCCGGGCACTTCATCCACCTGGACGAGTGGCCCAGCTCGCCGGTGTGGCCGGGCTCGGACGTGGTGCTGCGATCGGGGATGGCGCTGCAGCTTGACATCATCCCGGCGACCGGGACGGCGTACCACACCACAAACATCGAGGATGGCGTGGCCCTGGCCGACGAGGCGGCCCGCGCCCAGCTCGCGGAGCGCTACCCGGCGGCGTGGGCACGGATCGGCCGCCGCCGCGAGTTCATGGCCGATCAGCTCGGGATCCGGCTCAAGCCGGAGGTGCTGCCGCTGTCGAACCTGGCGGGCTACCTTCCGCCGTACTGGCTGGCGCCCGGCCTGGCGATGCGGAAGAACTAGCCAGCACCTCCTCGGCGCGGTGGCAGGCGGCCAGCCTGCCCGGCCTGACCGCGCGCAGCGCGGGGACCTCGGCCCGGCACCGGTCCACCGCGAGCGGGCACCGCGGATGGAACACGCAGCCCGGCGGCGGGTTCGCCGCGTCCGGCGCGTCACCGGGCAGCACCACCCTGGCCGCGGTGGGGCCGTCAAGTTCGGGTACGGCCGAGCGCAGCGCCCTGGTGTAGGGGTGGGCGGGGTTGCCGAGCAGCGCGTCGGTCGGCCCGCTCTCCGCCACCCGGCCCAGGTAGAGCACGGCGGTCTGCTCGCACAGCTCGCTCACGATCGCGAGGTTGTGAGTGATCAGCAGGTAGGCGAGGTTCCGCTGCGCCCGCAGCCGGGTGACCAGCGCCAGGATCGCCGCCTGCGCCCGCACGTCGAGCGCGCTGGTCGGCTCGTCGAGGACGAGCAGCCGCGGCCGCACCGACAGGGCGCGGGCGATGGACACCCGCTGGCGCTGCCCGCCCGACAGCTGGTGCGGGTACCTGGCCGCGAACGCCGGATCCAGCCCGACCTCGGCCAGCAGGGCTCTGGCCTGCTCCGCGGCCGCCCGGCGGCCGGCCATCCGGTGCGCGACCAGGGCCTCCGCGATGGTCGCGCCGATCCGCATCCGTGGGTCCAGGACTCCATCGGGGTCTTGGAACACGATCTGTGCGGCGCGCCGGTAATCCTGCAGTGCTTTCCCGCGCAGTCCCGCGATGTCTTTTCCGGCAAAACGGACGATTCCGGCTGACGTCGGTACCAGGCGCAGCGCCGCCCGGCCGATGGTCGTCTTCCCCGAACCGCTCTCCCCGACGAGCCCGAGGCCACAGGGCCCGGGCGGCAGTTGCAGGCTCACCCCGTCCACGGCGCGCACCGGGCCGAACCGGACCGCCAGCTCGCTGATGTCCAGCAGCCAAGGCCCCGTGACGAAGGAATGGGGCCGCAATGTAGCGGGGGGGGCCGGGGGGTCGTCCCCCCGGGCTAGCACATGGGGGGCTCCGGGGCGGCTTGCCGCCCGGGCTAGCGCCTGGGGGTCCGGGGGGCGGCTTGCCGCCCCGGGCGAGCACGGCGCAGCGCCGTCCGGGGTGACCGGCGGGCCCGCGTCCCGGTCATCGCCTGCGGGAGCCACCGCCCGGCCAGTATCGCCGGCTGCGGGGGGCGCCGCCTTGTTCCCGTCGCCGGGCGCCGCAGTCACGGGGTGCCCTCCGCCCTGATCGCTGGCACCGCGGCGAGCAGGTCCGCGGTGTAGGCGTCGGCCGGGGCGGACAGGACCCGCGCCGCCGGGCCCTGCTCGACGATCCTGCCCTCCCGCATGATCGCCACGCGGTCGCACAGTTCCGCGACGACCGCCAGGTCGTGGCTGATGAACAGCACCGCCATGCCGCTGGAGTCGCGCAGGTCCCTGAGCACCTCGAGCACCTCGGCCTGGACGGTCACGTCCAGGGCGCTGGTCGGCTCGTCGGCGAGCAGCACCTCGGCGCGCAGCGCCAGCGCGATGGCGATCGCGACCCGCTGCAGTTGCCCGCCGGACAGTTGCGAGGGGTACCGGTCGAGCAGGCCGGGGGACAGCAGCACCTGGCGCATCGCCCGGCTGGCCGCCTCGGTGGCCTCGCTCCTGGACATGCCGTGCAGCCGCAGCGCGCGGTGCACCACGCTGCCGACCCGGAACACCGGGCTGAACGCGGTCGCCGGGCTCTGGAAGATCGCCGCGATCCGCCGCCCGCGCACCTCCCGCAGTTCGCGCTGGGACAGGCTCGTCAGCTCGGTGCCGTCCAGCGTGATGCTGCCGCGGACGGTGGCGCCGACCGTGTGCGCCAGGCCGAGCACGGCGAGTGTGGTCATCGACTTGCCGGACCCGCTCTCCCCGGCCAGCCCGACGATCTCGGCCGCGCCGACGTGCAGCTCGTCCACGTCGACGACCCGGCGGGCGCCGAAGCTGACCTGCAGCCCGGTGATCGCGAGCCTCATCGGAGGAACGTCCGCTTCGGGTCGAGCAGGTCCCGTAGCCCGTCGCCGAGCAGGGTGAACGCGAACGCGGTGAACAGGATCGCCAGGCCGGGGAACGTGACCACCCACCAGGCGGTGGTGAAGTAGTTCTGGCCCTCGGCCACCATCAGTCCCCATTCGGGGGTCGGGTCCTGGGCGCCGAGGCCGAGGAACGACAGCGCCGACGCGGTGAGGATCACCCCGCCGAAGTCGAGCGACACCTGGACGATCAGCGGCGTGACCGCGTTGGGCAGCACGTGGCGCAGCACGATCCGGTAGGAGGGGATACCAAGGGCGCGGCAGCTCTCCACGTACGGGCGGCCGGCGACCGAGGCGGCCTGGCCGCGGACCAGCCTGGTGTACCACGGCCACCAGGTGACGGCGATCGCGATGACCAGGCTGGTCAGGCTCGGCGGCAGGACCGCGGCGAGTGCCAGGGCGAGCAGCAGGGGCGGGAACGCCAGGAAGATGTCGGTGACCCGCATGATCACCTCGTCCAGCCAGCCGCCGAAATAGCCCGCCACCACGCCGAGCGGTATCCCGATGAGGCACGCGATCAGCAGCACGAGCACCGCCACCACCGGCGAGACCCTGGCCCCGAAGATGACCCGGGACAGGATGTCCCTGCCCACGTTGTCGGTGCCGAACCAGTGCAGCGACGAGGGCGCCTTCAGCACCGCGAACGGGTGCGTGGCCGAGCCCGCGTCCGCCGGGTACGGCGCGAGCAGCGGCGCGAACACCGCGACCACGATGACGACCAGGCACAGCACCGCTCCCAGCGTCATGAGCGGGTTGGCGCGCAGCCCAAGGCGCAGCGCCTCGCCGCGCGGCACGACAACGTCCTGCGCGGGCAGCGGTGCGGGCGCCTCGATCATCGCAGCCGGATCCTTGGGTCGATCGCCGCCTGGACGACGTCCACGACCAGGTTGGCGGCCACGTAGACCAGCGCGATGAACAGCGTGACGCCCAGGATGGCGGGCGTGTCGAGGGTCTGGATCGAGGCCGCCGCGTACTCGCCGAGCCCGGGCCAGTCGAAGATCGCCTCCACCAGAAACGTGTTGACCAGCGAATAGGCGAACACCAGCGCCAGCGTCACGACGACCGGGTTCCAGGCCAGCTTCATCGCGAACCGGCCGTACACCGCGCGTTCGCGGAAGCCGAGCGCGCGGACCATCTGGATGTGGGTGTCGCCGATCGTGTCGAGCACCTGCGCCCGGATCATCCGGGTGAGCAGCCCGGCCGGGTAAGCGGCGACGACCAGGGCGGGCAGCAGGAGATGGCCGAGCTGGCTGCCGAACATCGGCCAGTTGCCGGTGAGCGGCGCGTCGATCAGCCCGAACCCGGTCACCTGGCGCAGCGGGTGGGTGAACAGCAGCCCGGGGGAGAACTCGCCGGCCGAGGGCAGCAGGTGCAGGCGGTCGGACAGGACGAGCTGGAGGATGAGCGCCAGCCAGAAGACCGGCATCGACACGCCGAGGATGGAGCCTGCCCGGATGGTGTGGTCGGAGGCGCGCCCCGGCCAGCGCGCCGAGATCAGCCCGAGCGGCACGGCCACGATCAGCCCGATAATCATCGCGGCGGTCACCAGCTCGATCGAGGCGGGGGCGGCCTGCCCGATGTCGGACAGCACCGGCCGGTGGGTGTGGATCGCCACGCCCCAGTTACCGGTGAGGATCCCGCCGAAGTAGGAGGCAAGCTGCGTGGCGGGCGGGCGGTCCAGCCCGAGGAACCGGCGGGCCGCGGCGATCTGGGCCGCGGAGGCGTGCGGGCCCGCCCATGTCGCCGCCGGGTCACCGGGGACGACCCGGGCGATCACGAACGTCAGGACTACGACGCCCGCGACCACCAGGATCGCGGTGGCGATCCGGCGCGCGACATAGACGATCAACTGCCGGTGGGCCTGAGGTTGTAAGCGAAGACCACGTTCGCGTAGGCCGGGTTGACCTTGAACCCGGTGAACGAGGTGCGCATCGCGTACTGGTAGTTGACGTTGTACAGCGCGTCGACTGGCGCCTGCTGCATGGTCTCCACCTGCATGGTCCGGTACAGCGCCGCCCCGGCCGTGGGGCTGGTCGCGACCACCGACTCCACCCGGTTGATCTGGGAGTCCAGCGTCGGGTTGGAGTAGTAGGACAGGTTGAAGTACGGCGGCTTCTGGGTCTGCAGCAGGTTGGTGAACCAGGTGTAGGGGTCGGCGTAGTCAGGCCACCAGTACTCGAGGAAGATGCTCTGGCGGCTGGCGGTGTTGGCGGACTTGGCCTTGGCCCATTGCGTCGGCCAGGCGAGCGCCTGGGTGCTCAGGTTGACGTTCACCTTCGCCAGGTTCGACTTGATCAGCTCCGCGACCACCTGCTCGTTGGAGTCACCCGAGGTGTAGGTGAGCGACAGGTTCAGCGCCTTCTTGCCGGGCCCGTACCCCGCCTGGTTCAGCAGTTGCTTCGCCCTCGCCGGGTCATAGGTGTAGTTCGGCAGGCTGGTGGAGTGGCCGAGCAGGCCCGCGGGGACCAGGCCGCTGGACGGGAATGCCGCGCCCTGGAGCGCCGCGATGATCCCCGGGTAGTCGATGGCGTACAGGATGGCCTGGCGCACCGGCAGGCTCAGCGACTTCGCGTTGAGCTGGGCCAGCAGGTTCTGCCAGGACGGCGAGGCCACCGTGCGGATGCCGGGGTTGCCCTGGAACGACTTCCAGATGCTGGGGCCGATCTGTTCCACGAAGTCGACGGCGCCCGAGCGCAGCAGCTGGGCGGAGGTGGTGTCCGTGGTCACCACGCGGAACACGACCTTCTTGTAGTGCGGGCCGCTCCAGCCGCCCCAGTAGCCGGGGAAGGCCTTGAGAATGACCTCGAACTCCTGGCCCTTGTTCCAGGTCTGCAGCTCGTAGGGCCCGGTGCCCGCGTCGTGCGGGGTGTTCAGCCACTTGGTCAGGTTCCCGCCGGGGCCTGCCGCCTGGGTGTCGTAGATGTAGGCCGAGTAGGAGGCCGATGCCTCCAGGTCGAGCGGCGAGGGGTACTTCAGATGGAACACGAGCGTGTACTGGTCGGGCGTGTCGATGGTCTTCACCGCGCCAAACACGTACGCGGCACCGCCGCCCAGCTTGATCGTGCGCAGGAGTGCCGCCTTCGCGATCTGCGCGGTCATCAGCCGGCCGGTGTGGAAGTGCACCCCGTGCCGCAGGTGGAACGTCCAGGTCTTGCCGCCGTCCGCGGATGACCAGCTGGTGGCGAGCAGCGGCTCGACCCGGTGCGTGGTCGCGTCGTACCGGGTCAGCGTCTCGTACATCTGGCTCATCGCGAGGATGCCGTCGGAGTACTCCGTCGCCGGATCCCAGGTGTCGTCCATGACCGTGGCGGTCGTGTCGTAGGTGAACACCTGGCTGGCGGCCCGCTGCGGAGCCGACGAACTCGACCCGCCGCCGCAGGCGGCAAGCAGCAGTGCGATGGCGCAGCCGGACGCGATCGGCAGGGCGCGGTGGGGCTTCATGGTTGCCTCCGTGGTCCTTACGGTAACTCGGCCGCTTGCTCTATGGCGCCGGCAAGCCGTGCTTGCCGGGACAGATTCGCCCCGAGTTGGTGCTCCGGCAATCCGCCGAGCGCGCCGGCGGCCTTGGCGCGCACCCGGACGGCCGGAGTGGTGAGGTAGGCCAGCGGAATTTCCTCCAGTTCAACGATCTGCACCGTGCCAGGGTCGGCGCCCGCCGCAACCGCGCGCTCGCGCGCCTCGTCGCGCGCCTCGTCGAGTACCGCCTGCCGGCCAGCCTCCCCGACGTGGAAGATCCGGTCCACCTGGCCGCTGACCGAGGCGATGGCAGCTCCCACGGCGTTGGCGGTGTCGAAGTGTTCGGGCCGGATGACCTCGCTGATTCCGGGGATGTGGTCGGGCACGAGGATACTTCCGCCGCCCACGGCGACCAGCGCGCGATCCTCCTTGGACGTCTTCACCCGGTCGATCGCCTCGGCGAGCATGACGTCGGCACGGGCGAGCGCGTCCAGGAGCATCCGCCGGTAACGCCTGGTGTGCCCGGCGTCGCCCAGGTCCGCCCGGCCCGCCGCGACCGCGCTGTCGGTCAGCGTCGGCATGGTCCCGCCGAAGACCAGGGACTGCTGGGTGAGCCGGTAGCCAACGCTGCGCGGGCCGAGCCGCACCCCGCCGGGATCCTGGGTGACCACGGTGCCGCCGCCAAGCGCGATCGTGACCAGGTCGGGCATCCGGAAGTTGGTCCGGATGCCACCGATCTCCACCCCCTGGGACGACTCCCGCGGGAAGCCGTTGACCAGCACGCCGACGTCGGTTGACGTGCCTCCGACGTCGATCACCAGCGAGTCGGAGTTCCCGGTGAGGAACGCGGCCCCGCGGACGCTGTTGGCCGGCCCGCTGCCGATGGTGAGAACGGGGTACCGCAGCGCATGGTCGAGGCCCATGAGGGTGCCATCGTTTTGCGCGAAGAACCTGGTGGGCTCGAGGTGGTGTACGGCGAGCGCGGCGCGCATCGCCTCGGCCACGTCGCGGGCGACCCCGGCCAGCGCCCCGTTGAGTATGGTGGCGTTCTCCCGCTCCAGCAGGCCGATCGAGCCGATCTCGTGGCTGAGCGAGACATGGATCTCGCCGAGTTCCCGCTTGACGACCTCGGCCGCCAGCAGTTCGTGCCGCGGCGAGACCGGGGCGAACACGCTGGTGATGACGATGCCCTCGGCGGCGCCGCCGACCTCGCCGAGAAACCGGGCGATGGCGTCAGTGTCCACGGGGGACAGGTCCCGGCCGTCGAACTCGATGCCGCCTTCTACGATCGTCGCGCCGACCGAGATGGTGTCGGTGAGGTCGCGAGGCCACCCGAACATCGGCCTGACGCTGTGGGTGGCCGGGCCGCCAATTCTGATCACCGCCACCCGCCGCAGGTTCCGGCGCTCCAGCACCGCGTTGGTCGCGTGGGTGGTGCCCAGCATGACGTGGCTGATCCGCCGCGGGTCCGCCCCCGGCGCGTGCAGCACGGTGTCGAGCGCCGCGGTGATCCCGCCGGTGATGTCCGGCGTGCAGGGCACCTTGGCCTTGGCGACGATCCGGTCGGCGCGGTCCATGATCACCGCGTCGGTGTTGGTGCCACCGACGTCGATGCCGAGGCGGTGTTCAGGCACTGGCATCGGCGAGCTCCTCCACGGGCAGGTAATCGAAGTCATAGC
>Ga0306926_10007750_pt1 | contig 11674 bp, 13 predicted proteins | sample flu12Cox44000178_FD_203759 | JGI IMG/M metagenome (GOLD analysis project Ga0306926, IMG submission 203759) | Lab enrichment of tropical soil microbial communities from Luquillo Experimental Forest, Puerto Rico - flux8day.12C.oxic.44.000.178 (v2)... | ecosystem: Environmental > Terrestrial >...
CGCTGGCGGGTCGCCGGCAAATAGCGCGCACCATCGACCTTGACCATCACGGTGCGCGACGCGGGCACGATGTCGGTGACGCCGCGCAGATCAGCCTTGCGCAGCGCAGCGGTCCAGGTCAGCACGTCGGCGGTGCTCTCGCACTCCAGCAACAACGCGTGGTCGCCGTAGTCGAGCACTCTCAGATCCGTTGCCACACTCATCTACACAGCGTATGCCCAGATTTCGCGCACAGCACCAAACTTGAGCGCACTGCCAGAGGTGCCTTAGCAAAGTCTCAAACGAGCACTAGACAGCAGGCTGATACGTGGGCTCGTGGCGTTTGATGTGCGCGATCACGCGATAGGTGATCGGCATGACCGCAGCCTCCACTGCGGACTTGTAGAACCAGCCCCACACCACGTAGATGACGAAGTCGCGCACGGTGTTGATGCCGATGGCCCATGCGGCGAAACTGCAGAACACCAGCGTGTCAGCCAGCTCGCCGACGATCGTGGAGCCGATCAGTCGCGCCCACAGATGCTTCTCCTTGGTGCGTGCTTTGATCGCCACGACGACCCACGCGTTGAGGGTCTGCCCGGCGACGAATCCGGCGAGGCTACCGATGATGATCAAACTCGACGCGCCGACGACCGTCTTGAACGACTCCTGATTGGTGTAAAACGATGCGCCGGGCATGAAGATCGTGACCCAGTAAGCGACCATCGCGATCGACTGCATCGCAAAGCCGGTGTAGATCGCACGCCGCGTCGCGCGAAACCCGTACACCTCGCTGAGCACGTCGCCGACCACGTAGCTGAGCGGAAACAGGATGAACGCGCCGTCGGTGATGATCGATATGTGGCCGACGATCGGCCCGAACGCGACCGCCTTGGTGGCCACGACGTTCGAGATCAGCACCAGCCCCACGAAGACACCGACGAGCACCGGATAGTAAGCCGACCCGACGGAGGCGAAACCAACGGTGGGCTGGTCCTTGGCGGGGGCGTCAGCAGTCACCCAGTCATCCAAACACGGCCGCCCACCACCCCGACTGTGCGGATTTGTACGCTTCGGCAGCGTGTCGCGTACGAAACCGCACACTCGCGCGGCGTCAGCCCGGCGTCAGCGCGGCGCCAGCAGCGCGCGCCTTGCGTGCGGCCACAGCGGCATACCCGCCGAGACCGTCGCGCCCAGGGCGATGATCGCGATTGCCGCGTCGACGCTTTCCCGCCCGTCGTGGGACCAGTAGACGTCTTTGAGGTCAAGCAACAACGCCAGCTCGTCGACGACCAGCGCATTAGCGGTGCCGTACGCGACGGCCACCGCCGGGTGCTGTCGCCGTTTCTCCGAGCCGTGTAGCCCGACGGCGCCGATGGCCGAGAGCAGCGCGATGCCGATGTTGTAGTGGTGGAAGTGGCGCCCGCCGATGCTGATGCCGCCGCCCGGCGGGCCGTGCCCGCGGGCAATCCAGTGCGTCAGCAACCGCAGACCGGTGAACATCGTGGTGAACGACGCCCAGGACAGCACGACGGCTTGGGCTCCAGGGTCGAGCCGGTGCTCGAATTCGTGTCGCAATCGGGCCCAACGTGACTGCGGGACGGGCTGGTTCGTGTTGGTCGTCATGGTGGTCGCAGCTCCTTCTCGATCGCCCCGGTTGTCGCTCACGCGGGGTGGTTACCCATATTGGGGTTTGACTGAAACGGTCTTCGGGCGCCTGAGCGCAGTATGGTGCACCGTGTGCCCGCGACGCCGTATTTGACGATCGACCTGGGCAGGGTGCGCGAGAACTTCCAGATCCTGCGTTCTGCGCTGCCGGCCGCGGAGATCCGGTACGCGGTGAAGGCGAATCCTGCCGGGCCGATCCTGCGCCTGCTCGCCGGCGAGGGCGCCGCGTTCGACGTCGCCTCGGCCGGCGAGATCGACGCATGCAAGGCGTGTGGCATCGAGGGCCACCGCCTGACATTCGGAAACCCGATTAAGAAGTCGTCAGACGTGGCGTACGCGTATGCGCGCGGGGTGCGCCGGTTCGTCGTCGACACCGAGGACGCCCTGAGGACAATCGCCGAGCATGCGCCCGGGTCGGGTGTGGAATGCCGCGTCGCGCTGCCGTTCCCGCCGTCGGTGACGCCATTCGGGGACAAGTTCGGGTGCGCTCCTGCCGACGCCGCCCGATTGCTCAGCAACGCGCGACAACGAGGTCTGCGACCTGAGGGACTTGCGTTCCATGTCGGCTCACAGCAATGTGACCCGGGAGCATGGGAGCTCGGCATTCGTTGCGCCGCCGAAATTTTCGAGACCGCCGACCAGATCACCGCGATCAACGTTGGAGGTGGGTTCCCGATCGGGTACACAGCCGACACGCCGGGGATAGACACCATCGCCGGCGTGATCGTGTCGGCGCTGCGCCGTCACTTCGGTTCCAGCCCACCGAAGTTGGTGGCGGAACCGGGACGCGCGATCGTGGGCTCGGCTGGCACCTTGCGCTGCGAGGTGGTGTCGGTGCGCACCGGTATCGATGGCCGCCGCTGGGTGTATCTGGACATCGGCCGGTACCAAGGCCTCGCGGAAACGGAAAACGAATACATCCGCTACCGGGTGCGCACGCGCCGCGACGCCGATCCGCTCGAGGACGCGGTCGTTGCCGGACCGACCTGCGATGGCGACGACGTCCTCTACCAGAGGTATCCGCTCCCAGTGACGCTGCGCGCCGGCGATCCTGTCGAGATCGATGCCGCCGGCGCGTACACGGCGAGTTACGCGTCGACCTGCTTCAACGGATTCCCGCCCCTGCCGACGCATTTCGTGGACATGACCCCCAACCAAGATGTGCCGTCGCCGCCCGGTAGCCGGTTCGCCGGCCGTCACGTGCTGGCCGAGTTCCGCGGGATCGACACCGCGCTGGGCGACGATCCGGCTCGCCTGCGCGACCTGCTGCGCACGGCACTGGAGCGCGCCGGAGCCACGGTGTGCGAGATCGTCGACAAGCGTTTCGAGCCGCACGGCGTGACCGTGCTTGCGATGCTTGAAGAGTCGCACGCGTCGATTCACAGCTATCCCGAGCGTGGCTCGATGTTTGTCGACGTGTTCACCTGTGGTGAGCAGGCCGATGCCGAAAAGGCGGTCGGGTTGCTGCGCGAGGAACTCGCGGTGTCGGATGCCTGCATTCGCACCGTGCTCCGCGGCTCGGGCACGGAGATCGTCGAACCGATCGCGCCGGGACTTACCCGCACTTGGCGACTGTCCGACGTGCTCTGCGATGTGCGCACCGATTTCCAGCACGTGGTGATCGGCCGGACGGAACAGGGCGTCGCGTTGTTCAGCGACGGCGAACGCCAGAGCACGGAGTTCAGCCAGCTGGTCTATCACGAGGCGCTGCTGGTGCCGGCGCTGCTTCTGGCCGACCGGATCGAGCGCGTGTTGGTGATCGGCTCCGGCGAAGGGGTCGTCAGCCAGTTGGCGGTCGCCGCCGGGGCGGCGCGCGTCGACCATGTCGACATCGACCGGCAGTCGGTGAGGCTGTGCGCGCAGTACCTGCCATACGGCTACACGGTGGACGAATTGCACAGAGCCGAACAAGGATTGGGTCCCGTGGCGCTGCACTATGGCGACGGCGCGGACTTCGTCGCCCGCGCCACGGGGTCATACGACGTGGTGGTGGTCGATCTTCCCGATGAGCGCTGCGACGGCGTCCAGCACAACCGGCTGTATGAACTCGAATTCCTCAAGCGATGCCGCGACATCGGTGGCGTAGTGGTCGGCCAGGCGGGCTGCCCCACGCTGTGGCGCAACGACACGTTGCACCGGTCCTGGCAGCGTTTCCGCGAAACATTCCGCACTGTGGTCTATTTCGGCAGCGACGAACACGAGTGGGCGTTTCTGTCGGGCACCCGGGAAAAGCGCCACAACACGCTCGACGCGATGGTGGCGAAGTTAGACGCGCTACCCTACCGGCCGCGCACCATCGACGCGCAGATGCTGCGCGGATGCACCGTGCCGCCCAGGGCATTGCGTGTCACAGAATCGCCACCGCAACCACGACACCGAGCGAGAACTGGGCCGCGGCCACCATCAGCGCCTCGTAGTTGAATTCGTCGGCCGCGAACAATGCGTGCATGTCGATGCCTAACGCGAGGGTGGCGACCCGCATCATCACGACTTCCGCCACGATGCCGACCAGCCCGAAGACCGCCGCCGAGATCAGGCCCTCCAGCAGCTTGCCCGTTGCCGCAAAGATCGCCAGCACCACGATCAGCGCCATGCTGACCATCCCGGCGGCCGCCACGATGACGGCGTTGGGTTTGCCCTGGTCGAGCTCTTTGCGCAGCGGTCCGGGTGTGGCCAGGTCGATGGCGTAGAACCCGCCCAGCATCAGCACCAGCCCCACGACCGCGTACAAGGCGATGGCGCCGACCCCGCGCCCGAGCGCATCCCAGTAGGCGGGCGCCAGTGCCTCAACGGTTGTCGTCATCGATTCGCTCCGTTCATTTCAGTGGGATGCGGTGGGGTACGAAAGCTGCTCCGTCGTCGGTCACCAGCCCGGCGCTCTCGCGGATACCGAGCCCGGCGGACGAATCGCCGACAATCCACGCCCCCAGCGCGGGCCGCATGTCGTCGAATTCGGGCAGAGGGTCCAACAGTTGGTAGACGAAACCTTCCTCGCCGTAGACACCGCCCGTGGCGGTCTCCAAGCCGGCACCGACGATGGTGATGTTCGCGCCTTCTCGGCCCAGCTTGGGCTTGCGGACGTATTCGGTGAGCTCATGCGGGTTGTCGAGGTAGGCGGGCAGCAGGTTCGGGTGGCCGGGGTACATCTCCCACAGCACGGCGAGGATCGCCTTGTTGGACAGCAGCGTCTTCCACAGCGGCTCGATCCACATCGTCTGCGGCAGGCTCGACGCCACGTTCTTGCCGAAGGCGTCGTCCAGCACCCACTCCCACGGGTACAGCTTGAACATCGCGTGGATGGGAGCCTCTTCCAGGTCGACGAAGCGCTCCAGCGCGCTGTCCCAACCGACGTCCTCGATGGTCAGTGCAACGGTCTCGAAACCGGCCTCCGCGGCGGTCTCCTGCATGTAGGTGGTGGTGATCTGGTCCTCGCCGGTCTGCTCGACACCGGACCACGAGAAGTGAAGCTCGTTGCTGGGCAACAGATCACGCACACCCTTCCAGCGGTCGACCAACTGCTCGTGCAGGGAGTTCCACTGGTCGGAGTCCGGGAAACGGTCCTTGAGCCAGTACCACTGCACGATGGCCGCCTCGAGCAGCGTGGTGGGCGTGTCGGCGTTGTACTCGAGCAACTTCGCCGGTGACCGCGCGTCGTAACGCAGGTCGAAACGCCCGTACACGTGCGGGTCTGACCGGTGCCACGATTCGGCGATGTGCTGCCAACTCCATTCCGGCAGGCCGAAATCCGCATAACGCTCCATGAGCACCACCTGCTCGACGGCCTGCATGCACATCGAATGGACCAGTTCGGCGTCGGCTTCCAGCGCGAGCACCTCGTCCATGTCGAACTCGTAGTACACCGACTCGTCCCAGTACGGTCTGTCCGCGCCGGCCGCATCCCGCGCGGGCGTGCCGTAGATCAGTCCCTGTGAACCGACGATCGACTGCCAGTTCGGCCGAGGCTGCGTTCTGATGCGCTTCACGAGCCGGAGCCCCTTCCGCCGCTGAACTTGCTGCCGAGCCCGCCTCGCTGACTGGTTGTGCCCGACTTCGTCGTGATCGTGGCGCCCTTCGGCGCGACCGTTGTGCCGCCTACCGGCGCCGACCCGATCGTGCCCGAGCTGCCGTAGTAGTAGCGGTACGAATGCCCGCCGTAGAAGAAGAAGCCGCCGTAGTTCGCGGTGTGGCCGGTGCAGTAGCTGTCGGGGACGATCACGCGCTGGCCGTTCGGGTCGTCCTGGACGCATTGTGCGGTGACGCGGCTCGGTGACAGCGCCCAGTACCCCAGGCCCGCCACGACGCCGACGACCCCGACGACCGCGGCGCCACCGATCAGGCGACGGTTACGCTTCTGCCGCTTGGCCTCCGCCGCCAGGCGTGCCTCTTCGATCTCCTGCTGCTTACGGAGGGCCTTGTCTCGGGCGCGCGCCTCGCCGACCGTCGGCGGGCGTGGTCGCGTGGTCGCCGGATCTTGGAAGCGCATGCTGCCGGCGGATGGTTGCCAGGGTTGCGGGGCGGACGGCGTCTTCCAGGGAGGGGGTTGCGTTGTCCAGGCAGGGGGTTCCGGCGTCGCGCCGGGCGGCGGTGGCACCGGGCTGTCCTCGGCGTCCCGGCGATGCCTACCGGAGTCGTTGCTCTCGTCGGCGGGCCGGCCGCTTTCCGCCGGTGGATCCTTCTCGGACGCCACGTACGCTCCTCGACTTCGCTCCGGTTCCCGCCGTAACGCACGGCCGCGGGCAGTCTTCCACAGTATTGGTGAAAATCGTCTGTGATCAGCCAGATCGGTTTTCCGTACTTCGACACCTGAACCGGCCGTGCCCGCGCATCGTCTTTAGTGGGTGGTGTAAGGGTGAAGGGGTGGTCCATATGGCCGTCGGGCTGGGCAGCATCGTCGCACCACGGCAGCTGCGCGCGGTTTCCGGTGCTGCGGTGCGCATTCCCGACCCCGATCAGCGTGTCCACCTCCAGTTTCGGCGGCACGCGGGGTGCCCGATCTGCCACGTGCATCTGCAGTCGGTGGTGCGCCGGCACGACGAGATCGCGGCGGCCGGCATCAAAGAGGTTGTCGTGTTCCACTCGACCGATGACGAGCTGCGCGGCCAGGCCGTCGAGCTGCCGTTCGACGTGATCGGTGATCCGGGCAAGGCGCTTTACGCCGAGTTCGGGGTCGGGTCGTCGCGGCGGGCGCTGGTCGACCCGCGCGCGATCCTGCCGGTGTTGGGTCCCACCCTTCGCCACCCGCCGGGGATCGGCTCACCACCGGTGAACCTTCGTCCGACGGGTGGGCGGCTGGGGCTGCCCGCTGACTTTCTCATCGACTCCGCCGGTCGGGTCGTCGCGTGCAAGCACGGCAGCCACGCCTACGACCAGTGGTCGGTCGACGAGCTGCTGGCCCTGGTTCGGTGACGGCCGACGTGATCGACGTGGACGGCTCCGCTGCGTCACACGGGCTTGTGCTGCCGCGACTTGTTCTGCGGCCGGTGAGTTCGGATGACCGCGAGTTCTTGATCGGCCATTGGTCGGATCGGGCGGTGCGCCAGTTTTTGTTCGACGGGACACCCGCGGTTGTCGGCGAGATCGAGCGGGCGATCGTTGACAGCGCCCGTGATTTCGCGGCCCTCGGATATGGGTTGTGGGTGATCTGTCCGGCACCGGGCGACGCACCGATCGGCACGGTGGGCCTGCGGCCTCTCGACGACCTCGGCCTCGAATTGTTCTACAGCCTCATACCCAGCGCCTGGGGTCGGGGTTATGCCACCGAAGCCGCCCGCGGCATCATCGACTACTCGTTGGGTCCGCTCGGCCTGACCGAGGTGTTCGCTGAAGTCGACGAGGCCAACGCCGCGTCCGCCGCGGTGCTCGAGCGGGTGGGCATGCATCCGTTCGGCGAGGTGGCAGGCGTGCTGGGATCGGTCATCCGTTACCGCGCGCCCCGGCTTGTTCATCCCGAAAAACAAGGCTGCACCGGACAACACGGGCGTCGTATCGATGGGCACCTACCATGATCGGTGGCAGCGGCGCGACTGTATCTGGAAGTGCATCGAGCGCACGCGCCTCTTTCGGTGCCGTGCCGGCCGGGGTGAGGTGGTGCTCTGGATGCCAACCGCCGGCCGACGTAGGGTCGCGTTATCAATGAGAGGAGGCCACGGTGGATGCACAACTTGCTCACCAGCGGGCTCAGGATTCGTTCGCCGGTGTGTTGGCCAACGTCACGCCCGACCGGTTCGGCGAACCGACGCCGTGCACAGAGTGGACAATCCGGGATCTGATCATGCACGTCGTCGGCGGCAACAACATGATCGCCCGGCGCGCAAGGGGATCCGACAAATCCCTTTCGGAATCGGTGGATCTCGCCGAGGCGCACCGGGCTTCGGCGGCGGGCGCCGTCGACGGGTTCGCGTTGCCCGACGCGATGGACGCAATCTATGACCTGCCGTTCGGCCAGGTTCCCGGAAACGTGTTGATCGGCATGCGCACCACCGACGTGTTGACCCACGCCTGGGACCTCGCGGCGGCCACCGGCCAATCCACTGACCTGGACCCGGAATTGGCGACCGAGATGCTGGCCGTCGCGCGGGAACGCGTCCAGCCCGCGTTTCGCGGACCGGGCCGGCCCTTCGGCGCGGAGCAGCCATGCGCGCCGGGCCTGCCTCCGTGCGACCGGCTCGCAGCGTTCCTCGGTCGCAGTCCCCTTGGGTGACGCATCGAGTGACGACGTGGCGGCGACTGGGTGATCGCCGCGGTTGATGATTGTGCAGAGGAGCTATGCCGACCAACGTGTATGCCGACGCCATGGGACAGGCCTACGAACGCCTGGACGGCTTGGGCTACGAGCGCGGTGACCGCGACTTCGCCAACCACGGGCCGATGGGGGCGGAGGCCTTGTGCACATTGGGGTTTGGCGACGAGGTCGCCGCATGGGTGGAGCGCTACAAGCGCCGCATCGCCCACCATGACCCGCCGCAGCGGCGCTCCGGGTTGGATGCGGCCGATGAGCCGTCCTGGCGCGGGGCGCTGGGGAGCTTCGACCTGGTGGGGGAGTGGGAGGAGCTGTTCGCCCGCGAACTCGCCGAACGGCCCTGGCGGGACGTGGTCACCACGTGGTGGCCCCGGTTGCTGCCGGGACTGCTGGCCGGACTGACCCATGGTCTGATCCGCACTGCTCATGCGGTCCGCTGCCTGTCGGCGACGGAGTACCCGAAAGACCTTGCGTTGCAGGAGTTGTCGCGTGGGCTCGCGTACTGGGCGGCCCGGTATCGGCCGCTGCCGGGCGAGGTTACCCTCGCCGGAACTGCCACGGTCGATGAGGCGGTGGCCGCACTGGACCGCCGCCGACCCGACCATGCGGGCGGACCCGGGGCGATGGTCGCCGAGCTGTCGGGCAACCCAAGCTATCTGCGGGCGTTGAGCGCGATGGGTCCGCTCGCAGCCGGGCGGCGGCTGAGCGACATGACCACCACATTCGCCGGTGTCTATCTGGCGCATCCTGAGGTCGCGCCGGTGCCGCTGATCCACGGGGTGACGGCGCCCGCGGCGATGCGCCTGGTGCTCGCGGTGGTGCCGATTGAGCTTCACGCAATGTCGGTGGCCGCGATGTGGCACGTCCATGTCGTGCTGCTGATGATGTTTACCCGTGGTCCCGGTGCTGAGCGGCAGGCCCTGCATGACGCGTCGCGCGCCGAACTGCCGTCCTGGGGCGATGTGTTCGGCCGGGCCCTCGACAACGGCGATGAACACGTCATTAAATTCACCGAGGCCTGCTACCGCGAGAACGCGCTGCAGCCCGACCCGCGGTTCGCCCATGCCGCGCAGGCGGCACTGCAGCGCATCGCCGCGCCCACCGGCCCGTGAGAGGAGTGGCCGCGAACATGTCGACGTGGGTTGGGCTCGGTGTGCTGCCGCACGGGGGAGGTGCGGTCGCCATTTTCATTGCCGGCCTGGTGATGGCGGTCATCGCGGCGACGGTGGCGGTGGAGCGCCGCGCCAACATCGCGGTGTGGACGATCGGCGCGTTCGTCGTGACGGTCGTGGTGGTCAGCGTCGTGCTGTATCTGGTGACCGGCACCTGACGCCGCCCAAGGCTATGCTCGTCGACGGCCGGTGGCGCTGGGGGACATGGGAGGAGTGTTGACGATGGACGCGGAGACGGTGGATCAGCAATACGCCGATTTGCAGCAGAAAGGCCAGCAGACAGCCGCGCTGGTGCAGGCGTTGGCCGGCAAGCTGTCGGCCGCGGCGACCGCGGGCGACGCGAACGCCCGGGAATGGCAACTCGACCTCAAAGAGATCGCGCTGGCCATCCGGGACGAGGAGAGCACCGCGACATCGCTGTTGCAGGCGATTCACGCCCTGGTCGACAACCATGTGCAGACACAAGCAGCGCCGCCTCCATACCAGCCGCCGCAGTATGAGCCACCGCCGCAGTATCAGCCCCAGCCGGCGTATCAGCCCCAGCCGGCGTACCAACCGGCGTATCAAGCGCCGTCGTACCCGCAGTCCGGCGGTGGGCTGCACCGGTTCTTGGGCAGTTCCTTCGGGCAGGCAATTGTGAGCGGCGCCGGGTTCGGCATCGGCGACGACCTCATTAACAGCATTTTCCGCTGACCCGAGCCGACCCGAGCCGACCTGAGCCGACCTGAGCCGACCTGAGACACCCGCGGGGACCGATGAGTCCTCGGCCGAATGGGTACGCTGCGGCCATGGCTGGCATGTCGCGGCGGACATTTGGCAGGTTGGCGGCGGGCATGGGCGTGTTCGGGGCGGCCGGCGCACCGGCGTGCGGGCGTCACGAGCCGGCCCAGCCCTCGCCGGCCGCTCCGCCACCGCCCTCGGGTGCGGGGGTCGGGTATGTGCTGTCGCATGAACAATTCACGACGGCCCAGTTGTTGGATCAGGCTGCCGCCGCCGAGGAGGCCGGCTTTGCCTACGTGTGGGCCAGCGACCACCTTCAGCCCTGGCAGGACAACGAGGGCCACGCGATGTTTCCCTGGCTGACCCTGGCCCTGCTCAGTCAGCGCACCAGGCACGTTACGTTCGGCACCGGGGTCACCTGCCCGATCTACCGCTACCATCCCGCGACGGTGGCCCAGGCATTCGCGTCGCTGGCGATCCTCGCGCCGGCGCGGGTGTTTCTGGGCCTGGGCACCGTTGAAAGACTGAACGAACAGGCCGCGACGACACAGTTCGGTCCCTACACCGAACGCCACGATCGGCTGATCGAGGCCATCCAGCTGATCCGCCAGCTGTGGACGGGTCAGCGAATCTCCTTTGCGGGCCGCTATTTTCAGACAACTCAGCTCAAGCTCTACGACGTGCCGCCGACCCCGCCGCCGATCTTCGTGGCGGCGAGCGGGCCGAAAAGCGCGGCCCTGGCGGGACAGTACGGCGATGGCTGGATCACCCAGGCCGGCGCGCTGAAAAACGCAAAACTGACCGCGGCGTTCGCGTCCGGTGCACAGGCCTCCCACCGGGACGTCGGCACGCTAACAAAGCGCGCTGAGCTGTTCGCGGTCGTCGGAGACCAGAACGAGGTGAACCGCGCGGCCGAGCTGTGGCGGTTCACCGGCGGGGCGGTCGATCAGCCGAATGTGCTGGAGATCCAGCGGGCGGCCGAGGCGGCCAACTCGATCGACAAGGTGGTCGCGCACTGGACCACCGGCACCGATCCGGCCGCCCACATTTCAGCGCTGAAGGCCGTGCTGGACGCCGGCGCCACCCCGTTCGTGCATTTTCCCCAGCAGGACCCGACGGCCGCGATCCGCTTCTACCGCACCGACGTGCTGCCGAAACTGCACTGAGCTCAGATTCGCCGCGACAGGTGATGGCCGAGGTCTCCGACCTGATCGATCATCGAGTAGTCGCGGTAGGAAAACCGCCATCGGCCGTCTGCACGCTCGAACCGGTCGTGGTAGCGGCCCATGACTATCGGCTGAAGCGGGAAGTCGTCGGTCTGCTGCAGCACGGTGTAATAGCTGCGGCAGGTGGCGGTGCCGGCCTCGTCGTCGACGTCGATGATCGGGTTGGTGAT
>Ga0306926_10007751_pt1 | contig 11672 bp, 12 predicted proteins | sample flu12Cox44000178_FD_203759 | JGI IMG/M metagenome (GOLD analysis project Ga0306926, IMG submission 203759) | Lab enrichment of tropical soil microbial communities from Luquillo Experimental Forest, Puerto Rico - flux8day.12C.oxic.44.000.178 (v2)... | ecosystem: Environmental > Terrestrial >...
CCAGAAAAATCGTTGTCGGACAACAATAGCTGAGCGGATGGGGGAACGCGAGCGGAACTGCCCTTTACCGGGGACCAAGTCGGTTTGTTTAGGGCGCAACCATGCCGCCCGAAGCAGACCTGCAACCCCTTGGGGCCGGTCCCACCCTGCGCGGTCCTTCTGACTGCGCCGCGTCAACATGCGCATCCAGAGCACCATGATGTGGTACCGGAAGGCCGCCGGGGCATCGAGGTTGGTCGGCACCGCGTGATAGGCAAAGAAGCCCGTCACCACCTGCCGCAACCACTGACCCTGGTTGAGGATCGGATCGTGCATCAACACCTCGGCGGCCATTTGCGGCAGCAACGCATCGGCGCCGATGAGAAGCGTCCCGAGTTGGTGATCCTGTAGCGCCCAGGGCGCCGCGGATAAAACATCTCCTCAACCGTCGTTGAACGGTGGGATTTCCGCGCGGCCATCAACCGCGTCTATGACCGATAAAGTATTAACTACGAATTTAGTGGCTGAGGACTTTACGATCCCGCAACGCGATCCTATTTAGCGCCGTGCATCAAGAGCGCGTCCCGAGGAGCGGGACGCCGCCAACCGTCGCTCCATACGGTGGCTGCCAATTCCGGCGATGTGGCCTTTGTGGCAAAGGAGTACCAAATGCCCGAGTACCGTCCCGATGCTCCTTCGGTGGATGTCTTCACCGCAGACGAACTCCTCGTTCTCAGCGAGTGGTTCGGAGTTGTGCTTTCTCGCTCCGAGGAATTAGCCCTATGGTCGCGGCGTGTGGTTCGTCCAAGTGGCCTGCTTTTCCGCGACCTCCTGGATGCTCGACCACGTCATTCAGCTTCCATTATCATTCAAATAGCCGCCGGTCGCTCAGTCCGATGGTGCGCTCACTTCCCCTCGTTCGCGCGAGTGCGCGGATACGCTCAGCTTGACCGTTTAAACGCGCCGATACTGGCCGTTGACAGCCACCACCCGTCACCGGCGAGCCAGCACGTATCATCTGGCTCATCCGGTGCTCGCCGCAGGGACTGCACAGGGCCACCGCGATCGCGCCGAAACGCCGCCGCGAGGCGTCGGGCAATTTTTGGGTCGCGCGCGCCGCTGAATTCTATGAACCCGGCCGGTCGCAGGAAGCGTGCTGCGTAAGCATCGGCAGCCTGGCGCGTCACCAGCAGCATGCCGCCTCACTGGTTCCCAGCCGTCATTGGCATGAGTAGTCGGCCACCCGGGTTGAGAGCATCGAGCCAACCTGGTAGCGGGTGCGTCGCGCCGGCACTGGCAATGATGACATCCGCGGGATCGAGTGAAGCGCTCGACCCGTCAGCATTCACAACCGAGACCTGTGGCCCACCACCTGGTGCCAGTAACGCCTCGCTTTCGTTTTGAGCCTCGCTCCTGTCAAAGCTGGTGGTCTAAGACCAGATCGAGCTGCCGAACAAATCCGCACCCACGAGAACAAGTTTGCGGAGATCGACTACATGATCTCTGAACGGGGTGATACAGAGCTGATCGATTTTGAGTGCCGCAACAAATACCGCCACTTCAGCGGTGACGATATTATTTTCATCGAGCACTGTTTTGCCTTGGAAAATATATGCGCGGCGCGGCGCTGATCCCGCACTAAGGCCAAGGGCACGACCTCAAGATTATCATCGCCAGTATTGTTCGCCTGCGCCGACAATCACAATAATAACCATAAGAGGTAGATTAACTTACATCAAACTTACAGAAACCTTACATCACGCTACACATCAAAATTCGTCGAAAAAGCGGCGAAAACTTGTTGACGACGGCTAGCTGGCCGAACAAGGCTGGCACCGTGCCGCAACAAGGTTAAATTCACCTTGTCATTGTATCCCCGTGGCGTTCCTGGTTGGCGAGCTTGAGCTTGCCGAGATCGCGCAAAAAGATCGGCTTGCCTTTGCGCTGGGTCACTACAATCGCGCCCATGTCGTCGAGTGTCTGGACCAGACCCAGGCTGCGGATGACAAAGCCGAGCTCGCCGCGCGGCACGACACTGCCGCCCGCGCTGCTGCTATTTGGGATAAAGATCGGGGGCGCCCTTCCTGCGATGCGCGACGAGCGCCAAAGCGAGAGGTGGCGCCGGAACGCTAGACCGGTAGATCAAACTCCTCGACGGACAAACGCGGTTGCGATTATCAGGCAGCGCGCACCCAAAGCGCTTCCAGCCCCTGGTTGTCGCCACCCAGCATGATCATCGCAGAGTCGCACCGTCGTCGTGAAATGTCCGATATCTACACGATTTGGCGGTTTGAGTCCCCGACGGCGAGGGTCTGCTTAGGGTCGACAACAGCCGGGAACGGGCGGAGTTGTGTTGACAGAAAGGTTAGATCCTTGGCAGCGGCCGGCACCGCGACCGAAGCGCTATCCGCTATCACGAAGACCAGGTCACCAGGGCGCAACGGACCTTGGGGTTAGTCGCGGTAGTTCGGTTCATCCCCGCGAAAGCGCATATCCAGCGCGGCCGCAACGGCAGCCTATAAGAGCTGCTGGCGTCCTTCTTGCCCGGGAGCGAAAACCGTTGGGGTCTTACCCCTCGGTGACGTGGTCGACCGACTGGTCAATCCGCGCGATCATATCTGCCGGCAACGGACCGGCTTCGGCGGCGGCGACGCATTCGGCGAGCTCCGCGCGGTTCTTGACGCCCAGCACCACCGTATCCACCGGGAGCGACAGCGCATAGCGATGCGCCAGCAACGCCGGGGACACCCCGAGTTCGGCGGCGAGGCGACGGAAGCCCGCAGCGCGCGCATAATCGTCCACCTCGGGATGATCGGCCGGCAGGTGCCGATCGATGGCGCTGGTCAGCGCGCCGGCCTGACCGCGCGTATGCCCATGACGCCGACCCCGTGAGCCCGCGCCGCTGCCATGACGTCACGTGGTTTCGCCGGCCCGTCAAAGAACTTCAGCGCGCCGGGCGAATCGAGCAGATTGGCAATACATTGCACCGCCGCCGGAGCGGGCCGTTCGCCAAGCAGCCCGATGATTGTGTCGGGGTGGCCGATGCCGGTCAGCCCCCAGGCACCGATCAGCCCTTCGCTGACAAGCTTTTCGAGGGCGGGCCGGACGTTGGCGACAAAGGTCTTGTAGAGCGTCATGCGGCTCGCGACGTCGGGCCGCTGCGCCGGATGCGTCGCGTCGGGCACGACATTCGAATGCAGAAAGAACAGATCGATCCGCGACAAGCGCAGCCGCTTGAGGCTGCCCTCGATAGACCGGCGCAGCATCGGCTCGACCTCGCTGCCGGCGGCGTTGCCGAGACCGCATTTGCTGGTGACCCTGACCCCCTCGGGCAACCGGCCGTCGAAGGCGGCGCCGACGACCTCCTCGGCCTTGCCGTTGCCATAGGTCGGAGCGAGGTCGATCAGGTTGATGCCGGCGGTCACCGCGTCACGCACGGTGGCGACGCATTCGTCAAAGCTCGTCTCGCCCCACACCATGCCGATCCCGCCACCGCCCAGGGTCAGCACCGAGTCCGGCCAAAGCCCGCCCAGGCTACGTTGCTGCATCAGCATTTCCTCCTTTACAGTTGCTGCCTTTCACTAGGAGCGTGCGGCCGCCGGCAAAATAGCACGAGCGGTGACCCGCATAAACGTCGCGCCAAAAGGCGACCCCTCCAGCAGCCGGGAGGACGAAACCACGCCCCGTAATGAGGCAAATAAAGCTGCCGCTCCAACATGACTAAATCTACGTCATTTGCTTCTTATCTAATCATACCCAAGTCCGCCCAAATTTTGTGCAAATAAATCATGGCATGTTTCTTGCTCTGATTTTCGTCGCGATTGCGCGAAACATGGAGAGGATCGGCATGCATACAGTCATGGAAATCGAAGAGAAAATTCGCCGGCGCTACCACCAGCCCAAAGGCGTCGAGCAGTTTGGCATTGAGCCAGTCCCGCCCGAATTGAAGACCGTGCGATGGCACGACATCTTCGCAATTATCTTCGGCTTCGCGCTCAATCCGGGATCGATGCTGGTCGGCGGCATGGCTGTGGTGTCCGGCCTGTCGTTCTGGGGAGCAATTGGCGCGATTACCTGCGGCGTACTGCTGGCTACCGTCGCCTACACGATCACCGCTACGGTCGGCGTCGATTATGGCCTGCCTGGCCAGGTCTCGATGCGCATGGTCTACGGCTTACGCGGCGCGAAATGGGTGCCGTCCTTTCTCCGCACGATCGCGTCCACTTATTGGTTTGCTTACCAGACCGTGGCGGGCTCGCTTGCCGTCGTTGCAATCCTCGACCGCTGGACCGGGACGCCGCACTCACTGGTCGCTGTCAGCGTCGCCTTTGCCGTGCTGCAGGCGGTGGTCGCGATCATCGGCTATGATTCACTGAAGCACCTGTCGCGCATTGCATTGCCGTTCAAGATCCTGATTTTGTCCTTCGTGCTCGTCCTGTTAGGTACTCACAGCGACCCCAACTTTGCGCCGGCGAGCGTATTTCAATACTCCGGCAAGCCGGAGGCGGGCTGGCTGCTCTTTGTCACCTGGATGAACGTCGTCGCCGCCGGTTCCCTGACTATGGTCACCGACTCGGCCGATTTCTGCCGCTATACCCGCTCGCGCGCCGACATGTGGTGGGGCACCCTGATCGGCAAGGTCGGCGGGGGAGCTTTTGCTGCCTGCCTCGGCGCCTATGGTGCTGCCGCCACATTGGGCAAGACCGCCAATGTGTTCGAGGTCGCGTCAGGGCTTACCACCAGTCATTTCGTCCTGCTGCTGTTCCTGGTCGTCATCGCGCTCGACAACTGGACGATCAACGTCCTCAACCTCTACACCGGCGGCCTGTCCCTCTCGAACATGTTCGAACGATTGGGCCGCTTTTGGACGACCCTGATCATCAGCGGGCTCGGTATCGCCCTGTCAGCCGTTCCCGATGTCGCGAGCGGTTACACAACTTACGTCGGCATGCTGGGGAATGTGTTCTCCCCGATAGCCGGAGTGCTGATTGCCGACTACGTGTTTGTCAAACGGGGCCATATCGACCTCGTTGCTTTGTTCGAGCGCAATGGTGCCTATTGGTATTGGAAGGGCGTCAACCCGGTTGCGGTGACTTGGACGGCGTTGGGGTTTCTGGCCTACATGTTCGTGATCCCCGCCGAATGGATACGTGTGGTGGTCACATTGCTCGCCAGCGGCGCCGGGTACTGGGCGACGATGCAGCTGCTGTCACCCCGGTTTGTTGAACTCGCTCGCGCCGCGCATCCGGGCGAACAACGCGAGGCGGTCGAGGATCTCGATTGGGAGCTCGCCTTGCGCTGACCGGCTTGGCGGCGGCGGCGAACGGGGCGATAATGATGTCGGAACTACCGCGAACAGGCCCGCGCGGACCTCCAGGTCCCGCGCGGGAAGAGGAGGAACCACGATGTCATCGGTCAACGGAAGCTACAATGTTGGCGGGATCTCGTTGCCGCGGCCGTTCAAGGTGCGGCGGCTCGGCCATTTCGGGTTCAATGTCGAAAAGCTCTCGGAGGGGCGCGAATTCTATGGCGACCTGCTTGGCTTCACCGCCTCTGACACCCTCGATTTCTCGCGGATGCCCTGGTACCCGAAGGACGCCGATCTCGGCGACCCGCGCGGCTATTTCATGCGCTACGGGACAGACCATCACGCCTTTGTGCTGTTCCCAAAGAAGGTGATGGACCACCGCGCCGATCGCAAATTCGCGCCCGAGGTCACGATCAACCAGATCACGTGGCAATGCGGCAGCCTCAAGGAGATCGCCGACGCCCACACCTATTTCCAGGAGCAGCAGGTCCGCGTCCAGCGGGTCGGGCGCGACATGCCGGGAAGCAACTGGCACGTCTATGTCTACGACCCCGATGGCCACACCAACGAGTTCTATTACGGCATCGAGCAGATCGGCTGGAACCGGCTGAGCAAGCCGCGCGACATGTACTACCGCGGCTTTCAGGAGAAGCCGCCGATCCCGCAGATGTCCGAGGCAGCCGAGGTCGCCGAAGCCCAGGAAAAAGGCATCGACATCTATTCCGGCTACCGCCCGCAGAACGGGTTGCCGGCGACCTATGATGTCGAAGGGGTACTGCTGCCGCGGCCGTTCAAGATCACTAAGATCGGCCCGGTTGGTCTTTTTGTCGATGATGTGGACCGCGCCGAAGCCTTTTATACCGACCGCGTCGGCTTTGTCAGCAGCGAGGAGACGACCTATCGCGGTGCCCGCTGCGTGTTTCTGCGCTGTGGCGCCGAGCACCACAGCCTCGGCCTCTTTCCAAAGGAATTGCGGCGCAGCTTCGGGCTCAACGAGCGCACGACCTGCATGTCGTTCGGCGTAGAAATGGGCAGCTACACGCAGCTGCGCGAGGCCGTCAAATTCCTCAAATCGCGCGGCGTCACCTTTGTCGACGCGATCCCGCCCGAGCTCTATCCCGGCATCGACTATTCAGCCTTTGCGCTCGATCCCGACGGACACTGCATCCAGCTCTACTATTACATGGAGCAGGTCGGCTGGGACGGTCGCGTGCGGCCACAATCAGCGCGCCGCCAAGTGCAGCGCGAATGGCCCGAGGTGCTGGAGCCGCTCTCCGACACCTATGTCGACCAGGTCTTCCAGGGCCCCCTCGGGTAGTCAAAAAAACTTTAACGCGGAGGTCGCGAAGGAACCGCAGAGGACGCGGAGGGTATCGATGCCTTTGCGTTCTCCGCGCATCCTCTGCGTTAAAGTGTTTCTTTTTAAGGTGCCCAAATGACACCTGAGGAATATCTGAAGCGAGTGCGCGATCTGCTGCCGGTATTGCGCGAGCGGGCACCTCATGCCGAGAAATTGCGCCGGCTGCCCGACCAGACCTTCAGCGATTTTCAGGAGGCCGGCCTGTTTCGCTGCATCCAGCCAAAGCGCTGGGGCGGGTACGAGCTCGATCCGGAGACCTTCTATCAGGCGATCGTCGAAACCTCGGCCGTGTGCGGGTCGAGCGGCTGGATCCTCGGCGTCGTCGGCGTCCACAATTGGCATCTGGCGCTGTTTCCGCCGCAGGCGCAGAAGGACGTCTGGGGCGAAGACGACAGCATTCAGATCTCGACCTCGCTGGCGCCGACCGGCTCGATCGAGCGAGTCGATGGCGGGTTTCAGCTGCGCGGCCGCTGGTCATTCTCCAGCGGCTGCGATTATTGCCAGTGGGTAGCGCTGGGCGGCGTTGCTCCGGCAGTCGACGCGAGCACGCCGCCTGATGCGCGCATGTTTCTGATTCCACGCAGTGACTACCAGATCGACGACAATTGGTATGTGACGGGTCTCTGCGGCACCGGCAGCAAGGACATCGTGGTCGAGGACGCCTTCGTTCCCGAATACCGCACGCACTCCTATCTGGACGCCTTCCGCCTGCGCAACCCGGGCCAAGAACTCAATGACGGGCCGCTCTACCGGCTGCCCTTTGGCGCCATCTTCCCGAACTCGATCTCGGCCCCGGCGATCGGCGTGGCGCTTGGCGCCCTCCAGACATTTCGCGAGCAGTCGCAGTTGCGGGTGAATTTACGCGACGGCTCGCGCCTTGCCGAAGATCCTTTCACCCAGTTCCGGCTCGCGGAATCCGCTGCCGAGGTCGGGGGCGCCTACGAGAGCATGCGGGACAATATGCGGGAGATGATGGCGCTCGCCTCGGCCGGTAGAGAGATCCCGCTGACGCGGCGGGCGCGCTACCGGTGGGACTCGGCCAAGGCGGTCGATTGGAGCATGCGCGCCGTCGACCGGCTGATGGAGGCGAGCGGCGGCCGCGGTATCTTTCTCAGCAACCCGATCCAGCGCGCCTGGCGCGACATCCACGCCATGCGGGCGCATGTCGGCAACAATCCCGAACGCGCCGCCGCCGTGTTCGGCCGCTCCGAATTCGGCCTGCCGCCAACCGACATCCGCTTCTAGAAATTCACTAGAAGGACACAGAGGAAAAAGCTTTAAAATCCCTCTGTGCCTCTGTGGTGAAAACGTGGGGGAGGAACGATGGCCAGCCTGTCACCTGCCGATGTTCTGGGTCGGGCTCGTCTTGAATTTCCTGATCACCGGCAGCTACGGCAGCGGGCTCGGTTATAATACCGAGCTGTTTCCGACACAGATCCGCGGCACCGCCATTGGTGCCGCCTTCACCTTTGGCAGCGCCGGCGGAGCGCTCGCGCCGGCGCTCGTCGGCTGGATCGCGACCTCGCATTCGATTGCGGCGGCATTGCCGCTATTGGCACTGTCGTTCTTCCTGATCATCCCGATGTTTCTGTTCGTCGCCCAGGAAACGACGCGCAAGGAGCTGATCGACTTTGTCGGCCAAAAGACCTGAGCTCGCCCCTCACACCAGCCCTCTCCCCGCGCGCGGGGAGAGGGAGGGACCCGTGTACGGACCGAGTAGATTGGTAACAGAATTGACCGGATGGATGGGTGACAGGTTTGAACTGCCGGCAGGGGGGACCTGGCGATGCCGCGGAAAGCGACCTGTCACATGGACGAGAGACTGCAGTTTATCGCTCGGGTTTTGGCGGGCGAGGATGAGATGACGGTGCTGTGCCGTGAGTACGGGGTCAGCCGGAAGACCGGCTACAAGTGGCTCGGGCGGTATATCTCGGAGGGCGGCGCGGGTCTGGCAGAGCGCCATGAGAAACCGGTCCGCGTGACAGAAGGCTGTGAGGCTCTCCCTAACGAGCGCGATCGCCCCGCCGCAACCGGCGCAGCAACCCAGGCCGGCGCGCCGGGCGCTACGGCAGGATCCGCCGCCGGGCGCAGGCGACTGCATGGTCGCAGTCTCGTTTTGAAGGCCGGTGTCGAGCTGGCGGGCAGCGACGTATCCCAGGTCGGCGACCCGATCAATGTGCGCGCCGATGACGCCGATGCAGCCAGGCGATGTTCCTTTTTTGGGTGGCAAAATCGAAAAGATACCAAAGGACCCAGACCGCCCGAGCAAGATCCTCCTCGTCGTCGACCAGTTCGAGGAGTTCCGGACCTCGCCGCAGGCCGCTACCTATGTCACGGCGCTGCTCCGCCTCGCTATGCCGGGGGACGACCGCATCCGCGTCGTCCTGACGATGCGCCGCGATTATCTCTACATTTGCGACAGCTTCCCCGATTTGCGTGAACGCCTCCAGGGCGGCGAGCCGTCGGTACGCTACCTGCTGCATCGGATGTCGCGCGAGGGGCTCCATGCGGCCATCACCAGGCCCTTGGCTCTGGCCGGCGTCGACGAGGCCGACCGTGCTGATCTGGCCCGGGCCGTGCTGAAGGATGTCGGCGACGCGCCCGGCGAGCTTGCGCTGCTGCAGATGGCGCTCTGGCGCACTTGGTCCGAAGCGCAGGGGCGCGGCACAAACCTCGTGGGCGCCTACGACAGGATCGGACGCGTCGAGGGCTCTCTGGCGCAAGCCGCCGAGGAGGTCTTCGCGCATCTTCCAGTGGAGGAGCAGCAGCGGTCAGAGACTCTGTTTGTGCGGCTGATCCGCCCCGGCGAGGCTGGTGGGGTCATCCGGCGCGTTGCGCATCTCGCGGAGTTCGATACGCCGACCCAGGCTCTTGCCGCCACGCTCGCGCAAGAGAAGCACCGGCGGCTTCAGGCGTGCCACGAAGATACGGTCGAGATCGCACACGAGCAGCTTGCCACCCAATGGCTTCGCTACCAGCGCTGGATCGCCAACGGCCCCGGTGATCCCGAGCACAGGATTCCGGCCGATCCGCGCGGCGACGACCTGCGCCTGGCTTCAACAGCTGATCGCCGAAGCCTCGCGTTGGCAGGCAGCCCCTTCGGACGCGAAGGCCCGATACCTTGCGATGGGGGTGGACCTCGAACTTTATGCTCAGCTCGCCAACCGGCGAAGAGCTTGGCTCTCCGATGTCGAGCACCGATTCGTCGAGGCGAGCGTCGCACTGCAAGAGCGGGAGGAGAACGAACGCGAGACGGCACGGCAGGCAGAGATCAAACGCCAGCAGGAGCTGGCGGAGGCGGCAGTCAAGCTCGCCGACGAGCAGCTTCAGCGCGCGAGGATCGCTGCGCTCGGTGGAGCAGTCGACCTTGTGCTCGCCATCATCGCCATCATCGCCGGATACAAGTTCTACACCGCGCAACAGCGGGCTGACGACAATGCGCGTGCCGCTCGCGCTGAACTGCTGGCGATGCAGGCGCGTCGCGCGGAAGCCCAGGCATACTCATCGGATGTCATCGAGCTAGGCGGCGCTTTGGCTGTCGAAGCCATGGAAATGGCAGGCAAGGCCAAGCGGCCCGTCGAGGCAGACGCAACTGAAGCCGCCACGAGCGCGCTTGTTGGCCTGCCGCTTATGGTGCTCACGCACGGCGCCGAGGTCATGTCGCTGGCGGTTCTGGCGGACGGGCGGCTGGCGAGCGGCGGCTATGACGGCAAGATCAAGCTGTGGCCAAAGGACGGGACGGGCGAGCCGGTGGTGCTGACGCACGGCGCCGCGGTCAATTGGTAACCGGCAGCGACTACCCTGTATTGCAGGATTACGAAGCCTACAAGGAGACCTTCGCCTATATCGAGCGGTTGGGCCTGCCGGAGGATGTCACCGACAAGGTCCTTCACCACAATGCACAAGCGCTGTTTGGCTTCCGCCATTAATCGCTAAACGCGCCGTACTTTTGCCCCCTCACCCTCCCGCTGCGCGGGTGTGCAAACGGATTGAGGGGTAACAGATCGGACCGGCTGGATGGGTGACATCTTGATCCAATTAGCATCAAGGATGTTGCGGTGGTTGAGCCTGTGGAGTTGTGGTGATCGCGTCAGCGATATCCATCAAATCCCCAGGCTTGCTCACCCCCCGCAACGGGCGCGGGCTGAGCCGGCGCCGCTGCGGATGGATGTAGCCCAGTTCGACGTCGGCATAACGCACCAACCAGTCACCGCCCTCGGTCTCGCGGATGCCGACCGGCTCACCGATCAGCGCCTCACCGACAAAGATCAGTTCGCCCGCCCATTTGATCTGGCCGGTGCTGCGCACGCGGCGCACCGCAACTTCCTCGCCATAGTGCGGATGCTCGACCCGATCGGGATAGGGCCGCGGCGAGGGCTCGTACAGCAAAGCCGGCGTCTGCTGTCCCAGCGCCTCGTGCGGCCGCTCATTGTTGTAGACCGCGCGGGACGCGTCGAACCGCTCTTGCTGCGCCGCCACACTGGCGGCTGGAGGCGTCGCCGTCTCTTGGTTGAGCGTGCGATGCACCCGCTCGTGGCGCCCGTTCTGCTGCGGTTTGCCGGCCACGATCCGTTCTGGCCGGATGCCGAGCTTGATCCACCACACCGCCAGCCGCGACAGCCCGCCGACACCAGGCGAGGCAAAGGGCGGGCCATTGTCCGAACGGATCGCCAGCGGCAAGCCTTGCTCCTTGAAGGCCGCCTCGAAGATCGGCCGCACATTCGCCTCGTCCGGTCGCGCTACGGCCTGACAGCGCAGAAGGTAGCGGCTGTGCGCGTCGGTCAAGGTGAACGGATCGCACCGCCGGCCGTCGCTGGTGCGAAACCACCCTTTGAAATCAGTGCACCACACGTCGTTGGCCGCGCTCACTGCCGCAAACGGCTGGGTGTAGGGCGGACAGCGCCGCCGGCGGCGCGACCGGCCGACCACGCCTTCGCGCCGCAGCCACTCGCCGATCGTGCTGGCTGCCGGCACCGGTAGCTCCGGATGGTGCTCGACCAGCTTCACCCGCAGCTTCTTTGGCCC
>Ga0306926_10007753_pt1 | contig 11671 bp, 8 predicted proteins | sample flu12Cox44000178_FD_203759 | JGI IMG/M metagenome (GOLD analysis project Ga0306926, IMG submission 203759) | Lab enrichment of tropical soil microbial communities from Luquillo Experimental Forest, Puerto Rico - flux8day.12C.oxic.44.000.178 (v2)... | ecosystem: Environmental > Terrestrial > Soil...
CAATTCGACAATCCAGGAGCTTATTCCGGCCCGGTTCCGCGGCTGGACTGATCTTCTCATCAACGGCAGTTTTTGGGTTGGCGCTGCCGTGGGCGCGGGGGGATCGCTCATTCTGCTCGATCCGGCGTTTGTCAATCCGGCGATTGGCTGGCGTTTGGCATTTCTGATCGGGGCTATAATCGGACTTGTGATTCTCTTGATGCGATTTTGGATACCGGAAAGCCCCCGCTGGCTGATCACGCATGGCTTGCCGCAGCAGGCGGACCAGGTGGTGCGCGGGATCGAAGCGCATTTCACGCATCTCGGCGAGCGGCCGCGCGGCGCGCCGATCCGGCTGCGCATGCGCCGTCACACGCCCCTTGGCGAGGTCGCGCGCACGCTGTTTGAAACTTATCGAGGCCGTACGGTGGTCGGCTTGAGCCTGATGGCGTCGCAGGCGTTCTTCTATAACGCGATCTTCTTTACCTATGCGCTTGTTCTCACCAATTTCTACGGCACGCCGGCCGATCAAGTGGGCTGGTACATCCTGCCGTTCGCCGCCGGCAACGTGCTCGGGCCGATTCTGCTCGGCCATCTGTTCGACACGCTGGGGCGGCGGGTGATGATCGCTTCGACTTACGCGATCTCCGGCGTTTTACTGGCAGTGACGGCGGCGTTGTTCAGTCACAATGTTCTGACGGCGCAGGGCTTGACCGGCGCGTGGATGATCGTTTTCTTCTTCGCCTCGGCGGCTGCAAGTTCCGCATACTTGACGGTGAGCGAAATTTTTCCGCTGGAGATTCGGGCGCTTGCTATTGCGTTCTTTTATGCTATCGGCACCGGCGTCGGAGGCGTTATTGGCCCGCTGCTGCTGGGTGCGCTGATAAATACTGGTTCGCGCGGCAGCGTCGCCATCGGTTACGTCGTCGGTGCGGCTTTGATGATCGGCGCGGCGGCCGTCGAGGCGATCTGGGGCGTCGCCGCCGAGGGCAAGGCGCTCGAATCGGTTGCCCCTCCTCTGGCACTGGCTGATTGAGAAGGTAAGCGGAATTTAAGATGGGCCTGGAATTCACTCACCTCGATGCAGAGCTTGCGGACCGGCTCGCGGTTCCTGACTTGAGCAAATGCGCGCTCCTGCTCGACATCGACGGCACCATTCTCGACCTTGCCCCGGCGCCGCAGGAAGTCTGGGTTCCGGCCGAGCTGCGCGACACGCTTGCCCGGCTCGAAGACCTGACCGGCGGCGCCTTGGCGCTGGTGTCGGGACGCTCGCTCCACGACATCGATCTGATCTTTTCGCCGTTGCAGCTCGCCGCGGTCGGCGGCCATGGCGCGGAGTTGCGCGCGGTCCCCGGCGGCGAGACGATAACGCGCTCCCGCGAGCTCAATCCGGTATTAAAACGGAAACTCGCGACATTGACCGAACTCGGTCCCGGAATTCTGGTCGAGGACAAAGGCTATTCGCTCGCCTTGCACTATCGTTTGGCGCCGGACCGGGGCGACGCCTTGCGGGCGGCTATCGAAAATATCTGCGCCACCGCGCCGCGCGGATCGATTGAAATTCTGCCTGGCAAGCTCGTGTTCGAGATCAAAATGGCGGGGATCAATAAAGCCGGTGCCGTGCGCGAGCTGATGAAGTATCCGCCGTTCAAAGGCCGTAACCCGATTTTCATCGGCGACGACACCACGGACGAGCCGGTATTCCCCATTCTTTCGCAATTCGGCGGTTTGGGTTTTTCGGTCGGCCGCGTGGTCGCCGACGTTGACGGACATTTCGAGAGACCGGAGTCGGTGCGCGCGTGGCTGGCGCGCATCGCCAGCAAAGACCAAGGCGCGGCATTATGAACCATCGGGCCCACGACCTCGCCGTCCTCGCCAAAAACAGAGCGACCGGTGCCCACTATGATTCGCGGGCCGCGTCCGGCGGCACGATCGATCATGGGCTCGATCTCGCCGTGATCGGTAACGGCCGCACCGCGGCGCTGGTCGATCCCTGTTCGCGTCTCGTATGGTGGTGTTATCCGCGATTCGACGGCGATCCGATCTTCTGCCGGCTGCTCTCGGGCCGTGAAGAGAAAGGATTCTCCGACGTCCTGCTCGACGACATGGTGGAATACCAGTCGCAATATGTCCGCAACACCGCGATCGTCTCCACGATCCTGACCGACCGTCACGGCGCCAAGGTGCGGATCACCGATCTCGCGCCGCGGTTCCGCCAATTCGGCCGCGTGTTTCGGCCGCCGCAACTCTATCGCATCATCGAGCCGCTCGCCGGGCTGCCGCGCATCACCATCCGCATGCGGCCGACCTCGGATTACGGCAAGGCGCTGCCGCACCGCTCGCTCGGCAGCAATCACATCCGCTACGCCGATGATTCAACAGTGATCCGCCTGACCACCGACGCGCCGCTGTCAATGATCGACGGCGAGGCGCCGTTCGTGCTGACCCGGCCGCTGCATATGGTGTTCGGGCCCGACGAGCCGTTCACCGGCGATCTGCAGACGACCTGCCGCGACTTCATCGAGCGCACGCATGACTACTGGATGGATTGGGTGCGGCGGCTCTCCATCTCCTACGACTGGCAGGAAGCGATCATCCGCGCCGCGATCACGTTGAAACTGTCCAATTTCGACGAAACCGGCGCGGTGGTGGCCGCGCACACCACCTCGATTCCGGAATCGCCGTCGTCCGGCCGGACCTGGGATTACCGCTATTGCTGGTTGCGCGACGCCTATTTCGTCGTGCAGGCGCTCAACCGCATCGGCGCCACGCGCACGATGGAAGAATTCATCTCCTTCACGCTCTCGATTGCAGCCAGGCCGGACGAGGAATTGCGGCCGCTCTACAGCGTGGTGCCGACCACCACCATCCAGGAGCGCACCGCCCCCGATCTGCAGGGCTATCGCGGCGACGGCCCGGTGCGGATCGGCAACGCCGCGGTCAATCAGGTGCAGCACGACGCCTATGGCAGCGTCATTCTCGCCGCTATGCCGATGTTCTTCGACCGCCGGCTGCCGCGGCCCGGCGACGAAGGCCTGTTCCATTTGTTGGAATCGCTCGGGCACCGCGCCGCCGAGAAAGCGTTTCTGCCCGACGCAGGCATCTGGGAATATCGCGGCCGCCAGCGCGTCCATACCCATTCGGCGGCGATGTGCTGGGCCGGCTGCCAGCGGCTCGCCGCGATCGCCATGCGGCTTGGGCTCGAGCCGCGCGCCAAATACTGGAACGGCATCGCCGAGCCGTTGCACGCCGAGCTCCTGGAACGGGCGTGGAATCAGAAGCGCGGCGCTTTTACCGCGGCGTTCGGCTCCGACGATCTCGATGCCAGCGTGCTGCTTCTCGCCGATCTCGGCGTGGTCGAAGTCGACGATCCGCGCTTTGCCTCCACCGTGGCAGCGATGGAGCGCGAGTTGGTGCGCGAAAAGCATGTCATGCGCTATGCCAGCGCCGACGATTTCGGCATGCCGGTGACCGCGTTCCTGATTTGCCGATTCTGGTTGATCGACGCGCTATGGTCGCTCGGCCGGCGCGACGCCGCGCGCGATCTATTTGCCGACGCGATGCAGCATCGCAATCGCTACGGCCTGCTTTCCGAAGATGTCGATCCGCAGAGCGGCGCGCTGTGGGGCAATTTCCCGCAGACCTATTCGATGGCCGGATTAATTCTCTCGGCGATGCGCTTGTCGCGCAGCTGGGAAGACCGTTACTGGCGCGGGTGAAGGCCGCGCATCGCCGGCCGCAAACCAAAATCCGCGATTGCCGACGCCGCCATGGTCGCGAAAGTCAGCCCCTAGCCGCCAATCAAGAAGCTGGCGATCAGGGCCGTGAGGGCAAACACACCCAGAGCGCCAATGGGTATCACCGCCAGCCAAATGGCCCAGCGACGGTCACGCTGAACAACCTGAAAGGTCAGATCGGGAAAGTTCCGCCTTGCCATTGGACCAAGCTCCGAGGGATCAAGGATTGACTTGTCGTCCGCGTCGGGGCGCCGACCGGTTGCCGTGCGGTTGCGGGCATTTTAGCGGGTCGGTCGGTTGCTGGAAGTGGCCGGGACATCGGCTCCGGATCAATCCCACAAAAAAATTCCAGTGTCAGCGTTACGTCGGAGCGGCCGTCCCAAATCGTCTCGTTCCGCTTGAGACAAAGCAAATTAACCGTCCCAACTCATTGCAGCGGTGTAAGCTGAAAAAAAGCTCGACGCCTGGAATGGACGGCGCGGAACGACAGCCGCGCGCATTCGTTCTACGCGCATGCGCACGGAAACGAGCGATCAGGTGAAAGCGTGCTTGGAAACGCGCCGCTGACTGCGAGCGCCGGGCGCTACTTGTCACCGACGAATCACGTCGCACGACGTATTTGGAACTTGCTCGGCTATGGCGGGATATGGCGGAGCAGGAGGAGATTCTCAGGCGCAGGCTATCTCAGCCCAGATGAAGTTGGCTGGACGTATCCGTCCATGGCCGATGAGACGCCTCTCGCTGGTTTGATCGCCCCTCGGCTAGTCACGTCGCGTGCTGGTCGGCACGGACATTCTCAGTGCGGCTTTCGCTCTCAACGCTCGCTGCAGACGACTCTTTGTTTTGAGCAGGGGGTTCGAACGCTTCCGCATTTTGACCGTCGGCCTTTGCTTCGATTGGAGACGCCCCATCGGCTGCCTGCGGCGGGGCTTCCTTGATTGGATTTTCGATGCCACTTGTTGACGGGCCATCCATGCGATCGAGAATTGAACTTGGATGTGCGTCAAGCTGTCTCGCCGCCAAACGGAAGTTGCACTCGAGATCGCTGAGACGCAGGGCCGTGTCGGTCAGGATTGCGTTCACCTTTTTGAGCCGTTTGACGAACAAGCCGATCAGGGTCCCTTGACCTTCGCGGGCTTTTTCGCCAAGCGCGAGGCGCGGCAATAATTCATCGAGGCGCGTCTGAGCGTCGAGGATACGAGAGCTGATGCCGTCGATGGAATTCTTGATGTCTTGCTCTCGTACATTGGCTTCATCGATTGTTTTCTTGATCGACGAGAGTTGATCGGTTAGCGCCGTCAGGCTTTGCTGCTGATCGCTCAGCGCAGCTATGTTCTCTTGTTCTCTTAAAGTGGCTCCCTCGATTGTTTGCTTAATCGACGAAAGCTGATCGCCCAGCGCCGCCAAATTTTGCTGCTGATCGCCTAGCGGGGCCAGCTTTTGCTCAAGTCCGATCAGTCGGGCGGCAATCCGCTCATTCTCGTCCAAGGACTGCGCTTGCGTCCCCGCGATTTGCGTGGCGGTGGTTTCAGTGTGCCTTTGCAGATCCGCAAAGCGGGCCTCCAAATTCCGGATCGCGCTGGTATCGGCATGCTCTTCCAATCTGGCGAGGCGGACATCCAAAATCTGGGTTCCGGCCGCGTGGGCCGCAGTCGCATCGGCCTGATGTTGTTCCAATCTCGCAAGGCGGACATCCAAATCCCTCATTGCGGAATCGATTGGCTTTACAACTGAAGAAAGGCTCTCGCGGATCGTTTTGGCGACGCTTTTGATGGTGGCCGCTTGTGCGGCATCGATCGAGCGCTGGAACTCGAGTCTAAAAGACTCGATGTTGCGCTCGAAAACGGCCGATTTGGCATAATTGCGTCGCGATATGATTACAGCCGCGCCGGCGACAAGCACCACAATAAGGGCAAGGCCGAATCGCAGGGCGAAATCGCTCACGCCTGACCCCTCACTTTCCTTGAATCCAGCGGCTTTTTCCAAGGCCGAGAGATGCCGATTGTGAAGCTTAACACAATCCTAAAAGAATTGGGCCCGGCGTCACAACCGGATGAGCCCGCCATCAACAAATACGAGGCACCCGCCCGGCCGAGAGGCGGGCCGGCCGTATCGGATCACCGCTCTGTCAGCTTGAACTCGATGCGGCGATTGCGACGATAGGCGTCCTCGGTCGTACCGCTATCGATCGGCTGGAATTCGCCGAACCCTGCAGCCACCAGCCGGGATGGCTTGACGCCTTTCCCCACCAGGTATTGTACGACCGAGATTGCCCGTTGTGCCGACAGATCCCAATTCGACTTGAATTGCCCGATGATCGGCCGCACATCGGTATGACCGTCGACGCGCAGTACCCAGGCAATTTCAGCGGGAATCTGGCTCTCCAATTCGACGACCGCAGCCGCCACCTTGTCGAGTTCGCTGCGACCCTCGGGTTTCAGATCGGCCCTGCCGGTATCGAAGAATATTTCCGATTGCAGGACGAAACGATCCCCGACGATACGGATGTCCGACCGGTTGCCGAGCACCTGCCGGAGCTTACCGAAGAAATCCGAGCGATAACTGGAGAGCTCCTGGACATGCTGGGCCAGCGCAACATTCAGCCGCTGGCCGAGTTCGCTCATCCGCGTTTCGGAGTCTTTATTTTTTTTCTCCGAGACGTCGAGAGCCGCTCCCAAAGCGGCCAATTGATCGCGCAACGCGGCGACCTGCTGGTTGAGCAGGTCGATTTGGCCGAGCGCCTTGCTCGAGTTTTCTTTCTCGCCCGCGAGCTGGCCTGTGACCTCATTCAGTTTGCTTTCGGCCGTCACCTGCGCAGCAGCGGCGCCCTCATAGAGACCTTTCAATTTGTCACGGTCGTTCTGTGCTGTCGCCAGCGACGCTTGCAGGCCGCCGACCTGCTTTTCCAGGTCGGCTTTGCTGGTCTTTTCCATCGACAAGAGTTTGGACAGGAGCGCGACTTGCCCATTCAGATGCTGCAGCGCCGTGTCCTTGCCCTGGACTTCTTGCTGTAAATAGAATTGCACGACGACAAAAACGCTGAGCAGAAATATGATGCTGAGAATGAGCGTCGATAACGCATCGACGAAGCCCGGCCAGTAGTTCATGCCGCTTTCGCCGCGGCGCATTCGCGCGAGCGCCATGGGTCACTGCCCGGGTTTGGTCATCAGGCCTGGCCACAAGTGCCGGCATGAATACAGGCGATCGCGCATCATTTCCTTCAAGTCTTCTCTTCGACCGAGCGCTTGGCGGACGGCGCAATCGCGCTCACCACTTCTCCTCGCGGAGCGCGGGCCTGCAATAGATCCTTGATCTCGCGGTGCCGCTCGGCCTGGCTATCCACCCAATCCCGAATCGTCTGCTGCTCAACACGCATTTGCTGCACCAGGCCGTGGACCGCATCGGCCAGACTGGCCATGGCGGCAGAGGCGGCCTTGTTGCCGCCGGCCTCGTTAACCGCTGCGCGCAGTCTTTCAATCGCGTTTCGCATGTCGCCGGACCCGCCCTCGAGCAGGGGTTCGGCGGTATGGTCGTAGACCGTGGTGGAGAGCCAGTCCTCGAGCTCGGTGTAGAACCGGTTCTGCGCTCCACTCGATTGCAGATCGAGAAAGCCGAGCACCAAAGATCCGGCCAGACCGAACAAAGATGACGAGAACGAAATCCCCATGCCGCTGAGCGGCGCTGCGAGACCCCCGCGCAGCGCGTCGAACATCGAGGCCGCATCGCCGGTTGCCTTCAATCCCTGGATAACCCCGCCGACGGACGTCACCGTCTCAATGAGGCCCCAGAACGTGCCGAGCAGGCCGAGAAAGACCAAGAGCCCGGTCATGTAACGCGAGACGTCGCGCGCCTCATCCAGCCGCGTCGCGATCGAGTCCAGAATGCCCCGCATCATCTGCGCCGAGATCGTCATGCGCCCCGCCCGGCTGCGGAGGATGGCTGCCATGGGCGCCAGAAGCACCGGCGGGCGTTTGACCGCAAGACCCGGATCGCCGAGACGAAAGCTGTTGACCCAGGCGATCTCCGGATAGAGCCGCAGTATCTGCCGCAACGCCAACCCGATGCCAATCAGGAGCACGAAAATGATCAGGCCATTGAGGGCCGGGTTCGCCATGAACGCGATCACGATTTGATTGCGCAGCACGCCGACAATCGCGGCCACGATCACCACAAACACCAGCATGCGGAGGAGGAAGATGCGCGGTGAAGTCAGTTTGAGCGGATCGAGTTCTCGTGCCATGCGCACAAAGTTAAGGACCGTATCTGGATCTGCTCACGAATATGGCACAGATCGGCGATAAATAAAGACCAGGATGGTCGAAGCAGTGTTCTTATAATTCAATATTGCCCGCACGATCGCCTTACCCTTGCCAAGATCGGCGGTTTGCGCAACCGACCTCCCCCTACTTTGATGCCACGGGGGGCTGCACGTCTTGGCGTTGCCACGGATAGCCGAGATGCGCATGCCGCAGCCTGGCCTCGCGCTCGAACCCGATGGAAGAGCTTCAATAAACGCACAGGCGCAGATCACTCAATCACTTCGTCGGCGAGAGAGAGGACGTTGTTTGGCACTGTGAAATCCATCGCCTTTGCGGTTTTCATATTGATGACGAAGAGATAGCGCGTCGGAATTTCGACAGGCAGATCGGCCGGCTTGGCACCCTGAAAAATCCGGGCGGCGAGGTCCGCGGCGCGATCGAACGATTCGCGCGCGTCGGCGCCATAGGACATCAGGCCGCCGTCCCGCGCCATAAAGTCTTGTTCGTAGATGGCAGGGACCTTGTGTTGGAGAGCAAAATCGAACACCCGCTTGCGATTGAGAAGGGTGAGCGAGTCGGTCACCATCAGAATGGCGTCCGGCATGTCGCGATTCATGGCCGCGAAGGCTTCGTTGAAATCATCCGGCTCGCGAACCCCGAGCGGTTGCACGGTGAGGCCAAGCTCCTGGGCAGCTTTCGCGGATGCATCATAGCGTTGGCTCATGCCGCGATCGTCCTTGTTCCACAGCATCGCCACCCGACGAAGCTGAGGCGACACCGCTTTCAACAAGCCAAGCCGCTTGGTGGAAAGTGCGGCGGCGTCATCGGAGATTCCCGTTACATTACCGCCCGGATGGGCAAGGCTTTGCACCAGTCCGGTCACGACCGGATCGCCCGAGCCAGTGGCGATCACCGTCGGAATGCCCGACGCTTTGGCGGCGGCAGCGGAGGGATAGCCGACCGTCACCACCACATCGACATTGGCGGCTTTCAATTCCTGAACCAAGTTCGGCATTTGCGGGATTTTTCCCGCCGCACCACGCGCTTCATAGGCGAGGTTGTCTCCCAGTTTGTAGCCGCGCTGCGCCAGACCCTCGACAAGCATCTTGCCGGTGCCTTCGGTGGGAGCGATCGGCGGCCCAACCGTCAACGTTCCCACCCGATAGGTCTTTGCTGGGGTTTGCGCGGCAACGCCGCTAGGAGCGATTGCCGTCGCGCAGGCGATGAGTTTTAGAACTTCGCGCCGTCGCATGCTTTCCTCCTGGAGAGATTTTGAACTGGTCGCCAAACCCGGCAAACGTGAAGCGGGGCAATGAGCGGCCCTAGTCGGTCACAGCATCCGCTGTGAAAACACGCTAGCGCGGTAAATAGTCCATCGATCACGAACAGGGCCGATCACGAACAGGGCGATGTTCGGAACCAATATCCGTCCCAGGATCGCTGCCAGGCGCAACCATAGCCATACCCGAAAGGATCGTAATAATAGGAATAAGCCTCCGGTGTTGGACCGACGACCGCGGAGCGGCCCCGATGGTGGACCGCGTGGTTTTTTGCAGCTGATGTCCGTGGCCGAGGGCGAACGGCCGTGCGCGGCGAGCGTTCACCCACCGGCGGCGTAACCACATATCCGGGATATCCGGAAGCGGCCCCCGATGTCGCCGGCGCGATCGGCCGGTATGCCGGTTGCGGCACCGTATAGGGACTGGACGGATTGAAAACGGGGGGCGGCAGCGGCCTAGGCGGAGGCACATACCCCGATTGTGCATATGTATTGTCGATGAAGACGCAGGCACCAAACACCATTGCGTACCCGCTCAGCAAAAGCTGCGCCAATGTTATCCGCTCAAATCTCCTCCTAGGCATTGCGGTCTCCTTTGAGGGCGATGTTTGTTTCAATAATTGACCACATCGGGGCACAATTGTCTTTCACGAAACCGCGCCGCCGAGGACCTCGCGCCCGCACTCAGCGCACTTGCGCTGGTGGCGGCGGCACCTGCCAGGGCAGCCTGTCGATATTTTCAAGCGGCTTTATTTGATCCGACAAAAAGACGACGGCACGCAATCCGTCGGTGTAATAGGGATCTCCGGTGAGGTTTGGTCGCGGCGCCGATGCCGGAGCGAAGCCCACGCCATCGACATAGCCGTATCGCTCGACGAATCCAGACATCACCAAATCCTGCAAAAGATAGGCTCGGTCAAAATCGACATCCGGCGCGATCTTATGCGTGGTCAAGTTCCAGGTTTGGGTGGTGAGGCGAACGCCGATGTCCCGGCTGACCTGCCCGATCCAGATTCTCCGGCCCTCGAATGTGTATGGCGCCAGCCAAAACCGCGCGTGGACGCGTTCATTGATGGTCGAGCGCGCTTTCTGCAAGACAACATCTTCGCGCCGCCCGAACGCGTAGAGCGGGCTGACCGGTGAGGTGAGAAAGGCCTCTCGGAACAGGAAGGCGCGCGCTGTCTCGATTGCGCTTGCCACATCAAGGGTGCGGGCCAGGTGCCAGCCGCGGGCAATAAAAGGAATGATGGGATCGCGCTTGCTCTCCACGATGACGATATTGAGCGGATCGCCGTTGCGCGTCGCGGCGGCATTGGTAGTGCAGCAGCGGTGCTCGGCCAGCGTCGTTCGCAAGGAATCAAGTTCGAGATCTTCGATCTTTTGGCGTGGATAAATGCGCTCCGCGCTGACGCCGCTACCGACGAAGGATGGACCCGGCACCGGGAGCGCAAAATCGAACGTCTCCAGGCGATTTTTCCCGCCGATCACGATGTGGGCGTATTTTATGCCCGCATCGAGCTCACCATAGACGAAGCCGGTTGTGGTCGAATGCGGCGGCAGGACGGTGGCGATTTGGCGCTCGAGAAAGAACGCGTCGCGCGCCCGATTGGCGGCAAATGTAAACGCGCCATGAAAACGGTAAGAGACCTCGTAGGGCGAATAGTAGTCGGCATCCATCGCGATCGGCAGAAACGCGAGCGGCTCGTCGGTTTCGTTGTCGATCGACAGCCACAGCGGCTGGATGTTGTATTTGGCAAGTTCTTCGCCGAAGCTTTGCCGGCTTTCCTGCTCGCCTAGGGCGCTGACACTTACTTTGATTCCGGGAACGGATTTCTGCTGCGCACGCGCAATAAAGGTCGCGTCGGCGCTCGGGTCTGGATTGAACCGCAGCCGATCAAGAAAGCGCACTGCCGCGACACCGGCGCAAACGACAAGCACCGCGGCAAAGAATTTACGGAGCCGATGGCGTTTCATTTTTAACTTGCGTCGGAAACCGCCGATCGTTCGGGTGCAGATTTTGCGCCGGCATCGTTGAAAAAGATGTAGATACTCATCACCAGCACCCAGAATGGAAAAACGACAAAGCTCCAGCTCAGATAGTAGCTGCCGCATAGCAGCAGCAGCGCCAGAAAGTAGCCCAGAATCGCGATCCAGCGCGGCGCGAATCCGGTATAAATCGCGATTGTCGATGTGGTGACCATGAACACACCGGCCATTTTGATCGTATAGACATTCATCATGCTGTACGCCGCGGCCCGGGCGAAATGGAATGTCGGCGATTCGATCACTTGCGCCGGCGCAGTTTCAAACGAAATAATCAATGCGCCCGCCACAGCGGCGGCCGCGAACAGCATTCCCAAAAACAGCAAGCCGCTGCCGAAGAACACCGTTGCGAAGAATTTGTCTTCGCTCGCACC
>Ga0306926_10007754_pt1 | contig 11669 bp, 11 predicted proteins | sample flu12Cox44000178_FD_203759 | JGI IMG/M metagenome (GOLD analysis project Ga0306926, IMG submission 203759) | Lab enrichment of tropical soil microbial communities from Luquillo Experimental Forest, Puerto Rico - flux8day.12C.oxic.44.000.178 (v2)... | ecosystem: Environmental > Terrestrial >...
TAGCGATCGCCTGGCCACGTTGTAGTCGAGGTTCCTGTGTTCAAATATGTGGCAGTGTTGTTGCTGTTATCGTGGCCCGCCAGCGCGGAAGTCCACCTCGAGTTCTCCGAGTGGGAAAGACTGAACGATGATGATCGCGCTGCGTATATATCCTCGATCAAACGAACGATTTCCGCCTCGCGTTCGGTCAGCTGAGGCGAACCCGCATTGGATTTCGTCGGCGCCTTGGACAAGACAACGAGGCGTTTGAACATTGTCGCGGCTATGCGGGGCGAGCACAGAAGCTCGCCTTTTGCGGTACGATCTATGGCGTCGAAAAGGTCCTGGGCTGATGCTTCGCGGGGGACGAAACCGGAAATTCCGGCGCTGGCGTAAGCCACAATATCATGATCAAGCGCCCGCGCAGCAAATCCCAGTATCCGCACGGCTCTCGCGCTGGCTACCAGTTGGCGGGCAGCAGATAGGCCATCTTCAGTGGCAACGTCCAGAAGAATGAATGTTGGCCTAAAGCGTTCCAGCACTGTGATTGCAGCCTCCGTGCTCTCAGCCACTGCAACGCTTTGCACATTTGCACGCCGCTTAACCATCGTGGCGAGGCCATCGCGCAGGAGGCGCACAGGACTGACAATTAGAATGCGTAGGAGACTGTCCAATGAAAGTGTGGCCGCATTCCCATGATTTGGAGGCGCCACCATCGGTACCCTCCCCCAAGGCAATCTCTGAGCGGCGCAAAGAAGTCCTCCGCGCTGCCGGTGCAATATATTCTAAATAGAAGCGCGCCGGTGTGAGATAGCTCACACATCAGCGCTTCTTCGACGGGGCTTTTTTCTACCTATCGCGGCCTGATCGACTGGGATGGCCAAGGGCATAGGTAACTGTCCGATTTAGATGGTTGAGGGGGCGCGAATGGCCTTCGGATTCTGCGTGGTAAAGGTGGGTCTTTAGAATACTGTCCGAATAATGTGCTTTTGCGAAGAGACGCCAAGGGCGGCGATTAGCACTCGCAAAAACCCGTCGAGTTCTACGACCTCGTCGAGTCGCTCTGCCCAGCGCCGCGCTACGCCGACATCTTCTCGGCGCTACCGGCACGATGAAAAATGGGACTGCCACGGCGATGAAGCGCCGGTGCAACAGAGGCCGAGAGCATGAGCGCCAAACGCAAGGCCAAGGCACACCCGAAGGTGCCTCAAGGCATCGAGCGCGACCCCGACCGGCCGGGCAAATGGCTGGTGCGCTTCGCGGACGGCTGGAGGGGGACCGAATACACCGCACGATGGAAAGGTGGTAGCATCCCTCCATTGCATGAATGATCCCCAACCGGAGGGTCACATGGCAAGCTACATCGGACGACGAAAATTCTTAGCCACGCTCGGCGGCGCGGCTGCGTGGTCGCTCGCGGCGCACGCGCAGTGCGGCGGATAGCGGCTAAGGTGTCGTGGCCTGGTGTCGACGCCCGGCCACGTGCCTCATACTGATGAAAGCCGTGCGTTGCATCTCTTTTCTGACTCAACAATTACGTGAAATGCTGTTACCCTTTGCTGTGAAAGGGCCCAGCCCCTGTGTACGACCTTTTTGTGAGCTATCACTGGCGCGACCGCGAGGCGGTGGAGAGTGTGGCGCGCGAATTGGCGGCACGCGACCTCAAGGTCTTTCTTGATCGCTGGTATCTCATCCCGGGCCAATCGTGGGTCGCGGCGCTGGAAAGAACGCTTAGTGAATGCAAGGCGTTCGCGATCTTCCTTGGCCCTCATGGGATGGGCCGTTGGCAGCAGCGCGAAAAAGAACTTGCGCTTGACCGGCAGGCAAAGGATTTAGCCTTTCCCGTTATTCCCGTGTTGCTGGCCGGTTCCGATCCCGCTCTCGGCTTTCTGCAGGTCAATACGTGGGTCGATCTGCGCCAGGGTTCCACACCGGAAATGGTCGAAATTCTTTTGCGCGCCGCGCGCGGCCAACCTCCGGGAGCTTACCTTGAGAGGCGTGTCGCCAGCGTTCTCGCAACGATCTGTCCCTATCGTGCTTTGCGCCACTTCCGTGAGGAGGACGAGCCGTTCTTTTGCGGCCGCGAGAGCTTCACGGATAAGCTCGTTGATGCGGTCGGTACGCGCAGCCTCGTCGCGGTCATTGGCGCTTCCGGTAGCGGCAAGTCCTCGGTCGTGCGCGCTGGATTGGTGCCGGCACTAAGGAGAGGAAAGGATCGCCGAGTGTGGGACATGATAACCATGTTGCCACAAGAGCGGCCGCTCCATTCGCTCGCCCAATATTTCCTCCCCCGGCTTGAGCCCCAGATGTCGGAGGTTGACCGGCTTGGGGAAGCCGAGAAGCTCGCCAACATGTTGGCTCGCGGCGAAGTCAGGCTTCGTTCCGTCGTCGATCGGGCGCTGGCAAAGGAGACCGGCACCGACCGTCTGCTCTTGATCATCGACCAATGGGAAGAGCTCTACACACTTTGCCGCGACGACGGGATGAGACAACGCTTCATCGAGGAGCTTCTCGACGCCTCGACCAATGGCAAGCTCACGGTGGTGCTGACGCTGCGCGGTGACTTTTTTGGTCGCGTGTTGAACGATCGCGCTTTGTCCGATCGCCTGCAGGGCGGGGTCGTCAATATTGGTCCGATGACCCGCGAGGAACTGCGCCGCACGATCATCAAACCTGCCGAGAAAGTCGGGCTGCAATTCGAGGAGGGGCTCAATGACCGCATTCTGGAGGACGTTGGTGAACAGCCGGGGAGCCTGCCCCTGCTAGAATTCTTACTCACTGAACTGTGGGAGAAGCGACGCGGTGGCGTGCTCCTGCACGAAGCTTACGATGCCATCGGCGGGCTACGCAAAGCGATCGCAGAGCGGGCCGAGAAGGCGTTCGAGAGCCTCACAGCGGCGGACCAGGAGGTCGCACGATGGGCATTGGTTAAGCTCGTGGAGCCCGGCGAAAACGCAGAAGATACGCGTCGGCGGGCGAGTTTTGAGCAGCTTGGTCCATCTGCTCGAGGCGTCATTGCCAAGCTTGCGACCGAACGTCTGCTGGTCACAACGCGTGATATTTCAGGTCGCGAGGTGGTGGAGGTCGGGCATGAAGCGCTGATTCGTGAGTGGGGCAGATTGCGCCGTTGGGTGGACGAGAGTCGCGAATTGCTTCGAACCTCGCGACGGTTGGAACAAGAAGCAGAAGATTGGAAATCCAATGGCAGCCCTACCGACCTGTTACTACCAGCGGGTCGGCGTTTGGCGGACGCTGAGGAAGCGATGACGCGCAACCCGCAGGCGTTCGGGCCGCAGGTGCAGGAATTCATCGAGGCATCGCAACAACATCAGCAGCGCATCTCCAAGCAGCTTCAGCGGCAGAAGAAAGTGAGGTCGTACATCATTGGTTTGGCCACGATCGGCTTGTCGCTTCTGGCACTCGTAACCGGACTGAACTACTACAACACGTGGACGAAGACGCGCCCGTGGGCGCACGTCGTTAATGTTTCTACTGGTAAGACTCACCTTTTGTCGGCAGATAACGCTCTGGTCGGGCGACCTGCGGAAGGCATGGGCAAGGTCAAGTATCAGGTACAGCTCGAACCAAGACGTATTTCCCGTATCCACCTCTCAATCTCTCGCCAAGGCGACGTCATGGATTGGCGGAGCGCTTATGGCACGACCGTGAACGCAGAATGGCTGCCCTATGGCACTTCGCGCCAACTGGAGCCCGGCGACATCATCGTCCTTTCCGGCTTGGAATTATTGAACTATCGACCGATTGAGTGGCGTCCCTGGCATGTCGTTTCGCATTTGCTCAGTGGGACCGACTTCCACGACGAGGCGCCATTCGCGGGCTGGGCAGTGCTGGTGGACGGAGTTCGCCAGCTCGCGCTTCCGATCGTCCACGATGCACAGTACGTGACGCTGCGCGACGGCCGGATTGAATTGAGCCAACAGCCAACGGAAGGTGCTGTACTCGCCATCCGCCGTCGCGTACTGCGCGACCGCACACGGCTCGCGATGCGACCGCTCCAAGCGTTCGATGAGCTACTGGACAGCGTGCGCCCGCTCCATCTCGTGAAAGTTTCTTCTCAGTCCCTCTTTCATGCTGTCATCTACGGCGCAGAAGTAAACGAGCAAAATACATGCCTGACAGAAACAGAGGCGACATTTCTAACGCTGGAGCCGCTTCCGGCAGCAAAGGACCATATCAAAAGCTGGATTAAGGTGCACGATTATTACCTGGGCGAAATTGTACTGCCTCCAAACTCGGAGACTGTTTGGATACAATACGACGGCCCGCACCTCATCGGGGAGATTACATTTCAGAGCGAAAGTGGCTGGTTCCAGGTGGTGCCGACGCAGACGGCTAATTGGCAACAAATCGACGATTTGGAATGTAACACGCAATAAACGCTCACGTCTTCAAGCCACACTAAGCCATTGCTGCGTTGTCTCGTGTTAAGAGAGGGCCAAGCCGGCATCAACTGTATTAGCCGGAACTCGATCTGACAGGCGGTGCCTGGTTGAGCGATCAGGTTTTGTTCGTGCCGCCAGGTCAGCAACCGGTAGCGCTGCCCGGCCGCTTTTCAGCGTGGGCGCCGAGAAGAGAAGACAAATAATGTAGTCTGGGGCTGGTCTTGAATCCCAATTCGGGCGGCGGCACTATTTCTTCGACTGGACCCGAGACCTAACACCACGGGGCTTTGCTTGGGCGAGCCGCTTCTTTTCCTGAGCCATGCCGGCGCCGACACCGAGGCGGCGCGAGCCTTGAAGGAGCGGCTGGAAAATGCAGCCGATGCACGAAAGGCGGGCCTGAAGGTCTGGTTTGACAAGGACAGTTTGGAGCCGGGTACGCCGCTCTGGCAGGCGCAGATCGAGGACGCGATCCAGAACCAGGTGACCGCCTTCGCGGTGTATGTCGGCGCCAAGGGCGTTGTGAACTGGGTCGAGAATGAGGTCCGGCTCGCGATCTCACGCGCGACGGCGACACGCGACAGCGAGAGACCATTTGCCTTCATCCCGATCATTAGCAAAGTGGGAAGCTCCGCCGCGCTTCCTGGCTTTGCGCAGTTGTTCCAGGCTGTGCGGGACATTGAGGATGGAGACCAATTGCAGAAATTGGTCGCGGTGGTCCTCGGCGACAAGAGCGGCGGTCGCATGAGGATCGAAGACGATCCCTTTTTCGATCTGCATGCAATCGACGAAACTCGCAGCCACCTATTTTTCGGGCGTGATGATGAGACCCAAGAATTGTTGGAACGGCTTCGTCATACACGCTTGGTGATGATTGTCGGCGATAGCGGCAGTGGAAAGTCCTCGCTCGCGCGGGCCGGACTCATGAACAAATGGCGCGGCGGCGACATTGCCAGGCTGGGAAGATACTCAATAGAGAGATCTGGCACACACTCCAGTTTCGGCCAGATCCGGACCCGTGGCGATCGTTCGCCGATGCTGTCGATGAAGCTGGTAGAGTGCTTGGGCCGCCGGGTTCGAAGAACAAGGTGACGCACGTAAAGCTCTATCCTAGAGGTCCTCGATGCCAAGCTTGCTGGTGCGCCGCGCCAAGAGTTCTTTGAATTTCGCCTCGGCGGGCCTGACAATCATGTTCTCAAATTCTTGTAACAGCCGGTCGATTGAGGGATAGATGACGGGTTGGAGCACCCAGTCATATCTATTTTGCAGGTCCACGAACATGGCGAAGGGTGCCTCGCCCTTCTGGAGGATTGGAACGAACGGAATCATGTAATCCGGCACGGTTGCCTGCAGCTCAAGCGGCGTCGACCGGGGATTGGTGATGTCGACAATCGCGAAGTGAGACAGGTTAGCCAGCAACCGGATCGTCTCTGTGAAATCCTTGGGAACCTCACAGAGGCGAACCTCACCGAAGCCAATCTGCAGTCAGCTGATCTAAGCGCGGCAACTCTCTGCAGGGCGAATCTCTCGAGCGCAAATATCAGTGCGGGCGATCTCACCCGAGCCGATCTACAAGGGGCGAAACTACGACAGACTATTCTTACGACGGCCCTGCTAAGGCAAGCCAACCTCACAGAGGTGGATCTCACAGAGGCGGATTTGAGCGGAGCTCACCTCCATGAGGCGAACCTCATGCAAGCGGATCTAGGCCGAGCCGATCTCAATCGAGCGAACCTCGCGCATGCGGATCTCAGCGGTGCCAATCTCATAGAGGGGAAACTCAGGCAGGCTAACCTCAGCGAGGCGAAACTCACGGAGGCGAATCTGAGGGGAGCCGACCTGCATGGTGCGAATCTCGCGCACTCCGGCTAGGTTCGCCCCGGTGAAGTTCGCTCGCTGGAAGTCCGGACGAATGTCAGGATCTTCTCTACGCCATGCATTCCATCTTCCGACACCTTGCAGCAGCAAGGCAACCTGCTCAGTGTCAGTCGTTTGTTCAGGTTTGAGCCGTATGCGCTGAAGTTCCAAAGCTTTCTTACTGGCCTGCCATAGCTGTTCAACATCCCCGTACTCCTCCAAGGCCAGCGTCTTGCTACTGGCATAACGTGCGGCCCAAGCCGCTGTGTGCTCCGGCCACCAAGCCTCGTAGGCCTCGGTCGTTGCCGGACTGAGCGTGGCATTCTCGTCATGGCGGAACACGCGCGCCTGGACTGCGAGAGCGCGCCAGCGTTGCCCATCCTCGAACTCTCGAAGAACCCAGCCGACCGGTTCGTTCCGCACGGGGTCGCGCGTCGGGTCAGACAGCCGTCGCCATCGGCGTAACAAGGCCTCATGGCTGACGTCGATCTCGGTGTCATCGTCGAACGAGTCTGGAGGATTAGACGTCAGAAAGTTCCGGCCGGAGGCCTGGAAGGCCTGGATAACAGCCGACAGCCCAGCACGATTACCACTAGCCACAGCAACGAGATCAGCAAAACGGCAGGGGCGTCGTATAATGCGGCCCTCAGCATCCAACTCCGTGAGACAGCGGAACAAGTACTCGACGGCTTTGAGGCGCACCGGGTCGCCAACGCTGAACTCTGCCAAAACCTCATCGGCATGCTGCGAAAGGGCGCCGTGCTTACCCTCAATGGCCTGCAGATCGGCAAGGGTAACGGTCCAGCCCTCGCCGGACCCGTGGCGCTTGCGAGCAGCACGCTCGCGAGCAGCACGGCGAACAGCACGCTCGCGAGCAGCACGCTCACGAGCATAAGCACATGCCCGCATTAACGCGTGCTGGAGTACGGGCAGCGCATCCTCTTCCCGCCTGGCAGTGAACAGGAGCCGGTCGCCGACCGCAGGCTCTACCGTACCGCCATAGAGCGCGGCCGGCTCGTGAACGGCGCGGAGGATGCCGAAATCATCCAGCCTCGGAAGCAGATACTGGCAGGCATTGACGGTCTCGGCGAAGCCCTCGAAGCGGGCGCATTCGCCGAGATAGTCGGAGCGCATGGTAAGGATAATGAAAAGGTGCGGCGCGGGGGTCTCCTGGCGGGACAGGGAACAGAGCAACTGGGCAAGGAGCTCGGCCTCCTCGCGGCTTTTCTGTTTGGCATAGCGGAACAGCTCCTCAAATTGGTCGATGAGGAGGCACAAGGAAGCTCCGCGAGCGCTCAACGAGAGAAGCGCCAAATCAAGCGCCTGCCCGTGCTGGGCGAACAGCATCTGGTCGGCATCGTAGCCATTCGCGATCGCATTCTCGCCGTTGGCTGCGGCGGGCCTCGCCGCATCAGGCCAGCGGTAAGCGAGCCGCCTCGTCCCGCATGCATGGGACATCGTGTGTTGCCGATTGGCGCCAACGCTCGACTTCCCGCAACTCGTCTTCGGGCCTTTCGGTGACGACCTCGCGCCTACCGAGGTAGACCTCTCCGCTATCCCCGTCGATCGAAATCCATTCACCCTCCGCCACCGTGGCGGTCGCGAATTGCGCCCGGCGGCGCGCGATGTCGACCGCGGTTCGATCGCAGCCTACGACACATGGTTTTCCCATTTGTCGTGCGACAAGTGCCGCATGTGCGGTGCGGCCGCCGACTGCGGTCACGATGCCGGCCGACACGGCAAACCCCGCGACATCGGCGGTGTTGGTATCGGGACGCACGAGGATGACAGGATCACCGCAGCCGGTCAGCTGCTCGGCGGCGTCGGAGTCGAAAGCGGCTCGCCCGCACGCGACGCCCGAAGATGCGCCGACGCCGCGCGCGACCGGATCGCGGGTGTCGAGCAAGCGCTGGCGGCCGAGGCGAGGTCGTACCACCGTTCAGGCGCGACAGCTCGCCCGGCTTCTGAACATCATGGCCACCAAGGTCGAGCGCGTCGCGTGCGATTTCGCACCAGATCTTGCACAGACGCAGCCATGACCGACAACTTGACGTTCAGCGGCGAGTCGAAGGGTCCGTTCTGGCCCGGGCAACGACGCAGGCCAAGCTGAAGCACCGCGCCTTGACGCCGCAAGATGAGGGTGCGCTCAATATTGCCATCAAAAATTGATGCCGAGCGGGACGCCGCAGATTTCCGATTTCCCCGATGATCCGCCCCGCTGCGGCAACGGACCTTGAAGTCCGCATCAAGCACTTCACGGGATCGCTCGCGCATGCGGACATCGATCAAGCGCTGTCCCTCCTACCAAGGACATGGCTCACCCATGATGTCCTCGACTTCCCGATATACGTCCGGCCTTCGCCGCAGCACCACTCGCCAGCACTCATCTCTGACGAAGGCGCTGAGGTCAGCGCTCAGTGCCGCACGTCGCTTGCCGGTGCGTTCGCAAACTCCGCCTCGAACTGTGAAATTTCCCGCATCAAGTCTTCCAAGATCCGCTGGCGCAGCGCGGCATCGGAGCCGAACGTCATCTCCGCGACCGTCTTGGCAAGCGCCGTAACGATTTCGTCGACATCGATGGTATCTTTTTCGCCGCTCAATGAACCGTAGTCGTCATAGAAGTCGTCGATCACGTCGCCGATCAAGCAGTGCAGACACGGCCGCTCGTCATTCGATTCCGTGGTATCCGACATGGCCAATCCTCGCATACGCAGATCAGGTCCCGTGTGGTCGCCCGCTTCCAGGCCGCGCCTCGGACCGCCGCCGCAGGAGTAGGAAATCCGGGCGGTCCCGAGAGACCTAGCGATATTAAATGGTATCAACGGCTTGGACTGGCAACCCGTTCTATATGTCGTCTTTGACCACCAAAGAGCTTTTGGGTCGGTGGCAAACTTGTCGGCGCTAGAAGCAACGTGCGTGGGGAAGGTGCCTGGCTGGGCGGCAGGTCGCATCTCAGGGATTTTAAGGCGGTAACCTCGAGGCGATAGCATCTGCCTCCAGTTCCGGCGACAATCCGCACCGACAGAGCAGCCGGCGAATCTTGCCCCCGAAAGCGCCGCCGCCACCGCGGGCTTTCCGTCTTTCCGGCGCCGATTGGCCAGTCATCGCTCGAAAAATGCCCAGTGATTCGACCACAGGCGCGATGAAATGATCGAGAGAAGTCGCGACTTCGGCATATCTGTAGATTTATGCGATATCTCATGCAACCATAGCGGGAGGGTCGGGCACGGAGGTGTGCGCTATGATCGTTGGATCAGATGAGAACGCGATCGTCACCCAGCCCAGGATCGATGTGGCCACGCAACAAACCGGTCATTCCATCGAGTTCTGGGGTCGCTACTTCAAGAACCCCGGGAGCACGTCGCCGGAGCAGTATCAGCCGAAGAAGGAAGCCGCGCTCCTCAATCAAAGAAACATCCGGGTACTTCCCATCGGACGTCAGACCGGGCGCGTCGCGGGCTCTGAGTCCCGGGGACGGACCGATGGCACGACGAACGCGAAGGCCATCATCGGTGCGTTCGGGACTCAGGTTCTCGGCGCGCTGCCACAGGGGCTGGTGGTTTTTCTGGATGTGGAAGGCGCGCCCAACCCCTCGCTGAGCGTCGCTTATTACAAGGGCTGGGCCGACGGCCTCGCTCAGACTGCGCAGGCAGCTGGCGTCAAGCTCCTCCCGGCAGTCTACGGAGCACATGGGGACAGTGCGACGTGGACACATCTGGCGCAGGCCGTTTCAAACGGCGCAGCCTGCGAGGGCACCTGGATCGCGCGCCCCGGCACGCTTGGATGCCATCCGCTCAAGCCGTTCGATGAATCGTTTGTACGCCCACCGGGCCTTCCTCAATCGATCAAGGTCTTGGCATGGCAGGCCGTGCTGGAGTGCCACAATCTCGACTTCAGCATCCTCAATCCGGCATTCGACGCCGAGACGCTGGGCAAGTTCGTGCTGCCGGCGGCGCCGCAGCCGACAGCGGTTGCCGCTGTCCCGAAACCGAGAGCCGCGCCCAAAGCGCGAAAAAAGCGAGCCTCGAAACCGAAGACGGGGCGCACGGCGCGGAAAAAGCGCGCCGCGAAATCGAAAACGAAGCGCACCGCGCGGAAAAAGGGACGCTGATTCGTATGGACCGGATGCTACGGCGCATAGCACTCGCCACCACTGCCCTCATACTTGTTGCTCAATTCAGTGGTCCGTCCGTTAGGGCCGAACCGACCGACAAGCCCATCGGCATTCTGTTGGCGGCAGGGGATATTGCCGAATGCAAGGTAGTCAGGGGGAGAGTACGATCTGCCGATGGTTATCGGCAGCAAGACACGGCCGATTTGCTTGGCAAAGAGATTTCCGCTGCGAATGCGGCAGGAATCCCGATCAGGGTATTGGCGCTAGGCGATCTGGCCTATAAAGCAGGCAAAAAGGATGAGTTTGAAAATTGCTTTCACAAAAGCTGGGGTCGGCACATCAAATTTATTTTGCCGGTTCCAGGTAATCATGAGTACAAGTCTTCCAACGAAGCCACACCATATTTCGATTATTTTGAAAAGCAGATTCCGGTCATATGGGCGCATAGCCGGCATGTCTGAAGTAATTGCGGCTCTATCTTGCTTTTCATCCAGGTCGCGTCAATCCACTTCCGGCTGGGAGCCTATTAGGCCACACCTCAAAGGGTGCTTCGTCCAGCGTTCACACATTAAACGACCGCTTCGTCGCTGACCGGGGTCATCGGTTCGCCGGAGATGACGATGAAGGCATCAGCGATCGCGGTGTTGTGCCCGATCTTGCTATTGGCGAAGGCGGCGGGGTCGTGCTGCCTTAAGCTATCAATCATTGCGATCACGCGCGCCCGCGAATCAGCGAAAGAGATATAGTCATCGGCCTTGAGCGGCTTGGTCGGATTAAAGCATCCGATGCTGGACAGATAGCGCTTCGGCCGATGTCCCGGATGCACTAGGACGGCAGTGCGGGCTTGTGTGCTGAGCAGCCGGAAGCCCGGCATCGGATGCGTCTCGTCGTCGGTGAAACCGATGGAGCGGTAGCGCGATCCAAACTGCGTGGACAGGGAATAACGGCCCTCCCGGATCCGCAGATGCTGCTTTTTCCCATGCGTCGTGTTGTCACCTGGACCGGTGCACTCGCAGATGTGACCGGCTAAGTCATTAACCGGCTGGCCGTCGATAAACACCTGGTACGCGCCATAGGTCCGGACCCGCTCCCCAGCGCGGTGCTGCAGGCCAAGTCGCCTCACGCGCAATTCCCAGCCGTGGCCTTCGATCTCAAACGGCATCGCGATTTCCCGATCGTTAGTGTCCAGTGCTTGACCAGTGCGGCGCGTCCGATGCTAGCTTAAGCACGCCATAGGTCGCGCCTACCGCCCAGAGTTCGTGATTGAGGCCGGTGCGCGGCAGCGATCCGATCGTCTTTTTCGTGCCGTTCTTCCGTTT
>Ga0306926_10007755_pt1 | contig 11668 bp, 8 predicted proteins | sample flu12Cox44000178_FD_203759 | JGI IMG/M metagenome (GOLD analysis project Ga0306926, IMG submission 203759) | Lab enrichment of tropical soil microbial communities from Luquillo Experimental Forest, Puerto Rico - flux8day.12C.oxic.44.000.178 (v2)... | ecosystem: Environmental > Terrestrial > Soil...
TTCGAGTTCCATGGCGGCCGCGTCCAGGTAGTCACCCGCCAGCTCGCGGATGCGCCCATCACTCAGGCAGGGCACCCCTGCTTTTTCTGGACCCGCTAGAGTATGTGATTTAGCGTCGCCAGCGTCGACAGCGTCAACAGCCTTATTTTTCAATGGGTTACTGTTGACGCTAGCGTCGACGCTGGCATTGCCACCGGCGCCGTTAGCGTCGACATGTCGACGCTGACCCACTGCATGGCGCGCTAGCGTCGACGCCAGCGTCGGCGCTAAGTGATTAAAATCCTTAGATATTGACGCTGTTGACGCTGTCGACGCTAAATTTCCTTCCTCCGGGGTTCTGGAAAAAAGAGTGGTGATAGTGATCCCGCGAGATCGCCCCCGTTTGGCGATGTTGATCTCGATGCCGACCTTGCGCAGGAAGGTCGCCGCCCGGCGCAGGTTGCCACTAAGCCGCGTGGCATCGGCGGGCCAGGTCTTGGCTCTGGTGGCTTTTTCCCCTACGACTCGACCGAGCAGCTCCAGCAGGTCCGTGGCCGTTCCGGTCCACGTCGTCTGCATCGCCATGAAGGCCCGCACCGCAGTGGCAACCAGGTTGGCGTTGAGAACACTCTCGACCGCCTCGTCGATGTTGCCGGCATAGGCCTTCATGAAGGTGCCAGCTTCCCAGAACATGCCGTCCTGATGCCGGAGCGCGGTCTCGCAGGCCGTCACCCAGATCGCGAAATCGGCCATGCGCGGAAGCCGCTCCAGCTGGGTCGCGGGCAGCCGCGCTAGCCCCATCACCACAGCATCGAGCAGCGCGCCCAGGATGCGCGGACGATCGGCTTCAAATGCGGCCCACAGCTCCGCCTCGAGCCGGCGCTTGTCGTCCGAGATCGGCTCCAGCGTCAGGAAGATGGTGCGATCGGCCAGGTCAGGCCGGTTCACGACTTCTTCGATGCCGTTGAGGATCGCCGGCCGGATCGCGTCGAGCAGCACCTCGTCCTGGTCGGTGTAAAGCTGACGCGTGGCGAAGCCGCCGCCGGTCGACAGCCGGCACAGCGTGTCGGAAATCCAGTCGGCCAGGAAGGACACGTTATCGAAGACCAGAACACGCCCATTCGTCGCGGTGATGTACAGGTCGCGGTCCTCACGCGGCAGTGCCCGTAACGGCACGGTGTTGGGATCGATCAGCGCCCGCAGAATCCTGGCAACCGTGGACTTGGCCGTTCCATGCTCGCCGAACAGCGCAAGGACCGGATAGGGGCCGCGATCGCGCAATGCCGCCAACGTCCAGGCCACGATCAGAATGAAGTCGGTGTTTGATCGCACATTGAGGTAGGGCCGGAGATCTTCGATCGAACCGCCGGCCACCGGTATCGGCAGCGGCAGCATCCCGGCGGAACGGCGGAAGCGTACAGGCGGGGTGTCGATCACCCGCCAGCCGTCGCCGGCAATCTCCACCGCCCGCCACGTTTCGTCGCACAGGTCGAGGTAGATCCGGTCGTCCAGTCCGCCGACACGAACATGGACGATGCGCTCGGGCGCGTCGAAATGCGCTTTGGCTTCGATCACGTTGAGTGCCGCTTGCAGCGACTCGGAATTCGGCGCCCCATCGGTCTGCTCGAAATAGCGGCGGGCGAGCCAGCGCCGGAAGCCCTTGGAACGGATCGGCCAGGTCTCGCGATGGCCGCCGATATCGAGGTCGGCAAAACCGGTTCCGTCGGGTGTGTGAAACAGCTCGGCGGCTTGCGCGATGTCGATCAGTATGTCCGCCTGTGGTGGTCCGCGTCCGTCGCCGCCGCCGCTTGCCGCGACGAGCGCTTTGTCGAGCGCCGTCACCCGGCAGCGGGCACCCTTCAGCTGTACACGCAGCTTCTCGAACGCGGCGCGATCGTCCTTCTCGAGCGCCGCCAGACGCTCCAGCACCTCTGGCGTGAACGGCGCACCGGGGTCGAGATTGGTCTTCTCAACCAGTCCCTCCAGCGGATCGCGGACCTCTTCGGCGCCGTCGATGGTCTCCGTGATGATCTCCGCGGCTGTGTTGTGTTCGTTGTCGGTCATCGCCCGGCTCCCTCGCGGTGCACCAGCATGTCGTTGAAATCCATTCCCTGCGGCGGACGGGCGATGCGCACGCGCCGGCCCTGCCGTTTCCATCGCCATGCGCAGTCGCGCGCTGCCGCCTCGCCGGCGGCATCGCCATCGGCGAGTACGATCACGTCGCGCACGTATTCAGGAAGATCGAGCGCGCGCAGCCCCGCGGTCGAAAGCGCCGCCCAGGCCGGATGTCCGGTCGCCTGCATGGCGGCGAGACAGGTCTCGATGCCTTCGCCAACCATCAGCACGTCGCCGGAGGGGTCAGCGGCCGCGAGGCGCACGACTCCGCCACGGCAGGATCCGAGCATCATTTTTTGCGGCTCGACTGGGGCTTTGCTGCTGCCGTCACGGGCAAGGAAGGTGCGGTGAATCGCGAGCGGTGTTGCGTCCACGCCGTGCGTCACTAGTGCCACCATCGTCGGCCACTCGTCACCGGCAGGATGCTTTAAGCGGAAATGAAAGCGCAGTGCGTCGGGCAACGGCAGATTAATGCCGCGCGTGGCGAGATAAGTTTGCGCCAGCGTTGCTGTAGCCGGCTCGCATGCGCGCCAAATCATCAGCGCGAACGCTCTACGTCTGCGGATGTCAGCGTCTTCTTCGTCGGCGACGCGATCCTCGCGATTGTGTCTTTTGGATTTCCCCAAAAGACCGCATTTGCGCAGGATGGCAATAAAGACGTCACGCTGATTGCAGCCAGCGTGGCAATGCACCAGTACCTTGTTGTCTTTGCCCGAACTGATCGAAAGACTTGGTTTTTGATCATCGTGCAGGGGACATTGCGCGATCCAGCCATTGCCGGTGTTGTGCCCTCCGAGGGCCTTAGCGATGGTCTCGGCAGCAGACATCTTTATGACCTCCTGCTTATGGACAGCGCCGTTACCGAGCGCGCCCCATGCGTGCGTGGCGTCGCCCCAGGACCGACCAAACTCCAGGTTGACCTGCATCGGCACTTCGAGCTGCACCGCTTCGCAGCCGAGCCGCGCGACCAGCTCGCCCTGCTCTCGTCGTGTAACCGAGAGTTCGAGCGCATCATGCATTTGCAGAAGGGGAACGATGCCTTCGCGCCAGCAGGCGCGCATCCACAGTTTCGTATGGCGCGCGGCTGAACCTTGAATGAGCGCGTTTAGTGCAGTGTGAGTATCGGCGCGGCGAAGCGCGGTCGCAAACCAAGGGTGCTTGGGGTCGTGCTGACGTCGCACGGCCTCTTCGTGCGCGCAAGGTCCGGCACCTTTGACGTAGACGCCAATCGCCGCCCAGAGATTCCAGTGACGGCGGGCGTTGTCGTAGAGCACAGTGTATCCGCAGCGCACGGCCTCATCTTGCACGCTGCGCGACAGCTGCCACACGAACGGCAGGCGGATGTCATACTGCGCGTAGATGGTTTGCGCCTCGGACAGCCGCTTGCCGATCATCTCGGCAAACTTCTCCACGCTGGCGCCGTAGATTTTGGCGAAGTTGACGTTCTTCGCATCCTTCCGCTGCAAGCCGGTGATCTCGCTCACGAGTGCATGAAAGTCGGTATCAGGATCGGTGCGGTAACGCTCGACCGCTTCTTTTGCCCCCGACAGATTGCGGATGGTGGCGTGGTGCACCACGAAGCGAAATTCCTGTTGGGAGCAATCAACCGTGCACCACAGCTCGCCCTCTTCCGCCAGGAACACACGCCGGATCAGTGGTGCGAGCTCCTCATCGCTCGACGGCATTTGTTGCAGCGGCGGATTGGAATACGAGAACCGGAACGACTTTGTGCCGCCCACCTCGGCGCGGTGGGGATTAATTTCACCGTAAATTCGATCGCCGATCAGATGCCCCAGGATGTGGCCTTCGAGAAACGTACTTCCGGCGTGTTCGTATTTGTTTGCGGTCGCGATCAAACGCGGCAACCAATGGGGATGTGTGGCCATCCACCCAAGTTTGCCGGCCTTGAACGACGGATTGCCTTTTTCCGTGCGCGGATAATTGACGTCATGGGCGTCGAAGGTTCGCGCTTTCCATATCGGCGACGCGATCTCGTCCATGCTCACAGGGCTACCGAGCTGCTCCGACAGCTCAGCGAGCGCTTGATCGCGTTTCTGCAGGCAATAGTCGCGCCCCTGTTCGGCGGCACTTTGATTGACGCGGATGCCGCGCCGGCGCATCTCGAGGCACATCGGCAGCAGGTCAACTTCGAGCCGATAGGCGGCGCGCGTACCTTCCTGATCGAGAATTGGATTGAGGTTTTCATACAGCAGCAATGTGCTGACAGGATCCTGTTCGGCGTAGCGTCCAACGAAACGCGCCGGTAGCTGGTGGATGCAGGCTTGTGGATTGAATTTCTTACGGCCTTTGGGGATCAGACCGAGCGCCGCACAGCCTTCCCGCAGCAGTATCTCATCTTTGCCGGGCAAGCCGCGCCAGGCACAGAGCGCGTCGAGACTGTAGCTGTAGCGGTTCTCGTCAACGAGAGTCGCGAGCGCGCCGATTTCCTCGAGGCGCTCGGACGGCGGCATGGTGATGCCGGCGTCGGTGCGTAACCAACCCCAATCAAAGAGTCCGTTTTGTGTGACGAAGCGGACGCCGGCCGCAATGTGGTCGCGCAGCCACTGAAACCCTTGCTTCGGATCAAAGTTCTGTGTGTCGGGATGGCGGATTGGGAAGTAGTTGCCGCAAATGCCGCTGTCGTTGCGCCAAGCAACACCGATGCCGCAGATGTAGCCACCGTGCCATGGCCACGCTGAACCACGGTCGGCGGTGATCCCGTCGTCCTTCTCTTCGGAATCGATCGCGACGAGGCCGACACGGCGCAGGTCGGGCAATTCAGTCGGCGCCCGCCAATCCGTCGACGGTGGCTGCATGGCCGCCGGGCCAGTAGCGGAGCTCGGCTCGGTCGCGCGGAAGGTAACCGCCGTCATAGCGACAATCCGGTTGCCGATTGTGGCCCGGTGCGCTACAAGGCTCGCGTTCTCGGCGAGCACCCGTATCCACGGGGCCAAACGTACGAAGAGCCCGGCGCCGATCGATAGCGGCGGCCGGGCTCGCTATTTTGTGACACTCAGGCGATTGCGATGTGGTTTGATCTCGCTCTGTCGATAGTGGGCGACGAACGCGGGCTTGCGGTACTTAATCGTGCGGCCAAAGCGCGTGTAGGGCGGGCTTACGCCCCTGCTGCGCCATAGTCGCAAGGTGCGCACAGTCTTACCGGCGGCTGCTGCTGCCTCAGCTTCCGACAGCCATTCATCGAGATGGTCGAGCACGCCTCACCCTTCCGGTCAGTTGTTACTGCCGGACATGGAAGGTGATTCGCGGAGTCCTGTGTAGAATGCAGTTAAGGGCTGTTTTTTCGGGCCTTATCTGCAGGGAGGGGGGTGCAGTTAAGGGCCGTTTTTTTGACCACTATCTGCAGGGTGGCACCACTGACGAACCCGACGCAGGGTGACGGTTCGGCCGAGCACAACCGACACTATGATTGCGGTCAGCCCGTACATGCCCCGTCCGAACAGCTCGTGGGATTTGTTGGCTATGCTGAGCGCGACCCAGCGCGCGCGTCCATCATGTTTGCGATCGAGCGCCGTCCGCATCGCGGCGGTAGAGATTTCATGGGCATAGTCTGTGTAGGTCTCAGCTGCCTCCTGGAGCCGGCGCCAACGCTCGTCACGCTTGGCAGCGTCACACTCGGGGTTTGCCACCATCGTTAGAGCGTCACGCTTCAGTTCGTGCGCTTTCTCAAGATAATGGTCGCGCTGCTGCTCGGCCTGGCGTCGTGTCGTAGTGGCGAGGTGATGCAGTTGGCATGCAAGTGCCTCATCGAATAATTCGAGCATCGCTTCGCCTTGCCGTTCCCTCGCGATCTCTGCAGATGATGCCCCTATCGGGTGCAGGAGTTGCTGCCACCATGTGCTTCTCGCCGGATACACAAAGCTTCCGTCTCGACGCTGCCGGGTTAGTTCCTCCCAAACGCCGCGCATTTGCAGGTCGCAAGCAAGCGCGATTTCGACCGGGCTCAGGACGCGGGTGAGATCTTGTTCGACACTGAGATTTAATTTGACGCGTTTATAAGGATTGCCCTGCGCCTGGTTTTGCCAATCGCCCGTCATCATCAGGGAAAGCAAGGACCCCACGGTGTGGTTGGCGAGCACGGGGTGGTCGTTATCGGTGATGGCGTGGTGGCGGGCAATCAGATTGCGCGGCTCCTGCTTGTGCGCGCCGACATCGGCCAAGGTCGAAGCCTCACGCCGCGCGTGCCTACCGCTGGCCACCTCCTCGCTGCAGTCGATGCGCTGCCGCAGCTTCCTTGCCTTCGCACGCGCCGCCGTGACCGACCAATCCGGCCACGCGCCAATGCGAACACGGCGCTCGATGCCGTCGTGCCAATAGGACAGCACGAACGTCCGCGCGCCCTTAGGATGCATCTTGGTCGGTGCAAACAATCGCAGCGCAAAGCCGGTTAGCTCGGTGTCCCAGATCAGCCGCGAGCCGCGCCGGGGCGGTGCGAGCGCCTTGATGACGCCCTCGGTCAATTTCTCGGTCATGCGGGCAAAAATTTTTTGAGCCAGTGCTCTTCGTCAGTGTTCAGTGTAATGAACATGTCACCGAGTGGCGCGAAGTGCAACAATTTTCCGTCTTCGTCAATGTCAAAGCTCTCGCGCGTGTCCGCTCGACGGAGGTGACCACGTCCGCCGTGCGGCCTCGGAAGCCTGTATGTTCATTAGGCGAGGATCGCCGCGATCGAGGATCGTGCCGGAGGAGAGATGCGATGTTTTCGGATGAACGTCTCTGTCGTGTGACAAAGATGCCGGGCGGCTACACCGTGACGTTTAGTTGCCGCGTTGTTGGTAAAGCCGCGCTCGATCAGAAATTTGAGTGGGAGCCGGGCATACCGAAGTTCGATCGCCCGCGAGTGGCACGAATTCCGTGATGCCTACAACATAGCAAGGCGCGAATTCTTCACAGAAGTTGCTAACAAGATCAAAGGCGGTGTCATGGTTGTTGATCTCGATGGTCGGATTGAAGTGGTCGCGCCCTCAAAATAACCGATCCTCTATCGCGCGGGGGGCCGCCCGCCGCCCTGCCTGTGGGTTCACTGTTCGATCCCCTACCCGGCGCCGTCGACTTCGACTACGCTCACCGGCAACCTTCCTGATGCCAATCACTGTCCTCGAGAGCGCCGCCGTGCAGCCCACACCCGCCGTCACTACCTCTGCGCCCTCCTCATCTCCCTCCACCGCTCCACCCAACACCATCGAGTATCGTGTCGGCGCGATTGTTGCCGCCGCCGGCATCGCGATCGCCGAGGCGCTCGCCGAGCGCGCGGACGGTGGGTTGACCCCCACAACTAAGATGCGCGGCGGCAACCTGATCGCCGAGCTTTTTCGCTTGCGGCAATTCCTCATCGCTGACTTCCCCAACTTCGACGCCATGGCCCGCGAGCACGGCACGGCGGCATTGCGGGCGGCCGATGTTAGCCCCCGGATCGCCGACGTGCTCGTCAGCGAGGTTCTCGACCTTTTGCACAAGGTCGTTCGCGCGGCGCTCAACTGACGCCTGGCGCTTTCACACGATTACTTGTTGCGGGATTGTCAGCACCATTGCGCAGCCGCGCCTTGGGCGAAATACTCTCGATATACCTTTAAGAAAACCGCATGTTACCCTATAATGTTTTAAGCGGAGGAAGGCGGGCGAGCTAACGAGGCCACCACCGTGCCCGATGATCTCACTCAGCTGTGTGCTCGCGAGTTCGCGCGCCACATCGACGAGCTGCTCCAGAAAAATCGTATCGAGACTTACAGCCCCGGCGAGGAATGGGTAGAAACACCGGTCGTCGGCTTGTTTCACCGCCTCCAGGATGAGGCGGCGATGGCGGCGCTCAAAGAACTGGACCGGCGTGCATTGGCAGCAAGGGAGCGGTTCAAGACCGACGGACCGGCATGGGCGCAACCGCTGCCGCTGTCTTGGGACGACTGCTGTAGGTTAGCTGGCGCTGGCGGCAGGATGGAGCTGCTGGGGAATTACGCCGCCTCGCTGCTGGGCTCGAAGTGGGATGCGGCGCATCCGTCATTCGATCGCTTCTGCCGAGGAATGATGGCTGACCGGAGCACTCCCGACTACTTGCGCAATGATCCTGAATTGCAGCGCACGTATCCGCCGAAGCCGCTGAAGGGGCTGATGTCGGCGGAAATGGCAGCGGCGCTGGACTGTAGCGAAGCCCGCCTGGCGGCCAGAAGGCAGGGGCCTTAGCCAAGCCCTCTGAGGGGTCGACGCAGGCGAACGCCCGCCGCAGACAAAAAGTATTCATTGCCTTCCAGCCGCGCCGCTGCCAAAAATGAAGCGCCCCGACCCGCTTGTGCCGAGCGAGCCGGGACGACTTGATCGATGCAACGCCGTTGGAGCCGGCGGCACATGACCCACTTTTTTAATATCACCAAAACCACGAAGTGGCTTGTATCCGCACCGGACGAGCGCGTTGCCGCGATGATCAACGCCGCCCGGTGCGCGCCTCTCCCCGATTGGGTTTTAAGGACATCTTCTATGAAACCAGGGGCTTTGGCCCAAGAAGCCCGCGCGCGCGACGACATGGTCTTTATGGTCGAAGCAGTGCCCGGACGGCAAACGGAGGCATCTCTCCCGCCGCCTGATGGCCAGCGCAGGCCCGCCGAACCCGCGCGCATTCCGGTACCCGGCCGCGGCGGCGTGCGGCCGCGCAAGCCGCGCCACCCCCCAGCGGACGGGCTCAAGAGCGCCGCGCAAGCCGCTGCCAGGCTCGGTTGCTCGATCAAGACGCTCAACGCTCACGTCGCTTCCGGCGCGCTGAAATACGTCGACATCGGCCACGGCAAACGCCGTCAGCGCCGCATGTTCAGCGACGCCGATCTCAACGAATTCATCGCCAACAAAACTCGAAAGGTAACGCCGTGTCCCTCTACCGCAGGCCGCGCTCGCCCTACTGGCATTTCGACTTTTACTGGCGAGGTCATCGATTTCACGGGACCACGAAAGCCACCACGCGACGCGAAGCCGAGAAAGTAGAGGCCGCCGAGCGCGAGCGGGTGAGGGGACTCGTCGCGCAGATCGAGCAAGCCAAGACTTCCCTGCGTCTGCAAGACATCGCGTCGCGCTATTGGACCGAGCACGGACAGCATCTCGCGGGCGCGCCGAATACCTGGACGCTGGTCGGTGTCGTACTCGAGTATCTTGGCAAGGACAAACTGATCACTGACATCACCGACGATGACGTGGCGCGCTTCGTGGCGTGGCGGCGCGGGCATCGAACGCGCAATCTAGAAGCGGCTTCTAAATTCATCTCCCCGCACACCGTCAACCACACCGTCACGACGCTGCGCAAACTTTTTACGCGAGCGAAACTTTGGGGCGTTCGCTTTCAGTATGAACCGAAGTGGACGAAGCATCTGCTCAAGGTGCCGACCGAGCGCGTGCGCGAGCTATCCGACGACGAGGCTGACAAGCTGGACGCCGTCATGCGTGACGACTATCGGCCATTCTTTAATTTCGCCCGCGCGTCCGGCCTGCGGCTCAATGAATGCCTGCTGAAATGGAACGAGGTCGAGGGCAAGCAGATCGTGAAGCTCGGCAAGGGCGGTAAGCGGGTCACCGTTCCCATCACATCTGAGATCGCCGACATCCTACGGTCCTTGCGCGGGCATCATCCCGAGCACGTCTTCACCTATGTCTGCGAGCGCGGCGAGCACGGCCGGGTGAGGGGTGAGCGTTATCCGCTGACCTATGGCGGCGTGCAGACCTATTGGCAGCGGCTGCGAAAACATTCCGGTGTGAAAGGGTTACGCTTTCACGATCTGCGGCATGATTTCGCGACCAGGCTCCTGCGCGAGACGGGCAACCTGCGGCTCGTGCAGAAGGCGCTCGGGCACGCCAGCATCAAGACGACGACCAGATATGCCCATGTTCTCGATCATGAGATCGCCGAGGCGATGGAGCGCGTCGCGAAGTCCCGACACAAGTCCCGACACCATCTGAAAGTGGTTTGATTCATCAGGTGATTCCGGCGATGGCCATAACTTCGAGCAGTTGGCGGTCCTCCAGCTTGGTGACGAGATCGACCACCGCCGGCACGCCGGGAAACTCCGCGCTCTTTTCGAGCGCGGTGAGAACGAGCACGTTGATCTTCTTGTCGTGCAGCCAATCGGGCTTGGCGATCTTGAGCGCGGATTGACTGAACACGCAGCGCCCGTGCGCCTCGCCGCGTTCGATCGCAAGAATCGTTTCCTGGCTCCCCACATAGCCGGTCACCAGCTTGAACTTGGTGCCGAGCACGTCATTGAGGACGATGGGCCAAGTATCGGTTTCCGAGCCTGCGCCGGTCCCGGCGACGATCATCTGCTGCGTCTTGACGTCGTCGATGGTCTTGAACGGCGTCGGCCCCCAGGAGATGCACAGACCGATATCCTTAGTGATGGCGCCGATCCAGGTGAAGCTGCTCATGTCGTAGCCGGGATTGCGCGCGCCGATCAGCGGCTCGAGAATCGGCCCATTGGCGAACGTCGTGATCGCGGTGCCGTCCCGTGGCGCCTGCTCGGCGAGATAGTTCGCCGCGCGGATGCCGCCTGCGCCCGGCATCACCTGCACCGTCACCGTCGGTTTGCCGGGAATATGGCGCCCCATGTGGCGAGCGACCAGCCGCGCGTAAAGATCGATGCCGCCGCCCGCGGTGCCGGCGACATAGATGGTCACCGGCCGATCGATGGTGGCCTGCGTCTTGCCCGGCTGCGCCGAACCAAGCATGAGCGCGGCAGCGCACGTCGAAAGCCACCAACGCAACGCCGCCGGACGGTGGCGTTGACGCAACCTCGCGGTGCTCGCTTGCTCCGGTCGCGGGGAGAGGGCGAGCGAACCGCATGCGCCGCGATCACACAACGCGAGCGCCAGACTGCCTGCGCTGCGACCCGACGCGGTCATCAAGCCGGTATTGGAATCTCGCCGACGTCCTTCGGCACTTTGTAGCCCTTCTGAACCGCCGGCCGTCTCGCAATGGTCGTGTACCACCGCCTCACGTTGGGATACTCCTTGAGATCGATGGTCTGCCATTCGTAGCGCGAGACCCACGGCCAGATGGCGATATCGGCGATGGAATAGTTGTCGGCGACGAATTCGCGCTCCGCCAGGCGGCGGTCGAGCACGCCATAGAGCCGCCGTGCTTCCTTGAGGAAACGCTCTTCAGCATAGGGCGCCTTGCCCTTGTTGTATTTCACGAAATGGTGGACTTGCCCGAACATGGGGCCCGGCCCGCCCATCTGCCACATCAGCCACTCGAGCACGCGGTAGCGCGGCTCACCCGCTTTCGGCATGAGCTTTCCGGTCTTGTCGGCGAGGTAGATCATGAGCGCGGCCGATTCCATCAGGCAGATGCCGGTGTCGTGGTCGACGATGGCGGGAATGCGATTATTCGGACTGATCTTCAAGAATTCCGGCTTGAACTGCTCGTCCTTGCTGATGTCGACAGGATGCGCGGTATAGGGCAGTTGCAACTCCTCGAGCAGGATGGAGGCTTTGCGGCCATTGGGGGTCGTCCAGGTATAGAGATCGATCACGGTTTTGGTTCCTGTGCTCGCACTGTGGCGTGACTTGCTTTTGAGAATTTGGC